>ULVF01056001.1_pt1 | contig 12539 bp, 16 predicted proteins | sample 1959201 | NCBI WGS metagenome assembly ULVF01 (sample SAMEA4835779, study PRJEB28245) | human gut metagenome | biome: gut microbiome; material: fecal sample | place: Denmark | collected 2008 | reverse complement strand
CACTTTAGCGCACTAAAGTGGTAAAGTGGTAAAGTGTTAACGCGTTAACGTGGTACAGTGATGATGTGTGACTGGTTTTGGTGGGTAGTGATGGGTTTTGGTGTGGGTGTGTGGTGTAGAACATGTGTTTGGAATAATTTTGCTTTGCGTCGGATTTTGGGAAAATTTGTTAAATTGCGTGACTTTAACGTGTTAATGTGATACAATGGTAACGAAAGGAAGTGATTATATATGGAATTTGTAGAACTGGTTCAAAACGTCGGTTTCCCGATTGCGTGTGTTGGTTGCCTTGCTTGGTATGTTAAAAGCTTAACAGAAACGCACAAAGAAGAGGTAAAAGAACTGACCGATAAGATTAATAAGCAAACATTAACTATTCAAAAATTAGTTGATAAAATCGACGAATTAATAAGAGGTGGTAATAATGAAAACGAGTGAAAAAGGAATTGAATTAATTATTAGCTTTGAGGGGTTCTGTCCTAAAGCAACTAAATGTCTAAAATCTGAAAAATATTATACTATTGGTTTTGGACATTATGGAAAAGATGTAAAAGAAAATGACACTATTACAAAATCGAAAGCAGTTGATTTATTAAAATCTGACTTGGAAAAATTTGAGAAAAAAGTTAATAAGTATAGTGCATACGATTTTACGCAAAATGAATATGATGCAATTGTGTCGTTTTGTTATAATGTAGGAAACATTGACCAGTTAACTGCAAAAGGTACAAGAACGAAAAAAGAGATTGCTGACAAAATGTTGTTATATTGCAAGTCGGGTGGAAAGGTAATAAGAGGATTGCAGAAACGACGTGAAAAAGAACGTGCTTTGTTTTTAAAGAGTTCGACATCGAACTTTTATCCTAGATATACTGGAGCATCTAACGACTTAAATACAATTTTTTCTGCGATAGGTGTACCTAACCACTTAAATGGATGTTGGGAAAAAAGAAAAGCTATTGCTACAAAGAATGGTATCTATGATTATGTAGGTAGTCTTACTGATAATGTTAAATTAATAGCATTGACTAAAAATGGTAAATTAAAAAGGGTGTAATATTTACACCCTTATTTTTATACATAAAAACCACTAGAAAGAATATCTTTCAATTCTTCTAATTCTGATTGAGTTGCATTAATACCGCTTAAATCAATGTTAGAATCGCAGATAGTAAAACCATGTAATGTACTGATTGTTTTAGATAAATAGCACTTTCTTCCTCTTGTGTGGTTAAATGCTTTTAGATTCTGATAGTTAGGTCTATCTATAATCACATAACAAGTTCTATTTGTACTAGCTACACACATAGGACTTGGATTTCCAGTGCTTGAATAATGATATTGAGATGTTGCACTATTTAATAAACTTGTTACCGCACTCCCAACATTTCCACCGATAGCTGACATTGTAGCACCAACACCAGCTTGTATATAACCCGCTTCCACTTGCGCCCTATTACTAGCAGTAATAGGAATATCTATTCCAACATTTCCAGTAAACTCATAAAGTCTCACACCATTAGAATAAACTTGCGCAAGACATCCGCCTGTTATAGCATCTACTGTATAAATAACTTTTATAGTTTTATTCATAACTAATGTTGTGTCTAGTTCCTTAAAACCAATGTATGGCAAATAAAGAATAACGTTTGTATAAGGTGTATAGTCTAAAAAATTATGATAATGTTCATTTATTGCAATACTACCTATTGTTTGTTTGGCAAAATTGTTACTAATTTTTTCTCCGTTCACTCCTGTTGCCACATTACCTAAAACTATCTCTTGATTTGAACCATCTGCATTAATAGGAATACTTTTACAAGATACAATATTTTCAATAGGGTTATTATTTACGAGTGAAAATCTATCGAAAATATCAGAACCCCATAAAAATTGCCCTAACTGCACGAGACGTTCTTTAGTCATTTTGAAAGTAGAAGTTAGTACACCAATTCCGGCTGACACATCTCCAGTATCATTGTCTTTTTCATCAGTGTCTTTTCCATCATCATACCCATTGTCATTGTCATCGGTATATCCGTCTGACCCCTCTTGTCCGTCTTTTACAGTAAAGGTACTTCCATCTCCCTCTTGCGTTCTATGCCAAGTACCATTTTCCATTGTTAAATAGCATAGTTCCGTATATAAAGAGTTTTGTGGGTGCGAGTCATAATACAGTTCACATCCCATGCTAGTAGAAGTTTCTACTCGTGCTGTTGGAAATTCTCTATAAGCTAGTTGTACTCTTATGCTAGGTGGGTTATGACCGACTAACGGTTGTGGTACTAATTTTTCTAAATCTGCATAACTAAATTTTATACTATGTTTATCATAATTAACATTTTTGAACTTTGTTCCGTCAGCATCATTAAACGTATCATCAAATACGTTATAAGTACCAACCCAAATGTTAATATCTGTATATGTAGTATCTACATCTTTTAGTCCTTCACAATTCCAAGTTAATTTATAAAGTGGGTTACTTTTTCCGTCGATATATAAAGTCCATTTAGTAGAAAAGTCTTTTATAGCACCGCTAGTGTCTCCTGTTGTTATATATGCACTTATTGAATCTGTATCATTTATATCGAATATGGGTAATGTAGTGGTAACTTTTTCAGGCGCTAGATTAACACCATCTAAAGATGCTAGTCCACTTCTATTTGGGTATATATTTATAAAATTTGTACCTTTTTCTATAATATCTTGCGTTCCATCATCATTTTTTCTTATTGTCTCGAATGAATAAAAATAATTTTTATTCGCAACTTCTTTTTTTAATGGATAAGCATATACATTATATACTTCCCAAGGATTTGTTTTAGAACTATCTTTTGTAACATAAAAAGCATAATTAGCATCATTGTACGTTATGATTTCATAGTAAGTTCCCTCTTTTGGATATTTTTGATGAAATGAATATAATTGAGTAATTCCACCTGTTACATATGCCATTTAAACACCTCCATTATTAACGGTTAAATAATAATAAGCGGTATTCCCACCTATTACACCGATATTTTTCTTTTCTCTAAAACGTGTGGTTCTAACCAACATTTCTTCGTCTACAAAATACGGACTATACACATTTTCTTGTCGTTCTATTAAAGTAGTTAAGCCTCTTATATTGTTTTTATAAGTATTTAATACATCAACGTGCATAGATACTTGTATTTGATCCGCTGGCATTTCTACAATATCATTTACAAAATAATATCTGCCCCACTCTTTAATATAAGCATAGTTAAACTGTCTAGTATGAGAATCAGACATTTTTTTCAGAATTACAATAGGGTTTACAATCGAACTACCGTCTTTTAATCTACACTTTTTTTCTACTATTTCAGTTACACTTTTAGACAAATATTTTTTGTCGGTAGATGTTTTTAAAACTTGCAATGTAAGTTGTTCTGCCATTTATCACACCTCCTTAGTATATACAAATTGCAATCAGTTTAATAATATCGCGTGCAACTATTGACACAAAATTAAAATATGCAACTTCTCTTTCAGATTGCAACATCTGTTGTGAGGTTGTTACTCCAATATTTCCATACATATGTGATGTGTGTGTATATGTTTCATTTTCGTTTCGACTTGTCGCGTCTGTATGCCCTCCGAAAGTGTTCGATGTCGAACTTTCTGTTGTATCTATTCTAGCACCTATTTTTTCAGTGCTATTATTAGTTCGTGTGTCTGTTCTCGCATCTGTTGTTGTTGCACTAGTATTCGTATCTGTCCTATTAGTAAAACTTAAAGTATCTTTTTCTTGATTATAATAAGTTTCTGCGTCATAAGGTGCGACTTCTTTTTCGTTAGATTCACTCCCTTTTTTACTTGTAGAACTATTCGTTTCTGTATTAATAGTTCCTATTTTAGTAGTTTCGTTATCGGTATTTGTGTTATCTTGTGCCCCTGTATTTGTAGTATTATTTGTAGTACTTGTATCGGTGCGACTTCCAAAAGTTGTATCATTAGTTCCTGTTCTGCTTGTTGTGTCCTCTACTTCTTCAGTTCGGTTGTAATTTTGTAAAGGCTCATACTTTAACAATGTAGTTTTGTAAAGTGTCTCATATTGATATTTATGTGAGTTATACCAATTTACAATAACATTTTGTAAAATGCTTGGGTTATTTATTACAGAATCCTCTAAGGTGTATCTAATATTTAAGTTACCATGATTAAATGATATATAATCAGACAATACCGATTGAAAAGTTGTATCATTTAAAGGTGCATATCCATTTGTAATAAAGTCTGCATTTGTAAAAGGATTACTACCGACTAACACAATATAATCATTTATTGTCATTTGTACCTACTTCCTTTCTATCAATAATATTAAACTCTGGTGCTAATTTTACACTAACATTCAAATCAAATAACTCATTAATTTTTTTACAAGCATTTTCTCGTTGTCTAAGCATATCATTAATGTTAAATAACAACAACTGTTGGTCGTTTTCTACCTCTGATTCAATCATTCGTTCCTTTTTGTCTCTTGTATATCGCACTCCAATGTCATTATAGAACATTCTCATAATTTCATTTTTAGCATCTATACATTCCATAATACCAATGTTTCCACTTGTCGGTAATGCTACGTTATTCAATCCGCCGTAAGTACTTCCAAGTAAACCTTCATCAATTAATGCTGAAAATTCCCCTTTATAGAATTTTTTAAACATTTCTTTGTAAGAATCCGCCGTACCTTGGTCGTCTGTTGCAATAATATTTTTTGTTCGTAAATTAACAAGTGACATTACTAATGTAACATCGCAATGTGCTAATAAAATCGCATATCGTTTAATAAATACATTCATGGGGTTTCGTAAAGCGGTATTATTAATAATAACACATTCTTTATCTATTTTTTTCGTTCCGCCTTTCGCTAATGGTGCGCTATATGTAAAGTTTTTAAAAACATCAAAATATTGCGTCGCTCCACTCATACCACCATAAGCAACCATATAGCCTAACAAGTCATCCTTAACAAAACCGCAAAATCCTGTTGTTATAAGTCTCATTTCAATTTCACGTTGCGGAAATGGAAGTCCTTTCCATTCAAAAATTCTTACTATTTTTTCAAATAGCATTTCTATCCAATAATTAACGGATTGTGGTAACTGCAATTCTAGTTCTGTTTCTTTTAATAACAATTTTTCTGTTATTTTTGATGTATAATTATTTAAAAACATAAGCATTTCCTTTCTATAAAGTGTTCGACATCGAACAATATGTTCGACATCGAACAATATGTCCGATGTCGAATTTGTTTATATCTCTATACCTCTTTTACATAAAATACAATTCCGTTTTCGGATAAGTCATTAAAATATCCGTATGTTGCCTTATTGAAATAATCCGTATATTCGTCTTTGTTATTTCTCTGCGTTGCTCCTCTACGTTCAGTGATTGTTACTCCCATAGCATCTCTATCATACATTACCGCAAGAATACCTGTTTCAGTAATTGTAGTATTTTCATTAATTTTTACATCAATTTTCGATGTATCATTAAATGTATAGTTTTCTCCACTGCCTTGCCAGTATGGGACAGTTGAATAACTACTTGCAATTTTGGTCATTTCATTATGGTATGTATCTGACTGTAAATAGCTATTGATAGCTGAGTCATAGTCCTGTAATACATTAACAATTAAATCAGACTGCGGTGTAAAACGTTTATATCCCTCATCATTAAATAATGTTGACATTTTACTTAAACGTTTTGCCCAAAGATTAATTTGCTGTGTCGACCACTTTAAGAAACCTAAGTCTCTCATACAAGTATCGACAGTAAGTGTCTGACTTGTTAATGTGTTATATAAATGTAACAAATTAATTGCTCCACACGGTTTATTGTTATGAAGTTTACTTGCAATAAAATTGGCGCGAGTTAAATTTTTGTTATTTTCTAACGCAATCTCCATCATATTCTCCATAGCAGTGAAAATAGCATCGATTAATACCGCCATTTCTGTTTCACTCGTAAATGCAGTTCTAAACATAAAATCAGGGATGGTCACATCAATTTCCCATGTTGTCTGTTTGTTAAATAATTTCTGCTCTAATTTGGGTTTAATAACTGGTGCGAAAGTAGGTGTGTAGTTTTCGTTTCCAATATTCCATGAATTATTTTCTTTTGCATCCGGTAAATTCACATAAATTTTTTGTAAGATACATCCATATTCAAAAGGTTCTCGAACCATACCCTCTGAATTATCGGTAGTATAGGCACGAGTAGAAAAAATTGTTTTTCCAATTCTATCTACTAACGTATTAGTAAAGTTTTCTGTGTTTTCATCACTTTTTAAAACTTCATTTCCCAAAGCTACTAACGTTGAGGTGTCCACAACTGTAATTGCAGTTTCTCCAAACGTCTGTTTTGCCGTATCATTAATAATATTATAAATCTGTTTTACTGTACTCATTACTCATTATCTCCTTTCGGTTCTGTTGGTGTTGTGTTTTTTTCAAACATTTCTTTAATTGTGTTTTGAAAATCCGTTGTTATTTTTTCGATACTCTCTTTTGTGCTATCGGTCATTTCTTTTAAATTTACATTCATTTCTCCGATTGCATCAGCGGTGGAATCTTTGTTAATAACGATTTCTTTGCTTGTGTCTGTTTTCTCCAATGGTTCTAATGCGTCGATACTTCTCATTTTAATAACCTCCTCTTTCTTTTCTTACTTGTTTGAATTCTGTACCGGTTAAATTGTCCGAAAAACAAACTTTATTATCGTTTATCAACTTCATAATTACTGTATCATATTTTAACACTTTAGTCAAATAAAGTGTAGAAGTCGGAGACAAATTAAATTTATCAGTGACAATTCGTTTAATTTTTTTCGGACACTCTTTTACTGTTGGATATACATACAATAATATCTCTTTTGTTTCTAAGTCTCGCAACAAATTTAATATAAACTTGTTGCTTCCATATTCGTAAAATACTTGGTACTTAGTTTCATATTGATTTAGTTTTTTCGGTAGGTGCGGTTGTTCGTCTGTCTCCCAAACTCCAGTAGTTATCATTTTAGCTTTATTGCCAAAAAACATTTTGGAAGTATTTCCACTATTTGCACAATATTCAACCGCTATAGTTATAACTATTGGTTTTCCTGTATGCTCGTCGTACTGGTCGGTAGTTTGGTTGTAAATCTCAATAGTACCCTGTTCTTGTGTTTTTATGTGGGATAACTGCCATTCATCAAAATACGGACATAAACGAGAGATAGTATTTCCAATCATAAACACTCTAACATATTGCCTTCTTGCTATTGTACTAATTAAGTCGTTTAAGTTTCTTACTTCTGCACCTAAATAGCCACTAGAAGTGATAAACTCCTCAAATATAATATTTCCAATATTCGGAAAAGCAAGTGATTTATAATGGGTTACCATAGACAATGCAAATGCAGAACCTATTAATTTTTTATCTACAATTTTGCCATCTTCTTCCTTTTTTAGAAAAATGTCATTTCTATAAGAATAAACTCCGTTAAATTCTCCGTTTGTTATTTCCTCTATAGGCATATCCGCAAAATATAATTCTATATCCCTAGATTTTATCTCCTCCCTCCATCTTCTTAGATATCCGAATTGATACCGTTTCTTTGGTTTTCCAGTTTTAAAATCTTTTTCATGGTAAGCCTCCCACAAACATAGTTTTTTTATTGCGTAGCTTTTTCCATTAGAACGTTCTCCTAGCAAAATATTATATATTGCTTTTTTAGATAATAGATTGTCAATCGAATAATATTTCTGTTTCATTTTTCAAAATCTCCGTTTCAGTTCTTCCATTTTGTAACATTGTAACAAATTCGTTAAAATCTTCCGTCATTCCTAAACTATAAGTTGTGGGTAAAGCACAAATACCATGTTTGTATGTACTGTAAAATTCATCATATTGGTTTTTATTCCATACTATTGGTTTCATGTCATCTTCATAGCTCATTAAAGTCTTTTTTGCGTGTTCGACGTCGAACACCAAACCATCGGAAAAATCATCTATAGATTTTAACTGACTAACCGCACCTTTTCGCACTCCCGAAACTGTCATTCCTAATTTTCCATCTTTTACAAAACAGTATTTTTTAGCACCTAATGTTTTAAAAGAATCATATATTCCCTCATAGTCAAATATCCCAAGTCTATGTACAATTCCTTTTTTGTCTTTTGGTGCAAATATTTCCGGAGATACATTAAGCATATCAGCACGTTCATTTTCTAAACGTTCAATTTCTGCATTGTACTTGTCAAAAAAATCTGTATTACAATCTATAAATTTTACTGAATCAGTATCACAATATACTACATTATAATCTAATTCTAGTATAGCTTTCCATAAATTGCGTCTGGCATATGCCGTAACCCAAACTCCGAACTGAAAAGCTGAAAATGTTTTAGACAATTTTTTACGTTCATAATTAGTTTTCTCAATAAACGTTTCTTTTGTAAGAAACTCTTTTACCCATTCATTATTCAAATATTCAATTGTATCTGTTATAGTCTTAGTTACACACATTCCATATAAAGAGTTAATATACTGTTTGCTTTTCATATATAATGGCTCTTGTTCGGGTATATTTTTTAATTGCGTCTTATTTCCAAACAATTCCAATATGTATTTAACAAACGTGTTAGACAAATAGCCATTAATACTCACTCGAAAATCTAGTATATTAAGTTCATCAAATTTATAACATTTTTTGAACATTTCAAAATCTATGTTAGTCATGCTAATAACGGCATATTCACATTTTATAACTCGACCATTATCGAGATTGTATTTTTTTATCTTTTCACATTTATTAAAAGATAACCAAGTATTCCAACGTATACTCTTTAGATTGTAAACCTCAAATTGAATTATATAGCTATACTTGTCGTTATTAAAGTACTTTTCTATAGGTAACGTCTTTTGAAATGGTGTCATTGGATATTTTTCTAAACACATTACAGTCGGATAACTACTGGATATATCAAAACTTTTTACATAGCGTATTACTTTATTAACGTGTACTGCATTTGCGTGTGTAAATCCCCCGGCAAATACTTTGCACAAGCGTTTATATTCTTCCAAAGTGTCCGGTATAAGATTTATACAATTTTTTCTATATTTGTACTCCTCCTTTACATTCATTCTATTAATTACTTCTTGTCTGACCTCTCCAGTTTGAGTTAATGGAATGTCTATAATACTTCCATATTTTTCTTTGTACTGTAAAAGTCCATAATACATAACAAGAACATCATTAAAACAATATTGCAATTCTTTTTCTATCAATTTTGTTTTTGGTGTTCGTAGTATTGTATAGTCTAAATCTCCCACTAATTTTTTAACGGGTAGTTTTCTTTGTTCAGCCCATGTAGCAAGAGACATATTAGTTAACAAATAACTACATCTAAAACAATAATTTTCGTATTCTGCATACATTGGCTTTCTTTTTTCTCTTGCAAATATTTTAGTAAAGTCTAAAACGTTCACTAAAAAGTTAAATTCATATGATAAATTATGTACATATATAAACTTTTTATGCGGTTCATATTCTTCCAGTTCGTCAAGAAAAGCCTTAAAGTCCTCTAATGTACGACCATAGAAAATGTTTTCGTTAATAGAAAATTGCCATATATAACACAAAGCATATTTTTCACACTCCCTATAATATTCTTTACTTTTACCAGTATAAGGTTCAAGTGTGTTACTATCTTTGTGTTTAAATGCAGAACTTGTTTCGATGTCGAAACACATTATATCATCATTTACGATATCGGCTCGATTTTTTCTCTGCGAATAAAAAGTAGAAAATTCTATCTCGCTCAATGGTGCATCTCTTGCATAATACATTATTTGTATCACTCCCTACGAAGTTTTTGTGGTAACATTTTATCGACATATTCTCTTAATGTAACCTTTTCTTTTTCTTTTGATGATAATCTCATATAATCATCAAAAATTGATATTATGTTATTACTATCAAAACCTTTTAAATCAACTAATTCATTAGTGATGTCTATAACTTCACTCGATGCTTTGTAATACATTTCTTTAATATGGTTAAATGTGGGAGATTTAAATACCACATCCCAAAACTTTTCAGCATCAATAGTTAGATTATTATTTTTTAAAAAATTTTGAAAACCTTTGTTTTCAACCATTTTTTTAAATGACCTTTTTGTGCTATAAACACTCGCTAAATAAGCATCTACTACGGACTCAAGTTGATTACGTTGTTTTTCTGACAATCCACCATATGTAATATGCGGTTCTCCAATAAACTCTTTTCCATAAATAAATTCGAGTTGTGATTGTAGCTGTTGAATGGAATCATGTTCTACTCCAAGATAGTCAATCATTCGAGTAAGGCGCTTTTGCGCCTTACTCACTTTTTTCCCTAGTTCGTTTGACATTTAAATCACTTCTACTTCTGTAATATTATTCTTTCCGTCACGAGTTTTAGTCTCTTTAAGTTTTACTTTAACTCCTCCGGTTTCTGCTAAATCGTGATTGAGCATTCCTAAATCTCCATTATATTCTTTTACCCATGTATCTACAATTTTCGAAAGAACAATACCTCCGCAATAGAATTTTGTAGAATCTTCTACAAATGTAAATACTGGATATTTTACATCGGATGTCTTAATTAAATCAACCGCATTAAGTGTAATCCCATCGGGAAAATTTCTAATTACCTCGCTTGTCTGAATCTTTTCACGATTCTCCATAAGTTCTGATAATGTTGTAGCCTTTCTTGCTAAGTCTCTAAAATTTTTCATAGTTTTTTCTCCATTCTCCCCGATATGCCAGTTAGGACAGCAAATTTTTTATAAGAAATGTTTCACATGAAACATTATCTTTTTCTCTGGCTCCTACGGTTGTTCTGAATTATTATAGCTGAATCAATAATAAATTCTGCGTTGCTTGTTGGTTTATCTACTTTCGTTAGACAGTATCTAATAGCACGTTCAACTGATTCTTTCGACTTTCCATATTTTTTACCGATAGGTGTATATACATCTCTAACAATATGGTAAGCTAATGTTCTATCCTTAATTACCATTTCTATAGCATCGATGAGGTATATAAACCCCATTGATGTGCTAGGAATGTTCTTAGACTTTAAATATCTTTCAACCATAACTTTTCAACCTCTTCTAAAGCATAACTATCTCCAATACCATTCTTTTCCATTACTGTAATTAAGTATTTAATTTCATCTTCGCTAAGTGTATTAATAAAAGTAAAAAAGCTAACGTATTTTTCATCGTTATGGTTAATCGTTTCTGATTCTGAATTGTTCGATGTCGAACTTTCATTTTCAACATCTTCTGATTCTTCATTTTCAACAATTTCTGATTCTGCTACAACGTATGTATCTTCTTTCCATGCTAATACTGCTTCTCTAATTGTCTTTACAGAATCTGAAGAATTTACATCATAATCTACCAAAAACTTTTCTACATCATCTTTCGGGATAACTAAAATCTCCATAATTTTAGTTACTGTCCAATCAGCTAATTCTACAATTTCATCATGATAAATACTTGCGTTTTTCATTTTGTTAAGATTCGAACGACTCATACCAAAAACATCTGCAAGTTTCTTTTCGGTTTCAAAATCTTCTGTGTATAACTCATCAACTACGATTGTCTTGATGCTATCAGCGATTGTCCACTTTGACTTGTTTCCGGTTTCGATAGCCTTATTAATTCTTGTAAACTGTGTTACAAGTTTCTTGTTGCTCAATTCTGTTGTGTTAAGTGTCATTAATTCGTTCATAATTTCTCCATTCTCCCCGATATGCCAGTTAGGTCAGCAAATTTTATTTGAATGATTCACGTGAAACATTAAATACAAATTACAACTATTATCTCATTATTTATAGCACTAAAATTATCTACTATTTCATCAAATAATTTAGTTGTGCAATCTAATAATTTTCCTTGGTATATGGGTTCATCACTTCCGGTTGCTAAACCACTTTCTGAAAAAACTTTAAAAATTTGTTCATCTTTTGAATATCTATATAAATCCCCAAGTGTCATAATAACCTCACTTTCTGTTCGATGTCGAACAATTCCCCGCATTGCCGATAGGTCAGCTTTTCTTTACTATAATGATACAAAATACTCTTTTCCGTTCTTAACTAATACTGTCGTATAATAACCCTCATTTAATACAACTTTCAACTCGCTACCTGTTCCAATGAAAACTCGTAAGGTTTCATTATTATATTCATCAACACTATAAGAACTAACAAAAGATTTATTAATGTAAAAAATTTCATGTTCTAATAACATATTATCAATTTCATAACTAGTATAAAATGATGTATTTAATTCTACGTTTTTCTGTTCCGCTTTTTTAATGTTTTCATATTAACACCTAACCTTTCTAACTCTGTTCCCTTGCTACGATTATATGTTAACACGTTTTTCTACAATTTGCAACAAATAAGAACAATTTTATTATACAATATAGTTATAGTTTATATAACTATTAGTTATACACCCACACCAAAACCCATCACTA
>ULVF01051091.1_pt1 | contig 12614 bp, 12 predicted proteins | sample 1959201 | NCBI WGS metagenome assembly ULVF01 (sample SAMEA4835779, study PRJEB28245) | human gut metagenome | biome: gut microbiome; material: fecal sample | place: Denmark | collected 2008 | reverse complement strand
TATTTATAATATAATTAGATGATACTAGGAGGTTATATGCGTATTACTAATGATTTAAACAGATATTCAAACAATTCTTATTCTCAAAATTCACCGTCTTTTGGAGCTGTATATACAAAAAGCTCTGTTAAACTTTTAAAAAGATTTATTCCTGACATAATAAACGAAGATGGATTTGAATTTGCACAAAAAGCAATCAATAATTTAGCTCAAGCTGGTAAACGTAAAGATAATTTGATACTAAAATTTAAAGATATCGACCAACTTGGTATAGGTAGAATAGAGGTTCATGCAAAACATCTCTCTGACAACATTAATAGTTTTAGTAAAATCGACATTCCTGTTGAATCTATTGGCAAAAAAGATTCCCAAGAGTTTGAATCTCTTACAGCCATTGTAAATTCTGATAGTTTTGTACCAAAAGCAAATAGTGCTCTTGTTGAAAATGAAAAATTGTCACAACCTCAAAAAGTAAGAAATTTTGTACGTGAAAAATTCCAAGACCTGTCTCAAAAAATTCAAGATAAAACAGAAGCTATATCTGAATCAGTTTATACGATTGATGGAAACAGCCCTATAAGTAAATGGGCATTTTTATCAAAAATAAAAGATTTATTTACAAAAAATCAATATCAATATACTGACAAACAAAAAGAAGAAGCTAAAATTCTCGCAGGAATGATTGAGAATTTACCAACTTTAAACTAATAAGCCTTAAAAAGCGTCTTTAAGTTATAACTTAAAGACGCTTTCATATATAAGAATTTATTAATGCATTTGAGCTAAGTAATCACAAATATCCCAATCGTTTTCTATTTTCTTTACAGCTTCTCTCAATGTTTTAATTATTTTTTCTTCATTTTCAGCTGTAAATGCTTTAAGTGGTATTGGTTTCATATATTTATGTACATCTGTACCATATTTTTCATGACTTAGTGAAATCTTATCTAGTTTTTCACTTATAAAAACGTCAGCATTTTCTTCTTTTTCTAATCTATTAATAAATCCGCCTCTTTCTTTTACAATTTGAGACATTTTATTAATAGTTTTTGTACTCAATGCCATTGGGTTATTGGTTTTTAAATACAAACCGGTAAAATTAATGTTAAGTAACATAAGAAAACAGAAAAAGTAACAGCAATCACCAGAATTTATACATGATACAAAATAGTATATTTCATAATTTCTCTGCTATGTTTTTTGCTAATTTGTATAAAAGGGGTGCTTTTTGTTCAATTTGTTTACACGAAAAATCATTAGAAATTTTTATTTTAATTTCTTGTAAAATTCTATCTACTTTTTCTTTCTTCTCCTTTTTTGATAAATCTGTTTCATCTATTTTTTGTTGAAGATGTAATTTTATTTGTTCGCAGAATGGATTTTCATTTAATGATATACTTTCAATATTTTCTTTTAATAATACTTCATTTGTTTTCAATAAAACATAGTCAATAGGTAAAGTATCTTCTATTGTCCCATTTGCTTTAATATCTCCACACAAATCTCTTATTGTGAAAACATTATCCTGTGTATATTGTGTACCAATTTTTAAAATATCATTTTTTATTTTTTGCCCCTCAACATCATCGTCAACGATTACAATAGGAAAAATTTCGTAATACCCAGCTAGCGATGCTACGGCATGTAAATTATCTCCCTTTCCGTTGGTTATTTTGATACAGTTATTTTTGTCTATAGTATTTAATGCTTTTTGTATTAATACTTTATCTGAGGCACCTTCTACAAGCAACTTGTCATTTGAAATAAAATCCCTAACGACATTAAGACCAAATGCAGCTTGTAAAATTTCATCATCTATTAAATTTTCATCTGTAGATACTTGGTTTATATTTGTTATTCCATTCTTTTTTGATACTAAAAAATGTCTCTCTTTTGTATTTTTATCAATCATAAAATTAGAATGAGTGGCAATAAAAACATAGTTATTTTTACCAATTTCTAAAAGTTCCTGTAGCATATATCTAACTCCTGATGGATGTAAGTGGACTTCTGGTTCATCTATAAGAATTAAATTATTTTTTAAATTGCCAGTTTTGTTATTTATTGATAAACTTAACAAAAAAGATACAAAATGTTTAAAGCCTTGACTTCTTTCTTCCATATTATGATATGCATCAGGGGCATCTTTATCTTGAACTTTTACATGGATATTTAATTCATCTGAAATTTCAACATCTATGGAAATTTTATGTTCTGCCCATTTCTTATTCATATATTTTGTTGTCTCATTAGACAATTGTTTTTGAAGTTTTTTTCTGTAATTAGAACTTTTTTCAATTTCGTTTATCTTTTCAAGAATTTTTTCTGTAGTGTCAAAACCTGACAAAGAAAAAATATTTCTCAATGGTGGATATAGATATGGTTTTTTAGCAAAATCCTTTAAGGAGATGCTATCCTGTATCAAATAATTTGGGTCTGCTTTCCAAATAGATACAGGTATTTCATTAGCATCAAAATAGTTAATTAAAATGGGTTCTATTATTGACTCAAATTTTTCTCTAGTTAGTTCTATGTATTTACTTTTTTCTTCGTCAGTTATATCTTTTATTTCTGACGATGTAACAATTTCTATTTGCCTTTTTGTTTGTGCTGGTTGTTGCTCATTGTTGACAACTTTTGCTGGAATTGTAATAGTTTTTTCAATATAGAATTTTCCATTCAATCCAATTGGTTTATAATTAAAGCTCCATTCACTGTTATACTTGTTTTCGTCCTTTTGTATATATATTTCCTTACAAGCTTGTAGTACTGTTATTCTTGATAACATATCGCTAGGCATTTTTATTTTTTTTGCTATAGCTTCTCTATAAGCATTACAATTTTCGGCTTCTACTGAATAAAATACTGAAACTATATCAGCTTCATTTTGTTGATTTCTTACAGAGAGAAAATCAATTTCTTGCTCTTCATTATAATACTCTAATGCTGACATTGCTTCTAAAATATTACTTTTTCCTGTTTCATTTTTTCCTAAAAGAACTGTTGTATAACTGTTATTTCGTTTAATAATAGGAAATTCTACTTCATTTATTGATTTATAGTCATTTATTTTGATATTTTTTAATTTCATACCATTCCCCAACTTAAAGTATTTTGTTATGGTCAATTATAACATTTAAATAAACTTAAATAACTTAAAATTAACAAAAAATTAAGAATTTTATATTTTGTATCTTAACCTTTCTTCATTACATTGTGCTAATGACATGTTTAGAATATAATAATTTCTATGGAGAAAGTGAACGATTTATCACCCATAATTAAATGGGCTGGAGGTAAGGAACAAGAATTAAAACATATTCTTCCGAATGTACCGGATAGATTTACTCGTTTTATTGAGCCTTTTGTTGGTGGAGGAGCCGTTTACTTTTCTATGAAAAATAAAAACATGCTCATCAATGATAAATCTGTTGAACTAATAGCTTTATATAACAATATAAAATATAACAACAAAGATTTTATAAGCCACTTACAGTCTCTTCAAAATGCTTGGATTGGTTTAGAGGGTATCTTAGATAACAATATTGCATTTTTTAATAATGAATACACTCAATATAAATTAAATAAAATAAATAAAGATGAATTAATTGAAGACATTGCAAAATTTGTGACTAGTAATAAAACCAGTTTTGAACAAATTTTGAATTCCGAATTATTAAAGAACTATGATATTTTTGAAAAAGAACTATTGCGGAATATAAGTGCAAAATTAGTTCGAATGAGAGATTTGGAAGTGAAGAAAGGCAATCTTCCTGAAAAAGACATTTACGATAACTTTGAGTGTGCACTAAAAGGTTCGTTTTATATGTTCATTCGAACCCTATATAATAAATATGATAATAGTGAGTATTTCTATTTTATTCGTGAATACTGTTATTCTTCAATGTTTAGATACAATTCCTATGGAGAGTTTAATGTCCCTTACGGAGGAATATCTTACAATAGAAAAAATTTTCAACGAAAAATTGATTATATAAAATCTAAAGAACTTCAAAATCATTTCATTAATACTGATATTTATAATTTAGATTTTGAGGATTTTTTGAATGAAATAAAACTCTCAGAAAACGATTTTATATTTTTAGACCCCCCTTACGATACAGATTTTAGCAGTTATGTTAATAATGCTTTTGATAAAAAAGATCAGGAAAGATTGGCAAAATATTTAATAAATAAATGTCCTGCAAAATTTATGTTAGTAATTAAAAATACAGAATTTATTATGAATTTGTATATTGATAAAGGTCTGCATATCAATAGTTTTGATAAAAAATACATGGTAAGTTTTAAAGGCCGCAATAATAGAGACTGCGAACATCTTATTATTACAAACTATCAATTGCCTACAGTTAAAAATAAAGTAGCAGCTTTGGAACTTAAATTAAATAATCAGCTTCAATATGCTTAGGAGATGAGTATGCAAGAAGAACGTATTTCTGAAAACCAACTTATAATACCATCGTTAAAAGTCTTTTCTAGACGCAAAGAAGGAACAACTACGTCAGAATTAATCAAAATTTTAACAGATATAATGGAGCCAAAAGGTAAAGATGCGGAAATCATCCCAGGGAGAAATGATACATATTTTTCTCAAAAAGTTCGAAATTTAAGGTCTCATTCTACATTTGAACGTGATAATTTAGCACAATATATGGATGATAAATACTATATTACAGATAATGGTTTGAATTTTCTTGAAAATAAGTATGAAGAATACGAATACATCAATAGTGGCTATTTTGATGTTAACATTCAAAAAGATGCAAACTTGAAATTAATAAAAGATAACAAAAGATACTTTGTACCTGAAGATGAGATTTTTGAAGGCAAGCTAATAACAACTGTAACAAAGACTAGAAAACGTTCAGCAAAATTAAGAGCATATGCTTTTGACTATTACAAAAAAATCAATCAAATAAAGTGTGATATTTGTGGTTTTGATTTTGAAGAAAATTATGGTAAATTGGGGCGAGATTATATTGAATTGCACCATATTAAGCCAATATCTGTTTATGAGGAAGATGGGAAAATTATAAATCTTGAAGAGGCAAGACAAAATTTAGTTCCATTATGCTCGAATTGCCACAAAATTCTACACCGAAATCGTATTACAGTAGAACAATTAAAAGAGGCTATGAATAAAAGTGAGAGATAGGATATTTCAAATAGTAGAAAATGAATTTTCATCTTTAATAGAAAAAATTCAAAGTGATTTCATAACGAATTTTAAAGCAAAACAACATAATTTTCTATTAAAAGAGCTGGACCCGTTAATGTCGGCTCACATGGTTTTTGTTAGTAGTTTTGAGTCTAAAAGTGGTAATTCAATACAAAAAGTTGCAAAAGAGGTTGCAAAATTAAGATACGGAGCAGAAAATGTTCCGCAAATTGTTAATCCACACCAGTTGGAACACAATGTTCAGAATCCTAATGAACATGAACAAATTATTGTTTCAAATGTTGATATGAATAATCCTGAATTGCAAGGTAAAATTGCCGAATTCATGACGAGATGCGAAGGTGATAGTAGAAAAAAAGTTTGCTGTTCTGTTAATCATGAAAGTATTTTGGAACTTCTTGATGGAGAATTACCAATATCAAATGAGATACATACTAAACCAGTTGATTTAGCTTTTTGGGATGGTGATGAGTTAAATATTATGGAGATTAAAGCCGGAGGAAATCTTGACAGTAGTAATGCTCCATCAAATGCAAAAAAGTTGTTGACAATTTATACAGGCTTAAATTACAGAAAAACAAAACCATATTTTGCCACAATTTACCACAAAGATGGAGAGGGTAGAACTTGGTCAGGTTCTATCAAAAAATATCTACAGTATCCACATATGTTCTTAGTGGGTTCTGCATTTTGGAATAAAATTTTACCTGAAGGTATTGATTTTAATGAATTTACTAGAATTTATAATGAAGCTATACATCAAATAAACTTGAATGATAAATTGAATGAAATGATTAGAAGCTGTTCATAGCACATTCTTTTATTTTACATTTATAATCCTGAAATCTTTTGTCCGCTGCATCAAAGTATTCTTTTTCAATTTCAATACCTATAAAGTCCCTATTTAATTTACAAGCAGCAATACCTGTTGAGCCAACACCCATAAATGGATCTAGTATAGTATCCCCTTCATTTGAAGCTATTTTAATTATATGCTCAAGTAGCTTTAAAGGCTTTTGTGCAGGATGTTTTGGAGATTTTAATCTTTCTGGTTGCATACATATCGGTGTTTCAATAAAATTATGCATTTCTTTTTGATTACTAAAATTCCACTGATGACCTTTATTCCAAAGACATACTATTAATTCACAACTATTTAGAAATCCATTTTTATAAATTTTTGGTGCTGGATTTGTTTTGTGCCAAACCATAAATTGAAAGGTATCAAATTCTGGGTCAAAAACTTCATGCCATTTTCCTATTTGGTTATAGGTTGTAAAAATAAAAATATTTCCTTTTGGTTTAATAATTCTTTTGAAGTTTTCCAATAAATCTTTGGGTTCAATTTCTTTTTTATCCCAATCGCCTAAATCATTATTTAATGCGGAACGCCCTGGTAAATCAATATTGCCAGTTGAATATTTTGCAATATTATATGGTGGATCAGTTAAAATTAAATCAACTGACTTATCAGGAATTTCATCTAATAGTTTAAAACAATCTCCAAGTTTTAAATCGTACATCTTTTTCTCCTTTATTTAATAATAACTTAAATAATTTGAAAAAGTTTGATTATGTTGTTTTGTGTAGATAACAAAACTTGATTTTATTATAGCTTTAAGTGATGAATATGACACCTAAAAAAGGAGGTTGTATGAGTAAAAGTAAGAAATATCGCATTAAACAAAAAGATTTTAGGGAGTTAGAAAAATTAGCAGAGCGGATTTACAACACAACAGTTGTGCTTGATTATTTCTGTCAAAAACAACAAGAATACGAAGAGCTTAGAAATATTACTCCTATTATATATAATCTTAGGCAAGATTCTGATACTTTAAATGCATATTTTATAAATTATCCGGAAGGTAATATTCAAACTAGATTTTAATACCGTTCAAAAAGTGTTCAACTCCGCCATTAAGGGTTATAAAATTCAATTTATATAGTTTTATATACCAAAATAAAAAATGAACCACTTAGGGCTCATTTTAGAGGGTTTAAATTTTCTAACGGATTATAGTATTTTTCTTCTGACTGCTCTATTAGATTTCGATATATTTTAACAAAGTTTATAATACCAAAATACCCTAATGATTTTTGTATATATGTAAAAGGGATTTTTTGCTTAAGGCATAAATTAGTAAAGTTATGTTGTAAATCACTTGGATAGATCCTTTGAATTCTCAATTTTTTGGATAAACCATTTAATATCACATTTTCAAAATATTGTTGTGGTAGTTTGGGTGAAGAAAATCTAAAAACAAAATCAGCAGGTAAAGGTTTTGTAGCTTTATACTTTTCTTTCAAAATTTCAGTCATCCTTTTATCAAATTTTAATTTTCGTTTTGAAGTACCGCTTCTATTTGTAATTAAACGTTCATCATATAGAAAGTATTTTAAAAATATTGTATTTTCTTCAAAGTCTACCCTATCCCAAGTTAATCCCAATAATTCAGGAACACTAGCTCCTGTTGATAATGAAATATAAATTATAGGATAGGCTTCAGGGTATTTCAATTTACATATATTGAGTAATTTTAGAATTTCATCTTCAGTTAGAATATTCATATCTAGTGCATAGGCATTTCTACGATCCTTATCCTCTCTTGTTACTAAATTGTTTATTTTTGGGCAAACACCTCTTATTATAGCTTTTAAAAGTAAAATATATTGATTCACAGATACTAATTTAAACCCTTTATCAAACATACTTTGTTTATACTTAGCAACAGCTTTGGGCGTAATTTCTCGAATAGTTAAATTGTCAAAATATTCTTTCAGATGATTTTTGTAATCTGTTTTCTCATGCAATAATCTTTCTTGCTTATTTTCTATTTTTAATCTATTAAGATAAATTCTGGCAGCATTCTTAAACTCCATATCAAGCGGTTCATCATTTTCATCATTAGAAATTTTAGCTTTTAGTGGTTTTACATTGTTTCTAAAGTATTTAATTTGTTCTTCCGTAAAATCCGTTTTAATTTTTCTTGTAAAAGAGTTTAAGTTATATGTATAAGGTTGTTCAATTCTTTGCTCATCGTGTAATAACTTTTGTGCACGATATAGGGCTTCTTTGGCACTTAATTTTTCTTTTGTTAGATAAAATTTTTTAAAACACGTGTATAATTCATCTGGAATAGGGCTTTCACCATGATTATGGTATTTAGGTAATATGCCTTTAAACCCATACATTTTATAGTTATGAAGAAGTTTTACTAAAATTGAATATGGAACTCGCTTTAAGCCTGAAGTTTCATTAAATAATTCTACCACACGTTTTAAATTACCTTTTCCAGCATTAATTACAAAATTTATCGCTGCGACATATCTTTTTATCTTATTTTGAACATCTTTATTATATTTTAGTAGTTCCTCATAACCTTCCTCTTCTTCAAGAATAATAGGTTTAAGAGTATTGTTTTTTGTAGATAATATTTCGTTTTGCTCATTATTTCTTTTATTATTAAAAAAATACTTGTTACTACTTTTAATAATTACCTGTTCTTTAATTAAATCAGATAAAATTTCTTTCACTTCTTGTTCTTGAAGTTCAGATACTACAATTATTTCATCAAGATTAAATTTATCTAATCTTCTTGCTACTTTTATTATTAAATCTTTATTTTTCAATGTTTAATCCTTTCACTTGTTTAACATCAATTTTATTCAACCCATTTGTTTTAGCTATATTTTCAAGTAAAGCAATCCCCTTAATTACTTGTCTAAAGCGATTTGTTTTTTCAAAAAATATTTCTTTAGCCTCATCTGTTATTTTTATTTCTGATAATTCTTCTACAATAATGTCCATATCTTCTTTAGAAAACGGTTTAAATTCGACAATTTCAGAAATTCTGTCATACAAATGTCTGTATTTACCAAGTTTTGTTTTTGATTCATGCATTCCTATCAGGACAATGGGAGCACCCGTTAAATCGTGTAAATCCCTCAAAGTTTCAATTGTTCTGGAATGACCTATTAGATAATCAATTTCATCAACAATAACTATCTGTGGATGAAGTCTTAAATGGGCAATACATTGTTTCATTAATTCTGTAGATTTTTTAGAAGGTGCTTCTCCTAAATCTTCCACAACTTTTTCCAATATTCCATGACTTGTCATATTATTTTGAGCTCTTACATAGACCGCATCATTTTGTGTTGCCCACCAAACTGCTGTTCGACTTTTTCCTAAACCAGGATCACCATAGATTAATCCCATCTTTGGGACTTCATTTGATTTATCTATAAGGTTGTTCATTAAATCAATAAAATTTTTAACATTACGTGTTTTCACAAATAATTTATGCATTAAAAACCTCCTTATTATCGTCACCATATATTTGCTCATATTCGCTTGTTGATTTGTATTCCAAAATCCATTCTTGTTCTTTTTTAGTTAACTTATCTTGTTTCATTAGGTATTCATACTTTTCAAATCTTGTATTAAAACAACCGTTAAAATCATCAGCTTGAATTTCTTCTTTTATTGCCAATGTAAAATTATTTATTTCATCCTCTTCCTGCTTCTCAATTAAATCCATTGTTAATAATGGGGTATGAACTTGATTACGTTTTATTTGGTTTATATATTCTTGCTCTGTCTGTTTTTCTAATTTCTTTTTTATCCTTGTTTTTTGCTTAAGCTCTTCTATATCTTTCACTTCGCCTAAGTAATTTGCCAATGGATGTATTGGTTCAATTCTTTTAGCTTCACATATAAATTCACCATTTAATTTATAAACTTTAATTGAACTCAAATTGAACAAGCTGTATTTAATAATCACTTCTTTTTTATATCCAAATAAAGCTTCGTCATAATAGTTATTTTTTAAGAATAAAATGCCGTTCCTGTAAATTTTCTTTATTTCTCTTACCATCATAAGATCGTCTAATGTTTCTATATTAACGCCTTCCCCTTTACCGCTTTCAAGAACCTTACCAATCGTTTCTCCAGCTATATGAGGACAAGGTTGCTCATAATGATATTTCTGTACCCAATTCCAAATAAAATTTACTACTTGCTCAAGAGTTGGAACATTAACTTTATAAAGAGATTTATGTAATTTTTCATTCCTTTTTAATTGGGCAGGCTTTTTGATAATACTTGTACCAGTATAAGAAGGAAGCAATACTTCACAGCTATCTTGTAGTTCTCGGAACAACCTTTCTATGGGTTTGGCTTTTGCGTTATATGGTTTTGCATAAACAGGTTGAATTCCAAGATTAGTAAATAAACCGCTTAGCCCATTTTCTATAAAATATTTTGCTTTAAATGCTTTCCCGTTATCTTGATAAACAAATTTCGGAACTTTCCCTAAATTTATGATTGCATTTCTTAATGCACTTGCAATACATTGCGTATTTTCTTCCAGCATTATTTCAAAACCAACAAAGCCTCCCGATTTCCAATCTTGGTATGCTACCATCATTGGTCTTATAGGTTTACCGGTATATGGATGTTTAACAAAAAATGATAATCTGTGTCCATCACCAATAAGTACATCCCCGACTTCAAGTTTTGAAATGTCTCTTGTTATATATGGCAGAACTTTATCGTGAAGAGCCTTGTTACCTTCTCTTGCTTCTACCCAAGTATTATAATGCTCATTTTTATAATTATTGGCAAATCTTCTATACGTAAGGTCGCAACACAAATTTTTAAAACCTCGTTGTGTTAATGCCAACTTTGTTAGTTTGATTGCTTTTCCTATATTTAATTGATTAGGATGTAACAGGTTTTTAAGAAATTCGGCTTCCTCTTCAGGTTTCATTAATGTTTTTCTGGTCTTTTCACCAAAAGTGTAATTATTAATTAAACAATGCCAATCATCATTATAGGTACGAAGCTTTTTATGCCATTCATAAATTGTTCCTATTGCAACTTTACCTACTACATTGAATAACTCTTCGCAAATGCAATTATGATTATATGCTTCAAGGAAGTCTTTTCCTGCGATTGTTTTATTTTTCTTATCCTTTCTAAACTCATCCCATTTCTTAATTAAATCATATTTTGCTAAAGCTAATTTCTTTTGCATTTCTGGAACAATATATGAATTATTTGTTACTTGTGGCAAATTTTCTTTACTAGCTGTTATTTTTTCTCTAACATTTTCTTCTAAAGATGTTACCAAAATTTCGTAAGATTTGGAGCATTTTCTGATTACATATTTATTATTACTAATAGCTTTTCTAACAGCTCTTTCAGATATTCCTTTAATCCCTGCCAGTTCTTTAGTTGTAATCCAGTCAGCGTTTGAAGTTTGCATATTTTTCTCCTCTCTCAGATTAACTCTGTTTCAGTCCAAAGTGTAGTCAATGTATCCATATCGAAACACATCTTTTTTGACTTCTTCAATGCAGATAAAACATTGTTTTGTTGATATTGAAAAGGCAAAAATTTTGTGGTAAAGAAGATTTTTTCAAACGGAACAAAACGGAACCAACAAAGGTTCCGTTTGTACTATAATAAAGAAAAGGAGTAATATGGTTAGAAATTTCAAAACAGAAGAGCCGGTATGGGCAAAATACATAACTGAAGAGAATTTACCAACAGATGATTTAAAGTTTTTGTGTTCTATTATTGGCTTGGAAGCAACTAAAAAATTAATGTTCAATGCTGCAGGGCAAAAGTTTTCAATCCATGCTCATTGTAATCAGAAATACAAAAAACAATATATTATAGATAATTTTGATGGAACTAAATATACAATTAATAAACTTGTGTTAGCTTGCGAAACCACTACAAGATATGTATACAAAGTTATCAAAGAATTTGTTGAGAGAAAAATCTAAAAATATAAAAATAATAGGGAATTTATATAATGGATAATAAACTAATAAATCAAAATAATTTAAAAACAATTAAGGAACTTTTTTCTGAAAACTATTTTTATAGAGTTCCTGATTATCAAAGAGGGTATTCTTGGAACAAAGAATTTATTGAGTTATGGAATGATATAATTCGCCTATTTCATGTAAATAGTATTTCTAGAAAACACTATGTAGGGATGTTGGCCTTAGATGAAATTACAAATGAAACAGATTTATTATGTGAATGCTTAAATGGTACAATATCATTTTATATTGTTGATGGTCAACAAAGAATTACATCTTTGATAATAATTCTTAAATCTATTTTGGAATATGCAAAAGAAGAAAATATTGAAAATTTTGATTATAATACAATTGAAAATATCTTAGAAAATCCTAATAAAATTCATCGCTTTGGCTATTCTGTAAAAAGAAAAGATAAGGCTGAAGAGTATTTTAGTCAAAGAATCTATGATTATAGAAAAGATATGGAATATAGCAGTCAATATTTATCAAATATTAATTTTGCAGCTAACTATATATCAAAAAATTTAGATCAATTTGACCAAGAAGATATTATTGAAATTGTAGACATTATATT
>ULVF01019565.1_pt1 | contig 12663 bp, 11 predicted proteins | sample 1959201 | NCBI WGS metagenome assembly ULVF01 (sample SAMEA4835779, study PRJEB28245) | human gut metagenome | biome: gut microbiome; material: fecal sample | place: Denmark | collected 2008 | reverse complement strand
GCCGCCTCCCCTGTCGCTGAAGCGAGCAGACCGGAGGCATCGCCCCCGGCAAAGTCATAGACAAGATAGCTGAGGGCAGCCGTCTCCTCCCCCAACATAGCCTTAGCCTTACTGAGATTGCGCACGACAGCGACAATCTTCAGATCCAACTCGTATTTCTCGCGGAGTGCCAACAGGCAACGTACCGTCAGACTGCCAAGCAGTCCGGTGGCACCCGTGACCATGACAGTTCGTCCCTGCAACTCATTGTAGAGCGGGAAGGAACCGGCAAACTCACGCAGATCGGCTTCTAATGTAGTCATCTTTATATTCCGAATATTTGTTGGTCCTCATGCACCTTCACCATAGCGCGGAGGACAAAGAAGTCTGTAGGTGTGGTGATCTTGATATTCTCCATCGGTCCGATGATTGTACCAAGCTTATGACCATAATGGCTCATCATCGTACAGGAGTCGATGAAGTCGTGCCGGCCTTCCTTGATGGCCTGGCGATGGGCCGTGAGAATATCGTCAAGACGGAACGTCTGTGGAGCACGTGCTATGAGCGATGCGGCACGGGAGGGGATCTCCAGCGATCCGTCCTCCTGCTTGACAATGAAGGTCTCCGTGGCCGGCACGCAGGTAATACACGATCCACAAGCCTCCACCTTATTAATATTGTCCGTGATCGTCTCTCCTGTGATCAAGGGGCGCACGCCATCGTGGATCAGCACATTGACCGACGATGTGTCATTGCTGCCTGCCGGACGTTCCCTCACCCAACGCTCGGCCGCACAAAGGCCGTTGTAGATGGAGTCCTGTCCGGTAGCTCCACCGGGCACGACGGCCACGACCTTATTGATCTCGAACTTGCGGAGCTGTTTCTCGAGAAAGGGTATCCACGGCTCGATGCAGCTGACGACAATCGCATCTACACGGGGATGATTGTCGAAGAGTTCAAGGGTATAGATAATGATAGGCTTGCCGTTCAGCTCCAGAAACTGTTTGGGGCGCGACTTGGTGTGCATGCGCAGACCGGAGCCGCCGGCAAAGATCACAGCAATGTTCATAATTGTGGATTTAGAGAAATTCTACTGTCATTTCGTGTCTGTCGCGCTTGTCCTTCGGCGGCAGTTTCATATAATCGCCATACGCGATGCGGCAGAGGCGGTCGGGATCGGCAGGTCCCTCGAAGGTATGACCCTCGAAAACGATGGGCCGGTGAGGCACCATGGCCTCGCGCGGATTCTGTTCATAGAACCAGGCTCCGTAAGAGTGCATGCAGTTGTCACGGCGACCGAAGCAACGGCCCGTGAAGCGGAATACCGGTATAAGGGTATAGTGGAGCAGATTGTACGACCACTGTGCCAGATGCGGATGACGCCCGGCAAAGCGCATGCTGATATTTACAGAGAGCTTCGCCGCCAGCCGTTGCAGCCACGGCATCATATAGCCTTCGTAAGGGAAGATGTCGATATGCAGGCCATCATATTTCAGAGCCTTGGCAGCCCACCAGTCACCGGAGCCGGCAGGATAATGGGTCACCTCACGTGAATGGAGATCGCGCAGCTGCGCCCACTCCTTATAATAGCCGGGATCAGAGCTGTTGTCCTGTAAGACATAGGACGGATGGGGATGGGCGCGCAGATACTGGCAAAGCCGCTTGAAATCCTTATAGTCGCAGACAAAGTCGATGTCGTCATCCCAAGGGATGAATCCACCATGACGAAGTGCTCCAAGCACATTGCCTCCATCCAGACGCAGGGGGATACCTGCATCACGAGCCTGCTGCTGCAGCCATACGGCCATCTCCAACAGACGTAACTGTGCCTGCCGCAAAGGTGAGCCGTCGGGATTGTACTCCCGACGCAGATCTTCATCTGTCTCTCCGGTATTATATGTCATCTTTCCTAATGTTTAGCTTATATTTGATATGTCTGCCTGCTACATCATCACACTCGTATCACATGTCTTTATGGTCTCTGTCCTTGACAGATATCCTACTCCCAAGCTACAGCAGCCTTTCTATTCTGTACCTTTCAGAGCCTTGCGGAGGATCGTCTCCGCCACAGCGGCACACTGCTTCTCGTTGTACATCGTCTCTGCCAACCGACGGCCATTGCGGCCGAAGGCAGCAGCCTCATCAGGATGTGCGGAAAGGTAGGTAATGGCTTTGCTCCAGCCACTGACATCGCCCACATCAACGACAAGGCCCATCCGTTCCTTCCCAATATCCATAGGCATCTGTCTGTTGACCGTACACACCACGGGAACACCAAGAGCCATCGCCTCGACGACAGTGGTCAGGCCGGTGGTGTAGTTAGTAGGCAGACAACAGATCACGGCACCCTGCGACTGCCATACCTTCAAGGCCGTGGAGCGTATCACATCACCTTGCACAAAATGTACATGTACATTGGCACTGGGCCGCAGCTGCTCGAAAAGCCGTTCATAGTTGATGCCAAGGCTCTCACGACAGATGTAGATATCGAGTTCCTCCTGCGGACAAACTGCCAAAGCCTTCACAAGGGTCGGCATGTCGCGCCGCTCCTTACCCGTAGAGACAAAGCCATGACGCTGTCCTACCGGGTTCTCAGTCCGCAGACGGTCGTACCATTCCAGATCAGCCCCCCAAGGCACCACATGCATGTGGCCCACCGGTGCCTTGACAGACTGGAGTGATACGTCGACCAGACTTTGTGAAAAGAAGCACAACTCATCGAAGCCTTTATAGAACAGACGGGCCACCAGCTCACGCAATGGCTGCTTCGCCTTGACGATGGGCTGATGATGCCAACAGACAATGGGGCGTGGGAAAAGCCGCAGCGCACGCAGAAAGACAATAAGCTCCAGACCACGGAACGTGGTAGCATAGACAATGTCGTACTCCTTGCGCCGCCGCCACAATGCCTTCAGCGTATCAAGGGCGATGCGCCAACGCTGTGCACGATAAACGGGGTGATGATAAATGACATGATGACCCTTCCGCTCCAACGTACAGGCGCCATAGAGCAGATGGGAAGGCAACAGACCCTGTTGCCAACGGTCGTGCACCGTCTTAGCATCGATCGTATGATAATAATAGATGCGCACGTTTAGAATGATGGATGATCAGTGCAAAAGTAATCCTTTTTCTTTGATTTACCATCTTTTCATGCTAAATTTGCACGCACAAGGAAACAAATTCATGAGTACACTAAAAGAGAAAACCGCATCCGGACTGCTTTGGTCGGCACTGAACAGCGGACTGATGCAACTGCTCAACGCTGTCATCGGTATCTTCCTGGCACGCCTCCTACTGCCTGCCGACTACGGCCTTGTCGGCATGCTGACCATCTTCTCCGCCATCGCCACGACGCTGCAGGAGAGCGGTTTCACCTCCGCACTTACCAATCTCGAACATCCCACTGACCGCGACTATAACTCCGTGTTCTGGTTTTCCGTACTCATGGGTCTCGGACTGTACATCCTCCTCTTTCTCGCCGCTCCCTGGATAGCAGCCTTCTACCGTCAGCCCGAACTGGTGTTGCTCTCCCGGATCGACTTTCTCTGCATCCTCACATCGGCCATCGGCGTCGTGCCACATGCCTACCTATATAAGAATATGATCATCAAGCAGACCACCCTGCTGCGCACCGGCGTGCTCTTGCTCTCCGGTACCGTAGGCGTGACGATGGCATTTCAAGGGTGGGCTTATTGGAGCCTTGTAGGCCAACAACTCTGCTACACCGGCCTGCTGAGCATCGGTAAGTTTGCCCTGGTGCCCTGGCGACCTTCGATCAAGATCGACTTCGGGCCGGTAAAAAAGATGTTCGGCTTCAGCAGTAAGATTCTGGTCACCAATATTATCGCTCAGATAAGTCAGAATATTCTCACTGTGGTCTTCGGACGACTCTTCCCCGTAGGTACTGTAGGCAACTTCACACAGGCATGGAAATGGAACAACATGGCCTCCTCCACCGTCGTGGGTATGTTCAGTAATGTAGCCCAGCCGGTGTTTGCCACCCTCCAGCACGACGAACAGGAACGGCAGCTACAGGTGCTGCGCAAGATGATCCGTTTTGCCGCCTTTCTGGCTTTCCCCCTGCTACTGGGACTTGCTCTTGTAGCCCATGAATTCATCATCCTGCTCATCTCCGACAAGTGGGCCGACTCGGCCGTGCTCTTGCAGATACTCTGTATCAGCGGTGCCTTCCTGGCGCTCTACACTCCTTTGCAGAACTTCATCATCGCACACAGACAATCAGGAAACTACCTATGGGGCAATGTGTGTCAGATTGTAATCCAACTGGCTATCGTACTCCTTCTCTCACGCTACGGCATCATCACCATGGTGACCTGCTATAGCCTTTTCCTTGCCGTGTACACCTTTGTATGGTATGCGCTGACCACGAAGCTCCTGCCCTACCGCCTTTCCTACTTCCTAAAAGACACGCTGCCTTTCCTAGGTGCCATGATCATTGCCATGGGTGGGGCATGGGGACTATGCCGACTGCTATCACTCAACGGCGAATCCACCGGAGCACTGCTACTCCGCTTCGGACTGAAAGGAGTCGTCACGGCCATCATCTACTTTGTTCTCCTTAAATGTGCCGGAGCTCACATTCTGGATGAATGCCTACACTATCTGCACCATAAAGGCAGGGCATAAGAAAGCACCATCATAGAAAACGATTGGGAGTTAATATGAAACAGCGGATCTACGCTTAATAATGATTAAAAACTTCAGTACTTGACGCAAGACAGGTATGCAAAAAGTATTTAATCAACAGAAAACATCAATCCCAAATAACAGAAAGATTATGAACATGCGAAAATTATTGCTTAGAAGTATTGCAGTAATGGTATCTGCTTTTGCGCTGACCTCTTGCGACAGCGACGATACCTACTATTATTATGTCCCCTATCAGGCCAACGCCATCGTCACTGTGAAGACCGCCGAGAACGGCGACTGGTATATGCAGCTGGACGACAGCACAACGCTCTATGCCACCAATATCCATCAGGCACCATACAACAAGGAAGTGAGAGCTCTGGTGAGCTGCTATGAGACAGGCGGAGACGCCAACGGATATTCGAAAGCCGTTTTCGTCAACCAGATAGACAGCTTCCTTACCAAGCCGGCTGTCACCTGTCCCACCGGTGACATAGACAAGATCTACGGCAACGACCCGATAGAGATCGTGAAAAGCTGGATGACTGTGGCCGAAGACGGCTACCTGACGCTTAGGGTGCGCACCTTGTGGGGAGCCAACGGAAAGCCACACTACATCAACTTGCTGACGGGCCTGAATCCCGACAATCCTTATGAAGTAGAATTACGCCAGAACGCCTATGGGGACACACAGGGACATTGGGGCGATGCACTCGTAGCATTCAAACTGAACAACCTGCCCCTCTCAGGCAAGACTACCATCACGGTGAAATATCAGTCGTTCAGCGGCGAGAAGAAAGTTGACTTCACGTTTAACCGCGGCAGCATCGCTTCCGAAAGTGCGGCGACTGAGCCTGCCCCGTATTCAGAAAGACTCAAATAGCCACTTGCACGTAGAGCATTGCCTATCTACCCACATCCCTACAGAGTCATTCCCGCTTTCTTCCGGAAAGCTTGTGCATGCCAGGACATCGTCGTTGTGCGGTAACGTGTGCATTAGATGGCTAAGTACCTGTGAAAAATGGGGCAGAGTGCGTGGATAATGACTTGATCATTTTGCTTTTCCATAGAAAAATTGATTATTTTGCTTTCAATTCTATGGAAAAGCAAAATTCATAAAATAACGTCGTACATCTAATTTGTGTGCAGCATTATTTGTTTTTCCTTAACCGATTGATCTTCAATAGATTAATAAAGCAAAAGTTTCCATAGGATGACGCAAATGTGATTTTTACTAACTTTGCGTCATGTTTGTACGTAAAAAAGCAATCAATCAGATGCTATCTTTGTAGTTGTCGTGGACAAAAACTGAGGTAGGTTCAAACAGATACAGAACTTTGGAACTGTGTTCTCTTCGGAGGAGACTGACGCATCGTATGCAAAGGCATGCAACAGGAATATCACTATGGCGACCAGCCTTCCATTTCACGGAAAAACGTATGAGGCACATGTTTGCATCTGCTTCGTCGTTCTCAAGACCTATAAAGAACAGAAACGCCTACTGAGAAGATTCAACATAACCATGAGCACTAACAGATCTTGAAAATAGCCGAGACCTTTATTATATATGCCAAATGGTTCTACAATGAGGCAAACTTTGTTCTTGACTGATGAGCAACGATATCGGTAAAGCCACTTTTTGATGCCATAATTTTTAGGGTGACTCATCGCCAAAGTCAGAAACATTTTTCTACTTTTATCGGACAGCCGTCATATTTTATCTGCCTGCCTAGGTCCTGTCCTATTCTATCATCTGTATCACTATACCACGCTATAAGCGGTCGGACACAGTAATCATGGCAGTACGGACATATTCCGAGCTCTTCTGACTATTGCTCCGGAAAATATTCCGGACCGCCTGAATATACAGCCTGCTTCAGCAGATTTCAATCATTTTCCTGCAGCCGTTCCCATATATCGAGAAACTTGTTATGATCCACTTTGTGATCGTAGCTCACCTTAATACCTGTATCTGTGAGCAAATCATAAGCTTGCTGAGACATATATTCTGCCCATACTTCCACTACACCACCTTTTTTCATCATCTGGGCGGCAGAGCGTCCCACAGCTTTCACAGCCAGCTTAGCGCCAAGGAGCAACTCCGGCTGTTCCTGCATGATATTATACAAATGGCGTACGCCTCGCCCTTCAAAGGTAGTGATGTTTCCCTCATGAAGCACTACAAGCTGACAATTCTCTTCCTGCAACGTATTTATAAGTTCTTGCATCATGGCTTTTAGTTTTTAATAAGGACGAACCAACCTCTTCACAAGGCGTCCCTGTGCGCTGCCATCCATGGCAGCCGGTTGTCGACCGTCCGGGTGTATAACGGGAATGCCCGTACAATCATAAACTATCTATGGGCAAATATAGTAATTCTATCTGATACGTGTGTCAAAGAAATCGAAAAAATATATAAAAAGCCATCGCGGCCGCCTGCTTGCCTCTGCAGCAGACGACCGCGATGAAAGAATTTACGTAAACCTAACTATCTTGATTACCAAAATAACAGATTTTCACTCTCTATCCTCTTTCCCATCAGCCATCTAAAACATCCGCGGGTAATAGGAGAAAGAGATTTGAGGACTATTGTCTATAGACAACAAAGGAGTTGGCCGGAACAGTGACGGTGAGCACAGACCCCTGGGCCTGTACCTTCGACTCTATAGGCACCACTGTCATGGGATGTTCCAAAGAATTGGTAGCCTTCAGATCATCACTGTGAAGCGTTAAAGCAGTAAACTCCCCAAGTTTCTTAGCGCCCTGAAACGAAATGCTGAGCTGCTGCGGACGGTCACTGACATTAGCCACCTTAACGATATATCCATCCTTCGTCTTGTCATAGACCGCACTGGCATACAGTGAATTATGGCCTTCTACAGGCTTACCGTCCTCTGTAAGCTGCAGCACGTGAGTACCCTTGTTGGTACTGTAGAGCATCTGCACATACCAGTTCACCGAGCGCACGCTCTTAAGATTGTCAAACCAGATAAGGTCGGGACGCCACTGCCATCCTTCCACATGAGCGAAGAGAGGCGCATAGGTAGCCTGATAAACAACATCGGCATTACGCTCCAGTCCTGTCATGAAGGCAGCCTCGCAGAGAGCAGCCTCGAAATTATTCTTTGCCACCGTGGGCTGATCGTCCACACCCTTCACATGGCAAGCGTACTCACCGGCAAACACCTTCGGACCTGTACGGGGATAATCATCGTAACGGCCGGCCTGAGAAAGGAACCATTTAGGATCCATATAGTAATGCTCATCCACCAGATCGGTACCGAGACGACGCATCTCTTTCCAGCCATAGTCGAAATTATCACCCGAAGCTGACGGACCGGAAGAGCCACAGATCTTGATATCGGGATACTTAGCGCGGATCTGACGGATAAACTTCTCCAAACGCTCGGGATAAAGCTTGCCCCACTGCTCATTACCGATACCGATCTCCTTAAGATGGAAAGGAGCGGGATGACCCATACGGGCACGCAGGCTGCCCCAGGTGGTAGTCGTGTCACCATTGGCAAACTCGATGAGATCAAGCGCATCATCGATATACGGCTGCAGGTCGTCAACAGCCACATGGGCATTGGGATCATCATCCTTATTCTGGAACTGGCAAGACAGACCTACGCTCAGCACAGGCAGAGGAGTGGCCCCGATCTTCTCGGAGAGAAGGAAGAACTCATAGAAGCCCAGACCATAACTCTGATAATAGTTGGGGAAAAGACGGTAAGGGAACGTGTCGCGCCACCGATTCTCATTGAGAGGACGGTTCTCCGCCGGACCGACCGTATTCTTCCACTGGTAACGGGTAGTGAGATTCGTTCCCTCGACAATACATCCGCCGGGAAAACGGAATACACCAGGATGAAGATCTTCAAGATCTTTCACAAGATCGGCACGCAGGCCATGCCAGTTGTCGGCAGGCATCAACGAGATATGGTCGAGATCGACAGCCTCATCTCCCTCAAGGAATACGCGCATGAATCCTTTGTCCACAGTCACCTTCGAAGTGAGCGTAGCCGTGTATTTCCGCCAGCGGTTAGCTTTCACACTGATCGTCTGTGCATCGATAATGTTATTGTCAGGACCGATAATCTCTACGCGGATCTTGGCTTCCTTGCCATTGAGCAGATGCAGACGTCCCCATACGGAGAAATCATACTTCATGCCCTTCTTCAATCCCATGCCGAAATATCCACGGTTCTCCAGTCCGGTGCGTTTCTCTGCATGCCCGGCACTCTCAAGCACAACATAATGGGGACAACGGGGGAAGGCCGGGGCTTTCTCGCCCACTGCGACATTACCGAATGTCGACCAACCCATGAGGTTCTGAGGATATTCAAACGAACGGTTCTCTACCAACTCGGCATAGAGACCACCGTCAGCTCCGAAATTGATATCCTCGAAAAAGATACCATACATCGTTGGTTGGATGGCCGCACCGGGATGGGTGTTGACCGTCAGCTGACGGATGGAAGCGGCGGGTGATGACGGGCGGGAAGCCGATGCAACGGCTGGCATGGCCAGCAAGGCAAGGGCCAATAGGCCACGTGCAGGTGTGAGAAGTGATTTTTTCATATACTTTTGTTTGGGTTTGTTTTTAGATTTGCCGTCTGTGAATGATACAGACTGATAGAATTAGTACCCGTAAGGAGCAGGAAAATCCTGACTTACGGGTACAAAAGTATATAATTTCTTTCTATTTAGGGAGGTCAAAACGCTCAAAGTGGTGGAATTTTATACTGTTCTCCATACGAGAGCGTCATTCTGCCGTAAAAGTGACGATACTTCTTCCGGGTATCTCCACATTTTTACCTGTGCGTACAGTGCCCACCGGCGTGATGTGCTCGTCATTGTTGTCAGAGGTGCGGTACATCTTCCATCGTTTCACATCCTGCCCTTTCTGCATGGCTCCTTTCAGGATCAGCTTCATATTCTTCGCTTCCTGCGCATAGTTGATAGCCACAACAACCAACTGTCCACCGGCATTACGATAGGCCGAGACCATCAATCCGGTAGGATCGGTTGCCGCATCACAATAATTAAGGTGCCTATCGCCCGTCTGGCGCAACCGTTCGGCCGCAACAATATTGAGTCGCACGGCTCCAGGACGTACAAAACGGCTGTAATTGCCGAGAGCCCAGAGCAGTTTGCTGCTACGTACTGCTCCTTCGCTTCCGTCATCGCCTCCGTACTCGCGGAGCAGCCCGTCTTTATAATCAGCACCGGCAGCACGCCACCACTGCCACGACCGAGCATTGGCATAGACCAGATCATGATGGATCATACGGGCCACATAGAGTGCTGTCTTCATGGTGAAGTCATAACCGCCACCACCACCGATCTCAGTGTCATTTCCCATGATGCACACCTCCGACTGCCACAGATCCACGTTACGGGGACGGAGCATCGAATAAACCCGATGACGGATCGACCGCATGCTGTCAACAGGCGTATTGGTCCAATAGCTGTGTGAGCAGAGCAGACGGGCCACATTGGATAAGTTTCCGACATAAGTATCTGCACTGTCGGGTGTAAAGAAATGCTGCAGATGGAAGCCACGCTCGGCTCCACTCTCATGCGCCTCATACAAGCAACGGTAGTCATAAGCCTCAGGAATAGTGATGACCGTAGAGAGATGGCGGTCTGTGAGCGCACGACTGAGCGGTCTCACCAGACGGGCTATCTCACGGTCGGTAGCCGGAGAGCCCTCCTGCTTAGGCCCCAGCCAGTTCCAAGAGCCGTCAGGCTCATTGACAGGACTCACATAATCGATCGTCACACCATCATGACGACCGATACTGTCGATCGCCGCAGCGATATACGCAGCCTGAGCCTCATAGCAGTCTGGACGCAGATTAAAGGTGCCGCCACGTCCCGTATTGGTAGCCCATCCGTTCTGCGTGAAGTAGACAGCCGGCGAGTTGAGGAAAGCCACGAAATGAGGAACACCCCGTTCTTTGGCCAACTGCAGGAACCGCCGTTGTCCTTTCTGTCGTGACCAGTCCCACGTACCGTCCTTTCGCATCAGGCACTCCGTACGTGTGAGCAGATTGATATTAGAAGAATCGCCCTGCTCGCTACTTCCCGTTCCCAGATTGAAACGCCAGATCGACAAGCCGATACCCAAAGGCTGACCCTGGTCATCGTCTTTCAGTGAAAAGAGCCAGTCGGCCGTTTGCTGTTGAATACTGTCACTCCACAAGCCGATACGGTTCATCGACCATGCATCACTGGCTCCAAAGCCATCAATAGTCTGTTCGGGCTGGTCAAGGAGCAACGTGAACGACTGGGCTCTTGCTCCCAAGGATACAGACCCGAGAGCAAGAGCCAGAAGAAATGTTTTTGATAATATCATTTTAATAGCTGTTATTTCAAATCATACACCAGTGTGCCCACCCAATCACGCGAATCCATCCTTGGTGAGCTTATAGCTACCGATTAAGGTAGGGCACAAGACATATAAGATAGGAGCATGTAAGATGGTATAGCGACACCCTACCCAATACCCCTTGTACCATCTGGAAACATTTAGGAGTTTGTACTGCACATCCGTCACTACTACCCTCTGATTTTTTCTCTCTGAGACATTCATACTGCATCATCACCAGTGGAACTGCCATCAACCGAAGTATCGTGATGCTTCCCGGCATATTCACTGGGCAACACACCAAACTCACGCTTAAAGCACCGGGAGAAATACTTAGGGGTATTAAATCCCACCTGCAATGACAACTCGTTAACAGATATATCCGGAGTCTGTTCTAAGATCCGACGGGCTTCTGCCAGACGGATAGAACTGATAAAACCGACAATATTCTTACCCGTTAGAGCACGCAGCTTATTATAAAGTGAGCTGCCACTCATAAGCATGCCACTTGCGAAAGCCTCACGATCGTAATCAGCATCGGCGAGATGGGCTTTCACCAAAGACACGGCTTTTTGGAGAAACACCTGATCGGGCGAGCTGCATGCGGTCGACTCCGACTTCGTTGCCGGCGTACGCACAAACGTCTCAAGCTGACTCTCAAAACGTTCACGCAAACGACGCCTGTTAGTAATGATGTTGTCAATCCTTAATATCAGACTATGCATAGGAAAGGGCTTCTGAAGATAATCATCAGCACCTACACGATAAGCCATCTACCTTCTATAATAGGATTGGCAATGAGGATGTAATCTTCTTTCTTATTGCTAAGTAGTTTGCACAGTGCGCGAAATTCTTCTCGTTCTGCTGGTTCTAAATAATTTGAATACTTATAGACTTGTAATGCCATAGGTCTTAGGTTTATGCACTTTCGGCTCGATAGGTGTAGTGAAATTTAATGTTGAGACACAATAAAAGAAGTGTGAGCCTACTTGTCTCCCTTATCCGTTGTGATAGGCTTAAACTCGGAGCACCCATATAATAGATGATAGAAACAGTCACTCTCTTGGTGCATATATGTAAGGTGTACATATATGTCTATCAAGAGGGAGCGTTTCTCTGCAATTCCGATTATACGTTGCATTTGCGAGGCTTGCCATAAGCGGAATGAAGCCAAACGCTTCCAATTACTATGTCTGCCTAAGCTCATTTGGGCTAAGACACGCAAATATAGTAAGAATAAGGTAAATATCAGCATATTTTCCTAAAAATATTTAGTTATGTAGAAATTTTAAATGGGACATCAAATTATCATGGCTTATTAGCAAAGCGTCATTGCACTAAAGTACATATAATCTTAGCTTGTTGTAGGGGATGCAGAGCGTCTGAATTTTTATTCTGAAAGTATTTCGGTCCGATAGCATCAAACAAAACTATGACAATAGAAGAAGGAGGCTAGGCAAGAATATATGTATTTGAGGAGGATAGTATGTTTAAGACAGAAGGTTCACATCCTCATTTGGGCGTGGGAAAGATTGGACGCTGGATTGGCGTGTGTACGATATGTAGACGCATCATTGTGCGTTCTTACATCCTGCATACATTCATCCGGGCATTGACGGAAGCGTGCCCTATTCGGGTGTTGGCGTCAAGGGAAT
>ULVF01059799.1_pt1 | contig 12715 bp, 12 predicted proteins | sample 1959201 | NCBI WGS metagenome assembly ULVF01 (sample SAMEA4835779, study PRJEB28245) | human gut metagenome | biome: gut microbiome; material: fecal sample | place: Denmark | collected 2008 | reverse complement strand
AAGTTAGTATATTTTATATAAAGGAAATTTATGAAAAAATTTAATTCTTTAAAATTACATCATATTCATCATCATAGCGACCTTGGAAGGCTATGAATTGATGATTTGCGCTTTTAAAGAATAAATATAAGATTCAATTCTATAAATAGTCTTTCAAGGAACCCCGATTAAAGCGTATTGGAAGATTATTTTTGAGTTTTATGCTCATTTTGTAAAAGAATTGGAGATTTAAATAATATGACTATATCTAATATAATTTCAGCTATAGGTAATAATAGCAGTGTATACCCCTTAATAGTTCGTGATTGTGGAATAGAAGTTCCGACAAAAATAGCTCTTACTTATAATCAAAATAAAAAAGAGTCAAAAGGAATTGCATATCTTGCTGCAAGGGAACGTTTTCTTGATGAATATGCAACTTCTGCTGTCTGGCTCGGAGGAATACCTTTTGTTGGCTGGATCGCAAATAAATATATTAAGGCTAGGGGACTTAATCCTGATGTAAATTTGAAATTGTTTAAAGAGGAACAAGGAATTCAGGGTATTGATTATAATATCAGAAAATTTAAAGACTCTGCGCCAGATGCTGTAAAAGATCTTGTAAAAGCAAAAGAAAATAAAAAATTGTTCGAAAAACTTTTAGCTGGTAAATTTATTACATCTACGACTATTCCTATTTTGTTTATGGGATTTATTTTACCGAAATTGATTTTTGCATCATCTGCAAAGAAAATTCAAAATTTAAGAGAAAAAGAAGCTCGGAATGTGAAAAATAACGGTCAAGTCAGCTTTTTACAAAAAGATAGGTTTTATAAGTCAAAAGATATTAATTTTACAGGTAGTTGGATAACAAAGGCTGCGAATTTTTCAGCTCAAGATAAAATGGCTGTGACAGATGGAGGTTATGCTGTAGGTCGTGTTGCGACGGCAAGAAATAAAAATGAACGTTATGATTTGTCTTTTAAAATGGCAGGTATGATGTTTTTTAATTTTGTTGCTCCAAAGTGGATTGAAAAAGGATTGAATAAAATTTCAGGTATTTCCCTTGATCCTATAATGTTATCCGATAAAGATTTTATAGCTCAAATCCGAGAAGGTAAACTGCAGATTCCAAAATCAGATTCTGCAAAAGATTTGTTAGATTTTGTTGATAATGTTCAAAATAAAGATACTTATTTTATTAAATATGCTAAGAAGTTTGAAAAAATAAAAATGCTTGAAAATGGAATTAGGGATCCAAGAGAATATGTTGACTTGAAAAAATTAGGAGATTTCAGAAATGATATTGAATTATTCTCCCAAAAGTTATTAAAATCAGAAAATATAGATACTTTTATAAAAAAAGCTAAATTTGCAAAATCAGCTAATATTTTGACAAATGTTGCATTGAGCAGTTTCTTATTGGCATATGTTTTACCAAAGGCTCAATTTGCATTTAGAAAATTAGTTACCGGTTCTGATTTGGAACCTGGTCTTGCTCCTGCTGAAAAAATAGTTGATAAAAAAGCATAAAAAATACCTCCTCAAATGAGGAGGTATTTTTTTATTTTGAAAATTATACCATTGCAATTTCTTTTGGTTCCATATACACAACTTCGTTGTTGTCCATAGAATGATCAACATCTGCAAGAATTTCATTTTTAATATTTGCTAAATCTTGTTGCATTAATCTTCTTGGAGAACCTTCTGCCATTGAACCGTTTCTTAATAAGTAGGATGGGTGGAAAATAGTTATAGCTCTGTAATCTTTTCCATCTACATTGATTGTCATCCATTGTCCTCTAACTTTAGAGATTGTCTGTTTTTTATCTAATTCAACGAAAGATTTTAATGCAGTAGCTCCGCATAGAACAATAGCTCTAGGGTTGATAATATCAATTTGAGCGTTTAAGAATTTTCTGCAAGCGGATTGTTCTTGTTCTGTTGGAACTCTGTTTTCAGGAGGTCTGCATTTTACTGTGTTAATAATATACACATCTTCATCACGAGAGATTCCAGCTTCTGCAAGGAAATCATTTAAAAGTTGTCCGGCACGACCTACAAATGGTCTTCCTGTTTCATCTTCCATTTCTCCCGGAGCTTCTCCGATTAGTACAATTTTTGCTGTTGAAGGATTTCCGTCAGAAAAAACAATATTATTTCTTGTTTTTCCAAGTGCACATGCTGTACAGCTTTCACACTTTGATCTTACTATCTCCAGACAATCTTTCTTCATCATTCTCTCTCTCCTCGTTATTTTTAAATAAACCTACGTTATATTTTTTGCAATATCTTTTTAGTTCTTTCATAATTACATCTGATAACATGAATACTGCTATTAAGTTTGGCACAGCCAAGAATAAAGTAAATGCATCAGATAGATTAATTATACTTTTAAAATTCATGGCAGAGCCTATAATTATGAATATACAATATATAACCTGAAAAGTCCTTGTTGTCAATTTTGTTTCGCCAAATAAATAATTCCACGCTTTAATTCCGTAATATGAGCCACAAAGCATTGTGGATAGTACAAAACAGCTTGCCATAAATGTTAACAAAATTGGGAAAAATGAACATACACTCCCGAATGCTTTTGATGTTAATTCAATACCTGCAATGCCTGTTGTATGTAAATATTCACCTGAGACAACTATTACAAATGCTGTTGCAGAGCCTACTATTACCGTATCTACAAACGGTTGCAACATTGCAATAAATGCTTGTGCAACAGGGTTATTTGTCTTAACTGCAGAAAATGCAATAGGTGCAGTTCCAAGCCCTGACTCGTTTGCAAACATTGCTCGTCTAAATCCCCAAAGCATGCACATCATCCAGCCACCTGCTAATGCTTTTGGATGAAACGCTTCTTTTAAAATTAGTGCAAATGTATGAGGAACATGACCTATATTATAAATGCAAACTGCAAATGCTGTTAAAACATATAAAGTGCACATTACAGGTGTTACTTTAGATGTAAATTTGCCTATTGCTTTAATTCCGCCAATAATTGTGAAATATGTTATAACAGCTACAATCAAACCTAAAAGCCAACTTTGATTTGCAAAGAAACTTTTATCGCCGCCTGTAACTTCTGTAATTTGAGTTGTCATAGCGTTAATTTGGAATAAATTCCAACCGCCAATCATTGCAAAAATACAGCAAATTGCATATATTTTGGATAGGTGTGGCGCGAATTTTCCGATATATTTATTATTTTTTAAAGCCCCTTCAATATAGTACATTGGACCGCCGGCAATTGTGCCATCCGGATTTACTTTTCTGAATTTTAATCCTAATAGAACTTCTGCAAATTTTAGAGCCATTGAGAAAAATCCTGCTAAAATCATCCAAAAAATTACTCCAGGACCGCCAAAAGATACAGCGGCAGCTGAGCCTGCAACGTTTCCTATTCCTGCAGATGCTGAAATTGTAGCAGTAAGTGCTTGGAAAGCTGATACTTCTCCTTTTTTCTTTTTTATTCTAATTTCTTTGTGTTCGTAATTTTTAGTAATTAATTGAATTGCATGTTTAAATCCCCAAATTCCGATAAATCTGGTTCTTATTGTAAAATAAAATGCAGCGATCATTAGCAGGGCAACAAGAAATTCAATCTTTACACCATGAATTGTAACTGAACAAAATATTATCCCTGAAATTTTATCGGCTATTGGAGATAAAAATGTATCTATTGCTGTATCTAAATTCATCAAATATATTATACAACAAACATAATATTATTTAACTAATAAGGGCTTTTCTATCATTTTCTTTAGAATAATTAACAAGTGCTTTGAATACAAAGGGATGTACTTTACCATCTTTTACGTCTTGGTAAATTATAGTAAGGGCTTGTTTGGGTGACATTGATTGTTTGTATGTTCTATGTTCAGTGAGAGCTGAATATTTATCTGCTACTGATACAATTTGTAAGTTTAAGTCTGCATTAAAATCATTTCCAACCCAAGGGTAACCTGTTTTTTTAGCATTTTGGTGGTGATTTCTTATTAGTTTAAGAGTTTTTTCATCTAGGTCTGTTGTTTTTAATAGTTCATAGCTTAGTTCTGAATGTGTATGCATTATTTTTGTTTCTTCTGAGGTTAATTTTGCAGGTTTGTCCAAGATTTCTTTAGGAATAAGAACTTTCCCAAGGTCATGTAAATAAGCAGCTTTTTCAATAGCTTTTTCATCTACCCTGCTTTTTAGCGAAAACGGTAAGTTTTCACTTATGCCTTTAGCTATGTTTTGCGCATCTTTTAAGTGATTGTTTTTTAAATGATTCCATCCTGCTATATTTAATTCTAAATTAGGATTAAAGTCTTTTACCATTTTTTTTATTTTAGGATTTGTGCTAATCATTTTCTTTATAGCATATTCGGATGTGTAGCGCTCAATTGATGTATTTTCAAATTTATCTGCGTTAAGTTGATCGCCAAAAACTATATTATAGTTATTTCGACCTATATAAATATTCGGTTGAATCGCGCCCACACTAAGCGCTCTTGGTATTTCCAATCCCATTAGCAATACTACACTATAAATTACACTACTACATATTTATAAAGTATTTTCGTTGAGATGAATTGCTTTAATTTATTACCCATGTGTACAATTTTTAACAAAATCCGATTAAATATTTATAAAGAAAGAAAAATTTTCTCATTTTGCGTGCTAGAATAAAACTATGAGAGATATTAAAAATGTTTTAATTTGTGGACTAGGAGCAATTGGCAGCATATATGCCGATAAAATTCAAAAATTTAACCCTGATAGTTTGAGGGTCCTTGTAGATGAAAAAAGGTTTGAAAGATATTCTGAAAATCCTATAATTTTTAATGGCAACGAGTTGAATTTTAATTATATATTGCCTGATGATGATAGTTTTAAGGCTGATTTAGTCATTATTGCGACAAAATACGATGGTTTGTCTGATGTAATTAAAAATATGAAAAATTTTATTCAATCTGATACTGTAATTTTAGCATTATTAAATGGTGTTACGAGTGAAAAAATTATTGCAGAAACTTATGGTAGGGAAAAACTTTTATATTCATATTTTATAGGTCATAGTGCAGTCAGAACTGGTAGGCAAGTCGTCCATGATGACGTGAATACAATTGTATATGGTTCTGAAAATTCAGATGATTTTGAAAATGTTCAAAGAGTTAAAAAGTATTTTGATTTAGTAGGGATTAATTATAAAATTCCTGATGATATAATACATTCACTTTGGTTAAAATTTATGTTGAATGTTGCAGCAAATCAAAGTACAGCAATTTTACGATTAACGTTTGGTGAAATGCTGGCAAATGAAAAGTGTATGGATTTTGCTGTGAATATAATGAAAGAAGTTCAACAAATTGCAAAGGCGGAAGGAGTTAAAAATACTGATGTTATGATAGATGAGACAATTGCTCATTTACATACAATGATTCCAGAAGGAAAAACATCAATGCTTCAAGATGTCGAGGCAGGAAGAAAAACTGAAGTCGATATGTTTGCAGGAACAGTCATAGATTTAGGTTTGAAACATAATATCCAAACTCCGTATAATCATATTATTAAAGAAATTTTGGATGCAATTTATCAAAATGAAATAATAAAAAATTTACAAATTTTAACAAATGTGTAGTACCTTTGTCAATTCTCTGAATTAAAAATTTTTATATATTATATAAGGGGAAATTTAAAAAGGGGATATTATGATTAATTCTGTATCAAATGAACAAGCGTATATTAATGCTTTAATGGAAAAGTTACCTGATGTTAAAGAAAAAGAAGAATATTCTTTAAAAAAAGGTGATAGCTTATGGGCTTTGGCAAAAAAATGTCTAAATGATCAAAATGCTTCGAATGCTAAAACTGCTAATTATATGTTGTTAATAGCAAAATTGAATAAATTGGATACCATTGAAAAAATGAATGGATTAAAAGCCGGTCAAAAAATATATCTTCCAAATAAACTTTTAAATTTACAAAATGAAAATCAAATCAGAAATGATGCTGAAAATTCTTTTCTAAAAGCTATAGATGTAGTATATAATGACAAAACTTTAAAATTAGAAAAAGCAAAAATGGAACATGGTCAGTGTTACCATTTATATCGTAAAAAGAATTCTAATGATAAGTTTTTATTGGATAGGAAATTAATTTTATCTTTTGATGTAAATGATAATGGAGAAATAAACACTATTTCAATGGATGACGCAAAACAAAATTTATATTCTTTTGGGTATGATTATGACTTGGATCGTTCTGGGAAAATTGCGGCTGCTGAGTATCCTCATCCAATAAAAGGAAAATTATCAAAAGAAGAAAATCAAAAATTACGAATAAAGTTAAAAGAGTTAATGGATAGTTTTAATAAATAATTTTTATTAATAATCATTTTGTTGAACTTGTTGATTGTAATTTATTGTTTGTTGGCGCATTTGTTCTATTTCGTTAACTGTTTGGTCAACGTGTTCTTGGACACTTTGACTGTCAATTGAAGAATCTTTTATTTTTATAGATGAAACTCCTTTAAAAGTGTTGACACCTATTAAAAATATTATAGCTGTAATTACTAATCCCAAAAGTAAACTTATTGCTCCAAATCCATGTCTTTTCATATAAAATCCTTTTAATTTAGTTTATTTTTATTTATAAAAAACTTTATGGCATCTTCTGTTGTTTTGGGAGTTTTTAATATTTCTTCTTCAATAGAATTAGGTCTGTTTTGAGATACAAAAAATTTATTGTATATAGTAAGACCTACAAAAATAATTATTGAAGATAGTGCAACTCCACCCATTGCAAGACCAAATTTAATTATTGCATTATGCATAACAGCAGTGCGGGTTTGTTCGCACAATCCCGCATTTGCTGTTAAAAATATAAATGTGAAAAGTGTATTTAATAATCTATTCTTCAACTTTTTCCTCTTTTGTCGTTTTAGCTTTTTTAGCACGAGGTTTTCTTGTTTTTGAAGTACCTCTATTTGGTCTTCGAGTCTTTTTTACTTCTGTTTCTGTTGTTTCTTCTGGTTGAGGCTCAGAAGTTTCATTTGTTTTATTTTCTTCAATTTCTACTTTTTGTTCTTCCGGTTCAATTTTTTCTGTTTTTTCAGAAGCATCTGCCTCAATTATTGGTTTTATTTCTTCATTTGGTTTAAGAACAGTATCAGCAGTTTCAACAGTTTGTTCAACAGCTATTTCTTGTTGTTCTTGTGCTTTTTTCTCAAATTTATTTTTTCTACTGCCACGTTTTTTCTTAGAATCTCTTTTTTCTGTTTCTTGAACAGCTACAGTAGATGGATTTTCTACTTCAATTTCCGGTTGTTGGATTTCTTGAATTTCTTCAACTTGAGTTTCTTGTTGAGGAGTTGGTTGATTTTGATTTTTGTTGTTATTTTTATTCTTTTTAAAGTTGTTTACAGGTAGCTTCATTTTAGCGGCTTTAGCTCTGTATTCACCTTCTGCAGTTGGAGTTGAGAAGTTAAATTCATTCATGAAGTAACCTGTTCCCTGACAGTGAGGACATTTTCTTGTAAATATTTCTGAAAGAGATTGTCCTTGTCTGTGTCTTGTTAATTCAACCAATCCTAAATCTGAAATTTGACCTACTTGAGGTTTTGCTTTATCAGGTTCAAGTGCGATTTCTAATTCTTCCAACATTGCAAGTTTGTCAGCTCTTGACATCATATCAATAAAGTCGACGATAATCATTCCGCCGATATTTCTTAATCTCAATTGTCTCGCAATTTCATGGACTGCTTCTATGTTTGTTTTTAGGATTGTTTCATCTTGGGTGGATGAACTTGTAAATTTCCCGCTATTTACATCGATTACAGTCAATGCTTCTGTTTGTTGTATAAATAAATATCCGCCTGATGGCATATTTACTTTGATATTCAAAGCAGCTTTTATTTCTTTATGAATATCTGTTGCGATTAATAAAGGTTCAGTTCCCTTATATAGAGTTACTTGAACATTTTTGTTCATATGCCAGTTTTGCAAAATATTTTGAACTCTTTGCATTGCAAATGCTGTATCTACAACGATTTCTTTTACATCTTCAGTACAAGCTTCTCTTATTGTTCTATACAGTAAATCTTGATCTCTATATAAAAGGTTTGGAGGAGTCATAGTTTCTGCAGCAGTGATAATGTTATTCCATTTTTCAAGCAAGATTTCTAAGTCTTCTTGAATGTCTGCTTCAGATTGTCCTTCGGCTTCTGTTCTGATAATTACTCCTACTCCTACTGGTTTGATAAGGCTTACTACTGATTTAAGTCTAGCTCTTTCTTTTGAATTTTCAATTTTTTTACTTATGCTTATTCCGGGTTCATTTGGCATTAATACCAAAAATCTGCCGGGTAGACTTATTTCAGTTGTAACTCTTGGTCCTTTGTGTCCAGTTGGTTCTTTTACAACTTGAACGATAAGTTTTTGTTTTGGTGATAATTTATCTTTTAATGAGCCTTTTCCCATAACATCTTGTGCATGTAAAAAGCCCATTTTATCAAACCCCACATTTACAAAGGCTGCATCAATACTTGGTAAAATGTTATCTACTGTAGCAAGATAAACATCCCCTAAAATTACTTCACCTCTTGAGATAAAAAAGTCAGTTACTTTTCCGTTTTCTAATACTGCAGCAATATTATCACGTTCTGCAATAATGATTTTCTTTTCAACGTTTCCATTTTGCTGCCCGTTTTTGTTGTGTCTGTCGTTTGTCATAAATAAAAATCCTTTACTATAATTCTTTTAAATCTTTGTCAAAGAACCGTGTACGTTTAATATCAAATGTTACATCGGGTGCAATTAAATTCATTAGGACATCTGCTCTTAGTGCGGGAATTCCGCTTTCAACTGTTCCATCTTCTTTATTAATTGCGGATTGACCGGTTTTTAGTACTATATACAGACTATTATTTTCAAATCTGTACGATTTAATAGATTTTTTAATGTCTGTTTTTTTTATTAAACCTTTTTTGTTTTTCTTCTCAATAAAAATTTCTTCGGAAGATAAAACTTTGTCTGTATTATATCTTAAAGTTTCAAAATCGTAAAGTGATTTGTTAAAAATATCTATTTTATATTCAGCCCATTGTGCGGTCATATCAATTGCCGGAGCATTTTTTTCTATTTTAACAATACTTATAATTTTGGATTGTTCTGGTAAGACTTTCTCTAACTTTAGTTTGAGTTCTTCTGTTAAAAGATTGTCAAATAATTCAATATCCACAAGTTCGCATTCGCTTTCTGCAAATAGTGGTAGGGCTATTCCCATTGATACTTTCATAGAAGGGTTATATCCAAGAGAATATACAATATCTAAATCAGTTCTTGAAAGGGCTTTGAAAAAAGTATTTTGCCAATCAAGATGAGAAAAATATTTTAGGATCCCGGTTTTTGTTAATTTGATTCTATATTTATATACTTCTCTATCATAGCCATTGCAGGTTTTTGGATCTTTTAACTCAAATTTCAAATTTTGAGCTTTTTCACTAGCTTTGAAAGGTTCTGCAAGAATTTTTTTTGTTTTAAGATTTTTGCAGACTCCGCAGTTGACACAGCCTTTTTCGCAGGTTGGCTTTGTATTTGAATCATTATATTCTTTGATTAACCATTCCTTATCAACGCCTATATTTATAAAATCCCAAGGAAGATTTTCTTCTGTTGAATACTGCTTTTGAGCAAGTTCTGTAAGATTAATCCCAAGTTCTTTTGCTGTTTCATGCCAGATGCCTTTATTAAAATATTCTCCCCAAGCATCCAGGTAGCAGTCTTTTTTATATAATTCTTCTATGTATTTGCATAAACTGATATCGCCGCGTGTAAGTACAGCTTCTATTTGAGAAATTGTATCTTCGTGGTAGTTAATTTTTAAACCTTTAATATGTTTTGTTTTTTCTTTTAAATATTTGATATGTTCATCCACTTTATCTAAATTCATTTGACCGTACCATTGGAATGGGGTGAATGGTTTTGGAACAAATATAGATAAAGTGCAGGTTATATCAAGTCCGTGATTTAGACCTTTTTCTTTTTTTATTAGCTTACAGCGATATTTTATTTTGCTTAGCAGATCAGCCATTTCATCCATATCTGCAAGTGTTTCGGTCGGAAGTCCGCAGATAAAGTAAAATTTAAGTTTAGACCAGCCGTTTTCGTATAATGTAAGAACTGCATTTAAAATTTGTTCTTCTGAAATGTTTTTCTTAATTTTATCACGTAATCTTTGGCTTCCTGCTTCTGGAGCTAGTGTCATAGTCGATTTTCTGACACTTTGCACAAGATTTGCAAGTTCAAGATTAAACCCGTCAATTCTTTGACTTGGCAGAGAGACTGAAATTTTCTTTTCATTAAAGTCTACAGCTAGTTCTTTTATTACTTCATTAATGTTTTTATAATCATTAGATGATAGAGAAAGTAGTGAGTATTCATCATAGCCTGTATTTTTAACAAGTTCTTTTGCTATTTTGATAATATCTTCTGCAGATCTTTCTCTTATTGGTAATGTGACGTGCCCCGGTTGGCAGAAGCGGCACATTCTACCACATCCGCGTCTAATTTCAACTACAGCTCTGTCTTGTACTGAGGTTGAAAATGGTATTGGGTAAGATTTTAGAGCTGTGCCATATTTTAATTGGGCAATTCGTTTTGTAACATTCCCGCCTGTTAGTAATGACCAACGGCCTGAATTTTCACCTTCACAAAGTGCTTTAATCCTTTCTTGCCTTGGAAGTCCTTTTGTTTTTTCTAAAATTTCACAAACTTCAATAATACTGTCTTCCCCGTCACCAATCATAAAAACGTCAATAAATTCAGCAACCGGTAGAGGATTAAATGCGCAAGGACCTCCTGCAATAATTATAGGATCAGTATCTTTTCGCATATCGTTTCTGTATGGGATTTTTGCCATATCAAGCATTTTTAAAACAGTTGGATATGCCATTTCATATTGCAAAGAAAATCCTACTGCATCAAAATCTTTGATATAACGCTTACTCTCCAGTCCATATAAAAGTTTAGGTTGAAAATCGGATTCCGGGGCATATACTCTATCTGCCATGTAGTTTGATTGTTTATTTACCAAGTCATATAAGACTCTGAGACCTAAATTGCTAATCCCTATTTCATATTTATCAGGAAATGCGAATGCAAATCTTACTTTTGCTTTGTCAAAATCTTTATTATACGATAGGAATTCCCCTCCTACGTATTGATATGGTTTGTTGCATCTATATAAGGCTTCGTGATTTTCTCTAAAAAAACAATTCATTTTATTATGCTAAATCCTCTGGGAAATATTTATCTATTTCAATAATTGTACCATCAAGTGTGTTTTCTTCGAATGATTTCATGAATTTAAAAAGTTCACTATTGGGAACATCATAGTTATATAATACGGTTTCTCCTTTGTATTCTCTCATTACTCGTACAATATAATGACATTTTTCTGCATATTTAAGTAAATGCTCCGGATTAAATTTATTTCCATTGTGATCTTTATCTATTCTAACATAACTAAATCCTGCATAATATTTAATTTTTTCTTTAGTTTCAGTTGAAATGTTTTTATTATGCTTTGCAAATATGTCTATAACTTTTTTATTAATTTCATCACTCATATCTATATTTAACTATAATATTTGTTGGCATGGCTAAATATTAAGTAAATATTACAATTTATTTATTATTATTGCACTTCAAGAGTTTTCATAGCAAAATTTACTATAAGTGAGAGGGGAAATAATGTTTTATTTAAAAAGAACTAAGTCTACCGGAAGATATGAATTAAATCTATTTGGGTTAAAAATGAAGTTTCGTATTCAGGATAGAAATGAAATCTACAAAGAAAAGCTTGATAATTTGTTATATGAGCTTGCAGATCCGAGAACTTTAAAATCCGTAAAACTACCAAAAGTTTTAAATGCTCAAGATGCTCTTTATACATTAATTTCCGGTGAAAAATCTATGGCAAGATGTGGTGATGGTGAGTTTAAGTTAATTATGGGTGAAAATATAAGTTTTCAAAAATATGATCCTGTATTAGCTGAAAGATTAAAAAACATTATAAAAAACCAAAATGAAAATATTTTGGTTGGCATAACGGATGCATTTGGTTTTTGTGATACAGATTATATGCGTAAAGTTATGGTAACTTGCAGGGATACTCTTTATAAATATCTGGATTTCTCTAAAACTTATATTGATACAAATGTTACACGTCAGCTTATTTTTGTATCAGATGAGCAAGGTCAGGATTATTACAATAAAATGAAATCTTTATGGAAAAATAAGCATGTTGTTATTGTCGAAGGTGCAGGCACAAGATTGGGTATAGGAAATGATTTGTTGGATGAAACATTATCTGTAAAACGGATTATTTGCCCTATAAAAGATGCTTTTTCAAAATATAATGAGATATTAAATGAATGTTTAAAAATGCCAAAGGATAGTTTATTTATTATGGCTCTTGGTCCTACTGCTACAGTGCTTGCAGAAGATTTGACAAATAATGGCTATAGAGCATTGGATATTGGGCATTTTGATACTGCTTATGAAGCTTTTTTACGAAAAGCTTCTCGATTTGTACATGTTGAGGGGAAAATTGTGTTTAATGAAGAAAGGCATATGACGAATCTTAGACCTTGTAAGGATAAGAAATATTATGAGCAAATTATAGCTACAATTGAATAAGTTGCCTGTGATTTATTGAGATATATATTATATTTATTTTTCAA
>ULVF01030414.1_pt1 | contig 12728 bp, 10 predicted proteins | sample 1959201 | NCBI WGS metagenome assembly ULVF01 (sample SAMEA4835779, study PRJEB28245) | human gut metagenome | biome: gut microbiome; material: fecal sample | place: Denmark | collected 2008 | reverse complement strand
AAATGAGCATTACTACCATCATTTCTGCTAATGTAAATGCTCTAAAAGCTTGATTTGAGAGGCTTTGAGCCCCCCCCCGAATTTTATTCTATTTTTTTTCATACTTTCACTCCTTGAAACAAAAAATTTTTTAATTTTTTTATATTATACACTATTTTTTAGTTTTTTTCAATATATTAATACTTTATTTAATATTCCATTTTTCCTGTAATCTGTTTAACTTCCCTTTACTTTCTAAATTTCCAATAATATGATTAACCTTTATTAAAAGTCTTTCAGATTCTTTCTCTTTACGAAAAGCAACAGCATAAGGTTCTTTAGAATAACGTTTCGATAACAATTTTACGGATTTATCTTTCAATGTATAACTTAAAAGTATCGTATCATCTGCAACTATGCCATCTGCTTTTTTTTGTTTCAGTGCTCTATAAGCATCGTCATAATTTTTATAACCGATTACAGTAACTTCCGGAACATTTGTACGTAAATTTCTTTCACTTGTAGAGCCAAAAACTATAATTAATTTTTTTCCTTCAAAATCACTTAAAGAAGTTGCTTTACTTGAGCTATTAACTAAGATCGCTTGTCCTGCAACGTAATAAGGCACAGAAAAATCTAAAATTTGTTGACGTTGTTTTGTAATAGACATTGTAGCTAACAAAAAATCAACTTCACCTGCACTCAACTTCATTATACGATTTGAAGCCGTTACAGGCACAAATTCAATTTTATTTTCATTACCCAAAATATCTTTTGCAATAATTTTTGCTAAGTCAATATCATAACCAATAAGGTTTCCTTTTTCATCCCTATATCCAAAAGGCGGAGCATCATCGCGCACTCCGACAATTAACTTATCACGTTGAATAACTTTTGCAAAATCATCATTTTCGGCATTTTTTTTGCCGCAACCCGAAAATATAAAACAAAAACATATTAAAAGTAGAATAATCTTTTTAATCATATAAATATAATACTTAAAAAAATACAACCATACAAGCAAATTATAAAAAATTAGACTCATAATATAAAACAATTATTAAAGAAATCTTACATACCATAATAAAAATCAAATAGCCCAGGCGAATAACCGCTTACGGTAATGTTTCCAAAGAAAAATAAAGTACATAATCTAGTATTAGTTTGTTTTTTAAAAATATTTTTGGGGTTTTTAGAAAAAAGCCCATAACACAAGGAGGTAAAAATGACTATTAAAAAACTTACTGTGGCAGCTGCAATTGCCGTTGGAATAGCAACGTGTTCCTTGAATCAAGCAATGGCGGCTTGTCCTTGCGAGACACCGGAAACTCCGGCACCTTGCGCAGAACCTTTACCTGTAGTAACAGGACCTGCATGTCCATGTGAGACTGCAACACCAAATACTTGCACAAAATGTAAAAAAGCATTACCTGATTGTGATTGTCAAAAACAAGATCCATGTGATCCTTGCGAAACAGAACAAAAATCAGACTGCGGATGTCCTGATGAAATCAGCTGTGATGATCCGCCGGAACCGGCTTGTGCTCTTTGCCCTCAAACAGGCAAACCTGACAGAAAAGATATGAAACAAGTATATGGTTATCCAAATGCCATTTATGGTACAAATAACTACATAGGACAACCTGCAAATTCAATTTTCTCAACAGATACACCACTTGCAGGAACTCCTAGAACTCTTTCATCTAACGTAAACGGAACAACTATTTCTTCTCAAGGTCAAGTAACAGGTGCTGCTACTCAAATGCCTTGTCTTAACGAAGCACCTACAAGACACAACGGTATTCCAATCGACAGAAACGAAAGATTAATGGACGGTAATAATTGTCCTATTGATTTCCAATCTTCAAACTCTATTGATGCAGTAAGAAAATCTTTTGTTCCCTATGAAATTCCAAACCAAATGATGCAAACAACAGGTGCTGCCGCAAACTTGGGCGGATGCCAATTCCCTGACGTACCTAACGGTTTTTGGGCAGCATGTGATATTGATAAATTAGCTATAAATGATGTTGTAGTAGGTTACCCTGACGGATATTTCAAACCAAATAGAAATATCTCTCGTGCAGAATTTGCAACAATGTTAGTAAAAGGTTTCAATCTTGATCAATGTGATATGCCTAGAGAAGGATTATTCAAAGACGTACCAAAAAGCAACTGGGCTAACGCTGCAATTGCAAAAGCTGTTGATGAAGACTTGTTAAAAGGTTACCCTGACGGAAACTTCAAACCAAACCACCCTGTAACAAGAGTAGAAGCCTTAACTACAATCGCAAAAGGTATGACTTGCGACATCGACCAATGCAAAGCTGATGAAATTTTAAGCAAATATGCAGACGGTGCATCTATTCCTAACTGGGCAAGAATTCCTGTTGCAAAATCTTTGGAAAACGGTGCTTTAAAAGATTCACCTAACCCAAATATGATTATGCCTAACAAAGAAGCAACTCGTGCAGAAGTAGCTTCAATGATGCAGACTGTTCGTGTAGCATTAGGTTACGATACAAATCCAAAAACTGCTAACAATATTTGCCCTGCTTGTCCTGTAAACAAAAATGCTTTTGTAGAACAAGAAGAAATCGTTAAAATTCCTACATTACAAGTGAAAATGATTGACCAATTAACAGCAAAATCATCTCACGTAGGTCAATACTTCAGAGCAAACACTCTTGAAGATGTAACAATTAACGGTGTTACATATCCTTGCGGATCTACAGTAACAGGTCAAGTTGTTGAAGTAATCAGACCTTCAGGCTGTGATAAAGGTGCTTTAAAATTGTCATTCACAGAAATTCAAAACGGTGATTGCAAAACTAAATTACCAAAACAAATTTTACAAGCACAAGTAAACAAATCAAAACAAGTAAACCCTGTTGCAAGATTAGTTGAAATGCCATTCACATTAGCAGGTTCAATGATCGGTATTGTGGGTAGAACTGCAGGCGGTATCTTGACTAACGTAGGTAACGCTGCTGAAAATATCTCTAATGACGCAGGTTATATGCTAGGTCACGCATTCCAAGGCGAATTTGGTGCTGCTGCTCGTAACTTAGGTGACGGTCTATGGGAAACAGTTAAAGCTCCTGTTGACGTAACAAGAACTGCCCTATCAGGTACAATGGGCTTATTCCAAACTACAGGCGACGAATTTGCTTACCTTGTTGACCCACGCGGATACAAAATCTCCGCTGTAAATCCAAGAGAACACATTACTATTGCATTCGGTTGTTCTGAATAATTTGAACAAATAAAAAAATGCAATTGATTTCAAAAAAACAGTAATTAATTGTTCGAAGCCTGAGAAAACCGGTATTCAATAAAGAATATCGGTTTTCTTTTTTTTAATTTATTATTTTATAAAATTTAAGCCTTTTTCAATTTTTTCATCAACATTAAAAGCGGAATTACTGCAATACATAAAGCACCAAATATTCTGAAAGAATCTATAAATGCCCATAGAGTAGATTGTTTGACTAATTGTCCGTATAAAGAATATTGAGCCATATATTGAGCTACAGTGTGTTCTGCGTAACCTGCTAATGCACCTGCTGTTGATTGAACTCTTTCGATAAATGCAGGGTTTAATTCACTTGTTTTGCCAACCATCATATATTGGTGAACTTGAGCAAATCTTGTAAGCATTGTCGCAACTAAGGATGTACCTATTGCACTTCCGATATTTTTTAATAAATTTTGAATACCGGTAGCATTTGTCATTTGTTCATTTTTCAAAGTATCAACAGACAAATTCATAATAGGCACCATAGAAAGCCCCATACCCATACCCATTACAAAGTTAGGTATAGCAATATTCATATTAGAAATCTGTAAGTTTAATGAGCCGAAAACTAAAGTTGAACCACCAAGCAAACATAGTCCAACAGCTACCAATAATCTGTTATCAACTTTATTTGTTAAAGTCGCAGTCAAAATCATTGAAGTCATACTGCCAAACCCTCTGGGCATCATTGTTGCACCGCTTAAAAATGCCGTATATCCTAACATACTTTGCAAAAATTGAGGAAGAATAGCAAGTGATGCGTATAATACAGCCTGAATTACAACAGAAATTATAGTCCCTGCTGAAAAGTTTCTGTCCTTGAAAACAGATAAATCAACTAAAGATTCTTTATTAGTCAATTGTGAATGGAAAAATAAAATACAAGCAACACAAGACACTCCAAATGTCCAACAAATCCAAGTTGCATTGAACCAATCGGCATTATTACCTTTATCTAATACTGTCTGCAATGTGACAAGCCATATCGTTAAGTAGAAAAATCCTTTACCATCAATTTTTACATTCTTTTGTTTTTTTGCATAAGGAGGATCTTCAACTAATCTATGAGATAAAATTGCTGCCAGACAGCCAAACGGAACATTTATGTAAAAAATCCAAGGCCAAGTCCAGTTATCAGTAATCCAACCACCTAATACAGGACCTATAATAGGAGCAAGAATTACCCCCATGCCAAATACTGACATTGCAATTCCGCGTTTTTCTTTCGGGAAACTTTCAATAATTATTGCTTGCGAAATCGGCAAAATACCGCCACCGCCAAAACCTTGCAATACACGGGCAAATATCATAAATTCAATATTTTTTGCCATACCGCAAAGCATTGATGCGATTGTAAACATTAAAATACTTATAATAAAAAAGTTTTTACGGCCAAATACTTTACTGAAAAAATCTACAGCAGGAATTACTATACCTGCAGCAATTAAGTAACTTGTCAAAATCCACATTGATTCATCACGAGTAGCAGAAAAACTTCCTGCCATGTGAGGCAAAGCAACGTTTCCTATTGTTCCGTCCAATACATATATAAATACGGCTAACATTACGGGAATAATCATTATCCAAGGATTAACCGACGGGGTCCATTGTTCTTTTTCTATTTTATTTTCAGACATATATTATTATTTCCTATCTTTTTTCACCTTTTAATAAAAACATAAATGGTATTAAAATAAAACACGCTATTGAAAAAACTTTAAAAGTTGTCATATAAGCACATAATGTAGATTGTTGAATTAATTGACTATAAATCATTTTACCTGCCATATAAGTAGAATTCATAATATCACCTGCTTGATGAATAAAAGTTCCTGATAGCGTATTTAATTTATCCATAAACACAGGATTTGAAATACTTAAATTTTTCACAAGACCATGTTGATGAACCTGAGAAAATCTTGAAATCATTGTAGCAACTAAAGATGTACCTATTGCACCACCTATGGTTTTTAATAAATTCTGCAATCCTGAAGCATTTGTCATCTGGTCATTTCTGATTGTAATACAAGATAAAGTCGTAATAGGCATAAATGAAAATACAAGTCCTAATCCAAATACATAATTAGGTATTGCAATATTCATCGGATTAATTTCAAGATTTAAAAGTCCTAACATCCATCCGCCAATTCCTAAACAGATTAAACCAACAATACCGTAAGTTCTGTAACTCAATCTTCCGCCAAGACCACCAAATATTAATAATGCTGTTAAACAACCAAGCCCTCTTGGCATTATTGCTAAACCGCTTAAAAAAGAATCATACCCCAGAAGATATTGAAGCATTTGAGGCAAAATCGCTAAAGATGCCAATAATACAGCATTTATTAATATAAGCATAACCGTACCAAAAAGATAGTTTGTATCTTTTAATACATCTAATCTTACAAGCGGATTTTTCCCCTTAACCTGTGTATAGAAAAACAAAAAAGCACCTGATACAGCCACTGCTGTCAACCAACAAATCCAAGTTGCATTAAACCAATCGGCATCATTACCTTTATCAAAGACTATTTGTAAAGGAACAAGCCACACACACAGCCATAAAAATCCCCATCTATCCAAATGAATATTATTTTGTTTTTGAGCATAAGGAGGATCTTCCAAAAACTTTTTTGCTAAAGTAATACAAATAAACCCTACAGGTAAATTAATAAAAAATATATAAGGCCAAGACCAATTTTCTGTAATATACCCGCCCAAGACAGGACCAAAAATAGGAGCTACAATTACAACTAAACCAAATACAGCCATTGCTTTGTTTCTTGCTTCTCCCGTAAAAGATTCCAAAGTAATTGCCTGCGCCATTGGCATAAGACATCCGCCACCCAATCCCTGCATTGCTCTTGCTATAACTATCATTCCTATAGAATTTGAAATTCCGCACATAAAAGATGCTACGGTAAATATAAATACGCCAAACATAAAAAAGTTTTTTCTGCCAAAAAATTTACAGAAAAAATCTATCATAGGAATAACAATACTACTCGCCATTAAATAACTTGTTAATACCCATATTGATTCTTGCGAACTTACTGAGTAAGACCCTGCAATATGAGGCAGCGCAACATTTGCAACTGTTTCATCCAAAGCATACATAAATGTAGCTAACATTACAGGTAAAATTATTAACCATGGATTTGTTTTAGGCTTCCACTCTTCTTGAATTAGTTCTGCAGACATATTTTCCCTATATATTCTTTTATTTAAAAGGAGCCTTGACGGCTCCTTTTTCTTTGTAATCCTTTTTGCCGATATACCAGACTTTTTTAATATTTGTCCGTTTTTTTACTTTATTATTATTTTACTCTTACTTTTGGAACTACTGACATTCCAGGAACAATATTATATTCATTAGGATCAATTTTTTCTGTGAATACAATTTTTACTGGAATTCTTTGAACAATTTTTACGAATGATCCTACAGCATTTTCAGGAGGGAACAAACTTGATTTAGCTCCTGAAGCTCTTTGAATACTGTCTACTTTTCCTTTGAAAACTTTATTTGGATATGTATCTACTTTAATATCAACTTCCTGACCTGGTTTCATATGGCGCAATTGATTTTCTTTAAAGTTTGCAACAACCCATACATTTTCAGGAACGATTACAAATAGCGGAGAACCGACATTTACATACATACCTTTTTCTACACGTCTTGAAGATACTGTACCTGTTTGAGGCGCATATATATTTGTGTAGCCTAAATTTAATTTTGCTTTATCTCTTAATGCTTTTATTTCTCTCAAATCAGCATCTGCAACTTTATTTCCGCCTTGAGATAATAAAGCTTCTTCTGATTGGGTCAAATTAGCTTGAGCAGAATCATATTTTGCTTGTGCTGTATCCAAAACTTGTTTTGAAACTGCTCCTTTTTCATACAAATTTTTATATCTGTCTAAATCTTTTTTAGCTACTTCTATATTTGTCTGCATTGCTTTAAAATTAGCTTTTGCATTTTTCTGATTTAAAATAGTTCTTTCATATTTTGCTTCTGCTTGAGCAAGAGCTACTTCATAATCAGCAGGATCTATTTTTGCGACCAAATCACCTTCTTTTACTTTTTGGTTATCTGTTACATACGATGCAATGATTTGACCGCTTACCCTTGGTGCTACTTGAACAGTGGTTGTTTCTACATATGCATCATCTGTTGATTGATATAATAATGCATCATGAATTACAAATCCTGCTGCTATAGCAACAATTGCTCCTACACCTATTGCAATATAACGTTTAAATGGTTTGTGTTCTTTCTTTTCTTCTGTTTGAACATTTTCTGATTCAGTATTTATATTTTGTTCGTCCATTTTATACCTCTTATTTTATATTTGCATATCTACTATTTTACTTAAATTATCTCTAAATCTTTTTAAAATATTTCTTAATAATTCTTTTTCTTCTAATGAAATATTTTGTCGACCTTTTAATGCATTAACTTTATCAATCGCTGCACGAAGCTTTTCTGTTATTGAATCATATACATCTTTGCCGGCTTCTGTCACACCCATTTTTCTGACTAAACGATTGTTTTTCATGTCAACAAATCTTGTAATATAGCCTTTTTCTTCTAATGAATCCAATATTTTACCGGTATTTGCTCTGTCTTTCAATATTAATTTTGCCAAATCCCTCTGACAAATTCCGGCATTACATAAAATTGTTTCAATTGTGACAAATTCATCAGGTGATATATTAGCATTTAACTTTTTAAAGAATTTTAATGAGAAAACTCTAAAAAATTTTGTTGTTTGCTCTAATTCGTAATATATACTATCTGTGTAACGTTGTATTTCTTCTTTTTCTATCTGTTCCATTATAGACTCTTTTATTATTTTAATTATTGTTGTAAAAAAAATTTGTTGCATTTACAACAATAATATGCTAACATATGATTATTAAAAATGCAAGTACTAAAAACAAAGGATTAAAAAAAGTGAAAAAGCTATTATCTACAGCATTATTAATGAGTTTTTTAAGCATGAATATCATGCCTGTTTTTGCTCTTGAAAATAATACAAAATCCACTGCTGCCCCAAAACAATTTAAAAGCATGGTAGAAAAAAGTAATAAAAACACTAAAACTTCAAAGAAAAATAATGCTAATCGCAAAAATGATGATTATAAATTCGCATATGTAAATATGAACTGGTGGAATAATTTTAATGATGATATTTTAACTTCATATATTGAAAAAGCTGTTTTAAATAACTATGACTTAAAAATGGCAACAATCAATGTGGAAGAATATTACCAAAATGTAAAATTACAATTTGCAAGCGAATTACCAAGTGCAGTAGCAGGTTTTGGCCCGGGCTGGTATAAAGCACCTGGAGCTACAAATACTGATATTGGTTTTGGTCTGCCAATTATTGTTCAATATGAAGCGGATATTTTCTTAAAAAATCACAATAAAACAAAAGCTGTAAAAAAATTGTATGAAGGATCTAAACTTGATGAAAGAGCTGCATACATATCTGTTGTATCAGCAGTCGGATCAACTTATTTTAATATTATTAATCTTGATAAAATGATTACATTGCAAGAACAAATCGTTAAAATAAGACAAGAAATTTACGATCTAATGCTTGCAAGCAACAAAGAAGGTCTAACTTCTACAGCAGATACTGTAAAAGCAAATAAAGCATTAGTTCAAGGCCAAACCGATTTAATTGAGTTGAAAAAACAAAGAGAGCAATTGCTACACCAAATGTGTGTACTCATCGGAGAAAGTCCTGAAAATGCAAATACTCTAAAAAGAACATCTTTAGATGATGTAAACTATCAATTAGCTGTTCCTTCTCAAATTCCGTCAGAAATCATTACTCAAAGACCTGACTATATGAGAGCTGAATTGATGGTTGAAAAAGCTGGGATTGATGTTAAAGTTGCAAAAAAAGAATTTTTACCATCTATTAACATCTTAGGCGGTGCATTATTCAATGCAGGAGATTTAGGCAGCTTATTTACAACAAAAAATATGTTGCTTGGTCTTGGCGGCGGACTAATGACTCCATTATTCCAAGGTGGTTCTTTGATTGCTAACTTGAGATTAAAAAAAGCAACTTATGAAAGAATTTTGCAAGACTACTACAAAACTAATTTAACAGCAATCCAAGAAGTAAATGACGCTCTTGTTGCATCAAAACTTGATAAAGAAAAAATGCTACAAACTACTAAACAATATAATTTGGAAAAATCTGATTATAAATACAATGAACACAAATATGATCAGGGAACAATTTCAAAACTTGATTTAATTCAATATCAAGAAAACTTACTTACAATAGAAAAACTTGTAGCTCAACAAAAAGTTGAATGTATGACAGATGCAATCAGCTTATACAAAGCTACAGGCAGCAAACCATACGACTATGTAAATTAAATTCACATATAATCATCACCTCTTTACTTTAAGAAAATTAAAGTAATGTGCCGGCAAGTCTCACTATTGCCGGCATTTTCTTGCACTACGTGCGTAGATATAGCTTACGACTTATTAATAGTCGCTTTTTACGATTGTCTTATTTTTTTACAAACTATTTTAATATCGCTTTGTTCAATTCATGCACTCGGGTTCTATCGTCTGAAGTTATATTAAATACTTCAAACTTTTCCCTCGCATCTCTTACTCTACGTGCGTAGATATAGCTTACGATTATTGAACTAATCGCTTTTTATAGTGATTAAAAATATTTAACAAACATTCTTATTGGCGCTTTGGTAAAGCTATGTACTCGGGTAATTTTAAAGATAAATATAAAATTGCGAATTTTGATTATGAATAATACAATGAATTTTGATGCGGTAAACCAAAGATTTACCACATCCTACTTGCTTGGCAAAAGTCCAGATTACCTTGAATGATATAGAAAATTTCTTGATGTATATTCAATGTAATCTTTAATCAAAACAACTTTTTCTATCTGCTTTACTTTGTATGACTGATAATATTCTTTTATTATATTGCTGGTTAAAAATATATAGAAGGGCGATAGTCTTCAGGACGAGGTTTCCAGTCATGATCGTAATAGTTAGGAGGGTAATCTAAATTAGATGTAGTATAAGACCTGGGAATACAAGGTTTACTAAGAAAATATTTTGTTTTACCGTTATGTGTAATAAAGTTAAAGCATCTCTCTTGTGGTGTGCTTTTGTCAGAAGATAACCAAAGATCTCCATCTATCTGTTTAAGACTGCCCAAATCAGTAGCATTTGATTCTCTAAAATCAGCAGTACCTGTTATTCTTTTTATCTTTTTAAACAATTTATTTTCATCAACACCAAGCTCTGAGAAATAATGAGCAGCACCACCACCCTTTCCATATCCGGAAACGATGTACTTGCCATGTGAATCTCTTTTAGTTTTAAGTCCTACAGCCTCAAAAAGTATTTCGACATCACAATTTTTTATAGCATCTTTTATTATTTTTTTTACTTTTGCTTTATAAAGATCTTTTTCATCTATATGTTTTAATGCAATTTTAGAAGCAGAATCAAGGACTTCTCCTCTAGAAGAAAATGCTACAGAAGATTGATTGTTTGAAAAATTTTTACAATTTTGGGTATTTGTATTGAAATTATTTGTAATAGAATTTATTTGCATAAAACCTCCTTAGGTATATAAGGATAAAAAAAATAAAATTTGCTATAATTTTTACAAAAATTCAATATTATAATCATATTCACACAATATTTTTATTTTTCTAAGTAATTAAAATAAATTTCTACCTAAATTTAAATTTTTCAAAAAATTTTCAACACTGTCCTATTTTAGACATTGACAGATAGTAACCAGATTTTTTGCCAGTTCAGGAATTTCATTTTTAACAACTTCCAATTAAAAAATCAAATTCCTGCAGTGTCTATTAAATAGCCACTACTATTGAACTAATCACTTTTTGAAGTTACTAAATATTACAAATTTCCAATAATTACTCTGTCAATTCCTGCTAAATCTTTGATTATTTCTATGTTTTGGAAACCGTTTCTCTTCATTATTGATTTAACATCATTGGATTGACCTATTCCCAATTCATAAAGTAAATATCCATCTTTATTTAAAATTCTTGGAGCGTCTTTAGTTATTTTTTCATAAAACTCCAAACCTTTTTCATCTTCAGTAAACAGAGCTTGTTCTGGGTCAAATTTTACTTCTGTTTGAATTTTTTCTTTTTCTGACGGTGGAATATAAGGAGGGTTTGAAACAATTATATCAAAGCTTTCACCTGGTTTTACATTCGAGAAAATATCAGATTTTCTAAAGATAGCTTTGTTAAATAGATTTAATTTAGAAGCATTATCGAGTGCAGTATTCAATGCATCTGATGAAATATCAAGCCCGATAATTTGGCATTGTGTATATTTTGCAATCATACAAGCTATACACCCAGAACCTGTTCCGACATCCAGAGCCATTTTAAAATTGTTTTTATTAATTATCTCGATTGCTTTTCTTACTAAAAATTCAGTTTCATCTCTCGGAATTAAAACTGACGGATTTACGATAAACTTTTCTCCCATAAAATCTGCATAGCCGATTATATGCTGAATTGGCTGTCTTGTTTTTGCTCTTAATTCAGCCTTTTCCTTTACTAATTCAAGTTTTTCATTTGTTAGCTTATTCCCTGAAATAATATCTTTTACACCATAATTTGCAAAATGTTCAAGAAGCATTTTCACTTCCACATTTGCTTCATTTTGTTCTATACCGCTATCTGTTAATATTTTTATAATCTCTTGAATACTCATACTTTCCGCCATTTTATTCAATTATATTGCGACAATCATGCTCGTTTAATATCTTATCTATTTCATTACGAGCTTCGAGTTTTGAAGTTAATTCTTTTTTTTCTATATTATATTTTTTACACAAACGGTCATAATAATAAAGTTGTTTTTTTGTCGGAGTTTCTTTAGACATTTTAACTTCTTTTAAGAACTCTCTTTTTTTCTTTTCAAACTCTTTTTGAGCTTGAATTATAGGTTCTTGTTTTTTCTTGTAATCATAATACTTACGGCATTCTTTTAAATAAAGAATACTTTCTTCCATAAACTTATCATTATCTAAATAATCTTCCAAAAACTCAAAATGAGGATTATTTATTTCAAGGTAATATCTTTCATCTTCTACAAACTTGTCATAAATGTCTTCAACTGACATTTGCGGGGATTTTTTGACTAACGCACGCAAAAAATTACACAGAGCTGATTTCTGTGTTTTTGTCATATCTTGGTAAATTTGATTTTTTATCTGGTACATTATTTCTTAAAAAGGTCTTTTACACTGAATTTACCGATATTTTCCTGATGAAACTCTACAAATTTTTTCACAATAGGATTTGTCTGAAGAACAGTTTTCTTTTGAACCTTTTCTTCGGTTTTAGTTTCATTCTCAATTACGGTAAACTCTCTTTTATCCATAAAATAATTA
>ULVF01064454.1_pt1 | contig 12770 bp, 9 predicted proteins | sample 1959201 | NCBI WGS metagenome assembly ULVF01 (sample SAMEA4835779, study PRJEB28245) | human gut metagenome | biome: gut microbiome; material: fecal sample | place: Denmark | collected 2008 | reverse complement strand
GGTGACCTGATCAGCGATATGGAAATGGACATCGTATACTTAGGATTTAAGGAATAAGAAAAAACAATATATTATATGTTGTTTTTACGACAAAAAAATATGTATAATCTAAATTAAGATAAAATTGTTAACTATGGAGAGCTACTCGTCTAAATTAATGCGGCATATGTACTGGAGATGTTTGGTCTTTACCAGAAGAATGTACAACACTGCACAAGGCTTCTGCTCATGTTATACACTTGAAGTAGAAGATCACCCAGCCAAACAAAGAAAAAACATAAGCAAGTCAGAACGAGAGAATATCATTGTTGCCATGTATAACAACTTTCATGCTATTGATGACATCTAGTCTGTTAATGGATTCAGTAACTGCAGTTCTGTATTCCACATTTTGAACAAATACGGAGTATCACTTAGACGTAGTAAGTTTAGTGGGTCACTCGGGAAACGTAAATCAAAAGAGGTGTGACTAAAGAAAAGAAATATTAACAGTACTCTAACGAAACTACGAAGAATTAATAATCAATAATATTTATACACTATGTCATTTAGATTAAAAAAATTAGTAATACATGAAGGCTGCAAATATTTGAAAACATTGCAACCAAACACCTATGATTTTTTGGATAGCAATTCAATTGATGGTTTTTACGGGAAAAATATTGAAATCACTGCTATCGTAGGTAAAAATGGTAGTGGAAAGTCTTCATTACTTGAAATTATTTTCAGGATGATGAATAATATAAGCGTGTTTATTGCTCATGGTTATGATGTTATGCACCGTGTTAATAATATTTTCGTAGCAGGCATTAAATCAGACCTATATTACGAGATAAATGGCACCGATTGTTTAATTGAATGTAGAGACACAAGTATTGCTTTGTCTTACTCTGATAAAAAATGGAGATTTGGTGATGTTAATGAAGAATTTAGAAACTACCTCAACGGTAATAGTATGCTAATAAAGGATAAGATAGAGATGTGTAAATATTTATTTTTCACTCTTATCTCAAACTATTCTGTACAGGCTTATGTCGATGAAGATTATATTACTGATACGACATGCAAATTAAACACAGATGGTTCTTTAAGTGAAAATCAATCTAATGGAAATGCTTGGATTCATTTTGTTTTTCATAAAAATGATGGATATATGTCTCCCATCAATATTAATCCTTTTCGGGATAACGGAAAAATTGATATGTTAAAAGAAGAAAAACTTCAAAGACAAAGAATGGAATTCCTGTTACTCCATTATCACAAAAAGAAGAAAGAATTTATTCAGGGATATGCACTCTCCAAAATTATGTATAGGTTCGATTGGCAGAAACTATACAACAAGTTTAGTAAAATTGATGTTGATAATCCTACCGAAAAGCAAAAAGAAGAAGAATGGAAAGGTCAAGTTTCATTATTTAAAGGATGTTTGTCGGCAGGTAATTCAATAGCAAAAAGTATCTTAAGTGCAATTGGCATACAACATTTATACCTTAATAACGACATGTTAATCTATGCGTACTTATATATAACGTATAAGGTACTTAGTATAGCTCGCACATATCCTTCTTACAGTCAGTATTCTAATATTGCAAATGTTGATTTTGCATTTATTCAAGGGAATGAAGAGCAACGCATACAGGCAACTATGCTTGCAAAGGATGTTAGAACAGACCATTCTCATATCGCGAATAAAGTGTTCCAAGCTATCAACTTCATAAAGATGGTTGAAAGCGGTTTTGAGTGCGATGAAGAAAAACAATTTACATGGGAGATTTACAATGAGAATAGAATTAAGGATGAACTTAATCAATCAACTGCTATAGAAAATGAAATAAGATGTCTACCTCCTTCTTTCTTTGATTACAAAATATATGTTCACCCCAAAGGGGAGAATAAAGAACTTCCTATTGAACATATGAGTGCAGGAGAACGGCAACTTTATTATATTCTAAGTACACTGATATATCACATCTTAAATATAAAATCAGTAGATACTCGAAGGGTTCATTATCGAGATGTTGCGATTATTTTAGATGAGGTTGAGTTAGGATTTCATCCAGACTTACAGCGCAAATTTATTAATTTTATTATAGAAACATTTGAGCGACTCAATCTCAATACATTTATTAGATTTCATTTTATAATTACAACACACTCACCATTTATGTTGAGTGATATACGTAAGAATAATATCTTATATTTGGAGAAGGGTTGTAAAATAGACAAAGAGAAATTGCTTAACCCATTTGGAGCTAATATCAATGACATTCTGGCTCAAAGTTTCTTCCTTGAGGATGGGTTTACTGGAGATTTTGCAAAAAAGAAAATATTGTCTTTGCTAAATTGGTTGTCTAAAAATAATATCAAAGGATGGGATAGAGATACTGCGAAACAACTAATAGAATCTTTGGATGAACCAATTATCAAAAGACATTTTGAATATTTATTATCCTTAAAAAACAACAAATGAGAAAGATTTTGATTACTGATGAGATAAGACGTTTAGCAAAAGAGTATGCTGACAATTTATTTACGAAAAGGAATTCACAATTTATAATGCCTGAAGATGGATTACGTATTTTTGCGAACGAATTAAGATTACGTGGTAAAGATAATTATGCCGCTTATGTTGATGCAATAATAGATCATTACTATGAAATACTTATCATAGAACCTAATAGGTTTGATTATTACAAAGATGTATATTTTAATAGTCTTAGAGATGAGGATTTATTACAACATGTAAATGGTTGTCCGGGTAATAAAAAGTTTTATGAAGTTATTGTTGATAAGATGAGATATGATGCTGTTCAAAAAAAGGAGATAAGACCTTATATAAAAAAACTTGGTATCAAAACATGTGTCTATTGTAATGCTTCATACGCTATTGCAACAGATGATAACAAAGCAACATATCAAGTTGACCATTGTTTCCCTAAATCAAAATATCCTTTTTTATGTACTTCATTTTTTAACTTACAACCAAGTTGTATGCATTGCAACCAAATAAAAAGTAAAAAAGATGATTACATCTACTCAATGTATACCGATGTAGCTACAGAACTAACTCCATTTTATTTCTCCATAGATAGTCGCAGCATTATCAAATATATGTTAACGCATAATAGTGATTATTTAAGATTTAAGCTAAAATCAAATAATGATGATGAAAATGATATTGCTATCAGACACAGTGATTTTTTCCATTTAGATAGTTTATACACTCAATTTACAGATGCTGCAGAAGAATTAATATGGAAAGGGAAAATATTTAACACTGCATATCGTAATCAATTAATGAATATGTATAATGAGAAGATTGCATTTGGAATGGATGATTTTAAGAGATTTTATCTTGGATTTTATCCTGATTCCAAAGACATCAATAAACGACCATTAACTTTGTTGATGCAAGGAGTTGCAAAGGAAATGGGGCTCAAATAATTATAATAGAATCACTATAGTATCTGTATTATATTGATATTTAGAACTATATAATTATGTGTTTTTCTTTTAGATAGTATGAACATAACAGCGTACATGGAAAAAATATTGAGTTACTGACTTTCAAATAGTAAAAGCGACTATCGAAAAGACAGAAAACAAATCTTGGGATAGAGTGTAATAGATACCAGATAGTATAGGTAGCAAGAGGAAACTGCTAAGTAATTTTATTTCCGTCTTATGAATTTTCAGCCATATTCCTGTGGGTAGTAAACAAGTTTATTCCGTAGCCTTAGCAGGGAAGGTATGAGTGAGTTAATTTCTTTGTAAGGAAAAATATACAACAAAGTTTCCAAAATAGGAAACAATTATAAATAAATTGTATTCTACCTTTACTTTATCCCCGTATTCATATATACGTTCATTAAAGTAAAGTCAAAATAAGGGAAGAAAAGAGATGGCTGCCCTAAGATCTTGAACCTGTCCGGGAACAGGATGGACAGTTGCTGGGCTGTCTGTCCCCAGTTCTGCACCGGCTGCGTCCATTTCTTCCGGATCCTCGTAAATGCAAGATAGACAAGTTTTTCCTGGGCTTTATCAAATGTAAACACACCCTTGTTCTTGGTTACCTTGCGGAGGTGGTGGTGATAGCCTTCTACGGTATTTGTAGTATATATTATCCTTCTGATATGCTGTGAGTACTGGAAGTTGGCGGTCAGGCGGTCCCAGTTGTCACGCCAGCTTTTGATGACTATCGGATAGTCCTCGCCCCACTTGATTTCAAGGTCATCAAGTGCCTTTTCTGCAGCGTCTTTTTTGACCGCCTGATATACGAGTCTCAGATCTCGCATGAATTTCTTCTGGTTCTTGCTGACAACATACTTGACAGAGTTGCATATCTTGTGTACGATGCAGAGCTGAACCGTAGTTTGAGGAAAGACACTTGCTATCGCATCGGGAAGCCCTTTAGCCCGTCAACACATGCGATGAGAGGATATCCTGGACACCTCTGTTCTGGAGATCCGTAAGGACACCGAGCCAGAAGTTGGCTCCCTCGCTCTTGGATATGTACATGCCCAGAAGCTCTTTCCTTCCCTCGCATGTAAGGGCCAGTACATTATAAATGGCTCGTGTCACTGGACGGTTCTTCTCATCCATTACCTTGTAATGAACCGCGTAAGGCCATACGATGGGATACACCTGGTCCAGAGGACGGTTTTCCAGCTCTGTATCTCAGGAAGAACACGGTCCGTTGTGCTGCTTATGGTCTCTGCAGATATACTCTTGCAGAACTGCTCTTCCAGGATGTCGCTTATCTCTCTTGTGCTGTTGCCGATGACTACAGGCCTATAATTCTGTCCGCAAGGATCTTCTTGCGTTTGCGTACAACCTGGGGATTGAAAGTGCTGTCCCAGTCGCGCGTAGTGTTTATTATCACTTTGCCCTTTGAGGTCTGTACCTGCTTACTCATATAACCGTTGCGGCGGTTGCCAAACTTGCGTTCACTGCCTTCCAGATGGCTGTCCATATCTCCTTAAAGGTGCTGTTAAGCAGATTCTCCAACAGAGGTGCCAATACTCTATCTTTATAGGAAAGATGGACTCCGGCCTTCAATTGTTCAATGGCATTCGCCTTGAACTGTTTAAAATCAAATGAATTGCTCATTATTAAAGTGTGTCTGTAAAGTTAATAATTTCTTTTTCCTTTACTTGACACACTTTTTTTACAGTCTCAAATACTGGTGGTTACGAGCCAATATCTTGACTGTCGAGTCACCACTATGGTCAAAGAGGATGAAGTTCTCCAGCATATCAAGCAGATTCTCCTTCCTGCAGATACTACGCAACATGGTTGGCAGTTCTATGTTGACATGATCAAGCTCCGTCAGTCCTTTCCACTCATGAAAGAACTCCCATTTCGCTCCCACTGTAGCAACACAACTCTCCATGCATCTCTCATGAAGCCATACTTCTCCTCGTTAATCTGCATAAGCGTCTGACAGCTCATGTAGCTAGTCGTGCGCTCCACAGCTTCCACCATCTGCTTGTCGTTCATTCAAGGGTTCAGACGCTTCAATGCCATGCGTAGGTAACGAGTGAGCACCACCTCTGCATAGCTATTGCGTCCAAGTGTTCCTTGTTCGCCCAGCACCTCGCTGTCGAAGGCATATACAAACTCCCAACCAAGTTCATTTTCAAGAAGCTCGGTTGTCGATTTCTGTATCAGCAGGTCTTCACTATTGCCTTTTGCCATATATTAGTTCATTAAAGAATCCAACTGATTTTTAAATTCTTGAGGAGACGATTCCTTCCATGGCTCACATCCATCAAAAAAACGACTCTTAATTATCTTATTACCATTTTTATCCATTCTGTGTACTTTGTTCTCATTAGTCCAACTAAAGTAACAATCTTTATACTTGAACTTGATATCTTTTCCCCAACAAATACCATTCTCTCTATACAGTTCCATATCTTCGTTTAATAAGATGTCTTTGCATTTACAAAGGATATTATTTCTTTGATGTAGGAAATAAATTTTCCAATTAGCTTTGGTATTATAAGGGTGTAATGCCCATACTCCTCCACACCAGTCACCTCTCCAATGCAAATAACTATCTTCAACTATAGTGTCGAGCATTTGTGTCTTTACTATGAATTCCTGGATATATGCCTCATAAGGATTTTGGCTTTTGTCAAAAGATGATACGTATGATTTGAAATCACATTTATTACCTAACAATAACAATGAGACAGGTTTGGCCAGATTGGAATTCAACAGATTTCCTCTCCAATGCGACTTTGAGTTATCATAGTAAATCTTTTGGAAATGATTATTCCAATCATCAAAGAATGAGATAAATGTTCGAAGAAGAATATTATTACCTTGCAGTTCTCCATCCTTGTTAAAGCATTCTTTAGCTTTACTCAATTTCTTATCAAATTGGCTCCAATCCTCTTGACAGTTGTCATCTTGAAATAAGAATCTAATTGCGCCTCTGAAAAATAGAGAATTCTCAGCTTCGATTATTCTCTTTTTCCATTCTTCGCTATTAGTTTCACCGAGTATCTTTTTTGCCTTAACTTTTTCCTCTTTAATTTGCTCTTTTATAGCAGAATACACTATAACATTGTCATTATCAACATCTACATCTTGTAAAAATGATACCACGTTGTGAGAGTAGATTTTTAGTTTATTTATTTGGCGTAATTCACTAACTAATACACTAACACTATAGTGACTATCAATATTTTGAATTAAATTCCAAACTACTCGCATCCAATCCTTGAATGAGTCTTGTTCGTATTCACCTTGTTCTAGATAGCAACAAGTTGCAAAAAACGATATTCTTTCTTGTAAAGTAATCTCAGCAACCTTATACTCGACAATTCCATTGTCTTTAATTGTTTTTTTATATTTTGGAATGAAACTAAAATCATTTTCTTCTAATTCACCATAATCTTCCCATCGGGGAACGCATAATAATTTTATGCTATCCAAATTGGTTATATTAGAAGCGACACAATCCAAGCAATACTCTAATGCTTTTAATTTTGTATCATCAAGATGCTTTGCGTAAAAATCAAAATCATCAAAAACTAATTCATCTCTATATAGTTTTTTACCAAAGTTTGACGAAGCACCTTCTTGGAGATTCTTTTCCCAAGCATCAGCAGAAATGGAGAGATCTGATACCATCAAATAGTTTAATAAAAAGCGGTTGATAAATGCTATGTAAATATCATCTATCAAATCGTTTTCTGTTCTAAATTTCCAAAAAATATCTGTCCACGCATTGTCCATCTTAGAGGCGAATTCAACTTTTCTAATACTTGCTTTTGTTTCAACGTCTTCCTCGCCAATATTGTCTTTCTCCGTAATTATAAATACCCTTTTCACATGATCTAGCAAATCTGCTTTGAAGTTCTCAAAACCAGTAAGTGCTTTCCCACGAGCATTCATCTTGATATACAAATCATCAGTCAATTTGTATTTCTCAAGAGGAAAATAATAAAAAGATATTGGAGCCTTTTCAATGGGTTCATAATGTTTGGTTAGAATTTCCCAATAGCTTTTTAGGGAATCTAAATCTTTGTTTAACAATACTTCATCTATACCATCGTTTACACCGGTCCCTTTCAACATCCTCAGCATGGAGGAAATGGTTGGCTCATTATTATAATTCGAGTAAAACCATAATTCATCCTCAATATCAGAAATATTTGTTATTTTTTCGCAGCAAAGAGACTCGCAGAAATCGGATGAAGACACTCTTGTCTCATACGTGAATCGTAATAGGGTATCGCGCACTTCACTATCTGTTTGTATAAGATCCAACCTCATGGCTATATACCAATGAAGCAACCACAATGTCGTTAGTCTCTGCTGACCATCGAGAGGTGTGATCACAGCATTTTCTTGATTGCCAAACACATAATCAAGCAGGATATCCTTTTCACCATCCAAAGCCATAATTAAACTTTTCAAAAATCGTTTTCTAACACGAACTTGATCAGCTCTTCCTTGAGCATAGTCTCGCTGGACAATGGGAATAACAATCTTATTGTCTTTCAGTAACTGCCAAAAAGTTATCGTATTCATAACTTATAAGAAATTTTCTTCTTTTAATAATCTATAAATATTCTGCTTATATCCGACAAAATCAACTTCATTCCATGATATGTTGCTATTTGGAACTATGGAATAGTACTTAAGAAATACCTGTTTCGTTACAGGAGGTACAAATGCTATTTCTCCATGTGATTCTTCTATTTGATACCCTTTATCTAATGATTTGTCATATTTAACAGAATAACGTATTCCTTGATCTTTACCGATAATAAATCTTCTCTTCGTAGGAAATAGAGCATTACCATAACTTCTGTTAGTGCGAGCATCTAAAAGAGTAAAATTTCCTATCTGATTCTTTAATTTATCTGAATTTAGACCGACACCATCAACACATTCAAGCAGTTGTTCTTGAAGTGTCGTAAAAAGAGGATTGAATATTTCTTCATCTGTTTTATCACTCAAACATACAAATTCCTTTACTTTTTTTCTTAATTGCTTAAATTGCACATTACTTGTGTCTACTAATTCAAAAGTGTTTGCTACCCACTCTTTCTGTGATGCAAGATCACTTAAAGAGTTTGTAGTGTTTGAATCTATGTGCTCTACATCCCATTTCTCTTTCTTATACAAATGAAATGGAAACTTATAGAAAACTATTCCATCGTACTCATCTTTATTCTTTAAATGCTTGTTTTGATTTATTACTGTAAGAATATTGTGTAGTAAGAATATCGGTTTAGCAGTAGTTTTCTTTGGGTAATACTTGGTATTGCCTTGATCATCAAGATATGATATTTCATACTGTTTATCAAGATTTACAGTTCTAAGAATATTTTTCTTTATGTATTTTTTTAGTTCCTCAATAAACTCTTGAGTATTCTTACTTTCGTCCCATAAAGCAACCAATTCTGATACTTTTTGAGAACCTTTTGTTTCAGTAATATATCCTACATAGTGATATATTTCAAGATTATTGAACCATTCTTCAAAAATTTGGAAATACTTCTTAACTTTCTTCCAATTTTCTTTGATGACTACAGAGTAATCTTTAGCGTTTTCTTTTGTCTGTGTAAAGAACTCGCTAAAATATCTAAAGGTTCGATATTCATCATTTCCAAGATCTTTTATCAATTTAATTTTCAATGCATTGCTTTGTTCAATCAATTGAAATATGAAATCTATTCTGTTAGGTTTGTCGTATTCTCGTTCATGCAAGAACAACCAGAATTCGTCATTACAAAGTGTATTCTCAATTTTATCCCATTCAGCAGCAATCTTAATTTGCTCTAACTTCACCTCATTGGCATTAGTGCTTTCGCTCTTGAAATTAGAACTATTTAAGAACAAAGCCTTGATAAGTTCAGCATTTGTCAATGGTATCTTACCAAGATTCAATCGTGTAAATGATTCTGTTTCATCCTCGTTATCTGGTAACTCATACCAAATTACTCTCATATTATGAAGAAAAGTACCTTGAAACATAAAACTATTAAAGGAACTATCTTTTGTTGAAAACCATTCATGTATAGCCTTAAAAACACGCGACATATATTTATAATCAATATTGTCGTCATTTGAAATCATTATATTATTTTTATCTGTGCTTTGAGGTAATGCAGTCACATTTTTGGTATCAATTGTCATACCATGTAAAAATGTCTTGCTTCTATCACGTGTTTCATATTCAATTCTTGGCAGCGGAGTGTTTCCACTAATACAATTAAAATATTTAATCACCAAGAATATAGTTGTCATTCTTTGCTGGCCATCAATCAAATTCCATTTCTGCCTTTGTTCATTCCATTTTACCACAATTGGTTGAAGACTGTAAAAATCATCATTACCAATGCCTTTCCCATGAAAAGATACAATATAGTCTTGAATGTCGTTCAGTAAATCGTTAACTTGGGTTTCAGACCATCTATACCCTCTCTGATATGTTGGAATATTGAAATCTAAATCCAGTAAGGCTACAATTGGCACAGGCTTGGTCCAATCAAAATTTTGTGATAAAATAGGCTTACTCATATATCATTTTCGATTATTTCTATTATTAGTCAGCATTGTTCTCAAACAAAGATAATTGAATATTCCCAGTCGACAATTTCTATCTTTGAAAAAAATCTTTTCCATATTTATATTGGTATAATATTCGACATCTTATAAATGCGGTCTAAACTTTAGCCAAATGACTTTTAAAAAACTTTCATCGGGATTCCTGCCGATGAGGGGACCAGATAAATTGAATTGATATATTCGCAAAACCAAGAGGTCTGAAGACTCACTCAAAACACACTGAATAAAACACTACCTCACTGCGTGGTTAATAATACATTACAATTCTGCCCGTGGACGGAATTGACGGAGATGAATATATCGTGCGAACGTCACCAATAGGCACATAAGAAAACCGTCGAAAAGTTTGGTAAGGACTCTCCGACGGTTTTCATTTATCGTTTCAGCGAGATACCAGCATCATCGTATCCCCGATGGCCTACCAAACGTGCGTCGGAAGATGTCTCCAAAAGTATATAATACTCCAGTGCCCGAAGTATGGACACACAACAATCTCTCAAGGCATTTATGCCTCGATTCGATACGGTATTCAAGTTTGTTCATTCTTCTTTGCAGCATTGTAAACTTTATGTTATCTTGATTTAATTGATGGTGCGAAATTATAGATTATGATTATATCTGCAAAATTATCTGTGTGCATGTTAATTGCATAGTAATCTAATTTTATTGCTTAATATATAACATCTTATTATTAGGGCATCGATGCTCTAACTCAAAACCATAGCTTCCATCTGATACAGTCTGAAATTCTTTATCTCCATCCTTTATAGTTAATATTTTTACTTTTTTCCATCTACCAGTTTCCTGATAGAAGAAATAATCCCCCACATTTACACTAACTTTGCTAATTTTTAAACAAACTATAGTATGTTGTTTATAATACTTGTGCGGAACAGCGACTTCGTTTACTTTTGGAGCGAAATCTAACAGTCCTTTATTAAATAGCGTATTTTGAGCTTCTTGTTTGGTTATGATTCTATCTTCTATCTCAAAATAAAGATTAAACAATTGCCATGTATAGCACAATCCTCTCTTTTCATTAATTGCATCTTTAATCTGTTGCTGATTAAATGGCGGAATAGTTCTTGAAAGAGGTTCTACGCCTCTTTCATTATTGACGATGTACAAACCAAAGACATCAAATCTTTGCTGTTCCTCTCTTCTACGAAAAACATTCTTGAAAATTTGACTACATTGAGCATCAGTTGACGTTCCATGAATACCTTTAATTTCCACTAGGAGCAATCCTTTATCTTCAGTCTCAATTTGTACGTCCTCCTCATTAAAATCTTTATCAAGTTCTTTGTCTTTGTCAATTATATTTTTAAATCCCAACCATTTAAAATATTTAATACAAGCCTCTACTAATTCATCCCCTGTTGCCGTAAGAAGTTTATGCAAGAATGAATATTTGCTATTGTTCATTTCTATTCTCTTATCCAAAGCAGTTAGGCTCTCGTTATATTTTGCAGTTAGGTTTTCTTTTTCTTTAAGCAAATCTTCTTGGTTCGGGAGATAATAAGTCGGCTGATTTAGCCACAATGAATCTTCTACTTCTGGAAAGTAGTCAGAGAAATATTTAAACACAAATTCTTGCATTACTTTTTGCAATAATTCTCGTTTTCTCTTTGCTTGTGGTAATACTAAAATTATATCGTTCTTATCCAACCATAGATAAGAAACTATATCTCCATATTTATTCATTAACAAGGGTAAAAACTGCTCATCTTTTACCCATTTCCCTTCATCACCCCATTTTGTTGGATGCTTATACACTTGACAATAGGAAAGATCATCAAGGAAAGGTTCAAATAAAATTCGTGACAAATCGTTATCGCATAACTTCACCTCATGCCCAGCTATAGAAGACAAACAAAATTCACCTAAATGTTCGTAATTGTTGTGTACAATGCTTTGTCCAGAATAATGATCTGCTATGTTTTTAAAAAAGTATTCTAGGGACTGAAATGGAGCCTGAAACGCTATTCGTATTGCAGGCCTAGTCCTGAATTGATGAATCTTTTCATTCAATATCGAACTTCCAAATGGACACGGATCAAAGACCGTTTGAGGATGGGTACTTACAAAATAATATTCTTCTGATCCAAAAACTTCTGTTCTTGTATTTTCCTCTTTATTATATGGGATTTTATCAGACTTAATCATATCTTCAATGAATATTTCATACTCATGAATATTTCTAGGCAGTTCATAATTAAGTAGCAAATTCAAACCACGATAATTTTTCCCAGATACATCAATAGGTTTTCCCAAACTTCCATCATAAACATCAAATCTCTTATTGAGTAAATTTAAACAATCCGTATCTAAATCTAGACAACATATTTTTGTTTTTTTTCGCTTAGTTTCTATAGCCATAATTCAAAATAAATTATTTACATACAAACTTATTTCTTTCATCCAACACGTCAGAAAACATTTCTATTTCCCTTTTGAAAACACCTAATCGTGTTGCCAATGTTCGCCATCCTTTAACTGCGTCCAAGACTTCACTGATAATTTTATTACCAGTCTGTTTTTGAAGCATATATTCCTCACAAGAATTCAGCAATTCATTCAAATCCGATTTATTTGTATAGCTGTTTATTAACAGACTCTGATACTCATTCTGCGTTGGATTCATATCGTAAGCCGGAGCCAAAGTCCATCCCTTAGCC
>ULVF01007010.1_pt1 | contig 12782 bp, 12 predicted proteins | sample 1959201 | NCBI WGS metagenome assembly ULVF01 (sample SAMEA4835779, study PRJEB28245) | human gut metagenome | biome: gut microbiome; material: fecal sample | place: Denmark | collected 2008 | reverse complement strand
ACTGGCAGCACCTCAAGTACCTGAACGGCACCGAGGCCCTCAAAGAGGAGCTGGACCGCTTCTGGGGGCAGGGAAGCAGCCGTTGATCGGAACTGCCCGCGGGCCTTTATTTCTTCCAGAATGCGAAGAAGCCCTTCTTCTCGTAGGGTCTGGTCTCGGCACCGGTCACGGTATAGCCGGTGGCGGCGATGGCCTGTTTCAGCGTTTCAATATCCAGCGCCTGATCCGAGACGATGACCGTCTCGCCTCTGGTGTGGGAAGACGACACCTTGCTCACCTGCGCCGTCTTGCGCACCACCTCGTTGATGTGGCTCTCGCACATGCCGCACATCATCCCTTGGACTTTCAAGATCGTTTCCACCATTTCGGTTCTCCTCTCTGGATCGCATCAAGACCGGGCCATGATGTCCGGTTTTTGTCATTTTTGTTAGTTTTAGCTAACTTCAACAGAAATAAAAAAGGCTTCGGCTCCTTCCGCTCGCACAGAATGCCGCCGGTAAGAAGCTCCTCCTTCTTTTTTCAGTGCTATCATACCACGATTCCCTGCGAAACGCAACCCAGTATCGCCGACATTTTGTAAGTTATACTTGACATTTTGTCGTGCAAGTGATATGCTCTGGTCAGAGGGTACGAGTTCACCCTCCCATCCCATTGTACGAGGTGACAACATGCCAAAAAATCTGAAACTGAAAGCGGCCCGCGCCGAAAAGGATCTGACCCAGAGCGCACTGGCCGAAGCGGCGGGTGTCTCCCGCCAGACCATCAACGCCATCGAAAAGGGCGAGTATAACCCTACCATCAACCTTTGCCGCATCATCTGCAAAATTCTGGGCAAAACACTGGACGAATTATTCTGGGAGGAATAAACGATGAACTTTTCACTGTACAGCAAGAAAAATCAGTTTGACGAGATGCAGGAGCAAACCATGCGCCGCATCGAAGCACGGGGCTTCTGGCTGCTGTGGGCAGGGCTGCTCCTCGCCATCCTCGTGCAGATCGTTCTCCGCACACCAAACAGTCAGTGGGTCGGCGAGTTCGTTGTCTTCATGGTCGGCTGCTGCTACTCTCTCATCGAGTGCCTGCGCAACGGCCTGTGGGACCGCCACATCTGCGCAAATGCTTCCACCAATGCACTGCTCTCTCTGCTGGGCGGTGTCGTAGTCACCATCATTATCGGTGTTGCAATCGCCCATTGGCCGTGGGCGGTCGTCTCCGGTGTCATCGCCGGCGTTCTCTGCTTCGTGCTCCTGCAAGTCTGTATGCACGTCTCCGAGAAACGCCGCAAGGAACTTGATAACCCGAAGGACGAAGAGTAAACAAACGGAAAAAGCCAGGCAATGCCTGGCTTTTTCCGTTTATAACATGATTTCGTGATACACTTTCCCGCTCGCCAGCTCCTTCCACTGGAATATGCCGTCTTCCAGCGTCATATAACTGTGGGGGCTGTTCTCCTTCGGGATGCTCAGCGAGCCGGGGTTCAGGTAGAGGTTCCCGTCTCCAAAGCTCTCCCACGCCGGGACGTGGGTGTGGCCGTGTAATAGCACATCCCCCGGTGCCAGCGGCGGCAGATTCTTCTTATTATAGATGTGGCCGTGGGTGGCGTAGACCAGCTTCTCCCCCACCGGCAGGATGCAGTAATCCGCCATCACCGGGAAACTCAGCACCATCTGGTCCACCTCAGCCTCGCAGTTGCCCCGCACACAGCACAGCTTCGGCTTCAGGCCGTTCAGCAGTGGGATGACCTCCTTCGGCGCGTAGCCGTCGGGCAGGTCGTTGCGGGGGCCGTGGTAGAGCAGGTCGCCGAGCAGCAGCAGGCGGTCTGCGCCCTCCCGCTCGAACGCCTCGACCATCTGGCGGCAGTATTTGGCCGACCCGTGCAGGTCGGACGCGATCATCCATTTCATCGTTCCATCTTCCTTTGCAGTTCCGTTGGCCCCATTATAGGGTCTGCGCTGCGGGCTGTCAAGCATTTGCCGCAGCCACGAAAAATCGTCTCTTGCCAAAATGGAGGAATCGTGGTACAGTATAGGCGTTGTATTTTTCCAAAAAATGATTTTACCACGAGGTTTTGATATGAAAAAACATTCCCGGAACACTCTGGTCTCCCTGACCGCACTGGCCCTTGGTGCAACGGTGCTCCTCACCGGCTGTTCAGAGGACGCGGCAGGCAGCACCGCCGAAACCGCTTCCACTCCTGCTGCACCCGTCCAATCTTCCGACACGACAGTCACCGGCGCAACCGCTGCGCAGACGTCTGAGCTGCTCGCTTCCCTGACCCACGAGGAGATGGAGGAGCTGATCTCCGGCAGCACCACGCTGGCCGAACTGGAGCAGAAGCGCTTCAACCTCCCCTCTTCCGGCACCTCCGACGCGGCCACGGTTTCTCCGGAGGATGCCGCAGCTGCGCAGGCTCCCGCCGCTTCTTCCACTTCTGCTTCCCCGGCTGAGGCTCCGTCTTCTTACGATGTGGAGCTTCAGGCCCTCATCAACCAGCTCTACGCCGTCAAGGCCAATGCCGAGAGCGGCCTGAACAGCGCCATCCAGTCCGCAAAGGACGAGTATCACGCTCTGCCTGCCGACAAGCAGACGGCCACCCGGAAGGTCTCCATCGTGATGGGCAAGAGCAGTGAGCTTCAGAAGCTCGAAGCCGACTGTGACAAGCAGGTGGATGCGATCGTTGAGAAGATGCGCACCCTGCTTCAGGAAAATGGGCAGAGCACCGAGCTTGCCGATCAGGTCAATGCCTCTTATAAGGCTCAGAAGAGCGCCATGTACGCTTCCCTCAAGAGCCAGCTTCTCGGCTGACCCTCTTGACAATCGCCTTCCAACGTGATATTCTAGGGTTCCTAAAATATCGTGTGGATTTTTACAGCATTCATTTCAGAGCTACTTTTCGCCACACAGTGGTTCGCGGAAGCGCCCCATTGTGCGGCGTTTTTTTGCGCCTTTTTGGGGGCACCGCGGGCCGTGTCCGTTTGATCTCCTCAGAAAGGAAGCAGAAAATGAACGATACCTTTATGAAAACCAGACCGGTGCTCCCGCTGCTGGTCTCTATGGCCCTGCCCAACGTCATCTCGATGCTGGTGAACTCGCTGTACAACATCGTGGACAGCCTCTTCGTCGCCCGCATCAGCGAGCAGGCCATGACGGCCCTGTCGCTGGTGTTCCCGGTGCAGAACCTCGTCAACGCCATCTCCATCGGCTTCGGCATTGGCATCAACGCGCAGATCGCACTCCACCTCGGTGCAGGCGACCGCGAAAAGGCGGACATTTCCGCCACCCACGGCATGGCCCTCTCGATCCTGCACGGCCTGCTGTGCACCGTGGCGGGCATCGCCATCATGCCGGGCTTTCTGCGCCGGTTCACCTCGGAGGAGTCGCTGGTCTCGATGGGCGTCCTCTACGCCACCATCGTCTTCCTGTTCTCCATCGTCAACATGGCCGACCTTGCCTTCGAGAAGATGTTCCAGGCCGTAGGCCGGATGAACACCACGATGATCGCGCTGATTGCAGGCTGCGTCTGCAACATCGCACTGGACCCGGTGCTCATCTTTGGCCTTGGCCCGGTGCCTGCCCTGGGCATTGCCGGTGCAGCGCTGGCCACCAACCTCGGCCAGCTCATCACCCTCTGCATCTACCTCTACTGCTACGCCACTTCCGACCTCCCGGTCCGGCTGCGCCGCAGGCATCTGCACTTCGAGCCCGCACTGGACGGCAAGCTCTACGCTATCGGCATTCCGGCCATTCTGAATCTGGCCCTGCCCTCCCTGCTGGTCACCTTCCTCAACGGCCTGCTGGCAGCCTTCTCACAGAGCTATGTCACGGTTCTGGGCATCTACTACAAACTCCAGACCTTTCTGTACCTGCCTGCCAACGGCATCGTGCAGGGAATGCGTCCACTGGTCGGCTATAACTACGGTGCAAGGGAGCATGGCCGTGTCGCCAGGCTCTACAACCTGACGCTGGGCCTGAGCGCCGCCATCATGGCCGTTGGCACCGTCCTCTGCCTGACCATCTCCGGCTCCCTCATCGGCCTGTTCAGCTCCAACCCGGAGACCATCGCCATCGGCACCACGGCCCTGCGCATCATCTGCCTGGGCTTCGTTGTCTCGGCGGTCTCCACCACCTCTTCCGGCGCGCTGGAGGGTCTGGGCAAGGGGGTTCCCTCATTGGTCATCTCCCTCTGCCGCTATGTGTTCTTCATCATGCCGCTGGCCTGGGTGCTTTGCCGCACCCTTGGCCCCACCGGCGTCTGGCACGCCTTCTGGATCACGGAGGCCTGCTCTGCCGCCATCGCCTTCGTCGTCTACCGCAGAGCTGTCTCAAAGCGCTGAGCCTGCCCTGAAAGCACGACAGCCCCGCCGTATCCGTTGGTTTTGACTATTGAGAACTACAGGAACTACTAGAACAATCGCCATTACCAGCACCGTTTGTTCATCCAGACTCCGATGCAGGCTCATGTCAGTGCTATGAATCGAGCGGTCTGACACCGATTTGTACAAATCAAAAGGCAGTGCGTCCCACGCGGCGCACTGCCTTTTTGCTGCTACGGTTACAAAAATCTCCAAACCGTTTCACTTGACGAAATCTTCCCGCATGGGGGTGAAGATATCCAGCAGGATGCCCGCTTCGGTGCAGACACAGCCATGCTCGACACCGTCTTCTTTCAAGATGGTGTCCCCGGCGTGGACCGTTCTGGTCACACCGTCCACGGTGAACGCGAACGCTCCCGACACCACATAGGTGATCTGGGTGTGCGGGTGGTGGTGCAGTGCTCCCACCGCACCCGTTTCAAACGTGTTTTCTACGCACATCAGACCATCGGTATAGGCCAGCACCCGGCGGGTGATCCCCGCGCCTGCGGGCTGGGGCAGAGCGTCCGCATGAAAGACCCAGCGCTGTTTCTTTTCCGGCAGATCCATATCAGGTTCCTTCTTTCTTGTTTCTGGCAAAGCTATTTTTTCCATTATAAAAGACCGGAGCCTCTTTGACAAGGGCTCCGGCCTGATCTCAAACAAAAAAGTCCCATCCGAAGCTCTCATCGCTGTTGCCTCTCTGCTCCGGCACCCCGTTCCCACACAACGATGCCGGAAGAAGCAGCATTTGGAAGAGTCTCTATGAACAGCAATCCCCCGATCACCGTCAAGAGCTTCGTCAGGACTTTTACCAGACAAGGCCGCCTACACCGCCACACGCTCTGCGGTGCCGCATGAACCCGTTCCGCGCTTCCGGATTGCTCCCGGCCGCAATGCGCCGTTCTTGGCTCTCTGCCTTATTCTTACCTAAATTATAGCAAATATTCACCCAATTTTCACGCAAAATGTCATATTCTGCGGGAAAGATGTCATATTCTGTGCACCGGCACCGAACAGGTGAACCGGAACCATCTGTCCCGGCAGCTGATGGCGTACTCACCCTGATACTTGCGGAGCACATCCGTCACATTCCACAGGCCGATGCCGTGACCCGGCTCCTTTTTGGTGCTGCGCGGGAGCTGACCGTCCGGCAGGTCCAGATCCTCCCGGACCCGGTTGCGAACGGACAGCAGCAGTTCCTCCTCCGTTTTCCGCATCCGGAAATAGACTTCCGGCGGGTCGGCCTGGGCGGCAGCGTCGATGGCGTTGTTGAGCAGGTTGGAGACGACCATCACAAGGTCGGTCTTTTCGAGTGGAATTGCCCGCAGGTCGGGCAGGTCAAAGTAGAGCATGACCCCCTTGCAGGTGGCCTCCTCGTATTTTTTGCTCAACAGCGCATCCAGCAGCGGATTGTGCGTGTTCATGATGGTGGTATGGGCCGCGATGATCTTTGTGACCGTGGCAAGGTACGCTTTGGCTTCCTCGTATTCGCCCTGTTGCAGCAAAAGCGTCAGCGCCTCGATGTGGTTGGTGAACTCGTGGGTCAGGCGGCGCTGGGTGGTGTAGGAGTCCATCAGCGCTTCAGCCCGCTCCCGCTCCAGCGCTGTCTGCACATGAAGCTCCTGCTGCCGGGCCATCTGCTGATTGAACATCTGGACGATGTACATGTGGAGGAGCACCGCCACCGTCAGGCCCAGCGTCAGCAGCAGCATGAGGGAGTCGGCGGGTTCGTCCTTCGCCGAAAGCATCAAGACCACGTTCAGCACCACAACGATGCCGGGAAAAAAGGACATGGCCAGCGCCTGCGGGGATTCGAGCGCCCGCTCATCCTTCCACTGGTGCGAGAAATAGGCCACCACCACGCCCACGATGAGGTTCGTGAGCGTCATGGTCACAAGACATCCGGGCCGCTGCCAGACCACCTGAAGCGACGTTCCGGTCACCCAGGAGACCACATAGAGGACCGTATTTTCGGAGAGCAGGCACATGGTGCCGTTGATGAGGGCGGCGGTCAGCTTCTGGGGCAGCGTCCCGCCGAACAGCAGGGTGGACAGCAGCACATAGCCCACATTGTACCAGACGGTCTCCAGCGTGAAAAAGCCGATCTGGAAGATCAGACTGAACGCCAGCATCCCGGCCACCAGAACAACGCTCCAGAACTCGACATGCTTCACCCGCCCTTTGCCGAGGTAAGCGCGATCCACCAGCAGGAAGGCGGCCCACTGCGACACGCAGACCATGTGCCCGATGAAGAACCAGGATATCTCATTCATCGCCAAACTGCCCCTTCCATTCCAGATAGGTCTCCCGGATGGCCGCATAGCCGTTCCGGCTGACGCTCAGTTCCACCCCGTTGCGCATCGTGACCTTGTACCCGCTGATCTGGCGGATGTAGCGCATGTTGACCACATCGCTCCGCCCCACCCGCAGAAAGCCGTTCTCGAACAGCGCCTGCGGCAGATCGGTCAGCTTGCCGTAATAGGAGCAGAGCGGCTGATGCGGCACATCCCCATAGACATTGACCTTGCGCAGGTCACTTTCCAGGCAGTAGATGCTGTCGTAGGGCAGCTCGATGCTGGTGCGGTTCTGCCGGATGGTCAGCACCTTGCGGCTGCGGGCGATCTTTTCGTGGAAGAGCGCCTCCAGGCAGCTGGGCAGCATCCGTTCCAGATCCCGTTTGAGGATGTACCGGAACGCCTGGACCGTGTAGCCCTCCGGGGCAAATTCCAGATAGGCCGAAATGTAGATCAGGCAGATCTCCGGGCTGCGCTCCCGCAGCTGACGCCCCAGCGAGATGCCGTTCATGGTATCCAGATCCACATCCAGCAGCGCCACCTGATACAGCTCCAGATCCGGCACGGGCAATGCTTCTTCGCCGCTGGTGCAGACCACGATCTCCGCCGGGATCTCCCGCTGGCCGAGACAGGCCCGGACCAGCTGCTCCACCCGTGCGGCAAACCGCGCGTCGTCATCACAGATCAACATGTGCATGGTCGGTGTCCCCTTCTTTTGAAAAAAGCGGGCTCCCCGATGCGAAGAGTCCGCCCTTTCGAATGTACATTACGCAAAGAATTTGTCGTAGAGGCCGAAGGCAAAGATGAACAGAACGATCAGCGGCAGACCATAGGTCAGATAGCCGCGCATCCAGTCCTGCATCTTGGGGCCTTCGCCGGTGTTAACTTCCTGTTTGTAGTTCTTCCAGCCCCAGCCGTAGCGGGAAACGCAGAACAGCAGATAGACCAGCGAGCCCAGCGGCAGGAACAGATTGCTGACGAGGAAGTCCTCAAAATCCAGCACCGCACCGCCGAAGACTGCAAAGCCGTCCCAGCTCCACACATTGTACCCCAGCACACAGGGCATGGACAGCGCCGTGATGAGGAACAGGTTCACAAGGCTGGACTTTTTGCGGGAGCAGCCGGTCAGCTCCATGCCGCAGCAGATGATGTTCTCGAAGACGGCCAGCACGGTGGAAAGCGCCGCAAAGGCCATGAACAGGAAAAACAGGCTGCCCCACAGCCGACCCATCGCCATGTTGGCGAAGATGTTGGGCAGGGTGATGAAGATCAGGCTGGGGCCGGCGGTCTGGTCCACACCGTAGGTGAAGCAGGCCGGGAAGATGATGAGGCCAGCCGTGATGGCCACGAAGGTATCCAGCGCCACGATGCGGATGGACTCGCCCAGCAAAGCGTGTTCCTTGCCGATGTAGCTGCCGAAGATGGACATTGCACCGATGCCAAGGCTCAGAGTGAAGAAAGCCTGATTCATGGCACCCACCAGCGTATTGACCACGCCGACCTCTTTCATGCGGGCAAAGTCCGGCACGAGATAGAAGCGCAGGCCCTCCTTAGCGCCGGGCATGAACAGACTGTTGACGGCCAGAATGACCATGATGACGAGCAAAGCGATCATCATGACCTTGGTCACCCGCTCCAGACCATTCTGCAGGCCCTTGGCACAGACCAGGATGCCGAACGCTACCACGAAGATCATCCAGAACGCCATAATGCCGGGGCTTGCCAGCATCTCGCTGAAGGCATTTGATACCTGGTCTGTATTCAGACCGGCCAGCTTTCCGGTGGCAGTCATGTAAAAATAGTGCAGCATCCAGCCTGCAACGGTGGTGTAGAACATCATCAGCAGATAACAGCCGATGAGGGTGAAATAGCCGTGGATGTGCCACTTCTGGCCCGGCTTTTCCAGCGCCTGATAGGCGCGCACCGGGCTTTTGCGGCTGGCGCGGCCCACTGCAAACTCCATGGTCATAATGGGCAGGCCCAGAATGATGAGGAACAGCAGATAGAACAGCACGAAGGCACCGCCGCCGCCCTGCCCCGCCATATAGGGGAATTTCCAGACGTTTCCGATGCCGATGGCACAGCCCGCCGAGAGCAGGATGAAGCCCAGCCGCGATTTTAGGGTCTCACGTTCCATGATAAAATGTTCTCCTCTGTAATCCGTTTGCCCCGGTCTGCCTTTTGCAGCTTGCAACCGGGCACAACAGAATTATTATATCACAGTTTTCCCCCATTGGGGAGGAGTCGCATGACGTTTCAGAAGAGAAAAAGATTCATTTTTGACCGTTCTAAAAGGAGCGGAATTTGATAGCATTCAGAACGTCAGCCGCATCTGATACCATGTCACGCCGCCGTGCGCAGACCCGGAAACGCCCTCGCTGACAAAGCCGAATCGGGCGTAATAATGCACCAGTTTGTCCTTGCAGGTGAGCACAAGGCCCTTTCTTCCCTGCTGTTTTGCCGCCGCAATGGCCGTTTCCAGCAATTGTCCAGCCAGGCCGCGCCGCCGGTATTCCGGCAGCGTGTTGACCCCAAAGATCATCTGCCATGCACCGTTTTCGTTGTGGAGCGAGGCATCTGCGTACATTGCATCGGTCAGGTCTGCCGCGTCCGTGACCATGCCGTCCACAAAGGCTGCGAGTGTTTCGTCCTCCCACAGGAGCCAGAAATGATTTCCATAATACCGCAGCCGCTCGGCAAATTCTGCACGGGTCGCCGCCTCTGCCGCCGGGAAGCACTCTGCCTCCACCGCTGCAATGGCGTCGAGATCCTGCTCGACTGCGGTTCGAATCGTTTGTGCCATGGTTTCTCTCCCTTTCTCATGCTGTGCCGTCCGAGCCGTTTCCGGTCGGGCTTGCGGTGGTGGTCGATCATCCGCAGCCCTCGCTGAATGGCGGGACGTCGCAGCGGAACACATTATGACTGCTAAAATCATAGCATACGCCGCGCAACTTATCAAGGCCCTCTGGATGCACAAGCCCCCGCCAACACCTGCTGGCGGGGGCTTGTGATTGATTTTTGTGAAACGTTATTCGAGCTCGGTAAGTCCAGATTCTTACTAAACAAATTTGTTTAGTGTGTTTATCTTTGGATGTTCACTTTTCCATGAGATCGCCGTGGTAGATGTGGCTTGCTGATTTTTTAGTATCAGGATAGTATCACACAACCAGCGGGATCTCTGTGAGTATTATAACGTATTTACGTTCAGGATGCAACCGTCTTTTAGGAATTCCACTTTGACTGAATCGGTGCTTCAAAGTTATGGATTTCTTCAAGGCACTTGTCCAATTGACTCATAATGACTTCTTCCGTGTCGTTCTCACTGTTAGCAAAAACCGTTGATTTGAAGAACAGCCGATAGCCTTGTGTCAGCTTTCCGCCATCCGTCAGTTCTGCCATTCTCAAAAATGCAGTCCGCATCTCATCTGTAATACCCTTGCAGTAGAAATAGAGCTGCACATACAGTTCGTTCTTAAAGTTCGTGATCTCATAGAAATAGTAATTGCTCGTTCTCCAGGGGCTAAGCACATCCTTGTTTGTAGGTATCGCCTGATTCAGAAACGGTGTTGTAAAGCGGACATACCGACCTTCACAGGTATCTGCATCAAATTCAATCCTTCCAGCTTCTGCCTGCTTCTCGCACCACTTTTGCGCCATCGCCAGACGGTTAATACCTGTTCCAATATTGCTGGGCCGAGCACTGTAAACAAAATCCTCTTCCAAATCAAGGTCATATTTCTTCAGAAGTGCCTTGATAAAGCAGATGCAGTCATACGCAGAATATCCAGTACTGATGTAAATATCGCTGTCATTTTTCAGCTTTACCGCATTTCGGATAGCGTCCTTATCGTAAGCAAATACGGGATTTTGCCACGCTGGGAATACTTCCAGACTTCGCGCCATACGATCAATAATGCTGCTGTTCAAGTTGTACAGCTTACCAGCCACTGAGCGAACCATAAGAGCAAAGCTATCCACATTGACCCTTTCACCTAGCAGCTCGTAATAGTTCACCCACTTATAGGTTGCATTATGTGGGTCAGCCACTGTATACAGTTGATAACGTGGGTCAGAAAAGTCGATTTTCGTTGTGGGAAGTTCAATAGGAAATAGTTTTAATACCTTCTTGGACAACCGCTCCGAACGAGCCTCTATTGTCTGTGCATTCCACTCTGTCTTGTCCTTCACATCACTATAAAGAACAGTCACATGAGTGTTTTTATCTGACAGCATATCGAGTTTTTCTGCAAAAGGCAAATCACCCAGTTCACTATTATAGCCCGTCAGCGTCAAATTGCCCAATGTGTGCAGATACCGCTCTCGCACCAGTTCCCAATCACTGCCGAGCATTTTCTGCCATGCAGTCGATAGATTCTTGTTCTGCGGCATGATATGCTCGATGGTCAGAGCATCTGTCTTAATTTGCTCTTTTCCCTGATTTTCGATTGCCACAAGCAGATACTTACACAGCGCGTTCTTCCGATAAAGATTACGTTCTTTCAATGCTACTACGAACTCCGCATCGCTGGGCATCACATCCTTAGATGTCAGCTGCAGCAGGAAGGACACAATAGCATCATAGTAATTGTTCTTATTTTCCGGTCGATTGAACACACGTCCATAAAGAGTCTTATATAAGCCACGCAGCGAGTTCGAACCCACTTCACAAATCAAGCGGCGGATACTGTAATTCAGCAGCAGTCGTAGAACCTTGCAGAGCGTTTCATCATCGATCACACCAGCCTCAAAGTCGTCAAACACGCTGAACAAAAAAATGTACACTGTCGTCTGGTTCAGTTTCCTTATGCTGTCGAGAAACTGATTAGCTTCATTGCTCAAGTGTAACTTGTCACCGCAATAGAAAGCATGGTACTGCTGCGCATAGTGTAAAATTTCACCCAGCATGGTTTCGTTGGTGTAACGTCCCCGCACATAGAGTGCCTTAAAATCATCATAGGCGGTACTCTCTTTGGTGAATCCATCCATTTTGAAGTTCAGATAATCAAGAAAAAATCCCTCCAACTGGTCTCTGGACAGTATCTGCTCTGCTTTCAGCCAGTAATCCTCATATAAACGATCTTGGTCTGTATCTGTCATCAAAACAAAGTTTCGGATTTTATCCGACAAACTTAGCGGAACGCCTGTAGAATTGATTCGTTCAAAAATTTCCTGTGCATTATCGTCATCATCATCCAGCTTAATCTCTGCGCAGGTCAAATGTTCAAGACCATCGTAGATATTGCCAACCCCCATGTCCGGGTTATCATTTAAAAATTCCTGAATCAAATCGCAAAACAGCTCATAGTTCCGATAAATGCCACTCGTCCTATCCATCTGTTCAGCATGATCTTCCATCAACAGCATGAGTTGATTATTATCGCTTTTTATTGGCTTTAGCTTTAGTTTGCTAGAATCATCAATATTGTATCTTTTGAATTTGTCAACATTGAATAGAACTTCCGCCAACGATTTCTTTTCCTCATCTGTAACAGCTTTATCTATCAGTGCTTTTATCAGAATATAAATTGTTGTCAGTCGCTGCTGACCATCAATAACAACATAGTAGTTGATTTTCTTTTCGCTCTTCAAAGGCGCATATACAACCGATCCGCAAAAATGTCTACGATCTCTTTTATGCGCAGTTACTACATCGACAAACAGTTTCCTACACTGTTCAGCTGACCATTCATAGTTGCGTTGGTAAACAGGAATTGCATATTGGCACTTATTCGGTTCGATAAAGTCATTTATAATTCGACCTTCTTCAATTTTCACGCCGCAGTCCATCTCCCATCATTTTTTCTGATTATACCAAATATGCTTTTTTCTTTCAATCTTTCCTGTTCAAAAGCTCCAACCATTAAGTTTTTCTTAATGATTCCCATCACCAAACTCGAACCATCTGGAAATCCCGGATAGTTGACAGACCGCCCAAGTTATTAAGCAACGCTTAACAACTGCCCTGAACTCTTCGGATTTTCCGAAAAGTTGCCCCTATATGTACAGCCCCCGCCAACATCCGCTGGCGGGGGTCTACTATGCTTACAGCTCTACGCTGTTCTGCCTGTTCTTCTTTTGGCTCCTATCTGTGATCTGCTCCTGCCCCCTCATAAGCCCAATGACCTGCTGCATC
>ULVF01050686.1_pt1 | contig 12810 bp, 17 predicted proteins | sample 1959201 | NCBI WGS metagenome assembly ULVF01 (sample SAMEA4835779, study PRJEB28245) | human gut metagenome | biome: gut microbiome; material: fecal sample | place: Denmark | collected 2008 | reverse complement strand
TTTTATAAGTAGGGAAAAATTATGGAGATTACTTTACTATGAAAAAAAATGAAGAGAAAAAATGTCAAGAAACGCAAAAAAAACAAATTGAAAATTTTGAAAAAAATTTAAAAAAAGAAATTGACATTCCAAGATTAACATCAGATTATCTTGACCAAACATTACAAATAGCTTAGAAGCTTAGAAAAGTCCGTTTAAAAAACGGACTTTTTCTTTACAAATATTCACACAAAAAGCAATTTTAATTTTCAACTTACTTTACTAATACAAATAGGAGAAAATTAATATGAAACTTTCAACAATCACAAAAAACCATTTAAACAAAATTCCAACTCGTTTTGATGATATCCAACAAGAAATCAAAATGGAAAAAATTAATCAATACTTTAATCAAAAACCAAATATTAAAATTCAAGAAGGTACATATAAAATTGGGGACAGAATTGGAAAAACCCTTAATAAAATTGTTTAATATTACTTTTTGTTAAACCTGTGCGACTTTCTAACCTGTTTTTGGTACAATTATTGTAAGGAAACAGGGATATGTTAGTAAAAAGAGAAGATTTAAGAGCACTGATTGATAAAATTCATAATGCAGGCAAAACAATCGTAACAACTAACGGTTGCTTTGATATTTTGCATGTCGGTCACGTAAGATATTTAGAAAAAACTAAAACTTTTGGGGATTATTTAATTGTTTTATTAAATTCCGATAAATCAGTAAAAAGTATAAAAGGTCCGTCACGTCCAATTAATAATGAAATGGATCGTGCTGAAATATTAAGTGCTTTGAGATGTGTAGATTATGTGGTATTATTTGATGAAGACAGTCCTAGAAATCTCTTAGATGAAATGAAACCTGATGTTTACACAAAAGGCGCAGATTATACTATGGAAACTCTTCCTGAAGCCGATATTATGAAAAAAAACGGCACAAGAGTTGAATTCATAGATTTTGTAGAAGGGAAATCGACTACAAAAACTATTGAAAAAATGAAGGAGGCATAATTCTCTTAACATATTATGAGCGAATATATATACATACTATTTGATGAGCCAAATAAAAATATTACAATCGGAGCTACTTCAAATTTATTACTGCATATGCATGAAATAAAAAATAAAACAAATGATATTTATAAAAATGAGTACCAAACAAACAAACTTGCATATTATGAAAAATTTGACGAACTTTCTCAAGTAATTATAAGAGAAAACGAATTAAAAAATCTTTCTAAAGAAAGCATAATAACTTTAATAAAAGAAGATAATCCACAATGGAATGATTTGCATGATACTATTTTAAAAATTTGGAATACATCAGCAAAACTTCACGACAAAAAACAAATTACACAAAAAGGAGATAATATATGAAAACCTTTACATTAGAAGAAATTGCACATATCACAGGTGGTATGTTAACAAAGGTCGAAGACGTAAAAATTTCACAAATCGCACCTCCGCTATTGTCAGATGAAAATACTCTTGCTTTAGCTTTAGGCGAAGAAGAAATTGCAAACCTTACAAAATCTAAAGCAAAAGCTGCATTAGTACCATTAGGAGTTCAAATTGACGGTTTTACAACTATTGAGGTTGAAAGACCAAGACTTGCAATGATGAAATTGTTAAATCTTTTCTATGTTGCACCGGAAGTATATAAAGGAGTTCATCCTACAGCAACTATACATCCGACAGCTAAATTAGGCGAAAACGTAGAAATCGGACCTAACGTAGTTGTATCACATGATGCCATAATCGGAAATAACACCAGAATTGCAGCTAATTCATATATTGGCGGCGGTGTAAAAATCGGTAAAAATTGCTTTTTCCACGCTGGTGTAAATGTAGGTGACAGAGTACAAGTCGGAAATGATGTAATTTTACACCACGGAGTATCATTAGGTGCTGACGGTTTCAGCTTTGTAACAGAAAACCCTGATAACATAGAACAAGCAAGAAAAGATGGTGAAATTAAAGAAACAAATACAAAACATGTTATCTTTAAAATTCCTTCAATCGGTGCTGTTGTAATAGGCAATAACGTAGAAATCGGAGCTAACACAACTATTGACAGAGGTACAATTGAAAATACAACTATAGGTGACAACACAAAAATTGATGACCTTGTAATGATTGGGCACAATTGTAAAATCGGCCAAGGATGTTTGATTGTATCTCAAGTAGGTATTGCAGGCAGCTGCGTAATCGGAGATAGAGTTGTAATTGCAGGTCAAGCAGGTCTTGCAGATCATATCGAAATCGGATCAGATACAATTATAACTGCAAAAGCTGGTGTTACAAAATCATTCCCAGAAAAATCAATCGTTGTAGGTATTCCTGCAATGCCAAGAAAAGATTTTATCAAACAGCTTAAGACAATGAAAGATGCTCAAGAAATCTTTGCAAAATTCAGAAAATATGAACCATTATTAAAAGAATTTGAGGATAATATCAATAATGACCACAATTCTTAAAGAGACATCAATAACAGGCAACGGGCTTATGAAAAATAAGCCCTGTACTGTAAACTTTTTCCCGTCAAAAACAGGCAAAATAAGATATTTCATCAAAGGTTCCGAACCATTTGAAGCTTGTGTTGACAACGTATTAGCTACAGATCATTGCGTAGTTTTAGGGAACAAAAAATCTAAAGCAATGTTGACAGAACACTTAACAGCTGCTTTAGCTTTTTGCGGAATAGACAGCATTGATATTTGTATGGACGAGATGGAAGTACCTGCACTTGACGGAAGTTCTAAAAAATGGGTTGAACTTTTTGAAAAAGCAGGTATTGAAAAACATTTATTTGAAAAAACAAAACATTATACAGTTACAGAACCTGTATATTATTTAAACGGGAAAACGAGTCTTGTAATACTTCCTGCAGATGATTTATATATTTCATATGCAGTAAATTATGATCATCCTGACTTGACAAGACAATGGGTTGCATATAATCCTAAAAATAAACAAGAAATAATTGAAGCCAGAACATTCGGATTTTATAAAGATTTAAAAAAATTTCAAATGCTTGGTTTTGCTCAAGGTGTTACAATAGAAAATACATTAGGACTTAAAGATGATGGATATACATCGGAATTACGTTCTGAAAAAGAACCTATTAAACATAAAATTCTGGATTTAATCGGCGATTTGTACTTAACAGGCGTAAATCCTCTAAATTTGAGATGCCAAATACTCGTAAAAGAAGCAGGTCATGCAGTACATTTAAAAACTGCAAAATTACTAAAAGATAAATTAATAGAATGTAAATAAGGAGACAGAAATGACAGAAGAAACTAAACAAGAAGTTTTGCAATTTGACACAATGCAAATTATGGAAATGATTCCCCACCGTTACCCATTCTTACTTGTAGACAGAATTACAGAATGTGTACCTGGGAAATATGCAAAAGGGTACAAAAACATGACTATGAATGAACAATTCTTCCAAGGTCACTTCCCTAACAACCCAATTATGCCAGGTGTATTACAATTAGAGGCTATGGCTCAATGTTCAGCTCCTGTATTAATGACAATGCCTGAATTCAAAGGCAAATTAACTCTTTATGCAGGTGTAGACGGTGTAAGATTTAAAAATATCGTAAGACCAGGTGACAGATTTGATATGGAAATTGAACTTACAAAAGTTAAAGGTCCTATCTGCAAAGCTCACGGTATCGGAAGAGTTGACGGAAAAGTTTGCGTTGAAGCAGATATGACTTTTGCGTTAAAATAAAAATTAAACAAATAAAAAAAAGACTTGAGAATAATATCTCAAGTCTTTTTTATTATTCAAAATCTAAACTATATTTAACGTATTCTTCTTCATTATCAAAATTTTTAATAAGAGTTATTCCATCCTTATCATAAATTGCAGCTTTAGAGAAATTCCCATTTTTATATTTTATTATGGATTTAATTGCAGAACTATCTCTAAATTCAACATCGAGAATTCTGTCCCCATTGTCACCAAATTCTGAATAGTAATTTAAATGAATTCCGTCATTCGATGCAAATTCTTTAACAAGTTTCCCGTTTTCAAATTGTTGAACCAGATTATCAGATCTTTGCCCTTCAATTTTTGAAAAATCAAAATATTTTTTATCTAAAACAAAAGGCTTTTTACTATCAGAAATTTCAGCTAAATTTACATTATTTTCACTTTTTTGAATACCACGTTTTCTTGAACGTTTTTTAGATTTTGATCTTTCAGGAGCTACGCTTTCGATAACATTATCTTCTGATGCAAGATTTTCATCATTATTTTTAGCAACTTGTTCTGCTAAATCTTCTTTATTAGAAACATTTTCTATTGTATCAGCATTTGATTTTTTTCTTCCATCAACATTAACATCAGGCATTTCATGATTTGGTGTTTTTGAATGAGGATTTACACTATCTGTCAAATTTGTTTTCTTAATACCGCTTCTACCATGGCGAGTTAAATAATACAAACCACCTATAACTATTGCAGCTGTAGCTGTCGCAGCAACAGTATATTTTATAATTTTTTGTTTTCTTTCTTTTTGAGAATCTTTAGTTTCTAATGAAAGATTACGTTCTGTATTATTAGATAAAGATGCAAAATTAATATAACTTGATTTGATATTTTGAATTCTCATATTCTTACTAAAATACAAACAAAAAAATTTTTGCCATAAGTAGCAAAAAAAAATTTTTAGGAGTCTTTAATGAAAAGGAGAAAAAATTTATGAAAATATATAACGTTACCCCTATTAAATTTGGTATAACAGACCATAGAATTGAACAATCTAACAATAAAAAAGAAAATATAAATAATGATATTGAAAAAACAAATTACAGAAAACTTCCGACTACCAATCAATATCTGGCATTCACAGGTGGTTACAGTTTGGATCTAGGTCAAACTATAAAACGACTCGACAAACTTGCTCAAAAAAATTCATCTGTTTATCCTCCAAACATAAGAGAATGGGCAGGAATGATTTTGGAAGAAGGGAACAAAACCAAAGAAACTTTAATTTCTATTCACAAAAAATATTTTGCAAATTTAAAAGAATGTTTTAGTTTAGATGAAATAAAATCGAAATTTCCTGAATTTAAAGATGTAATTTCATCTGACAATGCAAAAATTTCTAAAGGTTCATTTATAGAAACATTTCAAAAAGGGGAATTGGAATTTTTTGATAATGATGAAGATTTATCTGTTCAGTTAATAAAATTATACTGGGGAGAAGGATTTTCGTTAAATGACTTAAAAAGATATGCAGACGGACAAGATTTATATTACACAATGACCAAATTGCATATCCCGACTGCTAACAGAGATTACGGACATGTCCTAAAATTTTCAGATCCTGAATATAATGAAAGACTAACCCGCGAAATGACAGAAAAACGCTTGGCTGCTTTGGATAGAAAAGCACAAATGCAAGACGGGGAACCTGTATATATTAAACGTGGTCCATTATCTCCAGAACACAGACAAAAAATTTCCGAAAGTTTAAAAAAATTCTATCAAGAAAACCCTGAAAGAATTTATGATATGTCTGAAAGACAAAAAGAATTCTATCGCCAAAATCCTGAAAAAGCCGAAGAAATTTCACTTGTACTAAATAAAGCTTGGAATATTTTCGGAGCAGACAGAATTAAAGCTGCAATGAGCAAATTTATGAAATCCAAAGGTGTAAAATCATTTACCCCAGAAGATAGTCCTATAGATATGTCTAAAGAACAATCAAAATTATTAAAACAATTTTGGGGTTCAAATGAATGGGCGAGAAAATCCTTCTCAAAAAACATGGAATATGCTTGGAAAAAAGTAAAAGAAGATATGGATAAATTTTATATTGTCGATATTACCCCTGATGGTTTTAAACAAAAGTTTTACCAATGGGCTAAAGAAAAAAATCTAAACTTAGATCATCTTGACTTTAACTTTAAAATATACAAATATAAACACGAACTCAATTCCGGTAATGGGGAAGAATTAAGTAAATATACTCCGCAATTTATAGATGAATATTCTGAAAAAGTTAATATCGATCAAAGTAGCGTAATGGCAAATACATATATGCTTTCTCTGATGAATTTGTCAAAAGATTTGAAAAACTTATCTAAAAAGTCCAATTTTTCACAAGAAACACAAAAAACAATAGAATTATCCAGACACTTAATAAAAGAACTCCTGTTTGAAGAAGGTGAAGGACTTTTAAGAAAAATCAGAACATTTGATTCTACTGAAATTCAAGAAATATACAGATCAATTTTATCCTTATTTTTCAAATTAGATAATGCTGAAAAATTTATATCACTATTTAAAAAACACCTTGATAATGCCTATATACTTGTAGAAAAACGACAAGGCAAACCAATAATAATAGATAAAGAAATGGCTGAAGGCGTATTAAAATAATATAAAAATCGACGACATTTCCTCAACTTTGTACTATAATTGAAACATTAAATATAAGATAGGATAAAAACGGGAGCGAACTTTAGTGAGCGACTGACAAAATACCCAAAAATTTCAACAAAATCAGAAAAGAGGGTAATAACAAGTAACACAAAAATTGATAAAGAGGGTAAAAAAGATGATAGACAAAACCGCAATTATTCACCCATCAGCAAAAATTGCAGATGATGCAATTATCGGGCCATACGTAGTAATAGGTGAAAACGTTACAATCGGACACAGAACAAGAGTAATTTCTAATGCTCATATTGAATTTGCAGAAATAGGCGATGATTGTACAATTTCACCATTTGCAACAATCGGTTCTGAACCGCAAGATTTGGGCTACAAAGGCGAAGCTACAAAAGTTGTAATCGGTGACGGTACAATTATTAAAGAAAACGTAACAGTTCATAGAGGTGCAGCTTGCGGTGATTTTACTACAAGAATCGGCAAAAAATGTCTTTTAATGGTTGGCTCACATGTCGCTCATAACTGCGTTTTAGAAGATCAAGTTATTTTAGCGAACCTGGTAACTTTAGGCGGACACGTTCATGTAGGCTTTGGCGCATTTGTAGGCGGAATGAGCGTATTCCATCAAAACATCAGAATAGGTGATATGGCAATTATTAGCGGATTTTCTGCTTCACGTCAAGATATTCTTCCATATTCAAAAGGAGAAGGCAGACCACCTGTTCCACGCGGATTAAACGTAATAGCTATGAAACGTCGCGGAGTTCCTCAAGAAATAAGAACTGCTACAAATGAAGCTTTCAAATTATTAATTTCTGAAGAATACAACACATCACAAGCTATCGAAAAAATTAAAGCTGAAATTCCGATGAATGAATATATTGAAAAAATGATTGAATTCATACAAACATCTAAACGAGGAGTGCTTTTAAAAACTCACAAATCAGGGCATGAATCATTACAAGATGAATAGATTTTCTATAAACAGAATACTACAATAACTAAAAAGCATCGTTATAAATCTCAAATATTTTTGATATAAAATTATAATGATGCTTTTTTAAACTAATATAAATAGGAGAAATTATGCAAAAAACAATTTGGGAAAAATATGCAGAAGTTTTAGTAGATTATTCAACTAACGTTCAAAAAGGCGATTTAGTACAAATAAGAGCAACAAGCATTTACGCAAAAGATTTGGTAAAAGCTGTTTATAAAAGAGTAATTCAAAAAGGTGCTCACCCGATTGTAAGAACATCCTTTGAAGATATGTCAGATATTTTTATTAAATATGCTTCAGATGAACAACTTGATTACATCGACCCGATTGTAAAAATGGAATATGAAACTATTGATAAATTCATTTCAATCGGAGCTCCTATGAATACAAAAAATATGGCTCGTGCTGATTTAACAAAACTTTCAAGACGTTCAAAAGCTTCTCAAGGATTATCAAAACTACTTATGGACAGAGCAGCAAAAGGTGAAGCAAGCTGGGTGGTAGCAGATGTCCCGACTCATGCATTGGCACAAGAGGCTAAAATGTCTTTTGATGAATATTCAGAATTTTTATTCAATTCCTGCTACTTAAACTTAGACGATCCTGTTGCAAAATTACGTGAACTTGATGAAAAACAAACAAGATTAGCTAATTATTTAAACAATGTCAAAAAAATAAGAATCGTCGGCGAAAAAACTGATATTACATTCGGAGTCGAAGGCAGAAAATGGATTAGCTGCTCAGGAATAAATAATTATCCTGACGGTGAAATATTTACATCTCCTGTAGAAAACGATATAAATGGCGAAATTTATTTTGATTTCCCTCAAAATTATCGCGGGAACTCTGCTACAGGCGTACATTTATGGATTGAAAACGGACAAATTGTGAAATTTGAAGCCGATACAGGAAAAGATTACCTAGAAGCAATGTTCAACATGGACGAAGGCTCAAAAGGCATTGGAGAAATTGCAATCGGAACTAATGACGAAATTCAAGAAGTTACAGGAAATATTCTTTTTGATGAAAAAATCGGAGGTTCAATTCATATGGCAGTCGGAGCATCATACCCTGAAACCGGCGGGAAAAACGTTTCTGGACTTCACTGGGATATGATTAAAAACATGAAACATAATTCAGCAATATATGCAGATGATAAACTGATTTATGAGAACGGAAAATTTATCATATGATAGTAAGAAATTTTTTAAACAGCGATATTGAACAAGCATCACAAATTACCCACACAGTCTGGGGTAATTTGTATGCTTCTGAAAATGCTGATTTACAAAAACTCATTTATGATTTTACACTTGAATATTACTATTTGAATAAAAATTTTTCCTTCGCACTTGATGATGACGGATTGTGCGGGCTAATCTTTGGGGCATCAAAAACAGATGAAAATTCAATAACAGATGAATATAAAAATAAAATTTCATCATTCAATGAAAAAGACAAAAAAACAGCTCTAAATCTCTTTGATTACGTTGAAAATACAGGCAAAGAGGTAAAAAAAGTTATGAATGATGATGATCTTATGATGGGACTTTTCATAAGCAGAAAAAAAGGCGGCGGGAAAATGCTTCTGTCAAAACTCAAAGAAACTGCAATTGATAACGGCATAAAAAATATTTATCTTTGGACAGATACAACTTGTGATTTTGACTACTATCAAAAAAATAATTTTAAGCTCGTTAAAGAATTTGAATGTATTGTAAATAACAAAAAAATCAATACATTAATTTTCAAAAAACCATTACTAAATTAATCAGGTTCATATCTGAACAAATCGTTAGGAGTACAATCCAGAGCAAAACACAATTTGTTCAAAGTTTCAAACTCTATACCTTTAGTTTTGTCATTATAAATATTATATAAAGTTTTTCTACTAATACCGGTCAGAGTTACTATTTCATGTGGCTTAATTCTTTTATAACCCATTATTGTGGATAAACGATTTTTAATCATATATAAATGTTACTCTATATGATAATTAAAGCACCCATTCGAGAAAAATAATACCCATTTGGGTAATATACAACTCACTATTATTAATGTATATTAATATCGGAGGTTAGAAAATGATTGATGAAAAAACTAAAACTATCGGAATTATTGAGAGTGCTGCAGTTGAACTGAAAAGTTTGATAGATATTGCTCAAACTTTTACCAATGGAAAATCTGATAATAATGATATTAAAGAAATTGATTTTTGCTTATCCAAAATGGAAGAACATATTTTTAAACTTAACAATTTATTCCAAAACGGAAATATCGAAAAACTTCTTAATTCCTAATTCACAAAATTAATTTAAAACTTAATGTTTCAATTATCGTTTGGATATTAATATTCAAGCGATATTCTTTTTTAGCACTCTCAACCGCTTTTACATCAGAAATCAATTTTACTTTTAAAGCCATGTTGTCAAGATTTGACTTTAATAAAGCTTCCATATAATTTTGCATTTGAGTAAAAACTTCTAAAGGGTCAACCATTTTTGCAATATCAAGAATTTTGTCGTTGAAATCCAAAACTTCATTACGTTCCAATTCCAAATATCCGTCCATCGCATCTTTGACTAAAGAATAATCTCTATCTTCATCTTTCATAGATGGAACATAAAAACATTGTGCCCTTGATACAACAGTTGTAATCACATCTGATTTATCTTTTGTGAGGAAGAAAAATGTAGTATTTGAAGGCGGTTCTTCAAAAGTTTTCAAAAGCGCATTTGCAGCATCTGATTGAAAATTCTGCTGATTTAGCCCTTGCACATTTCCATCTTTATCTTTATCACAGAAGATTAAAACTCTATGATAATCAGAGGTTACAAGCAAATCATTTTTAATCATTCTTGCCTGATCTATTGAAATAACAGTTTTTGATGTATCATCAGTTGGTTTGTTATCAACTTTTGAGATTGTCAAAACTGCGGGGTGATTATTTTCTCTAATCCACTTACAATTCAAACACTGACAACTTTCAGTATGATCGCCTGTACAATTTAACATTCTTGCAACCTCAAGCGCCAAATCATACTGAGCCTGAATATCTGAACCATAGAATAAAATACAGTGCGCAATATTTTTTTGCCCTGCTTTTATTCCATTATTAAAATATTTCATCAAAAACGGATATTCTTCTTTCAAATTCATTTGTTTATACCTTTTTTTATGATAAAAAATTCGTCCGACAAGAAAAATTTTTTATCTGGAACACTTATTAATACTTGACATCCTGCCCTCTTGCCATCTCAGCTTCTAAATAGTGCATTTTCCACCTCTTTTTCAACATCAAAGGCAAAACCTGACTTAATCCGATATTCAGCATCAGTCAAGTTTTCTTTTAGTCTTACTAAATCTTTAAGATTAGTTTTTTTCAATTTTTGCAAGTTCAATTTAACTACATATTCATGCATCCCTGTCATTCTAGACAATTCCATAGGTGTAGCACTTTGAGCCTTTGCTTTTAGAATTATCCAGCGTCTTAGCATTGTCTGTAATGTAGATAAAATTTCAAGCGGATAGCGTGTATCCAGTAATTTTCGATACTCCAAAAGAGCTCTGTCTTTTTGGTTTTCCATCAAAAAGTCAGAAAATGCAAACAAATCTTCATTGGAAATACAAATTTCTCTCACCATAGGCACTGTCACTGTATCATTCGGGTATGCGAAAAGTTTGAGTTTATCAAGTTCTCCGTCTATTTGACGAAGATTATTTCCTATTTGTGCAATTATTGCAGTAAGTGCATCTTTTTCAAATTTTATTCCCTTTGACTTACCCTGTTTAATAATCCAGCTTTCCAATTCTGCTGTTTTGTAAGTAGGAATTAAGGGACATTCCATTGAATTAAATTTTTTCAAAAGTTTAAAAAACTTTTTACGGCTATCAAGTTTCTTCCCCTCATTTCTCGGTAATTGCGCTACAAAAACGATGTCTAAATTGTCATTATTACCCTCTAGTGCATTTTCAATTTCTTTTATTTCTTTGTCTTCAAAAGATTTTGAAAAATAATCAAGACAATTAATAACAATAAGCATTTTACCAAACATCATAGGCTGAGAACGAAGTATTGAAATTAAATCGGGAAACTTAGGGTTGTCGTAAGTTTTGAAAGACATTTCAAGAAAATTCTTATCGAGCCCTTTTTTTAATTTCCCGATTTCCTGTTCAATATTATAATCTTCTTCACCGTAAAAAAAGTATACTGCCATAATTTTTTTATGATTCAATTAAAAGACTTGCACCAATTACCCCTGCATTATTACCAAGTTGAGCCGGTACAACTTCTACAACGGAACCTGCAACTTTCATTGCGCGTTTCAATAGTGTTTCTTTAAGCGGATTTAATAAGAAATCTCCAGCTTCAGCAACACCACCGCCTACAATAATTCTTTCCGGGTTAAGCAAGTTTACAACACTTGCCATACCAATTCCAATATATTCACCCATAATTGTGAAAATTCTTTGAGCGACAGGATCACCTGCTTTTGCAGCTTCACAAACAATGTAAGGAGTAATAGCACCGCCTTCTGCCATTTCTCTAAATTTAGCAGATTTGCCGCCTCTGATGTAATCATTTGCCATAGCAACAATTGAAGGTCCAGAAGCAAATGCTTCTAAACAGCCTGTATCGCCGCAACCGCAAAGAGGACCGCCATTCATTTCTAATTTAATATGACCTATTTCACCAGCTGCATTTGATGCACCGCGTACAAGTTTTCCGTTTACAATCAAACCTGATCCTATACCTGTACCTACTGTAATACAAATAAGGTTTTCACAACCTTTGCCTGCACCATAATTTAATTCACCCAAAGCAGCACATCTGACATCATTATCAACACGTGTTGGAATATGGAATTCATCTTCAATTAATTTTGCAATAGGAACTTCTACCCAACCAGGAATATTTGGAGCATTTCTTACAATCCCCGCTTTGTAATCAACTTGACCGGGGAAGCCAAATCCAATACCTTCAATATCTTTTGTAGACAATTTAGTTTCTGTCAACAAATCATGGATAGCTTGTTTTATATTATTTACTGTATATTCATAACCTAATTCTGCACGCGTAGGCACCGAATTTGAATAGATAATACTTCCCTTGTCATCAACAAGAGCTATTTTAACATTAGTACCACCTACATCAATTCCAATTCTATTCTTTCCCATTTTATAATCTCCCTTTATCTGGCTGTAAATATTATAGTACAAAAACATGCATTTTTCATAATAAATATTATATTATTATTTAGTCATTCTGAACTTGTTTCAGAATCTATTTTTTAATAAATCAGCTATATGCTACTTTCTTGTGCCGACAAGAAAGTACCGCAAAGAAACTCTCGGCAGTCACTCCGTTCACTAATCAATTGTAATTGCTCAACTAAAA
>ULVF01087860.1_pt1 | contig 12874 bp, 14 predicted proteins | sample 1959201 | NCBI WGS metagenome assembly ULVF01 (sample SAMEA4835779, study PRJEB28245) | human gut metagenome | biome: gut microbiome; material: fecal sample | place: Denmark | collected 2008 | reverse complement strand
GCCGGGCTGCCGGCAGCCCGGCGTCCGGCCATGACACGGTGGAGATCATGCGCTGGTACGACCGCGAGGACCACACGCTGTTCGATGTCTGTGCCGACGATCATTGTCAGCGCTATCAGGGCATCACGCGTGAGACCAATCCCCATGTGGCCGAGGCCGTCAGGGCGACGCGCGGACTGCTGCTTACCTACGGGGGCGCGATCTGCGATGCCCGTTTCTCAAAGTGTTGCGGTGGCGCCACGGAGGAGTTCCAGTATTGCTGGGAGAACAGGCGGCTGCCCTATCTGAGGGCCGTGGCCGACCGGCTGCTGGGCAGTGCCGACAGTCTGAGGGCTGCCCGTCCCGACCTTGCCGTGACGGACAGCGACCGTCCTGCCTTGCCCGATCTCACGGACGAGCGGGAGGCCGAGCGGTGGATCCGCAGCGCTCCTCCCTCGTTCTGCAACACGCACGACCAGACGATCCTGTCGCAGGTGCTCAACACCTACGATCAGGAGACGCAGGACTTCTATCGTTGGACGGTGCGCATCGGTCAGGAGGAGCTGCAGGCACTGCTCAAGGAGAAGCTGGACATCGATCTTGGCGCCATCGTCAGCCTGCTTCCCGTTGCCCGTGGCAGGAGCGGCCGTCTCTACCGTATGAAGATTGTCGGCACGAAGGGCGCGCTCATCCTCGGCAAGGAGCTGGAGATACGGCGTGCCTTGAGCAAGACCCATCTCTACAGCTCCGCCTTCGTCGTCGACCGTGAGGGCTCTGGTCCTGTGTCCTCCGCCTTTGTCCTCACCGGTGCCGGCTGGGGCCATGGTGTCGGCCTCTGCCAGATAGGAGCCGCCGTGATGGGTGCCCGGGGCTACGACTATCGTCAGATCCTCGCCCATTACTATCCGGGTGCGGAGCTTCAGCAGGCGTATGTGTGACAAGCGGACCGCAAGGTCCCGACAGTGATAAAACCAACGAATATATATGAACGGCAAGCGAAATAATCCATCTCCCTACCTGTGGCTGCCCTCCACCTATTTCGTGGAGGGACTGCCCTTCATGGGTGCTACCATCCTGTCGGTAGTCATCTATCAGCAGATGGGACTTGCCGTCAGCAACATCACGTTCCTGGTGGCGTGGCTCTATCTGCCGTGGGTGCTCCAACCGTTGTGGCAGCCGTTCATGCGTCAGCTGCTGTCCCAGCGTGCGTGGGTGGTGGCGTCCGAGCTGGTGGCCTTGCTCACCTTCTGCGGCCTGGCCTATGCCATTCCCTCGCTGATCTGGCTGCAGGGCTCCCTGCTCTGCTTCGGCATCATGGCGCTGGCCAGCGCGGCCCACACCTCGGCGCTCCATGAGCTGCATGCCTACACCCTGGAGAGCCGGCAGCGGCCGGTGGCCATCGCCATGCGCACGGTGTGCTACACGCTGTCCGTCATCTTCTGTCAGGGTGTCCTGGTCATGGTGGCCGGCAATCTGCAGGTGATCTACCGCAACAGCATCGCCTATTCCTGGAGCCTGCTCTGCTATGCCGTCGCGGGCTTCTGTCTTCTTTTCCTGTTGTGGCATTTCCTGGCCCTGCCGCGCGGCAGGGCACGCCGTCCTCACCGCTGGCTTGTCTCCAATGTGACGGTACACGAGATCCAGTCGGGCATCCGCATCCTCACGTCGTCGCGGCGGGCATGGGCCTCGTTGCTCTTCCTTCTTCTCTTTCCCGTTTCGTCGGCTCTGATGCTGAAGGTCCCCCTGCTGTTCCTGCTGGAGACGCGTCATACCGGCGGCCTCGGCCTGTCGCCGCAGGAGTTCGGTCTGGTACAGGGTACGGTGGGTGTCTTCGCCATGGCGGTAGGCAGCACGCTGGGCAACTTTGTCATCTCGCGCGACGGTCTGCGTCGCTGGCTCTTCCCCATGACCTTTGCGGTGGTGTTGCCCGTCAGCCTTTATATCTATATGAGTGCGGAGGCGGTTTCGGGTCTGGCACTCATCTCTCTTTGTGTGGCCCTCTATCAGGGATTCTCCGCATTCGGTACGACGGCCTATCTCCATTATCTGTTGTATTACAGTGGCAATGGCTCCACCTCCTGCCGCAACTGGGGTCTGTCACTGATGTCGTTCTCGCAGATGATCGCCGTGATGCTCTCCGGCTCGATGGTCGGCACGGTGGGTTATACCGGATTTTTCACGATCGTGCTGATGTTGGGTGGAGTGTCGCTCCTGGTCGCCCTTCTGGTACGGTTCACGGTGTTGAAAGGCTCCTGCTAATGCCTTCTTTTTCTTTTGTTATCCCGGGCCGCCCTTTGGGGCGAGGCCTGTCCGATAGGCCGATACGATCAATCTTTGTCGCTTGATAGAATCGGATTATCAGTTATATATGTTTACCTCGGCACTGTTGCTGGCGTTCTGCGTATGTTGCAGCACCTTTCCTCTCACTTCGATGATCGAGGAGTTGCAGGCTCCGGCGTGCAGCCGTTGGCACAGCTTGCTCGTGATGTCGATATCCGATGAGTTGAAGGTTTGCAGTGTCGCCTCGCGTGCCTCCATCGACTTGATCTCCGTGGCCGAGGAGTTGTAGCTGTCGATTTTCAGCTTTTGCGTGGTGATCTGTCCGATCTCTGCGTCCGACGAGTTGTACTGGCTCAGCATCAGGTTGTCGCACAGTACGTTGCCCAGCTCTATGTCACTGGAGTTATACATCTTCAGCGTCAGGTTGTCCGTGTCGATCAGTCCCGCCGCTTCAAATGAAGCGCTGTCGAAAGTATTCACCCCGATGAGATCGGGCGAGGTGACATACACCCTCACCGTAGTGTCGAAGTCCTCCATGTTAAACAGGAACTCGTCGATGTTCGATCTGCTTTTTTTGCAGATCGACAACGTCGTGCCGTCAGAGGTCACCCGCATGCGTTTCACGCAGTAGGCAGGGCCTTCCACGCGCACATTGTAGAACGTGTCCTGGCGATAGATCACCTCATAGGCGCCAATCACATCCACCTTCTCAAATGGTTTCACGGAGAGGGTCTGCGACATGGTATCCTTGTCTTCTTTCGACAACCTGAACGTACACGAGGTTACCAGCAACAGTCCCATGAACAGGAACAAAATATTTCTTATCTTCATAGCCAAAATAGTTTTATTCTTACCATCGTACGATGGATGATGGATGCGTCCTGGTTGTTGTGCCCGATGTTCCGCCTGTATTGCGTGAGCTTTGCCGCACTGATGGCAACATGGGCAATGATGATCCGCGCCATCAATCTGTCGTTTGGATGATGCTATCGGTTAGACGATATGTCATGGGACTTAAGTTGCATACCATGCAAAAAAATGTTCTGCCTTGGCTGCTGAATGACACGACGGCGGACCGCACCGTCGGGAGATCGTGAGGCAGGGCCCCAATCCTTATGGTGGCGGATCATTTATGCTTTGCTGGTCGTAGGGAAATATGCCGTTTCAATTGTGTTCAGATCCTATTCCAAAGATATGAGCAATAATGGCATTTTGATTGGTTAAATTCGTTTATTTCAAACAGATATGTAGTTTTAGAACATTTCTCGTGGTAATATTTCAGAAATATGCAAATTTTATTTGCATATTCGGATAAGAAATCTTATCTTTACAAGCAGTTTTCATTAAAATGGATTTTCTATACTGATGGATGAAACGAAGAAATATTATCGTCACTTCAAGGGTGGAAAGTACGTGGTGCAGGCCGAAGGACAGGATAGTGAATCGTTGATTCCCGTGGTTGTTTATCAGTATGCCTTTAAATTATGCATTAAGGGCAATTACTCCAAATGGTGAGAAAACGTCAACTGATGATTTGGCAAATTTAGCTTCTGCTTTTCTTGGTATTTGGATGGCATGTGATTCGAAGAATGGAATATCACTGAAGGAGATAATTCATAGAGTAGAGAAGATCAAATATGTAAATCTCAACATTTACCCGGATGAGGGAATGAGTGAGAATTGCAGACAAATACTTGATGCTCTTGAGGGCTTTAAATATTATATCAAGGGCAGAATGTTCTATTGGGCATAGGGCGTATGAATGGTAGTTGTCCTTGGCCTGGTGAGATGGAGACAGAGATAATATGTCAGCATCCAACAGACAAGTGGGAATTGATATCAATGTTGTCATAAAAAGCAATCGTGTTATGAGAAGGTATGAAAATCTACAATATGGAGATGCGAAGGCGATCCGCAAGTCTTTAGATACACTGGCCGATAAGACGACGGGTGTAGAGGCGTATCGTAGCGCATTTGAGATGCTTGGCGTAGAATTAGGCCGTGCACTGGCTCAGAGGATGGACGATATTCCTGCTGAGGAAATAATGTTGGTGTGTGCATCCGAAGATGCCGACTGGCTGGCCAAAGGTGTGGAGAAGGGCTTGGGCAAGGGCGAATTGCCGGTATCGGTTTATTGGAGTACCCGTAGCACCGTGTATCAGTCAGAGGATGGCGGGAAGATTGAGATCTCGCCTATTGTAAAGGCATACGAGGAGCCGATAGCAAAATGCCGTTTGCTGATTATTGTAAAGTCTATTATCAGTTCATCGTGCGTAGTAAAGACTCAGCTGACCCGACTCATAGATCGTATAAATCCTGAGGTAATTGTTATCATGGCACCTGTGATGTATAAGGATGCCCAGCCTAATCTACTGAAGGAATTTCCTGAGGAGATAAGCAGTAAGTTCCGCTTTCTGCAGTTCGCCGTGGATGAAGATCGTCAGGGAAGCGAGGTGATTCCCGGAATTGGAGGAATGGTCTATCCCCGGCTGGGCTTGGGAGATATAGATAAAAAGAATCAGTACATTCCTCAAATGGTAAGGATGAGGATGTAAGGAAAAGAAGGCTTGAAGTTTTAGAAAGGATAAACGATGAACCCGGTGTAGGAAGTTCTATACCGGGTCTTTTTATGCGTGGTAGAAAGTGGAATCGAAATTTTACTATGCTTCAGCGAGCTGTCAATAGCAAGTTGTTGATGCTCTAATAGTTTAGTGATGCTCTGTAGCAGCCTTTAGATAAGGGCATTAAGTGATGACGTTAATAGTAAGATGTTGCTCTTGCATTTTGTGGGGATAAAGCTATTCCTTCATCGCCGATGAGGGTGTCGTGGGATTTTGCCGCCGCAGGGTAGGGATGCGGACGCACGATGGCGCGTCCCTGCGTGCTGCCATTTCCTCCGGCGGAATCTTGATGTTGCAGTTTCTCTCCTCCGCGCCGCTCTCCGGCAGTGCTTGCGGTCGTCCGCATGGTAGGGCTGCGCCCTCCGGCTGGGTAGGGGGCGGTGTCCGCCGCTTACCAGTCGGCGAGGTTCTGTTCCTTTTCCACCTTGTTCTCCACCTTGTCCGGCAGGGAGGGGAAGAAGTCTATGCCGGTGATGCGCTCCACCTCGTCCACGCTGTTGACGTATGCGTCCTTGGGCTTGTTGCCGGCATTGTTCTTATAAATGAATCCGATGGCCTTCGGCTCGCCGCGCATGCACAGCACCACCTTGAAGAATCCCTCCGGCACGGTCACCTTGTTGCGTCCTATCCTCCTGTGCCGTCCCTTGAAGAAGATGGGGCCGGCGACGATATAGATGTCCCCGTATTTCTCGGCCCACTGCCGGCATTGGTTCTCCATCTCGTTCCAGTCTCCCCGGTTGAGGTTCGGGTCCTGCGGGCAGATGTTGGTCATGAGGAAGCTCTGGTCCATGGCCGTTCGGCTCCATTTGTTGTCTCCTGCGGGGCATAGATGTCCGCGGTCGTAGCCCGACTGTCTGTAGTCGCCTGTCGTGGCGCGTGGCTCAGGCACCTCCTCGTCTTCATGAAACTCTATTCCCTTGCGTTTTGCCGTTCCCGTGGTGTGGGCGGCTGTCAGATGCCAGGCCACCCAGTTGGGCACGAGCAGGGCCTTGTTGTAGGAGACGGTATAACCCTCACGGTAGAGCATCTGCGACGGCCTGTCCTCCAGTGGGGCAGGAAGTTCCAGACCCTTCGTGTCGATGGCTTCCCCGTCGGCCCCGCCTTCTTCCGTCCGGTTGGTGTCCTCGTCCTCATCCAGGTCGATGGCTTGCGCCTCGTACATCCCCTTGTGTCCGTTATGGTAGGCCGTTTGCCGTGAGCGGTTGGGTGTGCAGGATAAAAAACCTAACAGACAGGCGAATAACAGATATTTCTTCATTTCTTTCTTTAAAAATAGCATTAATGTTCAGATAGATCGCTGCGTCCGGCATTTCCTTCTTCCGTTGGGTGGTGGCGTTCGGTCGATGGCCAGTCTCCTTGGTGGGTCTATTCAATGAGGAAGATGATTCCCGATATGCCGATATAGGCATAGACGACATACTGGAAATGCGGGTGGGAATGTACTTGAACACATACGAGCCGAGCAGTACGCCGATGAGCACGCCACCGATGCCGTAGCAATAGTCTATCCCCACCGTGGGTGTGAGGAAGCCGTTGTATCCGCGTGCGACGGTCATGATGATGTTGCCGCAGAGGATATAGGGCTGCACCAGCGCCATGTATTCCTCCTTGCTCTTCGTCGAGGAGAGGAAATAGAGCACCACGGGCGGTCCCTGCATGCCGAAGAATCCGCCCATCATGCCGCTGAGCGTTCCCGTTCCGAACATATAGGGAGGGTGGCGGGGATATGGATGCGCCGGCTGAAGAAGGAGAACCATATAGCCGTGATGGTGAGCACCACGCCCAGAATGTGCCGCAGCAGCCGGTCGTCCATCTGCTTCAGGCAGAAGACCGACGCAATGGCGACGACGGAGAAGGTGGCGAGGATGGGCAGCAGCTTGTGCCACTGTATGTCGCGCCGCACCTTCCACGTGACGGCTGCCGATGTTGTCAGGGCCAGGAGTCCCGACAGGGTGGTGGCTTCTCCGTAGGAGGGCATGAGCAGGGGCAGCATCGTCATGATGAAGATGCCGAAGCCGAAGCCGACGGTGCGTTGGATGAAGCTCGAGACGATCGTGAGAAGGAAGATGTAGACGGCTGATGGATCCATATCTGCAAAATTACGTATTTTTCGTGATCATTATGATATTTGGTAATAGATTATTTTGTAAGTATCGCGATTATTTCGTAATTTTGAATTGTCAGAAACAAGATCCCGACTAATCAACATTATCTACCTTTAATAATAGTATGTCTCAATCCGTTACCCCCCTGACGACTTCGTTTGCCGACAGTCGTCCCCACTATCTCATTCTCGATGGCCTGCGCGGTACGGCAGCCCTTCTGGTGCTCGTCTATCATGTCTTCGAGGGTCTTGCCTTCGCGGGTGGCGACACGACGCCCATCTGGGGCATCAACCACGGCTATCTCGCTGTCGACTTCTTTTTCATCCTCTCCGGTTTCGTGATCGGCTATGCCTATGATGATCGTCTGCGGACGGGGCGTCTTACCGTGCGGGGCTTCATCCGCCGCCGTCTCATCCGCCTGCATCCCATGATCATCGCGGGTGCGGTCATCGGTGCTGTCGCCTTCCTTGCCGGAGGCGGCACGAAGTGGGACGGCACGCACGTCACCACGTCGCTTGTCATGCTGTCGCTGTTGTGCGCCCTGTTCATGATCCCGCAGGTGCCGGGCTCGCCTGCCGATGTGCGTGGCAACGGCGAGATGTATCCGCTGAACGGTCCGTCCTGGTCGCTCTTCTTCGAGTATATCGGCAATCTGCTCTACGTGCTGCTCATCCATCGTCTGCCCACGCGCGTCCTCGGCGTGCTCACCGTCGTGGCAGGCGTGGCGCTCGGCTGGTTCGCCCTGGCCGACCTCTCGGGCTATGGCATGCTGGGAGTGGGGTGGACCCTCGACATGGTCAATTTCGCCGGCGGCATGCTGCGCATGCTCTTCCCCTATCTGCTGGGCATGTATCTGGCCCGCCGTTTCGTCCGCCGGGACGCGGCGTCCGGTGCCCGCCGCCGGGGCGTGCGGGGCTGGTTCTGGATAGCCAGCGTCTGGCTGCTCGCCCTCTTCCTCGTGCCCTATATCGACGGCAAGACGCCGGTGTGCTGGAATGGGGCCTATGAGCTCTTCTGCATCGTCGTCGTCTTTCCCGCCATCGTGTGGATAGGTGCCGCCACCCCGCTCGACAACGGCCTGTCACGGCGCTGCTGCGACTTCATGGGCCGCTTGTCCTATCCCCTTTACGCCGTCCACTATCCCGTCATGTATGTGTTCTACCAGTGGCTCATCGCCCACGAGACCTATACGCTGGCCGGATCGTGGCCGCAGGCCCTGCTCGCAGTGGGAGTGAGCATCGTTCTGGCACTCGTCGCCCTGAAGTGCTACGACGAGCCGTTCAGGCGCTGGCTCTCCCGCAAGTGGAAATAAAATGGCGGTAGGCAGGCCGGAAATCCGGATAAATTTGTATATTTGCTTAAATATTAGACGAACAAATCCTATACACCACCAACAAGAATGATCAGTAAAGCTAAACTGAAATACATCAAGAGTCTGGAGATCAAGAAGTTCCGGCAGAAGGAGCGGGCTTTCGTCGCTGAAGGCCCGAAGGTCGTAGGCGACTTGTTGCGCCATGCCGCCCCCACGATGATCGTGGCCACCGCCGCCTGGCTCGACCGCCATGCCGACGCGTCGTCCCTCGGTGCCGAGGTGATCGAGGTTACCGGCGATGAGCTTCGTCAGGTGTCCTTCCTGCAGCATCCTCAGGAGGTGCTGGCCGTCTTCCCCCTGCCTGCCGCCGACGGTGCGGAGGTGCGTCCGGACGCCGCCTCCCGTCTTCTCCTTGCTCTCGATGGTGTGCAAGACCCCGGCAATCTGGGCACGATCATCCGCATCGCCGACTGGTTCGGCATCGGCGACATCGTCTGCTCGTCCGACACCGCCGATGCCTACAATCCCAAGGTGGTGCAGGCCACGATGGGCTCCATAGCACGCGTGCGCGTTTCCTACACCGACCTGCCGGCCTGGCTTGACCGGCTGCCGGAGGATGTCCCTGTCTATGGACTCCTGCTTGACGGCGACAACATCTACACGCAGGAGCTGAGTGGCAGAGGAGTCGTCATCATGGGCAATGAGGGCAAGGGACTGTCCGGGGCCGTGCGGCGCCGGGTCACGAAGCGGCTGCTCATTCCCAACTGCCCCCTCGACCCGCTCCACCCCGACGATTCGGCCGAGAGCCTGAATGTGGCGGTGGCCACTGCCGTGACCTGCGCGGAGTTCCGCCGCCGGCAGCATACAGAGAACTTAATCGTTTAACTAATTTGTTTATAATATGTTAGAATCAGAACTTTACAAAATCCGTAGTGTGAGCGCCTGCATGGGGTGCGCCTACCATCTGTTTACAGACAATTTCAAGAAGATATTCCGCCGTATGTGGCTGCCGATATTGGTCACCTCCCTGTGTATGGGCGTTGCCATGCTTATGGCGCAGAATATGGAGCGTATACAGCTGGCTGGCAGTGGTATGTACAGCCCGGAGCTGATGATGGCCATGGGCGAGTACTCTCTAGTACAGCTCATCTGCCTCATTCCTGCTCTATGGATGGGTGGCCGCCTGCTTGGTCTGCTCAACGACCGGACGACGGGATGGAATGTGCGGCGACTGATCAAGAGCTATGTCTTGGTGATCGTGGCCATGATCGTTGTCGAGTTGGTGTTCTTCTTGATTGGAATGGCGGTTGGCGGTGCCCTGACCGCTACGGCCTTCTTGAGCTTAGGCTTTCTCGTGATCTTTGTGGCGTCTGTTCCGCTGATCTATTCATGGATGAAGTACTTCATGGATCCCGACATGCGTCTGGGCATGCTCTTCGGCAAGGCGTATAAGGCCGGCTGGCGCCATTGGGGCTTCCTGTTCGGCCTTTTCTTCCTGGTGGCCCTGATCATGGTGGTGATCTGCGTCATCCTCTTCCTTCCCGCCATGGGACTGGAGACTGCCGCCCAGGCCAATGCCGCTGGTATGCTTGGTGGCGATGCGTCCGGCCTGCCTGCCGCTTTTAGCGTGCTCACCTACGTAGTGTTTGCCTGCACCTATTTCATCCTCTACTTCGTGGAGATCTGGATGACGTTCAATATGTATTATGGCTACGGCAGCGTGGAGGCGCGCGAGCATGGCGACGACGTGGAGCGTGAGGTCCTTGACGACGGTGCTGCCCCCTTTGACGGCAGGCGCATAGAGGAGGGAGGCTATTCCTCTGAGCCGAAGAATGATTTTGAGGAAATAAGATAATAAGTTACGATACTTTAAAAATAGGCGGATTTCTATTCCATTCGCCTATTTTTTTTTATCTTTGCGCAAACGAAAAATCAAACAATCGATATGAATATAGCAGTAGCAGGAACAGGCTATGTAGGACTAAGCATCGCCACGTTGCTGAGTCAGCACAACCATGTAGAGGCTGTAGATGTGATCCCCGAGAAGGTGGAGCTCATCAATCAGCGCAAGTCACCCATCCAGGACGAATACATCGAGAAATACCTTCGCGAGAAAAAGCTCGACCTCCATGCCACGCTCGATGGCCGCAAGGCCTATGCCGGCGCGGAGTTTGTCGTCATCGCCACACCGACCAACTATGACCCGGTGAAGAACTATTTCGACACGACGCATGTCGAGGAGGTGATCCGGCTGGTCATGGAGGTGAATCCGGATGCCATCATGGTGATCAAGTCGACCATTCCGGTGGGCTACACCAATGCCATCCGCCGGAAGACGGGCTCCGACAACATCATCTTCGCTCCCGAGTTCCTGCGCGAGAGCAAGGCGCTCTACGACAATCTCTATCCCTCACGCATCATCGTGGGCCGTCCCGCTGACGACGAGCGTCTCGACAAGGCTGCCCACACGTTTGCCGCCCTTCTGCAGCAGGGTGCCATCAAGGAGAACATCGACACGCTGTTCATGGGCATCACGGAGGCAGAGGCCGTGAAGCTCTTCGCCAACACCTACCTGGCCCTCCGCGTGAGCTATTTCAATGAGCTGGACACCTATGCCGAGGTGAAGGGCCTGAGCACGGCCGACATCATCAAGGGCGTCTGTCTCGATCCCCGCATCGGCTCGTTCTACAACAATCCCTCTTTCGGCTATGGCGGCTATTGCCTGCCGAAGGACACGAAGCAGCTCCTGGCCAACTACCGCGACGTGCCGGAGAACCTGATCCAGGCCATCGTGGAAAGCAACCGCACCCGCAAGGATTTCATCGCCGATCAGGTGCTCCACCGTGCCGGATATTACAATTATGTGGATGGAGTGGTCTACAATCCGCAGAACGAAAAGCCTTGCGTGATAGGCGTTTATCGTCTGACGATGAAGTCCAACTCCGACAATTTCCGCCAGTCAAGCATCCAGGGCGTGATGAAGCGTGTGAAGGCCAAGGGTGCGAAGGTGATCATCTATGAGCCGACGCTTCCCAACGGCTCCACCTTCTTCGGTAGCCGTGTGGTGAACGACCTCGACGCGTTCAAGAAAGAGAGCAATGCCATCATCGCCAACCGCTACGACACTGTGCTCGATGATGTGAGGCAGAAGGTCTACACCCGCGACATCTTCAAGCGCGACTGACTCCGTCGGCGGACGGCCTCACGTCCGCCGTCCCACACTTCATTCCGACCCACCTCTGTTTTCCCTATGATAAAGATAAAAGAAGGTTTCATGCCCTTCAAGGGCTACACCACCTACTACCGTATTGCCGAGGGAGCGACGTGCGACAAGACGCCCCTTCTCCTCCTGCACGGAGGCCCCGGCTCCACCCATAATTATTTCGAGCTGCTCGACGGACTGGCCGAGACGGGCCGGCAGGTGATCAGCTACGACCAGCTTGGCTGTGGCCGCTCCTATGTGGACGGCCATCCCGAGCTGTGGACGCTCGACAACTGGCTCGACGAGCTTGAGTCGCTCCGCCGTTTCCTCCATCTCGACCGTCTCCACATCCTCGGACAGTCGTGGGGCGGCATGATGATCCTTGCCTGGCTCATCTATCGCAAGCCCCGGGGCGTGGCCTCGGCCATCCTCTCCAGCACGGCGTCGTCGAGCAGGCTGTGGGGTCACGAGCAGCACCGGCTCATCTCGTTCATGCCCGAAGCCGAGCAGGAGGCCATCCGGAAGGCGGAGGCGACCGGCAATTTCGACGATCCCGCATATCTGAAGGCCAACGACCATTACACGGAGCTTTATGCCTGTTCGATCACCGCCGACAGCCCCGAGTGTCTCCGCCGTGAGAAGCGGTTCGGCACGGAGAGCTACAACGTGGCGTGGGGACCGAACGAGTACACCCCGTGGGGCAATCTGAAAGACTTCGACTGCACGCCCCGGCTGGGAGAGATCACCGAGCCGTGCCTGATCATCAGCGGAACGAACGATGAGAGCACGCCCCTGCTGGCCAAGACGATGGCCGACGGTATCCCCCACAGTCGGTGGGAGCTGCTCGACGGAGCGCGCCACATGACCTTTGCCGACCAGCCCGACCGCTACCGACAGCTGTTGGCCGGCTGGTGCGGTGAGCACGACGGCGCCGGCTCCTGTGGGGAGTAGGCGTGGCAGCACCGGCTGTCTGTCCGGCATGGCCCACGTGAGGAGCGGGACGATGCCGGCAGGCATGAAAAGCAGGCGGCTTCCTTTCACTAATAAATGTTAATCACCGGAAAGTTCTGCAACAATCGTGCTCGCTTTTCCCGGGATTTTACTACTTTTGCAACCGCAATAAGGAAAGTTGGCAGAGTGACCGAATGCGCTGGACTCGAAATCCGGTATACCCCTTTCGGGTATCGGGGGTTTGAATCCCTCACTTTCCGCCACAGAAAGGCGTGCAAGGCTTTAAGCCGTGCACGTTTTTTTTATCCCCGTACTTCATCTGAGTGGCATCTCGGCTCACCCGATGAATATTGGGAATTGTTTAGCCCGGTCCCGAAAAAAGGCATCCTATCCTTGCAAGACCGGACGACAAGTCTGGGATGAC
>ULVF01090302.1_pt1 | contig 13004 bp, 7 predicted proteins | sample 1959201 | NCBI WGS metagenome assembly ULVF01 (sample SAMEA4835779, study PRJEB28245) | human gut metagenome | biome: gut microbiome; material: fecal sample | place: Denmark | collected 2008 | reverse complement strand
TTTTATTATTTCACTTGTCTACCTAGAAGGGAGCATATCACGGAGAAATTATATATAGAATATGCTGATTCGTTTAATGAATGGGGAATATTACGGATTCAATAATAAAGGGAGACATGCGTATGAAAAATATAAAAGAAATAGGGGATTTTTTTATAAATCTGAATGAATATGTATATGCAACAGATATAGAAACCAATGAAATTGTATATATGAATCATAAAGCATTGAAAGCGTATGGCTTAGAATCAATAGAGGATATAAAAGGCAAGAAGTGTTATGAGGTATTACAAAAAGCTTCTGTTAAATGCGGTATGTGTAACAACAGCAGACTTTTACCAGGAGCCTTTGAGGAATGGCGTTATTATAATCCTGTATTAGATAAATATATGATAATAAAGGATACACTGATAGAGGGTGAAGGAAACAGAAAGTACAGGTTGGAAATAGGCATAGATATAAGTGAGGAGCTTGCACAGGATAAGCTTATCCAGAAGTATAGAGAAACTGAAACACTTGTGAATGAGGGCTTGAGGGTGGCACTTGCAGCAGATACACCTGATGAAACAATAAACACACTTCTTGGGTATATAGGTAAAGCACTTAATGGAGAAAGAACTTATATATTTGAAAAAAATATATATGGTGGAGATGATAATACATATGAGTGGACGGCAGAGGGAGTAAGTCCAGAGAAGGATAATCTTCAGAATGTGCCTCCGGATGTATGTGCTAACTGGTATAAGTGTTTTGAAGAAGGCGGAAACATCGTGATTAAGGATCTTGAAGAGATAAAAGAGAGTGATCCACTTCAATATGATAATTTAAAAAGACAGGGTATTCATTCGATAATTGTAATTCCTATATATAACGAAGGTGAAGTTATTGCATTTATGGGAATAGACAATCCACCGCTGCTTACACTCGAATATGCCTTAAGTATACTAGAGATTATGAGAGCTTTTATTATATCATGTATAAAGCGCAGGAATACGATGAGAAAGCTTGAGGATATGAGCTATAAGGACGCCCTGACCAATATAGGAAACCGTTTCGCTATGAGAGACTGTGTAGATAGTATAGATAAAAAACAGAGTATAGGCGTTGTTTACTGTGATGTTACAGGACTGAAATATGTGAATGATACAATGGGACATGAGGCAGGCGACAGACTTATTCTTAATGCATGTGGATGCCTTACAGACGTGTTTGGAGTGGATGCAGTATTTCGTATAGGTGGAGATGAGTTCCTTGTAATCTGTACACAGATAGATGAGAATACATTAATAAAGCGTATAACAGAGTTAAAAGAACTAATGAATGAGCGTTCTGTAAATATGGCATCAGGTGTTATCTGGAGTGAGAATGTAATAACAGGCTTTAATGAAATGTTACGTGAGGCAGAGGAGAAAATGTATGCCGATAAAGCGCGATATTATAAGGAAAAAGGAATTGAACGCAGAAAAGAACGGGCATAGCAGGGCTAAAGGAATGCATCATATAACACAATAACAGGTAATTTTGTGATAAATTATAATAAATAATACAGCTTAATTATTGACATTTTAAGATCAATTATATACAATCACATTATCTGCGATGACGAAGACAGTAGATTATGAAAGAAAGCAATAGCGAGCCGGGATGGTGGAAGCCGGTGTGAGTAGAGCATAGTTGAATATCACTTCCAAGCATCCTTGCAGAACTTTGCAGTATAATATTATGGGTAACATTAAGGATAGTATTATATTACGAAAAGTAAGTGAGGACGGTAATCCTACCGTTACAAGGGACGCATATGATGGTATGTCGTAATTGATATAGGTTAAGTTGATTCAGCCCCTGTCGTATTACGGCAGGGGCTTTTTTGCGTGTGTAACGACATTTGTTACAGCACCAATAAAGCAAGCTAACATCGTTACGATTAAGTAAATGATTTGAAAGGAGTAACACAATGGTATACGAGAAAGTTTCATCAGATATGAATTTCGTAGACAGAGAAAAACAGGTTGAAAAGTTCTGGAAGGATAATGATATATTCCAGAAGAGTATTGATAACCGCAAGAAGGGGGAAATATATACATTTTATGATGGACCTCCAACAGCTAATGGTAAGCCACATATAGGACATGTTCTTACAAGAGTTATAAAGGATATGATTCCAAGATATAGAACAATGAAGGGCTATATGGTTCCACGTAAGGCCGGATGGGATACACATGGACTTCCAGTTGAGCTTGAGCTTGAGAAGGAATTAGGTCTTGATGGCAAGGAACAGATTGAAGAGTATGGTCTTGAGCCATTCATCAAGAAATGTAAGGAAAGCGTATGGAAATACAAGGGTATGTGGGAGGATTTCTCATCTACAGTTGGTTTCTGGGCTGATATGGATAATCCATACATCACATATGATGATAACTTCATCGAGTCTGAATGGTGGGCTTTAAAGCAGATATGGGATAAGGGTCTTTTATACAAGGGCTTTAAGATTGTTCCTTACTGCCCACGTTGTGGAACACCACTTTCATCACACGAAGTAGCACAGGGTTACAAGGCTGTTAAGGAGCGTTCGGCAGTAGTACGTTTCAAGTGTGTAGGCGAAGATGCATATTTCCTTGCATGGACAACAACACCTTGGACACTTCCATCTAACGTGGCACTCTGCGTGAACCCAGAAGAAACATATGTAAAGGTTAAGGCGGCAGACGGCTATACTTACTATATGGCAGAGGCACTTCTTGATAAGGTACTTGGCGGACTTGCAGTTAAGGCCGGTCAGACAGTAACAGGAGCAGCTATTGAAGAAGGTAAGGAAGCTGGAAGCGGTGCAGGCGTTGATTACGAAGTATTAGAAACTTACAAGGGTAAAGACCTTGAATATAAAGAATATGAGCCATTATACCAGTGTGCGGCAGATGTTGCAGCTAAGCAGCACAAGAAGGGACATTTTGTTACATGTGATGACTATGTAACTATGTCAGATGGTACTGGTATCGTTCATATTGCACCAGCATTTGGTGAAGATGATGCCAAGGTTGGACGTAAGTATGACCTTCCATTCGTACAGTTCGTTGATGGTAAGGGTGAACTTACAAAGGAAACACCATATGCGGGAATGTTCGTTAAGAAAGCAGACCCAGAGGTTCTTAAGGATCTTGATAAGGAAGGCAAGTTATTCGATGCTCCTAAGTTTGAGCATGATTATCCATTCTGCTGGAGATGTGATACACCACTTATCTACTATGCAAGAGAGTCTTGGTTTATCAAGATGAGTGATCCAGAAGTTAAGGCTAACTTAATAGCTAACAACAAGACAATCAACTGGATTCCGGAAACTATAGGAACTGGACGTTTTGGCGCATGGCTTGAAAATGTTCAGGACTGGGGAATTTCACGTAACAGATACTGGGGTACTCCTCTTAATATCTGGGTATGTGATGATTGTGGAGAAATGTTATCTATCGGAAGCAAGGCAGAATTAAAGGAACATTCTGATAACTGCCCAGATGATATCGAGCTTCACAGACCATATATTGATGCTGTTACATGTACTTGTCCTAAGTGTAAGGGCAAGATGAAGAGAGTTCCAGAAGTTATCGACTGCTGGTTCGACTCAGGTTCAATGCCATTTGCACAGCACCACTATCCATTTGAGAATAAGGAAGTGTTTGAACAGCAGTTCCCTGCTAAGTTCATTTCAGAAGCCGTTGACCAGACAAGAGGCTGGTTCTACTCACTGCTTGCTATATCAACACTTCTTTTCAATAAAGCACCTTATGAAAATGTTATCGTACTTGGTCACGTTCAGGATGCAGATGGACAGAAGATGAGTAAGTCAAAGGGAAATGCAGTAGATCCATTTGACGCATTAAAGAAGCACGGTGCAGATGCTATCCGCTGGTATTTCTACGAGAACTCAGCACCATGGCTTCCTAACAGATTCCATGATAAGGCTGTTACAGAAGGACAGAGAAAGTTCATGGGAACTATCTGGAACACATATGCATTCTTTGTACTTTATGCTAACATAGATGATTTTGATGCTACTAAGTATACACTTGAGTATGATAAGCTTCCTGTTATGGACAAATGGATTCTTTCTAAGCTTAATACTCTTGTTAAGACTGTTGATAACAATCTTGCCAACTACAAGATTACAGAAACAGCAAGAGCACTTGAGGACTTTGTAGATGAGCTTTCTAACTGGTATGTAAGAAGATGCCGTGAAAGATTCTGGGCTAAGGGTATGGAGCAGGATAAGATTAATGCTTATATGACTCTTTACACAACACTTGTAACACTTTGCAAGGCAGCAGCACCTATGATTCCTTTCATGACAGAAAGCATTTACAGAAACCTTGTATGCAGCATAGATAAGACAGCTCCTATCAGTATCCACCTCTGCGACTTCCCAGAAGTTAAGGAAGAATGGATTGACAAGGAACTTGAAGATAACATGGAAGATGTATTAAACGCTGTTGTTATCGGAAGAGCATGCCGTAACTCAACTAACATCAAGAACAGACAGCCAATAGGCAAGCTGTACATCAAGGCTGACTGGAAGTTAAACGAATACTTTACAGCTATCATAGCAGATGAGCTTAATGTTAAGGAAGTTGAGTACACAGATGATGTAAGAGCATTTACTTCATATTCATTCAAGCCACAGTTAAAGACACTTGGACCAAAGTATGGCAAGCATCTTAATGCTATCAGAGCAGCACTTTCAACACTTGATGGCAATGCAACTATGGATGAACTTAATACTAAGGGTTCATTTACAATCAATGCTGATGGTGAAGATATCGTTCTTGAGAAGGATGATGTTCTTATAGAGATGACTCAGAAGGAAGGCTTTGTAGCAAGTTCTGATAAGGGTATTACAGTTGTTATGGATACTAACCTTACACCAGAGCTTATTGAGGAAGGTTTCGTAAGAGAAATCGTAAGTAAGATCCAGACAATGCGTAAGGATGCAGGATTTGAGGTTATGGATAAGATTACTGTATATGTAGATGGTAATGACAAGTTAGCAGACCTTATGGTTAAGAATGCAGAGCAGATTAAGAGCGTTGTTCTTGCAAATACTATTGAAACAGGTAAGACAGCAGGATTCACTAAGGATTGGGATATCAATGGTGAGAAGGTTGTGCTTGCGGTTGAGAAGAACTAAAACAGTATCTTAATAATTTATAATATGTAAAGACGAGGAGAAAATCGCAGTTATGCGTATTTTCTCCTCGTCTTTTAGTAAATAGAAATAAATGAGCCGATACACAATTCACGCCCCCCAAATGACAGTTCACGCCAATTGTATTGAAATATTATTAAGGATGAATATACTGAAACTAATAAGAACTATAAAAAATGTTATAGAAGATTATGTTGCATATAAATCATTTATATGAATAGAATCGAGGTGAATAATGATGATCAATTAATTTTATTAAATTGCAATAAGGGTGCAAATCGTGTATAATTTAACCATCGTGTAACGTGCTTTGTGAATAATGTTAATTAAATCAGACACGATTAGTTAAATCAGGAATAATGATATACATTTGTGGTATATCTATATATTAAGGAGGAGAAGAATACATGGTGACAGGTACAGAAGCATCTTTTAGCAAGGAAGAATTCAAGAAAAAAGTTGTAAGTAATTGTAAATCTCTTTATAGAAAGAATATTGATGAGGCAGATAAGCAGCAGGTGTTCCAGTCAGTTGCGTATGCAGTTAAGGATCTTATCATAGATAAGTGGATAGCTACACATAAGACATATGACAAGGAAGATCCTAAGATTGTATATTATATGTCTATGGAGTTCCTTATGGGACGTGCACTTGGTAATAACATGATTAACCTTACTAAGTATAACGAGATAAAAGAAGCACTTGAGGAGCTTGGACTTGATATTAATGTTATCGAGGATCAGGAGCCAGATGCAGCACTTGGTAATGGTGGACTTGGAAGACTTGCAGCATGTTTCCTTGATTCACTTGCAACTCTTGAATATCCAGCTTACGGATGTGGTATCAGATATAAGTATGGTATGTTCAAGCAGGAGATTAAGGACGGATATCAGGTAGAGGTTCCTGATAACTGGTTAAAGGATGGCAATCCATTTGAGATTAAGCGTTCTGAATACAGATATGAAGTCAAGTTTGGTGGATATGTGCGTTCTTACAGAGATGAAGCTACTGGACGTGATATATTCGTTCAGGAAGATTACCGTTCAGTTATAGCTGTTCCTTATGATCTTCCAGTTATCGGATATGGTAACAACACAGTCAATTCACTTAGAATATGGGATGCAGAGCCAGTTAATACATTTAACTTAAGCTCATTTGACAAGGGCGATTACCAGAAGGCTATAGAGGAAGAGAACCTTGCAAAGAATATTGTAGAAGTTCTTTATCCTAACGATAACCATTATGCAGGTAAGGAATTAAGACTTAAGCAGCAGTATTTCTTCGTATCAGCATCAGTTCAGAGAGCTGTTGAAAGATATAAGAATATGCACAATGGTGATGTAAAGAAGCTTTATGAGAAGGTTACATTCCAGCTTAATGATACACATCCAACAGTTGCAGTTGCAGAGCTTATGAGAGTCCTTATGGATGAGAATGGTCTTGAATGGGATGAAGCATGGGATGTAACAACTAAGACAGTTGCATATACTAACCATACTATTATGGCTGAGGCACTTGAGAAGTGGCCTATTGAGCTGTTCTCAAGACTTCTTCCAAGAATCTATCAGATAGTAGAGGAAATCAACAGAAGATTCGTTGAAGATATTAAGGCAAAGTACCCAGGAGACCAGGAAAAGGTCAGAAAGATGGCTGTTATATATGATGGCCAGGTTAAGATGGCACATCTTGCTATATGTGCAGGCTACTCTGTTAACGGTGTTGCAAAGCTTCACACAGAAATCTTAGAGAAGCAGGAGCTTAAGGATTTCTATGAGATGATGCCAGAGAAGTTTAACAACAAGACTAATGGTATCACACAGAGAAGATTCCTTCTTCACGCTAATCCACTGCTTGCAGACTGGATTACAGATAAGATTGGCGATGGATGGGTAACAGACCTTAAGCAGCTTGAAAAGATGCTTGTATATGTTAATGATGAAAAGGCAAGACAGGAATTCATGCAGATTAAGCATAAGAATAAAGTAAGACTTGCAAAGTATATCAAGGAGCACAATGGAATAGATGTTAATCCGGATTCTATATTTGATGTACAGGTAAAGAGACTTCACGAATATAAGAGACAGCTTCTTAATATTCTTCATGTTATGTACCTTTACAATGAAATCAAGAAGAATCCTGATATGGATATTGTTCCTAGAACATTTATCTTTGGTGCAAAGGCTGCCGCTGGTTATAAGATTGCAAAGCAGACTATAAAGCTTATCAATAATGTTGCAGATGTGATCAACAATGATGAATCTATTAATGGAAAAATTAAAGTAGTATTTATCGAGAATTACAGAGTATCTAACGCTGAGATTATATTTGCAGCAGCAGATGTATCTGAGCAGATATCTACAGCATCTAAGGAGGCTTCAGGTACAGGTAACATGAAGTTTATGCTTAATGGTGCAATAACACTTGGCACTATGGATGGCGCTAATGTTGAGATAGTCCAGGAGGTTGGAGAGGAGAATGCCGTAATATTCGGTCTTCGTTCTGATGAAGTTATCCGTTATGAGAATGAGGGTGGCTATGATCCTATGGAAATCTTCAACAACGACCAGAATATAAGAGAGGTTCTTATGGAACTTATCAATGGTAAGTATTCTAAGGAAGATCCAGAGATGTTCAGGGATATCTACAACTCACTTCTTAACTCACAGGAGGGAAGAAGAGCAGATACTTACTTCATTCTTAAGGACTTCCGTTCTTATGCAGAAGCACAGGCTAAGATTGATAAGAGATACAGGGATGAGACTGGCTGGGCTAAGACAGTTATGATTAACTCGTTTAAGGCGGGTAAGTTCTCATCAGACAGAACTATTGAAGAGTATGCAACAGAAATCTGGAAGCTTACTAAGACACCAGTTAAGTTAAAGTAAAGGTTGCAAAATATAGAATAATATCTATCCGGTATTCATACATTTTATCTAGGAGGCTAGATAAAGTGTATGAGACTGGATAGATTTTTTTTACCCCGTATTATAATCAGAGGAGTGGGTTTAATCGGGGAAAGAATAGATGAAGCGGCGACAGACAAGCAGTATATAGAATATAAGAAGGCAAGAAGAAGGAACGATACACAAGGGTATGTCATAAGCAGCTGCGAGGCAGGAAATTATGATTACAAGGATTATAATTATTATAAAAGCAGGAGGGGAGAAGATAATTATTCATTAATCAAGGAAGAAAGCAGGAAAGGCCGCAGTATAGTCAGGAAATGTATGGAGATAATGATATTTATCGCCATTTATTTGCTGGTGCCATCGGTTATTACGCTGAAGCTTACAGGTGTTGTTGATATGGCTGTGAGTGAAGAGATAGCTGATGGAAGGACGATAACAGTGAATTATAAAAATGCATCACAATCTGTAGAGGTTGAGAAGTTTGTTTCAATGGTTCTTGCCGACAGATTGTATATGGGTGATGAGATTGAACTTCTAAAAGCAGAAAGCATTATGATAAGGACAGATATATACCGTTTAATGGGTGAAAGGATGAACATAGACAGTAGTCAGCTTGGTATGTCGTATATGACATCAGGACAGATGAAGAAAAAGTGGGGAAAGGACTATTTGGATAATTATAACCTTGTAAATGACTGTGTAGCAGCGACAAATGGCATGACAATAAGCTGTAACGGGCAATATATAGAGGCAAGGTATACATACGTAACAGCAGGTTATACGCTTTCTGGAAAGGATATGTTAGGAGATGATTATTCATATCTTATGGCAGTTGAATGTCCTAAGGATAAAGAAGCAAAAGAATATTTTGTCGTTAAGACTGTTAATAACAAGGATTTTGTTAATGCATTTGAAAAAGCATACGATGGTCTGACACTGGATAAAAAGGGGCTTGATAAGCAGGTACAGGTTGTATCGGTAAGCAGTGATGGATATGTATCTAAGATGCAGGTCGGCAATATGGTGATGACAGGAAGCACATTTGCAAAGATTCTGGGACTGAATTCACCTAATTATAAAATAGAATATATGGATAGTGGCGTAAAGATAACAACAACAGGAGTGGGAGATGGTTTCGGGGTTAGTGTATACACAGCACAGAATATGGCAGAGAGTGGTGCAACTTATGAGGATATTTTAAAAACATTTTATAGTGGGGTGAGTATCGGGACTTAAAGTGGCTGAAAAGAAGATAAAGAAATATATAGCTGTGGAGTGTTTAACGAGAATATATTACAAGAGATTAAGAATCCTTTACGGATATTTTACGTAATAAAACATATAGATTTTAATAATACTCTTTATATTATAAGCAATCTTTGGTTAAGAAACATATTTTATCTCTGCAAAATACGTATCGCAGGGTGGAAATATTATATTAACCTAAGGTTGCATTTTTATGTTGGAGCCAGCATTTCAGATTGGGAAAGCAGCAACAGAGGCTGAATATGAAATGTCTTATGTCCAGCATAATGTCAATAAGACATAATATCAGGAGGAAGATATGAGAAGAATGAAAAAGGTTGCAGCAGCAACACTTACAGCAATGATGGTAGCAAGTCTGGCTATGGGAACAACAGAAACATGGGCAAGAAGCTCAAAGAGAGCAGCATGGAATAATGCAGCAGCAGAATCAACAGATGTTGAAATGGAAGTAAAGGATGCCTGTTATACAGAGGATGGAAAAGAAACAGATGCTCATAATGTTAAATCAAATGTATATGCAAACAGCACAGAATGGGCAGAATGGAAGACTAAGTGGGAGAGCGTAAGAACTAACTTCTGTCAGATAGCATTAACTCCAGGTGAGGATGCAGCTAAGCTTAATGCAGCATGGTATTCAACAACTAAGGATGAAACTCCTAAGATTAAGCTTATGGATGCTTCTGGAAAAGAAATAAAGACATATGAAGGTAAACAGTCAGTTGAAGCTGATGTTGAGACTGTTAAGGATGGAGACAAGACATATACATTATATCCATGTAAGGTTACTGTAACAGGACTTGCAGAGAATACTTCTTACAAGTACCAGTATTATGTAAATGGAGCATGGTCTGAGACATATGACTATAAGACACAGTCAACAGACAGCTTCTCAGTAATGTATGTAGGTGATCCACAGATAGGTGCTTCTACAAACCAGCTTGGTAACCAGAATAAACAATACTATGCAATGAACGATTCATACAACTGGTATCATACACTTAACAATGCTGTTAAAAAGTTCCCAGGCTTAAGCTTTATTATGTCAGCAGGTGACCAGATTAACCAGACTGGTGTATCCAACGATGCTGATAAGCTGGAGCAGCAGATAGAATATGCAGGTTTTCTTAATCCATCTGTACTTAGAAGTCTTCATGTTGCTACAACAATCGGTAATCATGATTCTAAGTCAGTTAACTATTCTAATCATTTTAATTATCCTAACAAGCAGACAAGCGATGCTAATACAGCATCAAAGACAACTGCAGGCACAGATTATTACTTCGCATATGGCAATACATTATTTATAAGTATTGATACTAACAACTATAATGTTGCTACACATGAAAATGTGATAAAGGAAGCAACAGAAAAGAATCCTTCTGCGAAGTGGAGAATACTTATGTTCCATCAGGATATTTATGGCTCTGGTTATGACCATTCAGATTCAGATGGTATTGTTCTTAGGACACAGCTTACTCCTGTTATAGATAAATATGATATAGATGCGGTTCTTCAGGGACATGATCATACATATTCAAGCACATATCAGATATCATCAGATGGTTCTGACAGCCATAAAAAATATACAAAAGAAAATATGCCATCAACAGATGATAAAGAGAACTTCACAGCATATATTAATGATAATAACTGCTATAACCTCAAGTCAGGCAAGGAGGATTCAAGCAAGGTAGTAGATCCAGAAGGTACTGTATATTTTGAGGCTAATTCAGCAACTGGTAGTAAGTATTATCAGCTTATTGGTACACAGCAGGATTATATAGCAGCAAGATGCCAGAGCTGGAGACCTACATATTCTGTTCTTGATATAACAGATACAACTCTTACAGTAAAGACTTATGATGCAGCATCTAATGAAGAGCTTGTAGCAGATGGCGGTGTTAAGACTGCATATACGATTGTAAAGCAGGCAGATAAGACAGCACTTGATACAGAAATAGCAAAGGCAGAAGCTGCATATGATACAGCTAAGAAGGCAGGTAATTATACAGAGGCTTCTTTAAAGACTCTTGAAGATACTATAACAGCAGCAAAGGCTGTTACAGAAAATGCAGAAAGCACAACAACAGATATAGCAAGTGCAGTAACATCATTACAGGATGCAGTTAAGGGTCTTGCGACTGTAGAGAATAATGATAACAAGGGCAACACAGAAAATAATAACAATGCAGCAGGAAACGGAACAGAGGATACTGCAGGTACAGGAAATGGAATAGGCACAGAGGATAATGGTGAAGCTGGTCAGGATGCATCTGGTTCAGGAAATTCATCAGCAAATGCGTCTGGTTCAAGCAGCACGGTTAAGACTGGGGATACAGCTAAGGCAGCAGTATGGTACACAGCAGCAGGTCTTTCAATGGCAGGTGCCGCAGGTATTATACTTGTAGAAAGAAAGAAAAAGAAGCTTAACCAGTAAAAATATATGGATTAATATGCTTTAAGAAGGAAAAAGTAAATGTCAGATAAGAAACAAGTGGTTGTAAAAGCAGCGGTTGTTGTGATATGTATTGCAGCATTTATATTTGCGGCAGACAGGCTGAGGGTTACAGATAAAGAACCAATAGTAACAACACTGGGTTATTCATATGAGAATGCCAGAGTGATCGAGGTGGTAGAGGATAATCTGTCACCTGACGGAATAAGGGTCGGATATCAGAGGTTAAAGGTGCAGCTTACATCTGGAGAGTATAAGGGAGAAGTAGTAGATGCTACAAGTGCCGAGGGAAACCTGTTCGGAGCAGTATGTGAAAAGGGAGATTCGGTGGTAGTGCATATGAGTGTATCGGGTAGTTCTAAAAATGTCTCAGTATACTCAAAGGATAGAATAGCGGCAGTGGCTGCATTTGTAGGAATATTTTTACTGCTCATATGTATAATAGGTGGAAAGAATGGTGTTAAGTCAGTAGTTGGACTTGTGTTTACGTTCGTGTCAATATTTATGATATACATACCTCTCATATACAGAGGATTTTCTCCATTCTGGGCTGCCGTGATCATTACAATTATAACAACAATAGTTACTATGTATCTTATCAGTGGCTTTACAGTAAAAACAATATGTGCAATAGCCGGAACAGTAACAGGTGTGCTTCTTGCAGGCTTATCAGCATGGCTGTTTGGCAAGGTGGCAGATATAGACGGATATAATGTATCAAACATAGAAACGCTTTCTTATGTAGGGCAGATAACTAATATCCAGATAGGCGGGCTGTTATTTTCAGGAATTCTCATAGCTTCTTTGGGGGCTGTCATGGATGTTGCGATGTCTGTATCATCGGCAATGTGTGAAATACATGACAAAGCCCCACAGCTTGGCTGCCTCGAATTGTTTAAAAGCGGTATGAATGTTGGACGTGATATGATGGGAACTATGTCAAATACGCTTATACTTGCTTTTGTAGGAAGTGCAGTAAGTGAGCTTGTTATTAACTATGCATATAATCTTCCATTCAGACAGATTATTAATTCGTATAATATAGGTATAGAGATTATGCAGGGAGTCTCCGGAAGTATAGGAGTTATACTTACAGTACCGGCTGTTGCTGTTGTAACAGCGTGGCTGCTTACTCATAGACATGGAAATATTGTTGTTTAATTGAATATTAGTTGGTGACGAA
>ULVF01038076.1_pt1 | contig 13038 bp, 14 predicted proteins | sample 1959201 | NCBI WGS metagenome assembly ULVF01 (sample SAMEA4835779, study PRJEB28245) | human gut metagenome | biome: gut microbiome; material: fecal sample | place: Denmark | collected 2008 | reverse complement strand
TGCCTCTCAAAAAAATAGCGTCGGGGTTTTAGAGCCGCATTTCTCCCCTCATGAATGCAGGGGAATCCTGCGGAATTTATTTGACTTTGAGCATAAAAAAACCGAACCTCTCCCTGCGGAAAGATCCGGTTTCGTCCCGACTTTTCAAGTCGATGCCTCCTGTGTGGAGGCACCTACCGAAAAATTAGGCGGCTTCGGCAACCACGCGCACGACGATGTCGGCGGTGATGTCGGTGAGAAGGCCGATCGTGATCGTGAAGTCGCCCACGCTCTTGATGGCGCCGAGCGGCGTACGAACCTGGCTCTTCTTGATCTGGAAGCCGAGCTTGTCAACAGCTTCAGCGATGTCGGCGTTGGTCACAGAACCGAACAGACGGCCGTCAACGCCGGCCTTGCTCGTGATTTCGATCACCTGGCCGTTGAGCTTTTCAGCCGTTTCCTGAGCCTGAGCGATACGTTCAGCCTGCAGGCGTTCGAGTTCGGCACGGCGAGCTTCGAATTCTTCGATCGCAGCCTTGGTCGCACGCTTGGCGTGGCCCTGGGGGATCAGGAAGTTACGGGCATAGCCATCCTTAACCTTAACGATGGCACCGAGATCACCGAGGTGATTGATCTTTTCGAGAAGAATGACTTGCATGATTAACGGGTCCCCTGGTTGTCGGTGTAGGGCAGCAAAGCGAGGAAGCGAGCGCGCTTGATCGCCGTATCGAGCTGACGCTGGTAGTGCGCCTTCGTACCGGTCAGGCGAGCCGGCATGATCTTGCCGTTTTCCTGAATGAAGTCGCGCAGGGTATCGATATCCTTGTAGTCGATCTGTTCGACATGTTCAACCGTGAAACGGCAGAACTTCTTGCGCTTGAAGAGCGCATTCTGTTGGTTGGCACGGCGGGGCTTGCCCTTACCTTTTGCACCAAAAGCCATTTTTCAACTCCTAATTTTGAATTCCGTGATATGGACCGTCAGCTTTGAGCTTCTGAGTGAACGCTGCGCGATAAATCCTTTCATCTCCAGCGTCTTGCCAAGTTCGACTTTATCGAGTCTCGTTGCCGTATCGGCAAACGACATGGCCGTGAAATCAAACTCTACTTTTCGCATCGCTCCGGCTTCAAACTGCTGCCCAGCGTAATGACACTTGGCTTCAAAAACCGCAATTCCTGCCGGCGTGTAACACAGTTCTTTTTTTTCAACCAGAACCGCGCTAATGACGATGCTGTTGTCAGAATCCACTCTCGCGACGATCTAAAAATCTGTTTGGATTAAGCCTGTTCGGCGGTTTCAACTTCAGCCGGAGCCTGTTCAACGGCGGGTTCGGCTGCAACCTTCTTGGCTTCTTCCTTTTCAACGCTCTTCATCATGACGGAAGGAGCGGTTTCGGCCTTCTTGGTCTTGACAACGAGGTGACGCAGGATGGCGTCGTTGAAACGGAATCCGTTTTCGATTTCAGCAAGCGTAGCGTCCGTGCATTCGATGTTCATCAGAACATAGTGAGCCTTGACGAGCTTCTGAATCGGGTAGGCGAGTTGACGACGGCCCCAGTCTTCAACACGGTGGACCTGGCCACCCTGTTCGAGGACGAGATTCTTGTAACGTTCGATCATCGCGGGAACCTGTTCGGACTGATCCGGGTGCACGATGACGCACAGTTCGTAATGACGCATTGATTCCTCCTTACGGAAATAAGCCACCCGAGCGTCGTATCGGTGTGGCAAGGATGTGAAAGCGCGTAATGTTATTCGGTTTTCCCTTAAAAATCAATTTCCTAAGGAAAGAAACCAACAAAAAAGCCTCAAAGCACGACAACTCGGCTGTTGAGGCATTTTGTTTTCCCGTTTAAGGGAGTAAGTGGTGCCGGTGAGAGGATTCGAACATCCGACCTTCGCATTACGAATGCGCTGCTCTACCAGCTGAGCTACACCGGCACACTTTTCATCTTCGAGGCGTTTATCTCTCGAAGAGATGCGCATTTTACAGAGCTTTTCGAAAAATGCAAGAGTGCGATCAAATTTGTTAGACCTTTCTCTGACTCAGTCTTTTTTGAGGCCGATTCCGGTGAGAAGACACGAACATCCGACCTTCGTATTACGTCAATACAGCTGCAGCCCATTGGCCGTTCCGTACTCAGGCGTGAGCACGATTTCGCTCTTGATCTTGTTCTTTTCCTGCTTGACAAAGCCCTGCATAAGCGCATCGGCAATCAGCTCCGGCGGCAAAATGGATTCGTCCGACTCAAATTGGAAACGACCGACAGTCTGATTTCCTTGCCCGGTCGATTCAGCCCTCAAAGCACCCGACAAGGTTGCACGACTTCCGTCAATCGACACGGAAAGCGGATCAATTTCGACAGCCACCCCGTCGTTTTGAATACCTCTCATCAGAGTCAGCGTCAGCAAATCATCGTGCAGATATGACGGACCGAGCAGAATCTGCGCAAACTGCTCACAGAGCTCCTCAGTAATGCCTGTGACACGTACCGAACCGCTGACATCATCAATCGCGCCGATCTGTCCGAGCTCCAGATAAAGAGCCGGAGAAGCCGGATTCTTGAGACTGAAGCTCAAGGTTTCGGTCCACGTTTTTGCCCCTTCTTCCGGCTTCAGATCAAGTTTGAAATCAAATCCGTCAAAGCGAGCTGCAGCCCCCACCATCGAACCGAGCTTCATTGTCAAGGATGTTTGTGCAAGTCCCGAATTTTCGCCATTAAGTGCTTTGGCTATGGGTTCGGCATCCGACACAAAAGAAAACTCAAACTTGCCGAGTTTCAGTTCCGGTTGTCCGACCGGTCGACAGGATAAACCCGGCGTGCGGGCACGAATCTCCAGAGTCTTACCCGTTTCAATATCGAACTCAAAGTCTTCAAATGAACACTGTCCGCCGGCCACAACCGTAAACGGCTTGATTTTGTATGTGAGTCGAGCGCTCGGCAGAGCCTGGCTACCGGACGTGATAGCGTCCCACGCCGTATACGACACTTCGATGCGATCATCGAAGTTCTGCACGCCCGCTCTCAACAGCCCCTGCTCGAAGTTGGTATCAGGCGCACGCGTGAGCTCCACTTTCGTCGTAAGCCCGGGATAGGCCTGTCCGTTGAACGTTCCGAGTTGGATACCTCCCACGGCTTCAAACGTCACTTGAAACGTTTTTTTGAAAAATCCGCCCTCGTACTGCGTTACCCGAGCAGCCAGTTCAGCGGGCAACACGGTCGAAAAATTGCTGATAGCCGTTTCATCAAATGTTTTTCCAGCCGAATAGATACCGTAAAACCAGCAACCGCCGACAGCCGCAACCGCCAGAGCACACGTGGCGCCAGCCAAAATCTTTGTGGAGTTTTCCATCAGAAAGAGCGAAAGCGAAGAATCAGACCAAAGGCAAAAAATAAACGGCCGCATGAGCGTCATTCAGGCGGCCGCTTGATCTTAACAATTTTTCAGACGCTTAAGACTCGCCGAACCACTTGGCGTAGATCTTGTCGTAAGTACCGTCATCTTTCATGCTCTTCATGGCGGCATTGACCTTGTCGCGCAATTCCGTATTGCCTTTCTTGACCGCAAATCCGAAATATTCGCTGTCAAACTGCATGGGCTGGCGCTTAAGGCCCTTGGCGGCACGCGCATTGGTCACCAGAAAGTAGCCGATCACCGGGCGGTCGGTAATCACCACATCACTACCGTTCATCTTCAGGTCCATGAAGGCTTCTGCACTTGTGTTGAAAGCCTTGATCTTGGTACCAGGGATGCCCTTGGCCACTTCGGCGCCGGTCGTGCCAATCTGCACGGCAATCGTCTTGTTGTGCAGATCTTCGATCTTCTGATACTTGGCTTCGTCTCCGGCACGAATCATCAGGCCCTGACCGGCCTGGTAATAGGGTTCGCAGAAGTCAACGCGCTTTTTACGTTCTTCTGTAATGGTCACACCGCTCACCACGATATCGATGTTGTTGGTCATCAGCGCGGGAATCAGGCCGTCAAAACCCATGTTGACGAATTCCACCTCAACGTTCATGCGCTTGCCGATTTCTCGGATCATATCCATGTCGAAACCGACGTATTCACGACTGGCGCTGTCGAGGAACTCAAAGGGAGCAAAGGTCGGATGCGTACCGACGCGAAGCGTATCGGCAGCGCTCGCGGCAAAGGAAGCTAACGCCATGACACCGGCGGCAAGCGTGGCAAAAATCTTACTTTTCACTTTGTGTTCCTCCGTTTTGCCCATTGGGCACTTCGTTCTTGTTATCGCAGCCGCGTCTTCTGAGGCATGAACGCGGGCAATTGAAAATTGCCGGTAATTTTCGCACGAAATAACACTTGTGTTGCTAGGTATTTCGCATTGGACGCAAAGCTTTTTTCAAGGCAGGCGGTTAATCGCCTGATCTTGGACACTTTCTAGAAAGTCACCGGCAGCCCCCTTACCGGGAATCCGGCAGTCCGGCTTAATTTCCAAAAGCGGAACCAGCACAAAGGCGCGTTCGTGCATGCGCGGGTGCGGCAGAGTCAGAAAAGGTGTCTGCTGAACCACGTCACCGTATAAAAGCAGATCCAAATCCAACGTGCGCGGAGCATTGTGTACTCCCTCCGGACGAACGCGATGCGCTTCGTTTTCAATGACAAAAAGTGCACGCAACAACGCCTCCGGTTCCAATTCCGTTTCCACCGTCGCAACGGCATTGACATAGTCGGGTCCGGAAGAGTCGACTGGTGCCGTGCGGTAAAAAGAGCTTACCTTGAGCAACCTCGTCTGCTCAATCTCACTGATCCTTTTGAGCGCTTGTTCAAGCGCCTTTTTGGGCTCGCCCAGATTGGCACCCAACGCGATTACGGCTTCGGTCATGACAGTTCAAGCTTGGATTCTGCCTTGTCGCTTTTAGGACGGCGACGGCGGCGTTTGGGCTTAGCCGACACAACAGAAGCGGCATCGTCAGTCTTTTCTGCAAGCTTTGCTTCACTTGTCTGCTTCTCGACTCCGGCCTTTTCCGCCGAAGATCGGCGACGTCGGGGGGACTTATTGCGAGGCTCGTAGCGTGTGGCCTCTTCCGTGAAGCGCTCTTCGTCGCGCTGCTCTTTTTGACGACTCTTAGAACCGGCTCGCGCTTGGGTAGCCGTGCGACGCGCTTCGACCTCGGCCTGAGCCACCATGTCGGCGCGCTTTTGTTCATCTGCGTCGACAAAATCTTCCCACCAGTGCACGAGGCTCTCGGGAACATGCCCCAAAGCACTGCGCAGAAGCATGAAGTCATACCCGGCTCGATACTTAGGATGCTCGACGAGGGTATAGGGATTCTTGCCGGTGCGCCGTTCGAATCGAAGCTGCAGCATCCAAATAAGCTTCATGTCGGCAACAAAGCGGCACTGAATGGCAAGTTTTGCCGATTGCGTGGCAATCACCTCTTCGGCAGCCGAGTAAAGCGCCATGGCTCTTGCCGAACCCTTATTGCTTGTCGAAGACTTCTGATAGGCGTCCCAGCGCTTTTTCACTTGGGGCCACAAAAGCGTAGCAAACAGGAACGCAGGTGAAATCTTTTTACCCACGGCGATACGCTCGTCGGTGCGCTTGAGCGCGAGCATCAGAAACTTCTCGCCGTCGGGCTCATCAAGAATGACATCGAGCATCGGCAAAAGCGAACGATGCAGACCCGCGGCACGAAGTTTGAGCAAACACTCTTCTGCGCGGCCGCACGTAAAAAGCTTGACCATTTCGTCAAACAGACGGGCAGCAGGCACATTGCCGAGCAACGGCGCCATTTCCGCGATGGCTCGATCCGCGCTTTTTTCAATCTTGAAACCCAACTTGGCAGAAATACGCACGGCACGCATCATGCGCACCGGGTCCTCTCGATAGCGCGCCTGCGGATAACCGATCATGCGTAGCGTCTTGCGTCGAATATCCTCGTAGCCGCCGTGATAATCGTAAATGTCCCCCGTCGACGGATCGTAGTAAAGCGCATTGATCGTAAAGTCGCGACGCGCTGCGTCTTCCCACATCTCCCCGAAAATGTTGTCGGAAATGACGCGGCCGGAAGCATCCTTGCGAACGCCCGAAGCATCCAGTGCTCTGAATGTCGAACATTCAACGATTTCGTTTCCGAACACCACATGCACCAGGCGGAAACGACGTCCGATGATGAAAGCACGACGCTGAGCACGCTTCACCTGTTCGGGAGTGGCATCAGTGGCCACATCGAAATCTTTGGGCTTGACCCCGAGCAACAAATCACGCACAGCGCCGCCCACAACGTAGGCTTTGTAACCGCGCTGCTGCAAAATTGAGCACGTACGCACTGCGGCAAAGCTCACCAGCTTCGGATCAATGCCATGTTCGCTTGCCTTAATAATGCGAGGCTCCTTATTGACCTCGTGATTGTTGCGCCCCACGATGGAGGCAATCATGCGCTTGACGTAATCAAACACTTATTCTTTACTCCGTTCGTCCGCTCTTCTATTGATTTGCATGCGGCTCTTTTCTACTTACTTTTTCTCAAAAGACGAGGCGCATTTTCTCGATTTGCCAGCGCTTTGGCAACAAGCTGCGCCGCAAAGTCGTACTCTGCCTGAGTGTAACTGTCCGTCACACACCAGCCGCGCTCGCTCGCTATGCGCAACAACCTCTCCCTTGCATTCACGACGCAGCAGCGTCCTCCCTTTTTGTCAACATGCTCAAAAAGAGCAAGATCGGCATCGCTGTCCGACCAGAATTCGTATTCGTCGATCGTCGTACCTTGTCGCTTCAACTCATCAACGAGTTTTTCAACAGCCGTCACCTTGCCCTGCTGGTACGTGATCGGCTCAATCCAGCGACCGGTGAAATTGCCGGATTGGTCTTCCTGCGGTCTGACCGACAACAGATAATCCACACCGAACAAGTCGGCGGAAGGCTGCGTGGCATAGCTGTAAGTGGCCGAACAAATCGCTGTGACGGCGCCCGCTTGCTTGGCTTCATTGACAATTCTGACGGAACTTGCGGGAAGAATTTTTTCGAGTACATGCACGATAGGCTTTGCGAGCCGCATCCAAATCCGCACGATTGAACTGAGCCAGAAACTGCATCTGCCACATTTCGTACTCATCAATATTCAACGTCTGCTCGATATATTCGCGCGTAAAACGATTCAGCGTTTCCTCTGCAGTCACACGCACAGTCTTTTCGCAGGCCCTGAGGAGCCACTTGCACCAGATATCCCCCGTATCGATGGGCATCAACGTGTGATCAAGGTCGTAAACAACAAGCTTCACAAATTCTTCCTCAGTTCTTAGAAAGAACATCTTTGAGCGTCGCATCCAACAGAACCGTGGTGATGCGCCGATGTTCGCGGACGGCCTTCTCGTCAACCGCATCTAGAAAACGCCGTAATCCTCGCATGTCTCGCGGGCAGCGAGCTTCAATCCAACGTCTCTGGGCCGAGTCGAACTCAATGCCGCGCTCACGAGCCAGGCGCAGGAATTCTTCACCCGCCTCGTCAGCAGACAAATATCGCAACTGATATGTCAGCCCCCACATCAGACGTGTCTTCACGTCTTCGCGGATGTTGAGATCCGCAGGTCGGATGGTGCCCGCACAAACAATGCGCGCCTGCGGGTGCGAACGCACATCGTTCATCAGAAAGAACAACCGTTCGAGATCCTCATCGTCGAGTCGCTCGACATTGTCAACCGTGTAAAAAAGCGTCTGCTCATCGTATTCGGGCACACGCATGCGCTGAGTCGGCGTAATGGCTCGTAACAGATGCGAACGACCGCTGCCGGGTGGTCCCCATATGTAAATGAATTGCGGCCCCAGTCCCTTCTTGCAATCACGCAACGCAGCCAAAAGCTCAGCATTGCTGCCGACACGGAAATTGTCCAGCGTCGGTGCTTCGGGCTCTACGAGATTGAGCAAAAGTTGTTCGGTAGGCTGCGCGTTCAATTGAGTTCTGCAGTGCTCGAAAAGGTGTAACAGAAAAGCGGGCACGTCGGCATTTGCTTCGGCAAACGTCTTCAAGGAAGACAGCTTGTATCCGAGTGGGCTAAAATGTCGGATTCAAGGCAAACGTCGGCATGGCGCTTAAGTTTAGCGCGAAGCCGGCTTCGGCGTTCTAAATTCTCTTGACTGCCCCATCAAAACAATGACTCAGCTTTCCTATGCCGCCGCCGGCGTCTCCATTGACAACGGCGATGAACTTGTCGATCGCATCAAACCCGCTGCTAAGCGCACCATGATTCCGGGCGTGCTCGGTTCCATCGGCGGATTCGGCGCTCTCTTTGAAATCAGCAAAGACTATAAAAACCCGGTGCTCGTTTCCGGCACTGACGGCGTAGGAACCAAGCTCATGCTTGCCTTCCAGCTCAACCGTCACGATACGGTCGGTCAGGATCTGGTGGCCATGAGCGTCAACGACATTCTCGTTCAGGGTGCCAAGAGCCTCTTTTTCCTTGATTATTTCGGCTGCGGCAAGCTTGACGTGGACACGGCCGAACGTGTGGTCAAGGGCATTGCGCATGGCTGCGAACTCGCCGGCTGCGCTCTGATCGGCGGTGAGACGGCAGAAATGCCGGGCATGTATCCCGACGGCGAATACGATCTTGCGGGCTTTGCCGTGGGCATCGTGGAAAAAGACGAAATCATTGACGGCAAGAGCATTAAGCCGGGCGACGTCGTGATCGGTCTGGCCAGCTCCGGCCCCCACTCCAACGGCTTCTCGCTCATCCGCAAAGTGGTGGAAGTTTCGGGCGCCGACTGGCAGATGCCCTTCGACGGTGCTACGCTCGCCGACCGCGCAATGGAACCCACACGCATCTATGTCAAGCAGGTGCTCAACGTGATGAAGTCCGTGAAAATCAAGGGCATGGCCCACATCACGGGCGGTGGTCTGGTGGAAAACATTCCCCGCGTGTTGCCCGAAGGCACGCAATGTGTCGTACACGCCGACAGCTGGAAGCGTCCGGCCATTTTTGACTGGCTGCAGGAGAAGGGCAACATTGATGCCCACGAAATGCATCGCGTATTCAATAACGGCATCGGCATGGCCATCGTGGTCGACGCAGCTGACGCCGAACGCGCCAAGGCACTCTTTGAAGCCGAAGGCGAGACCGTGTACACGATCGGCGAAATCCGTGAACTGCCTGCTGGCGAAGCGCCCTGCGTCGTTCTTTAACCCGCAATAGCAAAAGCAAATAAAGCGCGGCAAAAGGTTGAGACCTTGACCCGCGCTTTTTCATACCCACGACACTCATGCGCGTTTACTTGTGTTGTCCCAAACGAAAAGGCGGTGCCGAGCTGCATGAACTCGACGTTCCCGAGGGCGCCGTTGTTGCCGATGCACTCAAAGCGGCCGGCTTCCCCCGCGAGACCGTCTGCTGCATCTTCTGCGAAAAATGCACGCCCGAGACCGTTCTGAACCCGGACGATCGCATCGATATTGCCGTAGAACTGACGCTTTCGCCCATGGAAGTGCGCCGTCTGCGCGCGCAGAACAAGGAGCGCACGGCCGTCCCGCGCCCGCGTCACGGCGGCATTCATCAGCTCATCAAGCCTCTGGACGACACAGAGGCCTAAAATTTTTTCGTTTTAAATCCCTAAACCTCTTTCAATAGGACACATTTTGTGCCTATAATGTGAGGTTAACCAAAAGCATCCGGGGCCTCTTGGGCGAACGTCCGGCACTGCGACCCGTTTTTTTTTGCTTTGAGGTTACCGAAAATGCGTCTCCTGCAGAAGGCACTCACCTTCGACGACGTTCTGCTCGTCCCCGCCTACTCTGAAGTTCTCCCCCGCGATGTGCAACTGCGCACGCGTCTGACTCGCGAAATTACCCTGAATCTTCCGATGGTGTCCGCCGCTATGGACACGGTTTCCGAAGCCAACCTGGCCATCGCCATGGCACAGGAAGGCGGCATCGGCATCATCCACAAGAATCTCACGGCTCAGCAGCAAGCTGCTGAAGTCGCCAAGGTCAAGCGCCACGAATCGGGCGTAGTGAGCGACCCGATCACGGTCGGTCCCGACATGCTCGTGGGCGACGTGATCCGTATGTGCCAGGAACACCGCATCAGCGGTGTGCCGGTCGTGGAAGGCCGTCACGTTCTGGGCATGGTCACCAACCGCGACCTTCGCTTCGAATCCCGTATGGAAGCCCCTGTACGCGAAGTGATGACTCCGCGCGATCGTCTCGTGACCGTCCAAGAAGGTTCCAGCCTCGACGAAGCCAAGCGTTTGATGCACGAAAATCGTCTTGAACGCGTGCTCGTGGTCGACAAGGACTTCAACCTCTGCGGCCTCATTACTGTCAAAGACATCATCAAGGCTACCGAACATCCCTATGCCGCCAAGGACAGCGAAGGCAAGCTGCTGGCAGGCGCCTCGATCGGCGTGGGTGCCGGTACCGAAGAGCGTCTCGAATTGCTCGTTGAAGCCGGCGTGGACGTAGTTGTCGTCGACACGGCTCACGGCCACAGCAAGGGCGTGCTTGACCGCGTGGCATGGGTTAAGAAGAACTATCCCAACCTGCAGGTGATCGGCGGCAACATCGCCACCGGCGCCGCAGCCCGCGCTCTGGTTGACCACGGTGCCGACGCCGTCAAGGTCGGTATCGGTCCGGGCTCCATCTGCACGACCCGTATCGTGGCCGGCGTAGGCGTTCCTCAGATTTCCGCCATCAGCAACGTCGCCGAAGCTCTTGAAGGCCCCGGCGTTCCTCTGATCGCCGACGGCGGCATCCGCTTCTCGGGCGACATCGCCAAGGCCATCGCTGCCGGCGCCAACTGCGTCATGATGGGCGGTATGCTTGCCGGTACCGAAGAAGCTCCGGGCGAAGTGATCCTCTATCAGGGCCGCTCCTACAAGAGCTACCGCGGCATGGGCTCTCTGGGCGCCATGTTCAAGGGTTCCGCCGACCGCTACTTCCAGGACAACAACTCGGGCAATCTCGACAAGCTCGTGCCGGAAGGTATCGAAGGCATGGTGCCGTTCAAGGGCTCCGTGGTAACGATCCTCTACCAGATGGCCGGTGGTCTGCGCTCCTCGATGGGCTACTGCGGCTGCCGCACGATCGACGAAATGCGCTCTCGCGCCGAATTCGTTGAAATCACGGCCGCCGGCTGGCGTGAAAGCCACGTCCACGACGTGAAGATCACGAAGGAAGCCCCGAACTACCGTCAGGAAAACTAATCCTGCCTAGGTAGGTTAAAATATCGCGGCGCGGGTTTTACCCCGCGCCGTTTCTTTTTACCGCCGCCTCTCAAGCAAAATTTTTGCCAACTTGCCCGCTGACGGCGGCCCCGCACCGCTCAAATTTCCAGACATGCTACACGATCGCATTCTTATTCTCGATTTCGGAAGCCAGGTGACGCAGCTCATCGCACGCCGTGTGCGTGAAGCTCATGTGTACTGCGAAGTGCACCCCAACGACGTTTCCGCCGACTTCATCCGCGAATTCAATCCCAAGGGCATCATTCTGTCAGGCTCTCACATGAGCGCCTACGAAGAGTCCAACGATCAGGTGAGTCCGGCCGTGTTCAGTGCCGGCGTTCCCGTGCTCGGCATCTGCTACGGCATGCAGACGATGGCCCAGCAGCTGGGCGGTCGCGTAGAAAGCGGCTCCAAGCGTGAATTCGGCTACGCCGAAGTGCGCGCCCACAACCACACCAAACTTCTTGAAGGCATCGAAGACTTCAAAGGTCCTGAAGGCGAAGGCATGCTCAAGGTTTGGATGAGCCACGGCGACAAAGTCACCGTCATGCCCGAAGGCTTCAAGCTGATGTGCTCAACGCCCTCCTGCCCGATCGCCGGCATGGCCGATGAAACCCGCGGTTTCTACGCCGTGCAGTTCCATCCGGAAGTCACGCACACCGTGCAGGGCAGCGTCATGCTCAAGCGCTTTGTCACGGATATCTGCCACTGCAAGCCTGATTGGGTGATGGGCGACTACATCGCCGAAGCCGTCGAAATGATCCGCAAGCAGACCAACGGAGAGGAAGTGATCCTCGGTTTGTCAGGCGGTGTAGACAGCTCGGTTGCCGCCGCACTCATTCACCGCGCCATTGGCGACAAGCTCACCTGCGTATTCGTCGACAACGGTCTGCTGCGCAAGGGTGAACGCGAACAGGTTCGCGAAACCTTCGAAAAGAACATGGGCCTGAAGCTCATTGTGGTCGACGCCGTCGATCGCTTCATGGGAGAACTCGCCGGCGTCACCGATCCTGAACAGAAGCGCAAAATCATCGGTCGCGAATTCGTAAATGTCTTCCAGGAAGAGGCCGAAAAGCTCTCCAACGCCAAGTGGCTTGCTCAAGGCACGATCTATCCTGACGTCATTGAATCGGCCGGGGCCAAGACCAAGAAGGCCAAAACCATCAAGAGCCACCACAACGTGGGCGGTCTGCCTGAAACGCTTCACCTGAAGCTGCTCGAACCGTTGCGTTCGCTCTTTAAGGACGAAGTGCGTGAACTCGGTGTCGAACTTGGCCTTCCCTACGAAATGGTTTACCGTCATCCGTTCCCGGGGCCGGGTCTGGGCGTTCGTATCCTGGGTGAAGTCAAGCGTGAATATGCCGATCTGTTGCGCGAAGCCGACGCCATCTTCATCGAAGAACTGCGCCGCGCCGGCTGGTACGACAAGGTAAGTCAGGCTTTCGTTGTATTCCTGCCCGTCAAGAGCGTGGGCGTCATGGGCGATGGCCGCACTTACGACTGGGTTGTGAGCCTGCGTTCCGTTGAAACGAGCGACTTCATGACCGCTAAGTGGTCTGAACTGCCGTACTCGCTTTTGGCCACTGTCTCCAACCGCATCATCAATGAAGTGAAGGGCATCAATCGCGTCGTCTACGATGTCTCGGGCAAGCCGCCTGCCACAATTGAATGGGAATAATCCGGTCAAACATCTGATCTGATTGTCTGAAGGGCGAATCCAGTATGGTTCGCCCTTTTTTGCCTCTTTGTGCCGGACTACGTCTTTTGACGGAAGTTTCTCAAGGTTTTTATACGAGCGGTCAGATAGAATCGGCAGATATATGTCGGCTAGCCTTCACGGCACGACAAATTTTCGAAAGGATTAATTATGTATCTGAAGTCCCC
>ULVF01040544.1_pt1 | contig 13112 bp, 8 predicted proteins | sample 1959201 | NCBI WGS metagenome assembly ULVF01 (sample SAMEA4835779, study PRJEB28245) | human gut metagenome | biome: gut microbiome; material: fecal sample | place: Denmark | collected 2008 | reverse complement strand
TATTTTTAAATACTTTCTTTTGTGCTGCAGGTCTATGATTAGTTCTCGGGAAATCTACTATTGTAGGCAAATCATCTACACTGCAATTTGTATTGCTTTTTAAAACTGAAGATGATGATGAAACTTCATTTTTTTGAACAGGAGAATTATCATCAAGTTTTGAAATTAAAGAAGTTCGCCCAACATCCGATGCTACAAGAAACTTTTCTTGTCCTGCTCTTACTACAAACAATTCTTTTCTTGGACCAAGGCTTATACATTCTTCGATATTCAAAAATTTTGATCTTGAAGTACTGCAATAAGAAAATTTTTTATACACAAAAACTGCTAAGAAGATTATTCCTACCATCGCTGCTGTGTATACTATGAAATTTACTAAATATCCGCTCATTTACATATCCTCATTTTATACTTCAACAAAATTGTTTTAAACTAACAAGTCATTAAATATCCTCATCCTCAAGTTCAAAATCGCTATAATCAAATTCATCTTCTTCATCAGAATTTTGAGCTGGGGCAGCAGGAGTATCTTCCTCTTGGAATTCCATATTACTTTCATCAAAATCTGAAGGTTGAGTTTCTGTTATTTCCTCATTTTGTGTTGATTCAACCTGAGTATTTTGAGTCTTTGGAGTTTTGGCAATAACTTCATCAATTTTTACACCGTATCTGTCATTTACAATTACCAATTCTCCGCGTGCTATCGGTTTATTCTCGACACTCAATGTTACTTTATTATCATAGATAGATGTCAGGTCTACAACCAAACCTTTTTCAATATTTTTCAACTCTCCGAGAGTAATTTTTACGGTATCAAATTGAGCATCCATCTCAACTTCAATACTATCCCAAAGATTAGTATTTTCTCCTGCCATTTCTTCATTTCCTCCGTCGTTATCCACTGGCATTACCAGTCCCAAGTTTGGGTTTATGTTTATATCTGTTTCATAATCCTTAAACTTTAATACCATATGTTTAATATCACTGTTATCGAAAACTACAATATCGTCTACATCAATATTTTTAATATCAATTAATTTAAACTTTGTAGATCCAACCTTCACAGCAACATCAATCACACTTGATGCAAAGTCTCCATAATCAAATTTATCACTTTGAGAGGTTACCGCCTCTGGGGCTAAAAGCTCATCAGGTAATGTAATAATAAATTTTGCAACGGCATTAGTATCCTCATCTTTCAACAAGAATGTCAAATGCACAACATCAAAATTTGTACGTTTTAATGATGGTGGGGCCTGCGTTAAAAATTGGGAAGTCGCATTAAACATATAATCATTAAATGCCGTAATAATTTTTGCTTCTAAATCCGTTAATTTATTCAAATTAAATCTTGAATTTGGTTTACCTAAAACTCTATCTAAAATTATCCCTATCGCTTTTTCAGAAGTTCTGAAAAACATATCATGCAATTTATCTATGCGGATTTTTGTGACAAAATAAGCATCCTTATCCATTAATGTATTAATATTTTTGCTTATACCTATTAAAATAAACTTTAATCCTGGCAGGAAAAATTCATCACTTGAAGCCTGTACAGCTGGGGGATAAGCATTAGAAAACCAATTGTATTGCGCATACAATTCTTTATAATCTATTGAGTTGATTTTTTCGTTTCCCATATTTTAGTTTTCTATCCCTTATTCAAGTCTGTAATGATGAGCTTTCCCCATAAATACAATAGAATAATTACTCTAACTTCACATCAATCATTTAATGGATATTTTGCAAAAATCAAATTTCTTTATAAAATATATGTATGCCAAAAAATGTTTACATACACATTCCTTTTTGCAAATCAAAATGTAAATACTGCTCTTTTGTATCATTTCCCAAAATTGAACAAAAAGAGATTTATTTAGATGCTTTGAAAAAAGAAATCCACAATAATTATAAAAATGAAATCCTTAATACGTTATATTTTGGAGGCGGAACTCCATCATTACTTACTCCAGAAGAATTTCACGATTTAATAAAAAACTTCAATACAAATAAAAATACTGAAATTACAGCAGAACTCAACCCTGAAAATATTACTTTGGAATACTTACAAAAATTAAAACATACAGGTGTTAACAGATTAAGCTTCGGCTGCCAAACTTTTAATGATAAAATTCTAAAAATTATTGGGAGAAGACATCTTGCAAAAGATGTTATATCAGCTGTAAATCAAGCTCAAAAAGCAGGTTTTGGAAATATTAGTATAGATTTTATTTACGGACTACCGGAACAACAATTATCTGATTTTGAAAAAGATTTACTAAAAGCAATCAGCCTTAATATTCAGCACATATCACTATATGGTCTAAAAATTGATGAGGACTGCTATTTTGCGAAAAATCCTCCTAAAAATCTTCCTGATGAAGATGCACAAGCCGATATGTATTTAAAAGCCATTGAAATACTTGAAAAAAATAATTTTACACACTATGAAATAAGTAATTTCGCAAAATCAGGCTATGAATCCAAACATAATCTTAACTACTGGGATAATAACACATATTACGGTTTTGGTATAGCAGCTCACGGATATGAAAATAAGACTCGCTACTTTAATACAGCAAACTTAGCTGAATATATAAATAATCCGATGCAACACAAATCCTCTCATAAATTAACTAAACAGGAACAATTAGAAGAAGAAATATTTTTAGGATTTAGAAAAATGGAAGGAATAAATATAAAAAAAATAAATGAAAAATTTAATATAGATTTCCTGAAAAAGTACGCCAGTACTATTGATAAGTATGTTTCTTATAAGTATCTTTCAGATACTAATACAGGATTTAAGCTAACTAATAATGGGGTTTTAATCAGTAATATTATTCTATCCGAATTTTTAGAATAAAAAAGCTCGTTTTATAAAACGAGCTTTTTGAATTATATACTATTTTTATTATTTATTTTCACCTTCAGGCTTTTTAGTATCATCTGATTTTACTTCACCTTCAGGCTTTTTAGTATCATCTGCCTTTACTTCACCCTCAGGCTTTTTAGTATCATCTGCTTTTACTTCTTCTGCAGGTTTTTTAGGAGCATCTGTTTTCACTTCATCTGCAGGTTTCTTTACATCAGGAGCATCAGTATTAGGTTTTCCATCTACATCATCAACTTTTTTACCTCTAATTTTATTCCAAAGTTTTTCACCACTTTCACCAATACTTACAAAGAAGTTTTTAACCTTACCCATAAAGCCAAGTTCTTTACCTTCTTCTGCGACAGCTCTTGTTAATGCTTTTTTACCTACTGCAATACTTAAACCAACATAAGTTGCTGCCAATAAACCAACAATTGTACCGATTATTGCAGGAGCTTTGCTTTTTTTCTTTTCAGCTGAAGCACCTTCTTTTTCAAATGAATCAGCAGGGACATCTGCCTTAGGTGCTTGTTGTGTTGTAAATTTACCAGGAGCATTAATTAAATCTTGAGCATTCACAGGTGCTGCATCACCGCGGAAATTTACATTAGAAACAGAACTTATCATTTTGGAAAACCTCCTTTTATTACCAAATATTTATTTTTACTAACTTTTCCGTCACTTTATCAGAGATTGAGACCTAACAGAATCTTCATGCACTGATTACTACACACTAAGATTAAAACGACTGACAAATTTATTTTGTCTAAAAAAATATTCTTTTTCAAGATTTGTTACAAAAATTTACACAAAAATTGGAATATTTTTTTCTTGAGTGTCATCTTATTGAATAGAAGAGGAGAATTTTAACATGGTAACAGAACAAGAAACATTAATTTACATAGAAGATCAGGACAAAAAAGATGCAAGTGTTGCAGCAAATGCATTCGCTCACAAAGATACTAAAAACCGAGCATATATCAACACTCTTGGAGCTGATTTGGCTCTTAAATATTTAGCTTCAGAAAATATAGATGTTTCTAATGTTTACAATATACATTCAATCAAAAAAATTCTTGAAGAAATGGATATATCAGATATCATGTTACCAAATATTCATATTGATGTAAGAGTTGTATTTGATGAAAATGTTATATTTATCCCAAAATCTCATTTTGAATATAATATTGAACCTGATATATATTTAGTTTTCAATCTTGCAAAAGATTTTTCACATGTTAAATTCCTCGGATTTTTTGAACCAAGATTAATCAATAAAAATAATGCTAATGATAAATATTATTTTATAGAAAAAGAAAAATTGAGTTCTGTAGTAGATTTGAAAAAATATATTGAATCTCATAAGGGAAATACTACAGAATCATTATCACAAGAAGATATTGAAAATTCTGAAAGAATTATTATATCAATGGCTGACAATGACATATCAGAAAATGATAAAAAATTCTTAATAAAACAACTTACAAAAAGTGCAGAACTAAGAGATAAATTCATTGAATATGAGAACTTTGAAACTTTGTCATACAAAGCAATGACAGATCCTTTAGTTACTAAAAAGCCTATTGAAGATAATAACACTTCACAACAAGTAGCTGATATATCTATTCTTGATGAACTTGACAATATAACAGATATCCCTGCTGAAGAAATTCAAAATAATACAGATACCACAGAAGCTTCTGAAAATAATGAAATTACAAATAGTGTTGATTTAACCACTGAAGCTCAAATTGAAGACTTAAATCTCGAACCAATTGAAAATATAGATAACATAACATTAGAAAATAACAATACTGATGAACAAACAAATACAACAACTGATAATCAGAAAACTCAAAATACATTAGATAACATTAGCAGTTCTATTGCAGAAGGTTTAGCTGCAGGCGCAGCTGCTGCTGCAACTGGAGAATTATTAAATACTGCAGCGAGTGCAAATGCTGCAATAGATATGACTGATACAGCACTTAATATTGTTGATTCAGGGATAGAAATTGCAAAAGATTTAATGACATCAGAAAATACACAGGAAACTGAACCAATATCTTTTGATAACATAGATACATCTAATATTGAAGATATTACTTCTACTCCTAATGAAAATATTGAAGAAGAAACGATTTCTTTAGGAAACGTTGAACTTCCTGAAAAAGATGAAGAAACTGATTTTCTTGAACAAATTGATAACAAAATATCTTTTGATAATATTGATACTACAAATATCATTGAAAATGATGATAATATAAATATCGAGGACAATCACATATCTTTAAATGATATAGATACCTCAAACCTTATTGAAACAAATGATCAAGAAAACTATACACCAGAGACACTATCATTTGATGATATCGATACTACAAATATCAAAAATGCTCCTGAGATAGATAAAGATTCAATTGATAATACAATATCATTTGATGATATTGACATACCAAATATAAAAGAAACCTCAGAGCAGACTAATTTAAATACAATAGAACCAATTGAAGAAACTGAAAGTACATTTGATATAGAAAATTCAACACAAAATTCAGAACAAAATCTAAATATTCAAGAAGATCAGCCAAATGACTTCATGGACGATACTATATCTTTAGATGACACATCTGATGAAACAATTGATATACAAAATACTCAACAAGATAATAACGACATAAGCAATGAAGAATTGAATACTACAGATGAGAACAACTTTGACAATATTAATGATGTCAATAGTGAACCATTAGAAAATACAATAGAGCCAGAAATTGTAGAAGATCCTACTCTAGATGAAACTTCTAATGACAGTTTTGGGAAAAATTTAATGGAAAGCTTGTCATCAGATAATATAGATGATATTGCAATCGAAGATTTAGGAATTGATGAAAATATCCCGCATGATAACGAAAATATCTCATCAAATGATTTGTTATCACAAATTGATGATGTATTAAACTCTACACCTAATCAAGAAATTCCTAACAATATTAATAGTTCTGATAACATAAATCAAAAAGAAAAAGAAACATCCTTTGATGACATCCCAACAATTTCAAACTTTACAACAGAAGATAATACTCAAATATCAGACGATAACCTATCTGATATAATTGCTAAACAAAATTATGATGATACTAATATTGATGAATTATTAAACTTTGATGATAGCACAAACCCACATGAAACTGATAATACTAAGGATGAAGGGAATATAGATGTCTTATTTAATGATACTGATACCACATCAGACAACGAATTGGACAACATCGATGAAATTGATAATATGGATTTTCCTCAACAACAAATCCCAGGAGCTGCTTTATATAATAAAAAAAGCTCCTCAAATAAAAAACAACTTCTTATTACCGCAGCACTAGTTACAGTTATAGCAGCCGCATCTGCAGTAATGGTATTGAAGCCTAAAAATGATTCTGCAGCAGACCTTGAACCTGTTAAAACAGAAACATCTGAAAACGACACAACAAATGACAATTTAGATAATCAAGAAACAGATGGCAATACAGACAATATTTTAGCAACTAATGCTCCGGATATTAACAAAAATCAAACACAAAGTGTACAAAAACAAAAAACAATATCTGAGTTAAAAAATACAGCAACAAAACCAAAACAAACACCAAGTTCATATATCAATGTTGATAAGTTAGTTTGGGATGTACCAAGTAATCTATCATATAATAACAAATTCCAAAATTATCTTAGAACTGCAGGAAAAAGTATAAAATTATCACTATCTGCAGACTTATTATTGGCTACAGAATATGCATACACAAATCAAGTAAAAGTTAATATAAAACTCAATAAAGACGGCAGTGTACAAGAATCAAAAGTACTCTCAAGCAGTGGTTCAAATCAAATTGATAACATTGTGTTACAATCTGTTAAAGATACTTTAAACGTCGTAAAACCGCCTGTTGACGCGATTAAGACCCCTGATTTTAATTTAGGTCTTATCATATACTTTTAATTATGTTATAATGTGGTAAGAACAAGGAAACCTAATAGTGGAATTAGCTCAAGATAAAATAGATTTAATAGAAAAAATTATAAAAAGTGATAGAAAATTCGCTAATAACGAAGATTTGTATGATGACTTTTTTAATGAAACCTGTAAACGCTCTTTTTTAATCGTTAAAACAGTAAGCTCTGATATTACGCTGGAAGCTTATTTAAAGAAGATTGCAACAACATCTATTCTTAACGTATTAAAAAATGAAGGCCGCCTCAGAAGAACAAGAAGCGGTTATATGTCTACAAAAGAACAACCTATTGATACGATTACAAAACAATCAGATTCACTAGATTATTCAAAAATTGAAGTTACATATGGAAATGTAGATATCCAAGATACTCCGGAAGATTTAGCAATAAAAAAAGAAATTCTGCAAAAAATTATAGATACTATTTATGAAATAGATGCTAATAGTCCAGATAAAAACTATTTTAAACTATATGATTTAAGATACGAAAAAGGGATGACCCAAAAAGAAATTGCAGAAGAATTAAATTTATCACAATCTGAAGTTTCAAAAAGATTATTTAAGCTTATGGAAAAAGTAAAACAAGCTTTCAATTAGGATTTTTTAATAATGAAATGCCCAATATGCAAAAAAACAATTCCTGATAATGCGCTTAAATGTCCTTATTGTCATGCTCGCACAGGATTAATTTGTAAAAATTGTAATACGGTAAATTCAATATTCGATTTTACCTGCAAAAATTGCGGTGCAGAAATCCTAAAAAAATGTCCAAATTGTAATAGTGTAAATTTTCCTAACACAACAAAATGCAGAAAATGCGGATATACTTTCAAAAAAAATACCCCTATTATTGAAGAAAAAGAAATAAAATTAGAATATCCTGCAAATCTCATATCACAACAAAGTGCAAAAAATATATTAATTAAAGGCTTATTATCAAACGATAAAAAAATATTATCATTAAGCGGAGAAAAGGGAATAGGGAAAAGTTTAGTCCTAAAAGCGATTATGCAAGAATTAAAACCAAGGAATTTTTCTTGGCTATACGGTAAATGTACTCCTATAACCCAACTAACACCTGCCGGCTTAATTCAAGATATTTTATTAAATATTTTTAACTTACCAAATTTTTGCCTTAACAACTTACAGTTTAAAAAAGATGCATCAAAATATTTTAAAAACGAGTTTCCTCAACTAAATAACAATGAAATATTTGATCTAATAAATTTTCTATACCCTCATAAAGAAGGGACTTTTGAAGATATTGTTGCTTCAAAAAACAGAACATTCAATTTTTTAAACAAAATATTTGATAAAATTACAGCTAATAATAGATTTGTAATCGTAATCGATAATTTTGATTTTATAGACGGATTTTCATATGAATTCATCAGTCATTATATAAAAAAAGTAAATGTATGGAATGACTTAAAATTTTTATTAATATACAATGAACCTAAACCAGCTAAAGGGTATTTCTATTTTCCATCACATCCTAATGAAAACATATATTTAGATGTCGGAATCGCCCCCATTGAATTTAAACAAATAAATACACTTGTAGAACAAAAAATAAACAAAATAGAAGGCTTTCCACAATTAAACTTATTTGAACTTCAAGATATTTATAAAATAAGCAAAGGCAATCCGTCATACATCAACCATGCTTTAGATTTGTGTTTTGATTGTCAATTAAGTGATCAACAATTTGAAATAGCAACAACATTTTCAGGTTTGCTGGAATTTAGACTTGCACTTCTAGCTCATATTAACCCAATTGCATATAATATATTACTTGGCTCTGCAATTATCGGGGATAAGATTAACATGAATCTTGTAAAAGAAATCTTTGAAGTAAACGATACAACCTTCAGAGATGTTATGATATACCTAAAAAAAATGGATTACATTACACCAGTTAACGAAATATATTGTGAATTTAGTTCACTATCATTGTGGGAAACAATTATTAAAACAGCAAAAAATGATGATACATATAAAGAAATTAATAAAAAAATATTTACACATCTAACAAGTTTCACATTGAATTCTCACGCAATTCTTGGAATAATAGCACAAAATCTAAAACAACCGGAACTTGCACTTGATATTTGGACAAAAAATACCCGATTTGCTTCGTACATAGGTGATTTAAATCTTTATGCAATTTCCCAAAAGCAATCTATGGCTTTAATAAATGAATTTGATGAAACTCAAACTCTAAAAATTCGCTATAATATTTCAGAACGATTAGGAAAACTTCTTGCAAATTCTAATCCGTCAGAAGCAATAGAATACCTTCCAGATGCCATCTCAAATGCTCAAGCAATAGGTAACAGCCCCAAAGAAATTGAACTTTTGGCATACCTTTCCTCTTGTTGCAGAAAAACAGGCAATTACTTTGGAGAAGTTGAATGTGTAGATACTGTCTTAAAAAAAGTTAAACCGGAAAATACACTTGATACAGCACTAATAAAAACAACAAAACTTAATGCATTGTTAAATATTGGTAACAGCGGACAAATTATAAATATGATAGATACAGAAATAATGCCTGTACTTGACCAATATTTTAGTAAAAAACATAATCCCAAAGATCCTCAATTACAGTTTATGTATGAAACCTGGCTAAAAACATACCTAATACTTGCGAATGCCCTAGTTATCCAAGGTAATGACAGATCCTTTGAGATTTTGACAATATTATTCGACATAATAGAAAGAAATCAAATTCAAGATGAATTGTTTATATGTAAATGCAAGTTAACTCTAGCTTTTGCAAATACAATGAAAGGAAATTTTAAAGCTTCAGAACAAATGCTTGAAGAAGTCCTTAAATCCTACCAAGAAAACATAATGGATAATGAAACTATTTTAAGATGGAATTTCATAAATATTATAAATAATTTCTTTAGAAAAAAATATGATGGAATTCAAGAAGATTTATTCCAAGTAGTTACTTTTGCAAATAATAACGGAGATAATTTTACAAAAAATATATTAAAAACATTACTTGGTAAAGTATTTAAAGACAATGACAATACTAAACAAGCAATGGAAATATACAACGATCAAATAGCATATTTTGCCAAAGAAAAAATGGCATTAGGAGCACTTTTAACTTGGTATTTAATAGCAGATGCAACATTGATAACAGAAGGTCCTGAAAATGCCAGAGAAATTGCTGAACAAGCTCTAGAAGTAGCCCAAAACCCAAAAATTGACAATTATTTCTTTATAATACTTTTAAAAATGGTAATAGCAAAATGTGCAATTACAACATCTGATTTTGAATCCGCTAAATTAAATCTGGAAAGTGCAATATCTGTTGCCAAAAAATTTAATTTAAAAGATTTATTATCAAGATTATATATTTTATATGGAAAATATTTTCAAGAATTAGGACTTATCAAATCTCCAGAACAAAATGATTATTTACAGGGTGCTGAAAAAATGTATGAACAAGCTGAAGAACTAATAAAACAAACTAAAAATGCATATGTTAATTCTGACTTAAAAAAAGCTCAAAAAGCACTATCAACATTTTGTATTATGAATAATATAAAAATATCTTAAAAACTAATTAAAATCATAAAAAAAGTCATCTAAATAAATTTAGATGACTTTTTAGATTTAATAAATCAAATTCTTATTTGCGAAGAGCTTGATCAACTGCAACAGCAACTGCAACAGTAGCACCAACCATTGGGTTGTTACCCATACCAATGATACCCATCATTTCTACGTGAGCAGGAACAGATGAAGAACCTGCAAACTGAGCATCACCGTGCATTCTACCCATAGTATCAGTCATACCGTAAGAAGCAGGACCAGCTGCAACGTTATCTGGGTGAAGAGTTCTACCAGTACCACCACCTGATGCTACTGAGAAGTATTTTCTACCGTTTTCCCAGCACCATTTTTTGTAAGTACCTGCTACAGGGTGTTGGAAACGAGTTGGGTTAGTTGAGTTACCAGTGATTGATACATCAACACCTTCTTTAATCATGATTGCAACACCTTCTGATACATCATCAGCACCATAGCATCTGATTTCTCCTCTTTCACCATCAGAGAATCTTTGTTCTTTAACAATTTTTAAATCGCCAGTTTTGTAATCATATTTAGTTTCTACAGATGTGAAACCGTTAATTCTTGAGATTACATAAGCAGCATCTTTACCTAAACCGTTTAAGATAACTCTTAAAGGATTTTTTCTAACTTTGTTTGCGTTTCTAGCAATACCAATAGCACCTTCAGCAGCTGCGAAAGATTCGTGACCTGCTAAGAAACAGAAACATTGAGTTTCTTCTCTCAATAACATAGCAGCTAAGTTACCATGACCTAGACCAACTTTTCTTGTATCACCAACTGATCCAGGTACACAAAAAGCTTGTAAGCCTTCACCGATTAAACTAGCAGCTTCAGCAGCATCTTTAGCTTGTTTTTTCAAAGCAATAGCTGCACCTAATGTATAAGCCCATACAGCATTATCAAATGCAATAGGCTGAATTCCTTTAACAATTGCTTCAACGTCAATACCGTTTGACTTGCAAAGTTCTTGTGCTTCTTCTAATGATTTGAAGCCATATTCAGGAAGAACTTTATTTAATTTTGCTTGACGTCTGTCTTGTCCTTCAAATTTTACTGTCATTTTTATTTCCTCTTAATTAATTTTTTTAATACGTCACCTTAAATTTATTTCAAGGTCAATTAGATGCTGAAAAAATTCAGCATGACTATTTTATTATTCAACTCTCGGATCAATTTTTTTAACTGCTTCAGCAAATCTGCCGTAAGTGCTAGTGAATTTTTCAAGAGCTTCTTTTGGATCCATGCCTTTTTTAACAGCATCCATAAATTTGCCCATGTGAACGAATTTGTATCCGATAATTTCATCATTTTTATCAAGGCCTAATTCAAGAACATATCCTTCAGCAAGTTCAAGATATCTTGGTCCTTTTTGTTTAGTTGAGTAGATAGTACCAACTTGAGATCTTAGACCTTTACCTAAATCTTCAAGACCAGCACCTACAGGAAGACCGTTATCAGAGAAAGCTGTCTGAGTTCTACCATAAACGATTTGTAAGAATAATTCTCTCATAGCAACGTTGATAGCATCACACACAAGGTCTGTATTTAATGCTTCAAGGATAGTTTTACCAGGAAGAATTTCTGCTGCCATAGCTGCAGAGTGAGTCATACCTGAACATCCGATAGTTTCTACAAGTGCTTCTTGAATGATACCGTCTTTAACATTAAGAGTTAATTTGCAAGTACCTTGTTGTGGAGCACAACATCCACAACCGTGAGTCAAGCCTGAAATTTCTTTAATTTCTTTAACTTTTGTCCAATCACCTTCTTGAGGGATAGGAGCAGGCTCGCCTTTAACGCCGCGTTTTACACAGCACATTTCTTCTACTTCTTTTGTAACTTGTATACGATCCAACATTTTCTATACTCCCTTCGGTTATATACAAGAATTATTGTACGTGCTGAAAAGGCGTAGTCAAGTTAAAAGACCAGATATGTTTTACCACAAATTGAGACTACCAAGGGTAATCTTTTGCTATTTCCCAGCCATCTGATAATATTTTACCGCCACAAGCACGAGCTCTTTCTGTATCTATTTTTATATTATTAATTGTACAATCATCCTTATCACGATAACCTGAAATAACTCCTTTATTTATATCAATTTGAAACTGAAAAACATCTTTACCAATTACATTAGGACGCTTAGGACCATTTATATCAATTGACAAAAGTTGCAATTTTCTTGGACTGTCAGCTGTCGAATTTTCACTGTATGGGCGAATATATGCATAAGTTCCATCTCCATAAATAAAACCTGGAGTATTAGTTCTTTGACCATAATAATAATAATGTTCAAGATCTGAAAGACTAGCATAACCCGGGATATTATAACCACAATCAGACATTGTACTACATACTTTTACTATTTTTAAATATGGTTTCCAATACGTTTCAAAATACTTTAAATTATCATCATATGAACTTGTAGGCTCAGTTGTTTCCCACTCATAAGAATCTCCGTTTTCAAACTGTGACTGAACCAATGCTTGAGCAAATGTAGAATAAGCTTTTTTTAATTGTGAAACTGTTTGTTTTTTTTGATAATTTGCAACTAATACAGGCATTGTCATTGCAGCTACAATACCAATGATACCTAATGTTATCAATACTTCTGCAAGTGTAAAACCAAAAAC
>ULVF01031660.1_pt1 | contig 13151 bp, 8 predicted proteins | sample 1959201 | NCBI WGS metagenome assembly ULVF01 (sample SAMEA4835779, study PRJEB28245) | human gut metagenome | biome: gut microbiome; material: fecal sample | place: Denmark | collected 2008 | reverse complement strand
TCTGAGCAGCATATCTCCCCTATATTTATCGGGTGAGCCGTGGCTTGCCATCGGCATGCCGTTTATTTCACGACTACTTTCTGTCCGTCGTGAATATAGATGCCGGCCTGTGTGGGTCGTGCGATCTTTACGCCCTGGAGCGTATACCATCCGTCAGGACTGCCTGTTGGGGAAGCTGTTGGAGTGTGGATGCCGGTATAGGTGTCTGTAAGGTCGTTGAAGGTGTACTTCCCGTCGATCTGCGTAGGTGCCACCTCAAGATATACATCCTTATTGATATCGGTATAGTCGACGGTCTGCGGTGATCCTCCCTGTGCGGAGACGACGAGACTCACATAGTCGTTGTCGGCATTCATCGTGAAGGAGTGGTAGTACCATGTCTTGCCGCCGACCGTCTTTGTGGCAGTGATGGTTGCTCCCGGCCAGGCTGCAGCCACGCTGTGACTGCCGTCACCGCCCCATGTCCAGAAGTTCGGATTGGTCCAGCCCACCTCGTCCGTGTTCACGTAGATCGTGATGTCGTAGGGCTTGAAGTCTGAGAAGGTGTAGTGGCGTGTGAGGATGGTAGGACCTACTGTCGTGCCTGTGAGCAGTGCCACTTTCAGTGTGCAGTCTGTTGTGATGTCAATGGTGGCTCCGCTTGTCACCTTGGTGGCTGTGGCTGTTGGTGTTGTACCGTCGAGGGTATAGACAAGCTGGTCGGTAGATGAGGAGAGGGCTTTCAGGGTCACGGTGAAGGATCCGTTGTATTCGCCCGACGGGCAGTCAGCCCACGGCTGTTCGATGGTCTTGTTGACGTAGTATTTATAATGATATCCGCTCGTCACCTCTGTCCAGCGGTTGGTAGGGGTGTAGGCGGCTGTCTCACCGAGTACAGCCAAGAGCTGGTTGCCGTCTGTGCCGTCGGCTGTCACGCCTATGAATCCGTTGCCTTTAGTATATCCGAGATTGCAGTTGCTGGTATTGGTCACTCCTACCATCTTGCGCACTTCGATCATGTTCTTGATCTCCTTCTTATAGTCTTTCCAGTGTTTCAGGAATACACAGGGTGTGCCCGGCATGGCCAGCATATAGGCATTGGCGGCCAGAGTGTCTCTCCTGACGGGATCGTTGGGAGAGGAGGCTGAGCGGTATTCCGTGTCGTGATTCTCCACAAATGTGACGGCATACTGTCGGTAGTCGGGATTGGTGGCGAGGGCATTGTCGGAGAGCGATGCCCAGGCATTGTTGTTGGCGGCATCACGTACAGTGTAGCGGAATGGGAAATCGAAGGCGGCGCTCGTGATGGAGCCGTCCACACGGGTACTGTTCAGCCAGTTCTCCACGGCTGTCACGTTGCCGTCCCAATATTCGCCCACGGAGTAGGTCGGTTGGGCGTATGTGTTGTAGATGCCGGTGAATGTGCCGCTGTAGCCTTTCACCATGTCGTATCGGAAACCAGTGTAGCCCATATCGTGGAGCAGCATGGAGAGATAGTCCTTTACAATGGTTTGCACGTTGGTGCTGTAGTGGTCAAGATCGCGCATGCCGTCCCATCCTTCTCCTGTGTCGGGATGTGTTCCGAGGCTCACGCCCTCTGTTGCGGCCTGGGCTGCTGTCTTACCCCCGTCATCGTTCGAGCAGATGTCAGTAGAGGTCATGGTGTATGTCTTGCCGTTGTAGGTCTCTGTCGGGAAGCTGAACCATCCGGAGGTCTGCCGGTGGTTGATCACCACATCGGCGATGGTGCCCAGTCCTTTGTCCTTGAAAGTGCTGATCATGGAGCGCAGTTCCGCTTCCGTACCGAAGGAGCTGATGTAGTGGCCGGGAAACCAGTAGTAGTCGTCATATCCCATGGAGGTGGCACTGCCGGCCTGGGCACTCTGCGGTATCCAGATCAGGTCGAAATATTGTGAGAGCTCGTCGGCCTGTTCTTCCAGGCGGGTCCATTTCGTGGCGTCAAAGGAGTCCCAATAGAATCCTTGAAGCATTACGCCACCATAGTTGGCAGGCCAACCGCTGTACGGAGTCTGGGCTTGCATCTCAGTAGGAGCGAATAAGACGAGGACTCCCAATGCAAGGGAGGAGAGTGTAGGGAAATGTTTCATAGTCGTATGGTATGATTGTTTGAGTTATCAATGGTTGTAGATATACATAAGATCCCGGCAGGCCTGTCCTTTCGTCACAATCGCATCAGGAGCCTGAGAAATTCTGTGCTCTTGCCGGGCAGTCCGTCTGTCCTCTTTGTCAAAGGCGTAGAGGGTCATGTCGGGACTACGTGACAGATGGAATGTCCGGTAAGAGGGTGTAAGACACTGCGCAAGTCAATAGATGTTTGCGGTCTAATGACGATTGGGAGTTAGATCGGGTCAACCGGGATGGAAAGTATCTGGAGAGTTATGCTGCCTTCTCAGACGGCTTCTCGTGGATGAAAGCTACGCAGACAGCACCGATGACGAGAGCAATGCCTGCTATAAGGATCATATAGTTCTGCACGCTGCCCACCATACCGAGGAGGACGCCTCCGATGGAAGCGGCTACGATCTGAGGTATGCAGATGGTGCCGTTGAACAGTCCGAGATAAGCTCCCATGTGTCCGTATCCCTGCAGGGCATTGGTGACGAAGGTGAAAGGCATGGCCAGCATGGCGGTCCAGGCGCAACCGATGAGAAGGAAGGGCACGAAGAGCACATAGGGATTGCCTTCCACAGAGCACCAGGCGAAGCCGATGCCGCCGAGGATGAGGCTGAGGGCGTAAGCTATCTTACGGTTGCGGAAGCGGGGCAGTATCATGGCCCAGATCACGCTGCCCAATGCCTGTACGGCATAGAGCACGCCTACCCAGTTACCAGCTTCCTGATAAGCGGCACTGACAGGATCGGTGGTGCCCCAGCAGTTGCCGGAGACGGTGCCGTTGGTGTAGGTCCACATATACATGAAGGCGAACCAACAGAAGAACTGGACCAGTCCTACCTTCCAGAAGGTTGCAGGAGCATGAGCCAGCAGATGGAGCCAGCTGCCCGAGTCTTTACCCTCTTGCTGCTGAGACTGTTCGCTGACACCGTTATACTCAGCGTATTCCTTGGGGTTCCATTCGTGTACGTTGAAGACAGTATAGATGACGCAGAGGATGAGGATGAAAGCGCCGGAGTAGAAACTGAAGACCACCGTGTCGGGAACGACACCCTTCGGAGCAACGTTGGCAATACCGAGAAGGGCGAAGAGGAAGGGGAAGAGGAAGCCGACGACACTGCCGGCATTACACAGAAAGCTCTGGGTGGCATAGGCCAGTCCTTTCTGCTTCTCGTTCACCATGTCGCCTACCAGCATCTTGAACGGTTGCATGGCCATGTTCAGTGAGGTGTCGAGAAACATGAGTGTGATGAGGCCGAAGATCATGGCAGTGGAGATCGTCATGCCCAGTGAGCCGGCATTAGGCAACAGACACATCACCAGCACGGCGATGGCTGCACCGATAAAGAGATAGGGTATGCGGCGTCCGAAGCGTGTCCAGGTGCGGTCAGAGCAGGAGCCGACAATAGGTTGGACGATGATGCCCATCAGTGGAGGAAGAATCCAAAAATAGCTCAGGCTGTGCGGATCGGCGCCTAGTGTAGCGAAGATGCGCGAGATGTTCGCACTCTGTAGGGCATAGGCTATCTGCACTCCGAAGAATCCGAAGCTCAGGTTCCATAGCCCGAGGAATTTCATGTCTGGTTTAGTCTTCATATTTTGTTTCGTTTAAGATATTTTTTCAGGTTGCTTCATCTGGTGTGCTGGCGGTCTTGCCGGAGGAGGTACCCTTAGAGGACGAACATACCGAAAATAGTACGGTTGCGGATGTCGGGAGGAGAGACGGGTTGGGGGGATACAGATTATCTTGTTGTACCGCGGATGACGAGTCGTGTGCGTACCACACGTTTTTCCACTTTCTCTTTGGGTGAGAGACCTTCCACTTTATTAATAAGGATGTTGGCGGCTTCTTCTCCCACCATGTTACCGCGCTGCTCTACGGTGGTGAGCATGGGGTCGCAGGCAATGGCGCGTTGTCCGTTGGTGAATCCACAGATGGAGATATCGTCGGGTACGTTGAAGCCCATGCGCTTGGCAGAGTAGAGGATGCCGATGGCAGTATCGTCGTTGACGGCGAAGAAGGCATCGGGTATTTCCTGCTGTGAGAGCAGGTCGGGTGTGATGAGCTCGGCATCAGCGCGGTTGTCACAGATGCGGAAGAAGCGCTCTTCGGGTTGCAGATGGTGTTTCAGCAAGGCATCGCGGTAGCCGTTATATCGGGTTTTCGATATCTCCATCGTCATGGGTGAGGAATAGCAGGCAATACGGCGGCAGCCTGTGTCGATGAGGTGGCTGACGGCATTGTAGGCACCCATATAGTCGTCGACAACGACGCGCGAGCAGTTAATGCCTGTACAGATACGGTCGTAGAAGACGAGGAGCATGTCATGGTCGATGAGTTTCTTAAAGTGGTCGTACTGCAGCGTATCTTTCGCTTGTGATACGATGACGCCGCAGACCTTGTGCTCGTAAAAATTTTCACAGAGTCGCACCTCACGGTCGTAGCTCTCTCCACTCTGGCCCACCATGATGGCATATCCGCGTGAGGAGGCTTCCTGCTCTATGCCGGCAAGCACGGTAGAGAAGTAGTAATGGGCCAGCTCGGGAATGATCACACCGATGATCTTCTGTGGCTTCACGCGTGTATTGCGCAGGTTCTCCGCTATCACGTTAGGAAAGAAATGGTGCTCGCGTGCGTAAGCCTTGATCTTCTCGCGCTGCTCCTCGCTGATATGAGGATTATCTTTCAGTGCGCGCGAGACAGTGGCTACGGACACATGGAGTGCCTGTGCGATATCTTTCATTGTGATGGGAGTAGTTGCCATTAGTGTTTATAACAGTTCCTGATTTCTGTATGCAAAATTACGTATTTAGTACGAATAATCAAATGAATGGGACAAAAGAAAAACTTTACGCCGTGCAAACGTTTGCATCTGAAAAGGCCATAATTTACGAAACAAAAAAATACACGTTATTAAAATATGCACTACATTTGCAACATCGAATATTGATATAAAGCGTTACCTTAATTACTAAATCAAGGATATAAAATACGACGACGCAGACCAAGAAACGGAAAACGAAGAAACAATAATCATATAAACAATTGGCTAATTAAAAACTCAGAATGATGAAGCAGGTAAAAATCAAATTACCGCAAAGAGCTTTGACCCTTGCCGGCGGAATGCTCCTTACGGTAGGTGCCTTCGCCCAAAGTGGAACGGTGAAGGGCCATGTGCTTGATGCTACCGGTGAGCCTGTCATGGGCGCTACCATCACTGCGAACGGTAAGGCCGTCGGCATTACCGATCTTGATGGTAACTTCACCGCAACGGTGGCTCCGGGAACGGAGATAACCATTACCTATTTAGGTATGCAGCCGCAGACTTTGAAAGCAACGGAAGAGATGTCGATTATCTTGAAAGATGACGCAGAAAGTCTGAATGAGGTGGTGGTTATTGGTTATGGTGCTGTTAAGAAGTCCGACCTTACCGGTTCGGTGACAGCTCTCAAGCCTGATTCTAAGAATAAAGGTCTTGTAGTTAACGCGCAGGACCTGATCGAGGGAAAGATTGCCGGTGTTAGCGTCACAGATGGTGGCGGTACCCCAGGTGGTGGAGCTACAATCCGTATCCGTGGCGGCTCGTCGCTTAATGCTTCCAACGACCCTCTGATCGTGATCGATGGTGTTCCTATGGATAACAATGGTATTAAAGGATTGGCCAATCCCTTGTCGATGGTGAACCCGCAGGATATTGAGAGTTTCAATGTGCTGAAAGATGCGTCGGCCACCGCCATCTATGGTAGCCGCGGATCTAACGGTGTGATCATCATTACCACAAAGAAAGGCCATAAGGGACAGAAGTTGAGCATTTCCTACAATGGCTCGGTGACCACCTCGATGAAGCAGAATACGATCGATGTGATGACCGGTGACGAATACCGTGACTTCGTGAAGAAACTGTATGCCGGCACGACGCGTGAGGAAGAGGCTTTGGCCAACCTCGGTACGGCTAATACCGACTGGCAGGATCTGATCTACCGTACAGCCTGGAGCCAGGACCACAATGTGACCGTGGCAGGATCAGTGGGCAGTTGGCTGCCGTTCCGTGTCAGCGTAGGCTATACCAATCAGCAAGGTATCGTGCAAACTTCTGACTTCCAACGTTACACCGCTTCGCTGAATCTGAGCCCCTCTTTCTTGCAGGATCACCTGAAAATGAATGTGAATGTGAAAGGCATGTGGGCCAAAAACCGCTATGCTGACGGCGATGCCATCGGCGCTGCTGTCCGTCAGGACCCGACACAGGATCCTTACAGCTTCACGTCTGAGTATGGTAAGACGCTGGGTGACCAGACGCTGAAGAACTTCGGCGGTTACTTTGAGTGGACCATGAGCGGCAACTCGCTGCAGGACAGTTCGTGGCCGTACACCTACAACACTCTGGCACCTAAGAACCCGTTGGCCGAGCTCTATTTGAAGAATGACCGCGCCATCAGCCGCGACCTGTTGCTCAATGGCGACATCGACTATCAGGTACACGGATTTGAGGATCTGCGTCTGCATGCCACTGTCGGTGCCGATATTTCTTACGGAAAGCAGACAACCGATGTTGACGGCGCATGTCCTCTGGCTATGTATTATGGCAATACAGGTTTTGAGTCAACCTTGAAGCGCAACCTGCTGTTCAATGCCTATATCCAGTACTATCACGACTTTAACGATGCCGCCAAGAATCATTTCGATATCATGGGCGGTTATGAGTGGCAGCACTTCTGGCGTTATACGAAGAGCCGTTATTTCTCCTATTATCCTTCCACCAGTTCGCAGGCCGGACAGGTACATACGGATACCGGTATGAGCTATGAGGATTATGACAATGGTAAGATCGGTCCTTACCGTTATAAGACGGAGAGTTATCTGGTGTCTTTCTTCGGACGTGCGAATTGGTCGCTGATGGATGGCCGCTATATGGTGACGGCTACGGTGCGTAACGATGGCTCCTCCCGTTTCCAGAACCACTGGGCTCTCTTCCCCTCTTTCGCCTTCGCCTGGAGAATTTCGGATGAGAATAAATTCAAGGAGATCAAGTGGCTGAGCAACCTGAAGCTCCGTCTCGGCTATGGTATGACCGGTCAGCAGGATGGTATCGGTGACTACAACTACTTCGACATCTATACGATGAACAGTGGTACGAACAACTACTATCCCAATATTGATAACGGTATCCTGGCCCGTCCTAATGCCATCGACAAGGACCTGAAGTGGGAGACCACGACGACCTATAACGTAGGTCTCGACTGGGGCATTTTAGACCAGCGACTCAGCGGTAGCTTCGACTGGTACTACCGTAAGACCACCGACCTTATCAATACGGTGTATGTTCCCGCAGGCAGCAATTTCCGCAATCAGGTGACATCAAATGTCGGCTCGCTGAGCAATACCGGTTTTGAGGCACAGATCAGCTGGAACGTTATCCGTACAAAGGACTGGAACTGGACTCTGGATTATAACCTCACGTACAACCACAACAAGATCACGAAGCTGACGGGTGGTGACGATTCCGACTATTACATCCCTGCCGGTGGTATCTCGTCGGGTACGGGTAATACAATTCAGGCACAGGCTGTGGGTCATCCTATCAACTCGTTCCTCGTTTACCAGCAGATTTACGACAAGGACGGCAAGCCCATCGAGGGCGCTGTGGTCGACCGCAATGGTGACGGTAGCATTTCAGAGGCAGACCGCTATTACTACAAGAGCCCCAATGCTCCTGTGACAATGGGTCTGAGTTCTCGTCTGGAATGGAAGAACTGGGATCTCGGATTCTCGCTCCGTGCCAGCTTGGGCAACTACGTGTTCATGGACTACTATGCAGGTGCCGCCTGTGTATCGGCCAGCGAGCTTCTCTCTGCTTCGACATTTTTCTCCAACCGTCCTACCCTTGTATTGCTGCTCAACTGGCAGACCTACAACGTGACGGCTATCGAGAGCGACTATTGGGTACGCAATGCCTCGTTCCTGAAGTGTGACAACATCACGTTGGGCTATAGCTTCTACGATCTTTTCAAGACCGGTAACTGGGCAGGCATCAGCGGACGTGTATATTTCACATGCTCCAATGTCTTTACGATCACGAAGTATGACGGCCTCGATCCTGAGATCTACAGCGGTATTGACAACAACATGTATCCGCGTCCCCGTTCGTTTATCCTCGGTTTGAGTCTTAACTTCTAATCACCTATTTATTATAATATAATGATAACAATGAAAAGCTATATCAAACATATCATTCCGGCTGTGGCAGCAGTGGTGACGCTGGGCTTTGGTCTGACAGCATGCACGGGCGATCTGGATGTGACGCCAATCGACCCTAACCTGCAGACTGAGATCGATCCGAATACCCTGTTCAACAAGTGCTATGCCAATATGGCCCTGGCCGGTCAGAGCGGTCCTGATGGTGACTGCGATATCGACGGCCTTGATGGCGGTACTACAGGATTTGTCCGCCAGTATTTCAATACCAATGAGTTGGGTACCGACGAAGCGATTTGTGGATGGGGTGACACCGGTATTCCGGAGTTTATCTACAATCGTTGGAACGCTTCCCATCCTATGGTGCGCGGCTACTATTATCGTCTCTATTTCGGCGTGACGCTGTGCAATAAGTATCTGGAGAATTTCTCTGAAGTCGATGCACAGAAGACGGCAGAAGTACGCTATCTGCGTGCGCTGTACGACTACCTCCTGATGGATGCCTTTGGCAACGTCCGTCTGCTGACAAAGGTGTCGAATGATGTCGTACCTCAGTCCACCCGTGCCGAGGCTTTCACTACTATAGAAAAAGAACTGCTTGAGATTGAGCCCTCTTTGGCTGAGGCAACCCCTAAGACCTCGAGCGATGCCAACTATGGCCGTGTCGACAAGGCTGCTGCTTGGATGCTCCTTGCCCGTATGTATCTTAACGCAGAGGTGTACACCGGCACGCCGCAGTGGGACAAGGCCGCAGAGTATGCCAAGAAGGTGATGGACTCTGGCTACAAGCTCTATACGGGTGCTCCCGTGAACGGATGGACGGCTTATGAGCAGCTCTTTATGGGCAACAACGGTGAGAACGGATCGAGCGTAGAGTGCATCCTTCCCATTCTGCAGGACGGTAAGACGACAGCCAGCTATGGTACTACTTATTTCCTCACGGCTGGTGCCTATGACGATGCCGTACTGATCAACCCTGACGGTGTGACGACCGGTAACAACACCGGTGGCCAGTGGGGTGGACAGCGTGCACGCAAGAGCCTGATCGACAAGTTCTTCCCCAACAACAATGCACCTTATGTATATGCCTATCAGATGCCTGCTGAGGCAGGTGACGATCGTGCGCTCTTCGATGGTAATGGTCGTACGGTGGATTGTCCCACCTCTGCCGATGTCGGTACGTTTACTGCAGGCTTCGCCGTGGCTAAGTTCAACAACTTCTACACCGAGGGCTCGAGCCATGATGCTTCCTTCCCCGATGCCGACTTCTTCTTCTTCCGCGTGGCAGAGGCTTATCTGACCTACGCTGAGGCTACGGCGCGTCTGAATGGTGGCAACACGACGGCTGAGGGAACAAAGGCTATCAACGACCTTCGCGCCCGTGCTCATGCACAGCAGCGTGTCAGTGGCAGCTACACTCTTTCTGACATCTGTGACGAGTGGAGCCGTGAGTTCTATTTCGAGGGCTTGCGCCGACAGACGCTAATCCGTTTCGACCGTTTCGGTGGAGAAAATAATTATAACTGGCCCTGGAAAGGTGGCGCAGCAGAGGGTACGAACTTTAAGGCTTACCTGAACATCTACGCCATCCCGTCAACCGACCTCACGGTGAGCGAGGGTATGGTACAGAATCCGGGGTATTCTAATTGATCAGCCGACAGCAACGGCTGACAGCTGTCAGCCGTTCAGTCAGCCTTTACAATCCATAAAATACGAACAACGATGAAAAAAATATTCCGTTCTACATTGCTGTTGCTTTGCACTGCGGGTCTCTTCGCAGCGTGCGACACAGACAATGAATATAATCCCACGGTGACGACGCCGACGGAGTTTAAGCTCAACACGCCGGCTCTGGCAGCCAACGGAACGTACGATCTGGCCAACTCCACACAACTGGAGTTTACCTGCTCGCAGCCCGACTATGGCTTCCCCGCAGCGACCAAGTATGTATTGAGCTATTCGATCAACGCTGATATGAGCAACGCCACCGATGTGACGACCTCTTATCCCACTACGGTGATGTCGGTAAGTGCGTCTGAGCTGGCTGCCGGCCTCACCAGTCAGGAGCTGGCCGCCGGTGCCACGGAGGATCAGTTCCCTATGGACATCCCCGTCTATGTGCAGGCTACGGCTACCATGCAGACGGCTATGGGTGGTGACATTGAGGGTACGACTATCAAGTCGAATATTGTGAAGCTGAACAGTGTCCATCTGCTTTATTCTCTGCCTCCTGTGACGGCACCTACTGATCTCTATGTGACGGGTGCGTTCAGCAACTGGTCATGGGATAGCGCACTGCAGATGATTGTTGTCAACGGCAATGCCAGTGAGTTCTGGCGTCTCGTCTATATCGACGGTGAGGGCATCCGCTTCAACTCTTCCCGTGCCAGCGACGGCAACGAGGTGGGCTTCGACGGCATCACTCTGACGGCACTCGATGGTGAGACAGACACCTATGCCAACTGCAACGACAAGATCGTTGCCAGCAGCGATGGCAGCATTGCCACGACAGAGCCCGGCTGGTATCTGATGGTTGTCAACTGCTCTGTAGAAGGCCGTGATATCATTTACAGTACTTCGTTCTATCCTGCCAAGGTATGGCTGATCGGTCCTGCCACTGCTGCTGCCGACTGGAGCGAGCTGGAGGCAGCAGCCCAATTCACGACACCGACGACAGCCGATGGTCAGTTCGTGTCACCCACGTTGCCTGCACTGGCCGGCACCGATGACAGCTGCCTGCGTATGTATGTGAAGATCCCCGGTCAGGACTGGTGGAAATCCGAGTTCATTGTGGGCGGCACCTTCGGTGAGACGCTCACCTATCGAGGCAATGGCGGCGATCAGACCCGTGTGGGTTGCGCAGCCGGTCAGAAGGTGTATCTCAATTTCAGCAACGACACCGGTGAGATAAAGTAATCCAACTAAAAATGACAAGACAATGAAAAAACTTTCATCCTTCATACTTCTCGCTATTGCGGGCATGCTCTTCGGAGCATGCTCGGAATACAGCGATTACGACGACTGGGCTGATCCGCAGCACAATGATGAGGAGAATGCCATCACTCTCCCCGGTTTCACCGCCTCGGCTGTCGATGCCATCAATCTGGCTGATGTGACGGCCGACTCAGTGGCAGTGTTCTCTGTCTCTACCGCCGCTCTTCCCGAGGGCTATGAGCTTACCGACGGCCGCATCAAGCTGATGCCCGAAGGTGTGGAGAACGCTACGGCTTCCGAATTGAGTACTACTGTGACGGGTGTCGCCTCAAAGGCCGACCTCCAGTCGCTCATCGAGACGGTCTATGGCAAGGCCCCCGAGGCCCGTACCTTCTCAGGTCATGTCTATATGGACGCTACCAAGAACGGCACCGCCGCTCTCATCGATGCCGGTGAGGTCAAGGTGGTGGTGACACCGGTCGCTCCCGACATTTCGCAGCACTATTACATCGTAGGTGGCACAAAGGGCTGGAACAAGGCCGATGCCCTGACGCAATCGTTCTCCCACAGTGAGACGAACGTGTACGATGATCCAGTCTTCACCATCACGATCCCTGCTGCTGCCGACGGTGACACATGGTTTGCCATTGGCGACGACCAGGCTCTTGATGCCATGGAGGCCAACGACGACACATCGCGTCTGCTCGGTACGACAAAGGGTAACGGAAAGAATGGACTTGGCACAGAGGAGAGCATGGACTTCCGCAGCAATCTGGAGGATGACGGCTCTTTCTGTGTTCCCGCATCCATCGGTGCAAAGTATATCCGTGTTCAGATCAACATGCTGAACTATACTTATATCATCACACCGCTGAATTTCCCGCAGACGATCTATGAGATTGGTTATGAGACGGGCTGGAGCGAGGCGGATGATAAGCTCCATCCGCTGGTAGGCTCCGGCGATGGTAAATATCAGGGCTTCTATTATCTCGACGGAGAGTTCAAGTTCAAACAGAATGCCAAGGACTGGGCTGTCAGTTGGGGAGCGAGTGGCACAGACGGTGTGTTGGCAGACAATGGCGGCAATCTCTCTACTTCCGCCGGTTTCTATCAGATCGATGTCGATCTGGCCACACTTACCTACACCCTCACCAAGGTGAACACAATCTCTGTTATCGGCAATGTTGACGGTTGGGCAGATGATCAAGACCTCACCTACAATGTGGCTGACGGAGCGTGGGAGGCTACCGGTGTGAAGGTGAACGGAGAATTTAAGCTCCGTATGAATCATGCCTGGGAAGTCAGCTGGGGTGGTCCGTTCGACAACCTCACCTCTGTCAATGGTGGTAATATGACGTTGCCGGAAGGCACCTATACGTTCAAGTTCTACCTGAGCTGTGAGGGACACAACCGATTGGTGTACACCAAGGAGTAATCTCTTTAGCCGGTTATCGGTCTGACAAGAATAAGAGGGTATGATGCCCCTCTTCTTCATAGGCAAATCACTGTATAGTTTCAGTTCTGTTAGAATTGGCTATACAGTGATTTTGTTTTATGCCATAGACCGGAATACGACCTCGATCATTTGCCTTTGTCTGCTGATGTGTGTCCGATAAATTCAGAGGAGTTGTACCTATAATCTATTGTACGGGGCTGCCTCCCCTTGATTATATCGGATGAGGACCTGATGTAGCAGTCTATGTGGTGGACTTTAGTCTAAATCGAGCCTCCAATGAAGAATTGTGATGAAAAAGATGAATGATTTTAAGATGATAGGGAATACTTGGCCTTTTATGTTTTCATGGCAAGCCGCTAAAATTGGGAAAGACCTGAAGTCATAGCACTTTTAGTGCAACATTCATTCTTATCTATTGCTGTCCGGTAAAAAAGGAAATGGCATAATAATTCA
>ULVF01019732.1_pt1 | contig 13176 bp, 9 predicted proteins | sample 1959201 | NCBI WGS metagenome assembly ULVF01 (sample SAMEA4835779, study PRJEB28245) | human gut metagenome | biome: gut microbiome; material: fecal sample | place: Denmark | collected 2008 | reverse complement strand
GCACATGCGACAGCCCCTTTTTTTACGAGCCACTAACCACGAGCCACTAATCCCTAACCTCAAATGACCTGCGGGAAGGTGTTGGTCAGTATTTTAGCCCCGTCTTCGGTGGTTTTTGTCTGCAAGGACGTTCCAACCGTTGCGACGTCTTCGATATCCGTCGGGATGCGCTTATAGGGCAGCTTTTTCATAATGCGGTCCATAGATTCCGTCAGGATTTCCTTGGGGTCGTTCAGGATAGATGCCGATTCGATTTCACGGCCTTTGTCGCTGTAGCTCTTGAAGGTATCGGTCCGCTTATCGTAGGCGTATACCGTCAGGTGATAGAGACATTCCGTGATGATTTCGTCATCATCATAGCGCCAGAGCCCGGCCATGTGCTGCCGCCAGTACCAGGTCTGGACGACGGGGACCAGGACGACGTCGGCTTTATACTGGGCCGAAAGGGCGCGCATCGTGTCGATGTTGACGTCAGACGGCGACAGAGCTGTATCCGTTTCGATGCGGTCCCAGTAGGGGATGCGGAACGGCTGTTTCAGCCGGTTTTTCATGAAACGGGCGGCGTAGCTGTCCTGTGTCGTATCGGCAATGACGACAGTGCGCATGTTATTGAAACGCGGGCCGTCGGCAAAGACCGTTGTAATCGACAGGATGCAGAAGAAGAGCAAAAGACAGAGTTTTTTCACGAGGCAACACCTCCAGCAAAAAATCAGAAATTGCCGTTATCGTTTAAGAGCGGCAGCGTGTCGTCGACTTGCGGGATGTAGCGTTCCAAAGTGGCCAGCATTTTTTCCTTATCCATCGGCAGGGTGCCGCCGACAGGCAGGAGATTGGAAACGTGGTTACTGCGGAAGATGCAGGGCTTGGTCATTTCCGTATGGCGCAGGATCATGTCCAGTTCCTGGAGGAAGCCTCGCGCTGTCAGGGGGGTAAACGTTCCATTGACGACATCCTGGTAGAGCGGTACTTCGCGGGGAATAATGAGCGACAAGGCGCTGAGCATGGTCGGGTTGATGGCCGATACGACCTGGGCCGTATGCAGGGCATGTTCTTTGGTCCGTTCCTGGCCGCCCAAGCCGAGGAGAATCATCGTCGACAGCTTCATGCCTGCTGCCAGGGCTTTTTTCCCGGCTTCGATGGTCAGGGCTGCCGTCGTCCCTTTATCGACGAGTTTCAAGACCCCGTCGTCTCCGCTTTCAATGCCCATGTAGACGATGGCCAGGCCCGCTTCGCGGAGGCGCTTCAATTCTTCCGGCGTCTTGCGGACCAGGTCAGCCGGAGTCGCATAGGCACCGATACGGTTCAGATTGGGGAATTTTTCGTAGCATTTCTGCATGATAGCTACGAGTTTGTCCGTCGGCAGGACCAGGGCATCGCCATCAGCCAGGAAAATCCGGCGGATGAAGGGCATGGCATAGGCGCCGCGCTCGATGATCCCTTCTATTTCTTCCATGGGACGGATGCGGAATTTAGACGCTTTGTACATATCGCAGAAACGGCAGGGATTGTGGGAACAGCCGATAGTAACGCGCAGGATGAAGCTGCGGGCTTCACTGGGCGGGCGGAAGACGAGGCCGCCGGCATCATCAATAATCATAGTAACACACCTTTCTCAAAAGATGAAAAAAACATTATTCATTCATCTCTTATTATACACGAAAAGTACGTATTACGAAATAGCTGGTTTCTTCTGCAAGATGATAATGAAGACCGTAGCGATGATACAGGCATAGCCGATGAGTTCAACCGTATGGAACGTCGTACCCAAGGCGATGGCCGAAGTCACTGAAGCGACGACCGGTTCCAGCGTGCCCAGGAGAGTCGCCTTCATCGGCCCGATTTCACTGATACCCGTGACAAAAGCCGTAAAAGACAGGGCCGTGCCGATGATGACGATAAAGGCAACAGCCAGCCAGCCCGTCAGGTCCAATGCGGGCCAGATCGTCCAGACCTGCAGGGTCAGACTGAGAAAAACGCCGCCGATGATCATGCCCAGGCCGTTGGCAACGGCCGCTCCCCAATGAGCTGCCAGCCCCTGGGACAGGATAGGTGACACAGGCGATGGCGCCGATGAGGCCCCAGGTCAGGCCTAACGGAGAAATGACCATCGTCGACGGGTTGCCGTTGGTCGCAGCCAGGTAGACGCCGCCAAAGGCCAGGAAGACCGACAGGATTTCCCGCCCTGTCGGCCGTTTATGGAAGCGGACGGCTAAATAGAGCGACATGAGGACGACACTCAGGGTCTGCAGGACCGTCGCCGTGCCGGCGTTCGAGTTCTTTATGGCCGATAAATACGAGAACTGGCTCAAGATGAGGCCGAATAGGGCAAACAGGACCAAGTGGCGCAGACTGACCGGGTCATGCAGCATCTGGCGTATCTCGGCCCGCTTCGTCGGCAGTACCATGAGCGTCAGGAACAACCCGGCCAGGCACATGCGTATCGACGCCAGCCAGGACGGCTCGACAGGATAATGAGAGAGCAGGAACTGACTGACAACGCCATTGAACCCCCACGTCGTCGCACCGATGACACAAGCCACAATACCATGCTGCGTTTTTGTCATACTAAGACCTCCTCTGCCTGGGGCAATCATATTATCCTAAGTATACACGAGGTGAGGAAGGGGTGCAAGGGAATACCGCTTTCAAGCGGTATTCCCTGTAGGAGCGCCACGTAGGGCGCCCGCTGTCGAAAAAGGGGCTTGTCATCATGCGACAAGCCCTTTGAGATACATCATATCAATTTATTTTTTTGGGCAATTTCAGCAACTGCTTTGATAGAAAGTTTCATGTACCGGGCAATTTGCTCAAAGGACAACCCGTCTTTAATCATTTCGAGCGCTGCTTCCCGGTCTTTCCGCTCAGAATTTCGCTTTTCTTGTTCAACGCCTCTTTCCATGCCTTTTTCCATGGCTCTTTCATAGAGTCCTTCACCTAAGTTGCACATAGTGGTTACATCCTCCTTCCCTTTAGCCGTCAAACCAATGTTAGCTTAATTTGAAATGGATGATGTTAAGGAAAATAAGGATAAATAATATGAATCAGAATAAGTCACGGCCACAACAGTGGCAAACAATAGCTTCTGGACGACTGTATTCACCGCAATATGGGCATTTATGCCATCCATTTGCAATTTTTATGGCGTCATTGTCCTTGATAACTATACTATGAATTATTGCAATAATCCACAAGAAGAACCCATAAGCGAACCATTTCCAAAAATTACGGCCCTTTCGATAAGCGATATTAGCAGGTATTAAGGCTAAAGGACCTGATACTATTGTTATAGTTAAAGCGTCTTCACCTAAAAATGCTCCAATCAAGCATAATACAACACATACCCATACGCCCTTCAATGTTTTACGTAACGGAGTATCCATAATTACACCTCGCAATCAATTTAATGGTTTACCACAACAATGGCAGACAATAGCTTCTGGTTTACTATATTCACCGCAATAAGGGCATTTACGCCATCCCTTTATTTCCTTAGCGATATCGTTATCTTTAATAATTAGACAATGAATAAAAGCTATCAACCAAAAACATAGTCCGTAAATATACCATATCGCAAAATCGCGGCCTTTCCTGTAGGCAATATTAGCTGGAAGTAGAGCCATTACTGAAAATAGCCAGTATAAAATATAAAAATCAGCACCTTTACTTACCTGCGCTTGAGATAATACCATAGGTACGATAATGGAAAATATAAGAAATGCCATTAATGAGTACTTTAAATTATGGAATTTTTTCATAAAATCTTACCTCTTTTCTTTATCGATAAGTATAATAAAGCCATTAACGAATTAGGGAATCAACGTCTTACCACAACAATGGCAGACAATAGCTTCTGGGCGACTGTATTCACCACAATATGGACACTTGTGCCATCCTTTTTCCTGTTTTGCTTTGTCGTTATCGCTGATGATACAGCTGTGGATTAAAGCGATTAGCCAAAATACCATACTATATACTAGCCAGGGGATAAAATCACGGCCTTTGCGGGCTGCTTTGATAGATGGAATTAAAGCTAAGAATCCGTTAATAGTCCAAATAGCAGCCCCACCTGTGCTATTTGGCCATATGAGAAAAGCTGGGCCAGCTATTAATATAACAGCGATAAGTGCATTTTTGTTTATGTTCATGGCAGTCAACTCCTTTATTTTAATTATAGATAAAATATTCAATTATCTCAACTTAGTTACATAATAAAAACAATGATTTGTATTCTGTCTTATTAGTATTCATTATATTTTATAGTATATAGTTCAGTTTTCGGAATGATGAAGCAATCGGCTGCCTGGCCCCTGGTGGGTGACATTGCGGGAACGACCTCGGTCCGCACGGTCATTATTGACCGTGCAGGATGCCGTGCGTGCTATTTGCGTCCGGCGTGCTGCTTTGTTTGAGCGCAGCGAGTTTCAGCACGCCAGCAAATGGCACTCTCGGCAAGAGGAGTGGAGCACGCGAACCCACCAGGGGTCAGGCGGCCGATGCCAACCTTTTCAGAAGAACCTCTCAGACCGCCGTTGGCGGCCAGCTCCCCTATGAAGGGGAGCCTTTGGGTGCTCCTTCACTTTATCACGAACCACAACGGGCCGCCCTTTGGGACGGCCCCTACGAAAAAAAGGCTTATCGCGCGTGCGACAAGCCCTTTTTTTTATTTCTTTCCGTGTTTCTTTTCAAAAGCAATCATGTGTGCTTCTTGGTCGGTATGGCCTTCGGCTTCTGCCTGGGCGATGAGGGCGACCATTTCTTCATAGGCTTCAGGAATGACTTTGGTCAGGTGAGTGACGGTGTCGTCCCAGTTTTCCAAGAGGATGTGGCCCAGATTGCTGTCCGTGTAGTGGACGTGTTTTTCCAGCATGGCTTTGACAGCCGCTTTTTCGTCGTCGTCGGTGAGCGGTTCCAGTTTGACCAGGTCGGTGTTGCATTTATTCGGGTCCAAGTCGTAGACGTAGGCGATGCCGCCGGACATGCCGGCTGCAAAGTTGCGCCCTGTCTGGCCGAGGATGAGGACCCGGCCGCCGGTCATGTATTCGCAGCCGTGGTTGCCGACGCCTTCGACGACGGCACTGATGCCGCTGTTGCGGACGCAGAAGCGTTCACCGGCTGTGCCGTTGATGTAGGCTTCGCCGCTGGTGGCACCGTAGAAGGCGACGTTGCCGATGATGATGTTATCTTCGGCAGGGAATACCGATTCCCGCGGCGGCGATACGATGATCTTGCCGCCCGACAGGCCTTTGCCCAGGTAGTCGTTGGCATCGCCTTCCAGGGTCAGCGTCAGGCCACAAGGGATGAAGGCGCCGAAGCTCTGGCCGGCAGAGCCGACGAAGGACAAGATGATCGTGTCTTCGGCCAGGCCTTTTTCGCCGTAGCGCTTGGTGATTTCACTGCCCAGGATGGTCCCGGTGACGCGGTCGGTATTCTTGATGCGCAGGCGGGCCCGGATATGTTTCTGTTCTTCCAGGGCCGGCCGGCACATGCGGATCAGTTTGGACATATCCAAGGTCGTATTGATCTTGTGGTTCTGGGGCGTCGTGAAATGCTGGCCGACCGACGCATCCGTGTACGGACGGTACAGGAGGTTCTTCAAGTTGACCGTCTTGGCTTTCCAGTTGCCGAAGTGATCGCGCTGTTTCAGGCAGTCATAGCGGCCGACCATTTCGTCGATGGTATGGAAGCCCAGGCGGGCCATGATTTCCCGCAGGTCCTGTGCGACGAAGCGCATGAAGTTGATGATATATTCCGGTTTGCCCTTGAAGCGTTTGCGCAGTTTTTCATCCTGCGTGCAGACGCCGTACGGGCAGGTGTTGAGGTGGCAGACGCGCAGCATATGGCAGCCGATGGCCAGGAGCGGTGCCGTACCGAAGCCGAAGACTTCAGCGCCGAAGAGGGCGGCAATGGCGACGTCGCGGCCTGTGAGTAGTTTGCCGTCGACTTCCAGGGTGACGCGGTCGCGCAGGCGGTTGAGGAGCAGCGTCTGCTGGACTTCGGACAGGCCAATTTCCCAGGGCAGGCCGGCATGGCGCAGGCTCGTCCGCGGCGAAGCGCCGGTCCCGCCGTCGTAACCGCTGACAACGATATCGTCGGCCTTGGCTTTGACGACACCGGCGGCAATCGTGCCGATGCCGGCTCCGGACGTCAGTTTGACGCCAAGCGTAGCCTTGCGGTTGGCATTCTTGAGGTCAAAGATGAGTTCGGCCAGGTCTTCGATGGAGTAAATATCGTGATGCGGCGGAGGCGAGATGAGGGCGACGCCTGTCGTAGCATGACGGGTCTTGGCGATATCCGGATAGACTTTATTGCCCGGCAGATGGCCGCCTTCGCCCGGTTTAGCCCCTTGGGAGCACTTGATCTGCAATTCATCGGCGTGGATGAGGTAGTCGCTGGTGACGCCGAAACGGGCCGATGCGACCTGTTTGATGCGGTCGTTCGTTTCCGTATCGAAACGGGCCGAGTCTTCGCCGCCTTCGCCGGTATTGCTCATGCCGCCCAGGCGGTTCATGGCCGTAGCGACACATTCATGGGCTTCCTTGCTGAGGGCGCCGTAACTCATGGCACCCGTGCGGAAGCGCTTGACGATGGAATCGACAGGTTCGACTTCTTCGATAGGGATGCTGCTGCCGGCAGGATATTCAAAGTCCAGGAGGTCGCGCAGGCGGAAAATGGTCTGACGGTTGACATGGTCGGCGTATTTTTTATACGTTGCGTAGTCGCCGGTCTGGACGGCTTTCTGCAGGAGCTGGACCGTTTCCGGGTCGATGATGTGCGGCTGGCCGCCCTTGTGGTACTGGTAGAAGTCGCCCCGTTCCAGTTTATCTCCCGTGCTGTACGCTTCTTGGTGGCGCAGGACGTTTTCCTTGGCGATTTCAGCGATGCCCAGGCCTTCGATGCGGGACGGCGTGTTGCAGAAATATTTGTCGATCAGGTCCTGTTTGATGCCGACGGCTTCAAAAATCTGTGCGCCGTGGTAGCTGTGGACTGTCGAAATGCCCATCTTGGACATGACGGCCAGGATGCCTTTGACGGCGGCGTCGATGTAGTTCTGTTTGGCCGTTTCGTAATCGATTTTCTGGAGCTTCTTGTTGGCAATGAGTTCCTTGATGGATTCCAGGGCGATGTACGGGTTGATGGCCGTAATGCCGTAGCCGATGAGGGTACAGAAATGATGGACTTCGCGCGGTTCGCCCGATTCCAGGATGAGGCCGACGTCGGAGCGGACGCCCTTGTCGATGAGATAATGGTGCAGGGCTGCCGAGGCCAGGAGGGCCGGAATGGCGGCCATGCGCGAGTTGACTCCGCGGTCGGACAGGACGAGGATGTTGGCGCCGTTCTTGATGGCCTTCAAGGCATCGATGCAGAGCGATTCGATGGCCGTTTCCATGCCTTCAGAGCCGCTGTTGACGGGATAGAGCATGGACAGCGTAGCCGCCCGCAGTTTCGGCGTCATGAGGGACTTGATGACCGACATCTGTTCGTTGGTCAGAATCGGGCCTTTGAGGTACAAGGCTGCCGTCGACGCTTCGTTCGGTTCCATGATGTTGGCGACGTTGCCGGCCATGACAGCTGACGACATGACCGTCTTTTCGCGGACACCGTCGATAGCCGGGTTGGTGACTTGGGCGAAATTTTCCTTGAAGTAATCGTAGAGGAGCTGAGGTTTGTCGTTGAGGACGGCCAGGGGGACGTCGACGCCCATGGAGTCGATGGCGTGCTGGGCATCGCGGGCCATGGGCAGGATGACCTTGTCCATATCTTCCTGGGTATAGCCGAAGACTTTTTCCTGTTCCTTCAGGTCATAAGGGATGATGGCATCGCTGTTGGCGATGTTCTGACCCGTCATGAGGTCGTCGAGGTTGACGATGTGTTCTTTATACCATTCGTCGTAAGGGTGTTCCGTCGCGATTTCGTGCTTGATTTCGTCGTCGTCGATGATGCGCTGTTTCTGCGTATCGACGAGGAGCATCTTGCCCGGTTCCAGGCGGCCCTTGTAGAGGACGTCTTCCGGCGGGATGTTGACGACGCCGACTTCAGAACTTACGATGACCCGGTCGTCGCGGGTGACATAGTAACGGGCCGGACGCAGGCCGTTGCGGTCGAGCATGCCGCCGATGACCGTGCCGTCGCAGAAGCCGATGGCAGCCGGGCCGTCCCACGGTTCGAGCATGAAGTTGTGATAGCGGTAGAAATCGCGCTTTTCGTCGCTCATGAGCGGATCCCGTTCCCACGGTTCCGGAATCATCATCATCATGGCATGGGGCAGGGAATGGCCTGTCATGTACAGGTATTCCAGGCAGTTGTCGAACATGGACGAGTCGCTGCCCGTATCGTCGACGACGGGGAAGACTTTTTCCATGTCCGGGAAGAAGTCCGATTTCGATTTGCCTTCACGGGCGTTGAGCCAGTTGATGTTGCCCTGGATGGTGTTGATTTCCCCGTTGTGGACGATGTAACGGTTCGGATGGGCCCGGGCCCAGCTGGGGAAGGTATTGGTACTGAAACGGGAATGGATGAGGGCCATGGACGTGACGAAATCCAGGTCCGACAGGTCGAGGAAGAAGTGGCGCAGCTGCATGGACGTCAGCATGCCTTTATAGACGATGGTCTTCGATGACAGGCTGGCGATGTAGAAGTCCGTGCCGTTTTTCTGGCTTTCCGGGACGATGGCTTTTTCTGTCAGCTTGCGGATGATGTATAATTTCCGTTCAAAGTCCATCTGGGTCTTCATGGTCGGGTCCTTGCGGATGAAGACCTGCAGGAAATGAGGACACGTCTGTTTGGCAATGTTGCCGATCAGGCTTTCATCGACAGGGACATCGCGCCAGCCGAGGATGGACAGGCCTTCGGAGCGGACGATGTCTTCAAAGGCTTCCATCTGTTTATGACGGAATGTTTCATAACGATGGGCAAAAATCATGCCGACGCCGTATTCACCTTCGTCAGGAAGGGAAAAGCCCAGGACTTCACATTCGCGCTTGAAGAACTGGTGTGGAATCTGGACCAGGATGCCGGCGCCGTCGCCACTGTTGGCGTCAGCCCCTTCGGCACCGCGGTGACGGAGGTTTTCCAGAATCGTCAGGGCATCGTCGATGATGCCGTATGATTTTTTCCCCTTTATATTGGCAACGATACCGATGCCGCAGGCATCGTGTTCATAAGACGGATCATACAGGCCTTGCGGGCGCGGCAGATCGCGCATTTCTTTATTCATACGTAATCCCCCTTTGGGTATACAAAAACGAGCCGTCACTGTATGAGAGAGAAGGCTCGTATATACTGTGGTGTACCTATGATTATAAACAATTTGTGAAGTCGATGCAATGATTTTTCTGAATGTTTTTGCTGAAACGCCGACAATTTTAATGTAAAAATCGAATTTTACCGATTTTTTAAAGGAATTATCGAGAAAAACGTGTGAACTGTTCCCGAAAAAGACCGGCTCCGCCGTTGGCCGGGTGGCGCATGGCGATGGCCGGGAAGCCGGCATTCTGCAAGGTTTCTGCTGACTTCCTGCCGATGGCGGCCAGGCGTATATCCGGCCGGCAGTAGCTCAGCAGGGCTTTGGCGTACACGAGGCCGTCGGCCAGCTCACTGTCCGTCGGCGTGCGGTTGGAGAAGGGCGAGGTCTTGTGGGGATGGAAGGGGAAGATATTCCATAATAAGACGTCGCGCGGGTCCAGGCCGTTGTCGACGATGGCTCCCCAGACGTAGGTATCTGTCGGCTCGTTCATGCCTTTTTCCCGCTGAGGACGGCTGGTCATGAAGGCGCTGTCGGGCCGGCTCGTGCGCTGGCCGCGGTGGCCCAGGATGACGTCAGCATGTATCTGTTTGTGTTCGTCCAGGAGCATGCGTTCGCAGGTAATGGGGATGCCTGTGAAGCGGCAGCCCTGGTATCCGGCGGCTTCGGCGATGAGGACGATGCGGGCCCGGGTCAGGCGGGGCGCCAAATATTCCCGCAGCTGCTGGCAGCGGATGGCTGGCGCGTCCGGACTGATGTCGCAGGAGACGTCATATTCGGACCAGGGATTGAATACGCCGGGATGATGGTAGGCACAGAGTTTGTCGATGAGTTCTTCCATGGAAAATCCTCCTATCCTAAGGGCTGGGCTTGAAGATATAATACGGGCCGATCCGGCCTACTTTCCGGGTCAGGCTGAAAAATTCCGAGGCTTTATAATCTTTATATTTCCCTTCCGGGACGACGAGGGTCAGGTTCTGGTGCTGATTCAGGCTGGATAACACCTGGTCTTCGGAAGCTGTCGGGTAGACGTGTTTCTTAGCCCATACGGCATCGCGCCGGAGCCGGGCATTTTCGTCGTAGTCGGCCGGTGCCGTCCAGTATGCCGTCTGTCCCGTATAATAAGGATAGGACGTGCGGTACTCTTCAAAGAAATAGACCGGGGCCGCATCGTTCAGGACGGTCAGGGATTGGGCGGACCGGTATTGATAAAAGGGGACCAGGACCTGGAAGGTCACGATCAGGTAGGTGATGACTGTCGTCGTAATCAGGAAGAAGGGCAGGGCCAGATAGGCTTTCTGCCACCACGCCAGCCAGGTCAGGATAGCCATGATGGCCAGGAATACCGTCAGCAGCAACAGGCCTTGGACGGGGAAAGGCGCTTTATCCGCAAAGGCCACCAATACGGCGAAGAGCAGGCTGTAGACGGAGGCCGGGATGAGGGCTGCCAGCCAGGCATAGCGGGCGTCCTCGTCGAGCCAGGCCTGCATCGTGCGGGCGCCCAGGTATAAGAGAGGCCAGTTGGCGATATAGGCATAGGTTGGGTATTTCGTTGCCATGAGGCTGTAGAACAGGATTGTCCCGAGGGCCCAGATGGCCATGAATACGTACTCATCGTGATGACTGCGCCGCCGCCACAGGGCGTAGAGGCAGGGGCCGGTCCAGGGCAGGAGACTGATTGGGACGAGGACGAGGTAGTAATACCAGACGTCGTATTCGGGATGTTCCGATACGGTCGCCCGGACGACGTTGTTGAAGCCCAGCAGGCCATCGATGAAATCCATGCCATGGCGGCTGTACATGGGGCCATACCAGATCAGGCAGAGGAGCAGGAAGAGCACGATGCCTGCCGGCGGGAACAGCCTTTTAAGGTAATCGGGCCGGCGCTGGATGGCGGTAAAGAGAAGCAGGAACAGGCCGGGCAGGACCAGGCCGACCGGGCCCTTGGTCAGGACGGCACCGGCAGCCATGACGTAAGCCCCTGTCATATAGCCTTTCTTCCCTTCTGTCAGGCCGATATAGGCGAAAAACAAGGTAGCGCCACTGAAGAAATACAAGGGCTGGTCAGTGATGACGGAGCGGCTGACGAACCAGAAAATCAGGGATGTCACGGTCATGGCGGCGAAGAGGATGGCTGTCGTGCGGCGGCCCGTCTGGCGCAGGGCGAACCAGGCAGCCAGGGTGCAGGAAGCGGTGCCGAAGAGGACAGCTGGCAGGCGGGCTGCCAGATCCGTCGTCCCCAGGAGGCTGTAAGACAGGCTCAGGAGCCAGTACAGGAAAATGGGCTTATCATACCAGTACGTGCCGTAAATCTGCGGGGACAGCCAGTCGCCGCTGCGGACCATTTCCAGTGCCGTCAGGGCGTAATTCGATTCGACCGGGTCCGTGACGGCCAGCTGAGATATGCCGACGGCCAGGAAAAGGAATGCTGCCACGAAGATGATGGTCAGGAATGTGCGCTGTTTCATGGGGACACCTCCTAAGGATGGTTGATGAGGATGACTTGTGTCGGCGTTTCGGCGGCGATGCCGAAGCGGTCAATCAATTGCTGGGATTTGGCCAGCTTATGGAAGGTCGATTTCGACATGACCAGGAAAATCTTATCCTTCTCTGCGAGCAATTCTTCCAGGTCCGGGTCCTTGACGGGGCCCCATTCCGTTCCGTACATGCCGCTGTAATAGGCGATGCCCGGGCGCAGGAATTTTTCGATATAGAGTGGGGAATGGCCGTCATAGACATCCGGCAGGATTTGGGCTGTCTCGTAAGATGTGACGTGGCCTTTGAACTGGGGGATGATGAAGCCGAAAGCCGCCCAGGAGAAACAGATCATCATCACGATGCCTGCCACGAAAGCCGACCGGTAGCGGCGGCGCCACAGACACCAGGCCGGGAGGAATAATGCCGCTGCCAGCAGGCCCGAACCCCAGGCGATGGCCGGTCGGAAAAAGGCGGCGTTTTCGTGGAGCGGGATGGCATTGCTGGCGAGCAGCAGCAGGCCCAGGATATAGAAGGATACCAGCAAGGGCCGCGAAAATTTCCTCTCGATATAGCAGCGGTACCAGTACCAGCCCAACAGATATGCCGTCGGCGGGAACATCGGGGCGATATACGTGACCAGCTGGGTCTTGGAGAGGGAGAAGAAGACGAAGATAAAGGCCGCCCAGACGAAGCAGAACCGGAGTATGTCGCGGAAGGGGTCCCGCTTGTGGAACAGCCGCCGGATTGTCGGGAACAGGGCCGCCGTCCAGGGCATCATGGCGGCGAAGAGGATGGGGATGAAGAAGAAGAGACTGTTCTGTCCCGGATGTTCCGGCGCCGCGAAGCGGGTGATGTTGTGATAGCCGATGAAGGTGTCCAGGAAGACTTCGCCGTGGACCCGGTACATGAGGATATACCAGGGGAGACCGACCAGGAAGGCCAGCAGGATGCCCTGGGGAATCTTCATATGCTTCAAGAGCGGCCACTGCCGCGTCCAGGCCAGATAAATGAGCATGATGAGCGCCGGGAACGCGTAGCCGACAGGGCCTTTAGCCAGGAGCGACAGGCCGCAGAAGATATAGGCTATATAATAGTTTTTACGGTAAAAGGAAACCATGGTCACGGTCAGGGTGAACATGAGGGTCATGTCCGTGACGGCAGCCTTGCCGATATACATGAAGCCGGCACTGGTCACCAGGAACAGGGCCGACAGGAAGGCGATGGGTTTATTGAATAATTCCTTCCCCTGGACGTAGACGTACATCGTCGTTGCCATGGCCATGATGACGCTGGGCAGGCGGGATGCGATGTCAGAGACGCCGAAAAAGCTGTACGACAGCATTTCCAGCCAGTAGAAGAGCGGTGGTTTATCGTACCAGTACTGGCCGAAGATGCGCGGTGACAGCCAATCCCCAGCCAGGAGCATTTCCCGCGCCGTTTCGCCGTAGACCGGTTCG
>ULVF01059781.1_pt1 | contig 13185 bp, 16 predicted proteins | sample 1959201 | NCBI WGS metagenome assembly ULVF01 (sample SAMEA4835779, study PRJEB28245) | human gut metagenome | biome: gut microbiome; material: fecal sample | place: Denmark | collected 2008 | reverse complement strand
ATAGGGGATTTATAAAAGAGGAATTTATAATGGGGATTGAAAAGCTAACAAAAGTTTTGCCTAAATTTACCAAAATGAAAGAATTGGAGTTATCTGGATTAAGTAAAAATAAATTAATAAAAATTTTTGATCCAGAAAAGTCTATATCGAAACCTGCTAAAGCTCGAAATAAACCAAAGATATCTGCTACTAAGACTCTGTCACCGCAGGAACAAATTAATATGATGGTAAATTCTCAAGTAAAGCGAACAAAAGGTTTATTAGTTGAAGATTTTGTTGCTAAAAAACAGAAGCTTATTAATGAATTATCAAAGGTTTGTGATAAAAGTGTTATTGCAAGAATTGAAAAGGCTGATAATCCTGAGCAGCTTGCAAAAATTCTTGCAGAACAAGAGTATATGCCTATTGGTAAATATGCTAAATATATTATTGACGGTAAGTTTGTTAAAAAATCAAATCCAGACCAGGTTGTAAAACCTCTTTCTCTTGAAATGGAACAAATTCAATATCAGCAAAGAATAATCAAAGGAAATTTTACACTTGCAAGGGAAAAGGCAATGCATGTACCCTCCAAAAATCCTAAAGTTATTGCGATAGAAAATATTCTAAAAGAGCAATATGGCTGTAAGTTTGTTTCATTAAAAGACAATGAAGAACTTGCAAGAAAAGTTTTAAAAGCCTATGAGATTGCTACAAAAAATGGGGTAAAAACGCCTAAAAATGTTATTGCCTCTGATTTTATGGTCGCAGAAGGAGAAAACTTTTTTAATGGCACAATATTATTAAATAGAAATCAACATACTTTATGTGAAGGTTTTATGTCAACAAGTAGTGATTTTCATGTCCCTTTACATGAAATATTGCATAATACGCATCCAAAGCTTGTTTCTTTTTCTTGGAAGAAAATCCCGTCCGAGTTAATGGGGGTAAAAAATGAGTTGTCTATATATTCTAAAAATGCCCAAACACATGAAACATTTACGGAATTAAATACCAAAAGATTAATTGAAGGTTTAAACCCACAAGAACAGGCATTGTTTGATTATTTGAATATATTTGCATAGTAAATGAAATATATGTGTAAAATCTTTTATAAATAAAAAGAGCTTCTAAATATTTTAGAAGCTTTCGAAATCTGTTATGATTCCTCGTGTAAAAGGTTAGTAGGTAGAAAGTGTAGTAGGTAGTAGTGTAAAATTTATTAATTCGCTTATTGCGTTATTTATTTCTTACATATTAATAAAGTATTTAAAAAGTATATAATTGCGCTATATTAAAATTATCTTTACAAAAGTTTACATTCTAAACTTTATCTTTAATTTATACTGAATATTGATAACGAAATGGAGTAATCAGATGAAAATAGCGATTTATCCTGGTAGTTTTGATCCTATAACAAAAGGTCATTTGGATATTTTACATACGGCAGCTGAGATTTTTGATAAAGTTATTATTGCAGTTGCACGAAATCCGGAAAAACAAGGTTTTTTACCGGTAGATGTAAGAGTTAAGTTAATAAAAGAAAGCGTAAAAGATTTACCAAATGTAGAAGTTGATTTTTTTGAAGGGCTAACAATAAATTACGCTCGTCAAAAAGGTGCTACAGTTTTGATAAGAGGTTTGCGTGCTGTATCTGATTTTGAATATGAAATGCAGTTATCACAAGCAAACAGTGCATTAGCGTGTGAGGTAAAGACCGTCTTTTTGACTACAAAACCCAAATATAACTTTATTTCATCAAGTACAATAAAGGAAATTTACTTGAATAAAGGTGATATTTCAAAGTTTGTACCGGAACCTGTAAATGAATATTTACAAAATACTTCTAAATGTTAAAATATTTAGCTTTTTCCGTAACAAATTATTTGACAATTAATATACGCTTATGTAGAATGTAATTAGAGTAAGAAAGGTATATGTGTGACAGCAATGCAACAGAATAATGGTGTATATGATTTATTAAAAATGTTAGAAATTTCTTTGGAGGAAGGTTTCCCAATTATCCCACGTAAATTTACGGTTGTTAAAACAAAAGAGATTGAAACATTAATTGATAGAATTTATGCTTCTCTTCCATTAGAAGTACAGGAAGCAAGAGCATTTTTGAGACGTAGAGAAGAACTTCAAATAGAAGCTCAACAAAAAGCAGAAAAAATCGTTCAAGATGCCCAAGCTGAAGCTGACAGAAAATTGTCAGAAGCAGATTTTATAAAAGCACTTGAAAGAGAAGGTGTAAGAATAAGAACTCAAGTTCAACAAGAATGCGAAGAAATTAAACGCAAAGCAATGGAAGAAGCAGATAATATAAGAGCTCAAGCTGTAGAAGAAGCTATGAAAACTAAAGAAGGAGCTGAATTATACGCTGAGCAAGTTCTTACAAATTTGGAGAAAAACTTGACCCAACAACAACAAATTGTAAAAAATGGACAAGTGTATATGGAAAAATTGCGTAGTGATTCATTTGGAAGTTACGATATTCCAACTTCTTACTCTGCTGATCGTTCGCAATCTAATTCAGATTTTGTAATTAAGTAAATTTGAATATAAATCACTTTTAAATCAGTCGGTTAGTAAAATCGACTGATTTTGTTATATTTGCTTATAGTTTTTTAACAATTTGTTTGCAATTTATTTTGTTTGGTTTATTATGATATCATAAGCCGATTTAATTAGAATGTGAGTTGTATCACATTCTTTTTTAAAGAGGAGTAAATTAATCAATAATTAAAGTAAAAAGGAAAATAAAAATGGGTATCAAAGGAAAAAATGACAGAATGGTAGTTTTAGCATGTGAAGACTGCAAAGAAAGAAACTACACAACTACTAAAAACAAAAAAAATATTAAAGAAAGATTAGAATTGAGCAAATATTGCCCAACTTGTAAAAAACATACTAATCACAAAGAAACAAAATAGTAATGGACTGTAATCGGAGGTCAGGAAGCTAAGTTTCTTGAAAATTCTTGTCTTCTTGCCTTCCGTAAGCCGTTCTTTTAGGTAGGCGTCCTTAGTTCAGTTGGTAGAACGTCGGTCTCCAAAACCGGATGTCGAGGGTTCGAGTCCTTCAGGGCGCGATTTTAATAAAAACGTAAGGAAACAAAAATATGATAGGTGCAGAAAATCAAACACCGGCATGGTTAGAAAAATCAACAAATTCAATAAGAACATACTTCAGAGGTGTAAGAACTGAATGGGGTAAAATCAGCTGGCCTGAACGTCGTCAAGTGATAGCTGAAACTGTTTTTGTTGTAGCTATTGTTTTTGTTTTTACCGTTGCAGTTTATTTAATGGATATAATTTTTAAAGGTTTACTCGGACTAATAAAATAGTTCTTGTATACAAGATTAAAAAGGTGGCTTATGACTGAAAAAGAAAAATCTATGAAAGAACAGTTAGACGAAGACAAAGCCCAAGAAGCTTTGGAAGCGCAAGCTGAAAATGAAGCTAAAGAAGCTAAGAAAAATCAAAAACGCTGGTATATAGTTCATACATATTCAGGTTATGAAAATAAAGTAAAAGTTAACCTTGAAAAACGTATTGAATACATGAATATGGGAGATAAAATCTTTAGAATTGAAGTTCCTCAAAAAACTGTTACCCAAATGAAGGGTGGTAAAAAACAAGAACGTGAAGAAAAGATTTTCCCAGGATATGTTTTAGTTGAAATGATTATGGATGAAGACAGCTGGTATGTTGTAAGACATACATCAGGTGTTACAAAATTCGTAGGTTCAGCTAAAAAACCTATCCCTGCACGTGATAGTGAAATTAAAAAGATTATTAACCGCTCATCTTCAACAACTCAAAAAATTGAACTTGACGTTAAAGCTGGTGATAAAGTTAGAATTACATCAGGACCATTCGCAGACTTTATCGCTGATATTATCGAAGTTTACCCTGATAAATCAAAACTTCGTGCAAATGTTTCAATCTTTGGACGTGAAACTCCGGTTGAATTGGAATATAAACAAATTAACAAATTATAAGCATTAGTACAAAAGATGTGGAAGGACCCTCCCCTGGAAAAGAGTAAAGGCGCGGAGACCGTTAGTACCACAAAAGGAGAAAAAAATGGCTAAAAAAGTAGTAGGAAAAATCAAGCTTCAAATCGAAGCAGGAAAAGCAAATCCATCACCACCGGTTGGTCCTGCATTAGGTCAACATGGTGTTAACATCATGGATTTCTGTAAGCAATTCAATGCTAAAACAGAATCTCAAGCTGGATATATTATTCCGGTAGTAATTGATGTATACGAAGACAGAAGTTTTTCATTCATCGTAAAATCACCACCGGCACCTGTACTTATTAAGAAAGCATTAAACCTTCCAAAAGGTTCAGCAGTTCCTAATAAAGACAAAGTTGGTGAAATTACTCAAGCACAACTTGAAGAAATCGCTAAAATTAAAATGAATGACTTAAATGCAACAACTATGGAAGCTGCAGTAAACATGATTAAAGGTTCTTGCAGAGCTATGGGTGTTACAGTTAAAGAAGGTTAGATGGAAGGACGAAATGTCCGTTATTACCACGAAAGGAATTTAAAAAATGTCAAAATTAACTAAAAAACAAAAGAAAATGCAGGAAATGTTGGAAGGTTTTACTCAACCAGCTACTGCAGTAGATACAATTAAAAAATTAAAAGAAATTTCAAAAGAAGTTTCAAAATTTAACGAAACAGTAGAATGCCACATGAGATTAGGTATTGATGTTCGTCAAGCAGACCAACAAATCAGATCAACAGTTGTCTTACCTGCAGGTTTAGGTAAGACTGTTAAAGTTTGTGTAATTGCAAAAGGTCCTAAAGCTACAGAAGCTAAAGATGCTGGCGCTGATTACGCAGGTGCTGAAGAAATTATTGAAAAGATTTCTGGCGGCTGGTTTGATTTCGATACATTAATTGCAACTCCTGATTGTATGGGTATGTTGGGTAAATTAGGTCGTGTTTTAGGACCTAAAGGTTTAATGCCTAACCCAAAAACTGGAACAGTTACAATGGATGTAGCAAAAGCTGTTAAAGATGCAAAAGCAGGTAAAGTTGAATACAGAGCTGACAAGCAAGGTATGATTCACTGCCCTGTTGGTAAAATTGAATTTACTGAAGAAGATTTGCTTAAAAACTATGCAACTTTGGCAGATGCAATTTTAAGAGCAAAACCAGCTTCTGCAAAAGGTACATTTGTTAAATCAGTATACCTTTCAACAACAATGGGACCTGGTATTAAATTAGATCCTAAAAACTTTGCAGCAGAAGTTAAAGAATTAATGGCTTAAGCTATTTAAAATATATAAAAAGCTCCTCTTTTCAAAGAGGGGCTTTTTTATTGAAAAAAGACTTACAATTTGTTATAATTAATATTGTTAAGTTATATTTAAAAGGAGCTTGAAATGAAAAGATTTAATACAGAACAGGCACAAAAGACTTATAAGTTACACCAATCATGTGTTGAAGAGTCTACCTGTGTAGCAGTCGGGGGGGGGGCGATTTAGAGCTCATCCTGCAAGGGGTTCTAGGGGTTGAAAAATTAAACAAAGAATGTAATAATAGTGATATAGAACATCACTATAAAAATAAAAAAGGTTTTACATTAGCAGAGGTCTTGATAACTTTAGGTATTGTTGGTGTTCTTGCTGCAATGACTTTACCCGGTTTAATAAATAAATATAATGAGAAAGTTTGGGTTACATCTTTTTTAAGGGTTTATTCAATTTTGGAAAAGGTATATCAATTAGCTCTTGATGAAAATGGTCCAGTTGAAAATTGGAGTGGTATAGGGATAGTTAATGAAAATGATACAAATTTTAATGTCGCAAAGTATGATGATAAATATTTTATTTTTAATGTGTTTAAACCATATTTACCAATAGCTGAGGTATATGATAAAGAAGGTAAAAAAAATTGTATGCCTGATAAAAGTTATTTTTTAAATGGAGAAGCTCATAATATTGCATTAAGTACTTATACTCCAACAGTTTTACTTCAATCTGGTGAGTGTATAGCTTTTGGGGCTGCTTATCCTAGTATGCATTCTTTTTTCTGGGTTGATACTAATGGTAAAAAACTCCCTAATACTCTAGGTAAAGATCAATTCCTTTTTAAATTTGCACTCCATCGAATAGCGCCTTTTGGATGGACTGATAGTGCTGCTGATTGTGATATAAGTTCTACAAATGCAAATGCTGGAAAGAGTTGTGGAGCTTGGATTGTTAGGTATAAAAATATGAATTATTTGCATTTGCCATTTGATAAAGTTGAAAAATATTGGGGGAGTAGTACTTTTTATTGGGAATAGTTAATTGATAGGCTTGAAATAAATGTATATTTTGCTTATAATTTAGTTATGGATATGAAAACTATTAAATTGAGAGACTTTGAAATAGGCGGTGACAAACTTACAATCATCGCAGGGCCTTGTGCTGCAGAAAGTCAAGAAATTCTTGATGTGACAGCAAATGGGTTGAAAGAAATTACTAAAAAATTAGGTATTAATTTTATATTTAAATCATCTTTTGACAAAGCTAACAGATCTTCTATATATTCTTATAGAGGACCAGGGCTTGAAAAAGGTTTAGAAATGCTGCAGTCTGTAAAGGATAAATTTGATATTCCTGTTGTTACGGATATTCACACTCCTGATCAGGCAGAACCTGTAAGTAAAGTTGTTGATATGCTTCAAATTCCAGCTTTTTTATGCCGTCAAACAGATTTGTTAGTGGCTGCTGCTAAAACAGGTAGAATTGTTAATATCAAAAAAGGTCAATTTTTAGCTCCTGAACAGATGGGGCAGTTGGTAAAAAAAGTTGAGGACAGTGGGAATAATAATATCTTATTGACAGATAGAGGCTGTTCGTTTGGTTATAACAACTTGGTTGTTGATTTTAGAGCTATACCGATCATGCAGGCATTTGGTTATCCTGTTGTATTTGATGCTACTCATAGTGTTCAATTACCTGGTGCTCAGGGGACTTGTTCGGGTGGTGACAGAAGATTTGTTCCAACTCTTGCTAAAGCTGCGGTTGCTGCAGGTGCTAATGCTTTATTTTTTGAGGTTCACCCTGAGCCTGATAAGGCAAAATGTGACGGACCTAATATGCTTTATCTTAAAGATGCTGAAAATGTATTTAGAATTTGCAAAGAGATTTTTGAACTTGTAAGAAAATAGAGTTGTAGTCGAATGGGAATTAAAATAAAACAATTTATAGCAGGTCAGTTAGAAAATAATATGTATCTTGTAATGGATGAAGATACTAAAAAAGCTGTGTTAATTGATGCTACAGAATTAATTCCAGAAATTACAAATGCAGTTAAGCAATTAGGTGCAGATGTTCAATATATCTTACTGACTCATGGGCATTTTGATCATATTATGGGGCTTAATGCATTGAAAAAAGAATTGAATGCTGAAGCTATGATTTGTAAAGATGATCTCGTAATTTCTAATAATATTAATGAGTTTACAAGGCTTTTTAATTGGCCTGACAGTGTTCCGCCTGCTTATGAAAATTTTATCAAAGACGGAGATATTATTTCTGTTGGAAATATGAAAATAAAAGTTATTCATACTCCTGGGCATACAGAAGGTGGTGTATGTTATTTAGTTGAAGACAGTTTATTTTCAGGGGATACATTGTTTAGAGGAAGTGTCGGCAGAACTGATTTATTCGGAGGTAATTTTTCAAAACTTTCTGAAAGTATTAAAAATAAATTGTTTAAACTTGATAATGATATAAAAGTTTTTCCGGGACATGGTCCTATGACTACTATAGGATATGAAAAGAAACATAATGAAATATTATAAAGTCATAAAAATGACAATATGAGGATGTAACAAATGAAAGAACAACTAGAAAAAATATATGCTTGTGCAACTGAAGATTTATCAAAGGCTTCATCAATTTCTGACATAGATGAAATTAGAGCTAAATATTTAAGCCGTAAGGGTGAATTTAATGAAATTAAGAAAAATCTTAAAAATCTTTCAGATGAAGATAAAAGAGTTGTTGGTGCACTTGCAAATGAAATTACTCAAAAATTGGAAAATGCACTAAAAGATAAGCACAACGAATTTTACAAAAAAGAATTAAATGAAAAATTGATGAAAGAAAGAATTGATGTTACTTTGCCTGGAAAGTTTACTCCTCAAGGAAGAGTTCATCTTTTGACATCTACTACAAATGAAATTGTTCAAATTTTCCAAAGTTTAGGATTTTCTGTTGTTCCTCAAGAGAATTCTCCGGAAGTGGAAACTGAATATTATAACTTTGATGCATTAAATGTTCCAAAAGATCACCCTGCAAGAGATGTTCAGGATACTTTTTATACAGAAATTGCTAAAAATGTTGTATTAAGAAGCCAGACTTCTGGGGCACAAATCCATGCTATGGAAGGTAAAAATCCTCCTATTAGAGTTATTTCTCCTGGTAGAGTTTATAGAAATGAAAATATTAATGCTCGCAAAAATAATTTATTCCACCAAATTGAAGGTTTATATGTAGATAAAGATATAACTTTCGGTGATTTAAAAGGTGTTTTGAATGAATTTATACGAGTATACTTTGGAACAAGTCGTCCTACAAGATTTAGAAGCAGCTTTTTCCCATTTACAGAACCTTCAGCAGAAGTAGATGTTCAATGTATTATGTGTGAAGGTAAAGGATGCAGAACTTGTTCTGGTACAGGTTGGTTAGAAATCCTTGGCTGTGGAATGGTAGATCCTAACGTATTAAAAGGTGTAGGGATTGATCCGGATGTATATTCAGGCTTTGCATTTGGTATGGGCGTAGAAAGACTTGCAATGCTAAAATATGCAGTTGATGATATTCGCCTATTCTTTAATAATGATGAAAGATTTTTAAAACAATTCTAAAAATTTATTTTGTTATCATTTCATAATTTAAAGTATTGCCAAGTATTGCATCATAGAAATCACCTTGATATTGAATAAATTTTTCTGGTTTTACAATAAAAGAAAAAGTGTCCGCACCATATTGGTTCGGGCCTTTTTCTCCATTAGTGTCGAAAAATATTAATCCGCATTGATTACTATAATTATAAATTGGATTCCCATCAGCATCAGTTGTTCCTGAATCAAATTTAGATAGACAATCTCCTCCAGCATTCCTTGTGTTATAAGAATTTATAGCAATTGTAGATCCATCAATCATTATGGCTTTAGCCATAGCATGAGAAGTGTAAAAATTATAACTTTCGCCTGAATTTTTTTGAGGTTTTGTTTCTTTTGCCCAACATCCTGTTTTTGTTCCGCAATTTTGTGTGACTTGTATATATTTAGTTAGATCATTCAGTATCTGTTCGCTAGAATTTTCAAAAATTCCCGAATAGTCACTGTACCCTGATTCTGCTTTTAATGAGTTGAATGCATTGGATATTGTAGAGAAAGTCTTTTTTGATTGTGTAATTAGAACTTTGTCTCTATATTTTCCGACTAAAGCAGGCATAGTCATTGCCGCAACTATACCAATAATTCCTAATGTTATTAAAACTTCTGCTAATGTAAATGCAAATAATTTTTTCTTACTAAAACCGTGACGCATATTACTATTATAAAGTAATTCTCCAGTATTGTAAAGTGATGCATCACTAAAAACTCTTAATCCCTTAACCCAAGCGACCTTCGCGGGGGGGGGGCAACCCTTAACGCTTTGAAATCAACCATTCCAGCCTCCTTTTTTTTTATTATTATAAACTTTTATTTGAAATTTTTCAAGTGTTTTTATTTAACGACTTTGTGTAATCCGTGGGGTTTATCTACATTTCGGCCTAAGTCTGTCGCTATTTCTAGTGCCAATAATTGAGAAATTACGACTAAACAGAATGATTTTACTATTTCACTTTCACAATTGATGTCGATATTAAATTTTGTATTAATTTTGTCATTTGTACAGCCAATAATGCAAAGAGAAGGATTATAGTCTTCTTCTATTTTACATAAATTTTTTATAGCAGTGTAAGTTAATTCATTTACAGAAATATGAATCATTGCAGGTTTGTTGTTTAGAATTGCAACATGTCCATGCATAAATTCCCCTAATATATTTGAGTATACGTTGATATAAGAAGTTTCTTTAATTTTTAAAGATGCTTCTTTTGCGATTGCATAGGATATTCCGTCTGCTGTAACTACTATATTTTTATATTTAGATAGGAATTTAGCCATCTCTTTTATTTCAGGCTGTAATTCATATGTCTTTTTGATAAATGAAGATAATGTTTTTAACTCATTAAGATAAATTGAAATATCTTGCCCTTTATGTGCTGCATATTTTAATACAAGCAATGTACAGCAAAGCATTTGAGTTGTTAATGATTTAGTTGCAGCAATACTTTTTTCTTCTCCTGCGCAACAATCAATTTTAAAATCAGATGCTTCCCAAATTGTAGACCCTTTTTTATTTGTAATACAAAGAGTTTTCATTCCTAATTCTTTTGCTTTTTTCAAAGCAGAATTAGTATCAGAAGTTTCTCCAGATTGTGTTATAAATACGTACAAAATATCATTGTCATGAGGTACTGCAGATTTTAACAGGAATTCGCTTGAATAAATGGCTCTTGCTTCCATTCCTGCGATATTCCCGAATAAATCTGCTGCAAATCTTGCACAATGATAAGATGATCCGCTTGCTACGAAAACTATTTTTTGAATATCTGTTGGAATATCAAATAATATATAATTATTGTCATTCACATGAGTCCTTAATAAGTTATCAAGAACTTCTGCTTGTTCAAAAATTTCAGTTTCCATGCTGGTTTTTTGTCTATCTTTGAAAAACATTTGACCTCTCTCGGATAATTAAGTTTAACCCAATAATTCTTTTAAAATTTCATTAACTGCTTTAGGGTTAGCTCTGCCTTTAGTTTCTTTCATTACTTGACCTACAAAGAAGCCTAAAAGTTGAACTTTACCGTTTTTATAAGCACTGACCTGATTTGGGTTAGCATCAATTACTTTTTGTGCAATCTCTTTAATTGCTCCAGTATCTGAAATTTGACTTAAGCCTCTATCTTCAACAATTTTAGAAGCTTTTGTGCCTTCTTTCATCATATCAATAATAATTTGTTTTCCAATGTTGTTAGAAATTGTATTTTTTTCTATAAGAGAAATTAATTCTACAAGATTTTCTGGAGTTAATTTAGTATCAGTAATTTCCAATTTTTCTTCTTTCAAGTAAGCTGCAATTTCACCCATAATGAAGTTTACTGCAATTTTTGGAGAAGCACCTAATTTTAATACTTCATCGAAGAATAATGCAAGTCCCATTTGCTCAACAATTACAGAGGCATCATATTCGCTTAAACCTAGGCTCATATAACGTTCACGTTTTGCTTGAGGCAATTCAGGCATTTGTGATCTGATTTCTTCAACCCATTCTCTTGAAATTTTTAAAGGCATCAAATCCGGTTCAGGGAAATATCTATAATCGTGAGCATCTTCTTTCCCTCTCATAGAACGGGTTTCTCTTGAGTTGTCATCCCATAATCTTGTTTCTTGAATAACTTCTCCGCCTTCTTCAACGATTTCGATTTGTCTATCTATTTCATATTCAATAGCTCTTTGAAGAGCAGAAAAACTGTTTACGTTTTTTATTTCAGCACGTGTGCCGAATTCTTTAGAGCCTTTTGGCATAATAGAAATATTAGCATCACATCTCATAGAACCTTCTTCCAAGTTCCCGTCGCATACACCGATGTAACGTACAATATTTCTTAATTCTTCCATATAATTTCTTGCTTCTTCAGAAGATCTCATATCAGGTTCTGATACTATTTCCAATAATGGAGTGCCTGCTCTGTTTAGGTCAACTAAAGAGTATGAAGATCCAGCAAGCCCATCAGCACCTGCGTGTACAAGTTTCCCAGCGTCTTCTTCCAAGTGTGCACGAGTGATACCTATTCTTTTGCCTTTTACGTCTAAATGGCCGTTTATGCAGATAGGTTCGTCATATTGGGAAATTTGATAACCTTTTGGAAGGTCCGGATAAAAATATTGTTTTCTGTCAAATTTACATCTTTCAGGAATTTCGCAATTTAATGCAAGTCCTGTTAAAATCCCCATATTAACAGCTTCTTTATTTAATACAGGTAGTACTCCAGGCATACCTAATGTAATAGGGCTTGTTTCTGAGTTTGGCTCTTTCCCGAATTCACATCCGTCCGGTGCGAAAATTTTTGATTTAGTTTTTAATTGTGCGTGAACTTCTAAGCCTATGACTACTTCATATTTATCTCTTAAATTTTCCATTTTTCCCTCTTTATAAATTTTTGCTATGATTTATTAGAATTCTTAATTTTTATTATAAAGATAAGCATAAAATATTTTAACAGCTTATCTCCTTATTTATGGCACTATTTTACCATAAACAAAGATTTATAGTAAAGAGATTTTTAGTAATTCATTTCCCAGCCTTCTTCAATAATTCTTGCAGCGCAGCCGTCTCCACTGACTTTTTCAGGCGCATCGTATAGCTTTTTGTTTCCGGCACAAAGTTCTGGATTATTTTTCCAATAGTCATTTCCTGAAGAGTCCCCAGAAAGTGCTTCTGCATAGTCTTTTCCGTAAAGCGGATATAAATGCCCATTTTGAGCAACTATAAATTTGAATATATCTCTGCCATATTGATTAGGTTTGCGTTCGCTGTTAACATCTATTATTACCTCCGCACAGATATTATTTATTTTATTTGCGTATTTGTGTGCTACAGCCTTACAAGCGCTTGGTTCTATATGATACATTACTCCATCATAAGTTACAAATTTAAATCCGCTTGTGGAAGCCCAATCTGAAGCGTTTGAAAGAAATGTATCTTTGGGTTTAAGATATTTGGATTTTATTTTTGGTGATAAGGCAGTACCTGTTTTGGCACTTTTTGTTATTTTTATCCAATGAATGATCTCTTCTTCAAATTTATTATTCCATTCTTTATTAGATGTAGTACTGTTGAAGATATTTGTGCAAATTATTTCGGTACACTCATGTTTAAACATAATTTTTTGCATAGCTTGTTCAAATTGGCTTATTGATTTTCTAAGTTGTGAGACATACTCTTTTTCATGGTAATGTTTTACTAAGCCTGCTCTTGTAAGTACTGCAACTGCTCCTATTATTGTAATAGTAAGTATAATTTCTGAAAGTGTAAAAGCTTTTTTCACTGCAATAAACTCCATTTAAT
>ULVF01019056.1_pt1 | contig 13296 bp, 37 predicted proteins | sample 1959201 | NCBI WGS metagenome assembly ULVF01 (sample SAMEA4835779, study PRJEB28245) | human gut metagenome | biome: gut microbiome; material: fecal sample | place: Denmark | collected 2008 | reverse complement strand
AAGCTGCTCCAGATAATGTATACGTTCTCTTTCCACAAAAACACCCCTTCATATATTAGATTCAATAGTTAATTATAATTCTATCATAAAAAGCCATTTTTGTAAGCCTAACATATTGAAAATTTTGTGAACACACAAATACCGGAACAGCAAAAGAGCGGGATTTCTCCCACTCTCTTGCCTGACTGAATTTGACTATTATTTTTACTATTTCATTATAATTTTTTATATACTTCAAATTAAGTCCAACTTTTTTACGAAATTAGACGGTTTTTGTCAAAAGTAGTTCACTTTTGAACCATATATAATCTTTTCTTGTATATTTTAATGTTTATTACTATAATGATATTAACAACGATCGAGTCAATGACTCATTGTTATGATATAAAGATTAAAGAAATGAGGATTTTTCCATGACCAGAGAAGAAATGATGGATAACTTGGGAAATAATTTGGAAAAAGAACGTATTGCTCTTCATTTTTCACAGTCCCAAATGGCCGAGGCTCTTGATATGTCCCTCTCTTCTTACAAAAGAATTATTAGCGGAGAAACCAATCGCATTGATTTCTACACGATCTATCTAATGTACAAACTTACCAATAAATTTTCTTATGAGCTATGTGGGATTCCGATTCCGGAATTAGAGACCTGTAATGCATTGCAGAGACTCTCCCCCTCCCAGCAGCGTTTTATCAATGGTGTCATTGATTTTGAGAAAGAATTTTCGCAGAACCTTAAAGATAATGAATCCGCCGATGATTATGTGACAATGATCATTCCAAGCGGTGATATGCAGGATGGTATGATTTACGATTCCTGCTCACTGGAAAAAATCAACGTATCTGCATATCAGAAACGTTACAACGGCATCATCGACTGCGCAATCAAAATAACCACCAACCATCTCCATCCTGTATACTTTTTAAACGATATCTTATTAATCAGCCGCCAACCCATCCGCGACGGTGATACCGGAGTATTCATCAATAAGGCAACCGGGCTTGCCTACATCCGTCGGTTTCGTCAGACGAATCCCTGCCGGCTCGAACCGATCTGTCACTACGGAACACCTTTTCTTATCGACAGTAATAATACTGCAGAGATGTCTCACTGGATCAAATTTGGTTACGTTGTTACAAAAATAAGATTCTGAATCCATTGCATATCTTTTTTACGCATTTTAATAGGCGCCATCCGAATTTTCTTTTCCGATGACGCCTATCGCTGTTCATTCTCCAATGGAATGTACCTCACTTTACTTCTTTCGTTTTTCTTACATTCTTCTCTATTCGTTTACCTCAAATGGCTATCTGAAAGTTCTTCTTCGCTTTCCTCTTTTGTATTTCCGCCACTGGTTTCCTTAGTTCGAATGTTGTGCTAAGTTGCTCCCTGCCAATACTTATGTTCCCTTTGGACCGTACCTCCTGTTTTCTTTCTGACCTCGAAGCTTTCTCGTCACTTCGTAGGATTTATTGTTTTCTGTTCTTTTGTTATATTCAATATATCACGCAATAGCATATATGTCAATATGTTTTTTTACTTTTTCATTGTTTTCATTGTTTTATCTTTAAATAGTTTTATTTTTATATATTTTTCAGACTATTTATGTTATTCCTATTGTTTACATTTCTTAATGTTACGTATTTACACATTCTTCCTCTATTGGAAACAACCTCATATTGCGAACTTATTACATAATTGTTACAATTCATTTGTACTTAGCTAATACAAATATTTGAAAGGAGGATATTATTATGTGTTTCAAACTTTTCAATAATTGTGATTTACTGACATTTATCCGTAATTGTTTCGGATGCTAATAAAAAGCAAACAGATACATGAAAATGGCTGTCGCATCAATTGATGTGACAGTCATTTTTTACTCAGCACCTGAATAGTTACCGCCTATATATTTTCCGTATAACGGCATCCCGGAAATCCACTACAGCCCCAGAATTCTCCAAATCGACCATTTCGCTTTCTCATTGGCTGCCCACAAATTGGACAAAGTTTCACTTTCGCTTTTTCACCTGCGGAGCCATCCATTTCCTTTGCCAGCTGCTCAAACACCTGTTGATTCATACGGCAATCATTCAATGCACGATGTGCGCCTTCCGTCGAAATTCCATAATACTGTGCCAGATCACTCAGCCTGTGATGTCCAAGATCCGGCAGGCACAGGCGCGCCAGTTTCAAAGTGTCTATGTAATCATTGGTCACCGTCTGCCCAAAATATCTCTCACTGTCCCGATACAGAAATTTCATATTTCAATTCTGTTTCCAAAATAGGTATAATTCATGTTTGTCACTCCATTTCTATGCTTTGAAATTGCTATTTCTTATGTTCTCCAATATGCCTCTTTATCTCCATTAAGTTCCTTATCTTCTTTTGAATATACTGGAAACCTGTGAAGTTTCTCTCTGTTGCCAAATTCTACATATTCGTATTCGAGAATTTCACATTCCATTCCATAATCAGCAGGATCTACTCTCTCAATATTAAATACTTCATGCGTATCTGTATTTACCTTGCAACTTGTTTCAATTTCTCCTTCATCTGCCCATACAGATGTAAAATTTCCATTTACTATCATTTCCATCACTCCAATCTATGCTTCATAATCAAATTCGCTTAATCCTGTATCAGCTACATATGCCTGTACAGCTTCAATTTCTGAGTCAAAATTTCCATTATCTATTCTGTAGCTACTATCTTCATCTTCAATTTCACAGTCGTAGTGTGCAAAAATTGATGCAAGTAAATTATTCATTGATGTTTTTGGTTTATATCCTTGCTCTCTAATCCACACTGCCATGTAATCACAATCACACCATTTTTCTTTTGGGTATTTACTATAATCTTTTTCTTCCGTCCATTCGCCTGTCCACTGATCTACCATATTAATCACACCTCCACATATCTTTTGTCCATCTGCTCTTTAGTATCGAAAAATTCTTCGTGTTCTAAATTGCCTTTATTTACACTAGACGCTTATATAGTACACCATAAGCCTAACTCATTCATTACTTGGTAAATTCCCTTTTGTAATGAAGTACCTACATATTTGTCTACATCATCTTCAGTAAAGTTATCATTCTCCTCAAAAATATCATTAATTTTTTGGCACAGATTACTCAACTCTGTTTTCTGTTCTTCTGTTAATTTGTTTAGTAAGTCTTCCATTTAATCACTCTCCCTTCAGATTAGGGCACAAACCAAGACCACCATCAATTTCAGGTACTCTTCTGTATGCGTCTCTATGAATACAATCTGCCTTATTACATTCGCTGCAACAACATTTCTTGTATTCCTCATAACTCATTTTGTAATTTGTCTCTTTGAATCTCTCTTCTGTCATCATAATTACTGCACCTCCAATGCTTTCTGTACTTTCTCGTTAAACTCACCATATAAAGATTTCCATTTCTCAATCATTTCTTCTGTAGGCTCACCAATAAGATTGTATCTTTCTTGCCTATATTCTTCTGGATCTTCACAACATTCTGTTACAAACACGGCAGTTCCAAATTTATCTGCATCACATCCAAAACCACCAGTTGCAAGTACAATTTGATATTTTGCGTCTTTAAACTCTGGTTTGAAAAAGCCTGATTTAATAACAACCAACTTACCTTCAATATTGTCACTTAATGGTTTACATTCACTTTTATCAATTATTGTTTTCATTATAGTTTACCTCCTTTGCCCAATCTGGTTCAATTCCTCTTGCTCTCCATTCTATTACAGAAACTTTGTAGCCTTCGTTTTCTGGAAATTTTTCTTTTAATAATTTGTAAACCCGTTTTGCTTCCCAATCGTATGTAAGCTGTCCTTGTTCTGTTGCAAATAAATATTTGCCATCTTTTGACACATTTATTCTTGTATAATCAACCATTTTACTTGCCTCACTTTCCAAATAAACAGTTCTTTCTTTTGGATTTATACAACTGCTTTCCAATCAACTACCTGCTTATATCCATCTGCCTGTAAGATATGAATTTCTTCATCCTTATCAAGTTCGTAATGGTTTCTGAAAAATTCTTTTAATCCCTCTTCTCTTTCTGCTCTCCACAATTCATCATGAGTGATTACATCTCCAAATTCTTCCTCGTCCGTTGTTACAGCAATATCAGAGATTTTTTCAAAATACATTGCTTCAAGTAAATCTGTATCAACATCTCCCTTGACAATGTAATCTTGCCAATCTCCCTGACTATACCCTCTAATTGTCCCAGTCTCAAAAGTATCTTCTGGATAAAGAAGTCTAATTACATCAATGAGAATATCTTCTATACATCTGCATTTATCATACATTTCCTTTGCTGTTTTATACTGTTCCTGCGTTAATGAATAATCATTGCATATATCTAGTGCATCAAAATCATTTGCAATATCATCTAATAGTTCATTTGCTTTCTGATACCATTCTGCCTCCGTACATCCTGTAAAATCTCTGTTACCCGTAAGAACAACTTGTTCATCAAAATTTTCACAACCGCAATAATCTTTCCAGCCTTGATTGCTATTGTATAACCACCATGTTCCATCGCCCGTGTTATCTATTTTGATTTCTACCATATCAATCAACCTCACTTTCTACGCTATCTGCCTTGCTATATCTTCAATGTTTCCATTCATTACAATTACTGCATCTTTATTATCAGGATGTTCATTCATAAAATCTCTTAATCCTTCAAACTGCTTGTTGTCTGCATTTTCAATCATCTGCCTTACATTTTTATTATGCAGCTTAATCAGATAAGCCTTTTCATAATACTGTTTGAATAACAGATTTTTCTTTTCACAATACTGCTTAATCAAGTCAATCTGTTTCTGTTCCTCTTCTCTGATAATTTCAACTCTTGCCTTCTCATTGGCTTCTGCTTGTTCTTTTCGCTTACGATTTCCAATCAGATGATTGAATAATGAGTTTGTTTCGCACAGATTCTTAATAACTGCATTGTCAATGTTATATACATCAGGATTATCTTTGTTAATCCACCATAAAAAGTTATCAATCGTTCTGTTGAAATTCTCTTCAAAGATACATCTGTTACCAAGATTTCTGTTGTAGATTTCCTCTCCGTTTCGCTCAATCCGTAATGATGTATATACATTTTCATCTGGTTTATTGTTGTAGATAGTCCATTCATATCTATTCTGTCTGCCATATACAGTTAATCCGTATGCACTGTATAACTGTTTCTCTTCATTCTTTAAATATATAAGTCCCATGTCACTTACCTCCACAATTCAAATCTGAATTTGTATATTTTGCCCATTTTCCTGTATAAACACCATTCATTCTTTCTTCAAAAGTTCTCTTTCTCATTCCATACATTTCTGTTGCAACTTTATACATGTCATAAACAAGATTCTTTTCCGTATCAATAATCATAAAATCTTTTGGATTTTTCACATTGTCCAATACATACTGCATGAAATCTCTGAATGTAATTAGTCTGTTTGTTGTACACCATACAAGAATTTTATTTTTGTCTTTGGTGTCTCTTGTTATAAATTTCATCAACTGCATTTCACATTCTCCTTCCTAATAAATAAGACAGACACATTTGTTTGCATCTGCCTTATTATTCTCTGTGTTATTTACCCTCAATCCATTTACATATCATTAAGTAAACAATAAAAACAATAATTGTTGTGACAATCACTTTCCAATCAAATAAATCTACTCCCATTTTATTTGCAATTCTATTAATTGCTAATCCTAAGAAAAATGGTAATACTTTTAACAATGCTTCTATAAAATTTTTCATTTTGTTCATCCTTTCTTCTAAGTAAATTACAAATTCCATTGCCATTTTAGTTCTGAAATACAACGTCTGATATTTCTTTTATTAATCTTTCAGCATCATTAACTCGCCTTGCTAAAACATCATCTGTACAAAAATCCCATTGCTCATCTTCATTTACCTTTTTTATTATCTGTAATGACTGAGATAATAATGTGTTAATGCTTCCCAATGCTTTTAATGTATTGTCTTTATCAATAATATGTTTTGCCATATAATCACGCTCCTTTACCACTCTGGCTCTTTATCAATTAAGCCTAAGTAAAATTCATGCTTTGCTCCATCATTAAAATGTTCTCGTATATTAGCAAGTGTTTTCGTTCCATTTTTTAATAATTCGTAATCAGCAAGTACCATATCATCTGTATATTTTGCATACTCGTTCCTACCAATGTTCAATCTAAAAGTTTCACCTGTTCTAACCCAACCCCATTTCCCTGTATTTTTTGCTTTCGGATAAGCACCTATCATATACCCATATAAGTCTGGATATTTTTCTGAATTTTCGCTATGCCAATCTTCAAGCTGTATTTTCGTTCCGTCTGATAAAACAGCCTTGTCAATTATTTTCTGCATAACACTTCACCTCGCTTTTAATTTTAAATCTTGTATACTCTGAATAATTTTCATAAATCTCTTTACACCATTCCTCATCTTTAATCTGCTTTGCAAGTAGATCAAAATCAGGATTAAAATAATATGCCTTATGTCCCACTTCTGACGATTTATCTGTTCTGTCTTTCCATTTTGTGATAATTACCATCTCATATCTTTTATCTTTATCCCAAGACTGCCCAGCTAATTCTGCTGTATATAAATTATTCTGCATAATCAACTAACCTCCTTGATAAATTTTTGAATCATTTTTCTGTATGTAGAAATCATGCGATTATAAGTCCAGTATTTAGAATCAGAATAATTGTACTTATTGAAAATTTCTTTTGCCTTGTCGTTATATTTTTTCATAATGTCATATGAGACTGTTTTGCCTATACAATCATAACCATCTAAGATTACATAATCTCCAAAGATATAAGCATCACATGCCCAACCTTCTGGTCTTGTGCAGTAATAATCTGCATTCTCAAACTGTAATAAGTTCTGAAGATTTCCATTTCCTGCATTTATAATATGGTAATTCTCTTTGAGAAATTTCTTTGTAGTTTTCTGTTTACTCATACTAATCAACCTACCTTTCTAATCATCAATTAAATGCTCAACATCTGCCTTTTCTGTTAATGGAATAGGTGTATCAAGCGTTCCCATACAGTAATCATAATCCCACCAATCTTCATCATATCCAGTTTGTAGTGCTTCAATAATGTGATTAGCAAGAAGATAATTCCCTTCGTCTATATTTAACTTTGCAAACTCTTTCAATCTGTCAAGTGTTGTAATCTCGTCTAACTCTTCATTAAGCTGACTCATTACATCTTCAAATGATTTCTCTTCAAATTCTGTTCTTGTCATACAATCACACCTTTCTAATTTCTTTTAACATATTCGCTTTGCACATCATTAAGTTCTCTTTCATATCCTCAATTCGTATATCCATAAACTCTTTAAGTGCCTTGTCAAACTGTTTTTCTGTAATGTTATGACCATAATTTGCAATCACAACATCCATAATTTCTCTATACGAGAAGCCATTAAATAATGTGTCATTTTCATGTATTGGTGAGTTATAAGTAAACTCTTTTCCATTCCGTGAATCCGTTTCAGGATCATATAACCATCTGCTCATATTAAACCTCCTCTACAATTCCGTTTTCTACATTGCTCCAATGGTATTGCTTTCCGTTCTCTACATTCTCAAAAATTACTGAATATGAAAATGTTTCAAACGGTGCAAATACTTCACTATTACAAGTTGTTGGCAACTTCTCTGCATTCCAATCAATACCAAGTTTTCCATTTACTTCTTTCACTGTAAACACAGTTCCATAGTTCCGTGTTTTGATTTCTCTGTTGCATGTGTCGTACATATGCACTTTCACTTTGTCATTTACCTTTAACATTTTGTGTTCCTCCTTGTAATAAAATAGGCAGCTAGTATATTATTCTCCTAACTGCCTTTGCGTTTACTTGTTATTTACTTTCCATAATTTACACTCATTGGATGCCAACTCATATCCAATCCGAAATCATATTCCAGACATTCAATAATTTCATCCTCGTTGAATGCAAGAGCTTTCATTTCTCTTATAATTATCTCCTCGAAATCATCTTCGTCCTCAATTAACCCCATGAGATAATTGATAAGATATTTGAGCTTCTTACCATGCTTTCTGTAATCTGCTAACTGTTTCCGTGTATTTTCCGTTATCATTTTCCTCACTACTTTCCTAAGAAATCTTAGTTTCATTAAATTTGCCAGTCTGAACAATTTTCACATGTGTTTCCTTTATTGCTCAAGCAAATAAGTTCTGTATACTTTCCACAGCAATCGCAATATCCAAGAAGACTATTTCTTGTCCATTTTCCATTGATTTTGACATATCTGTACTTATGATTCTGCATGATTTCAGGGACTTTATCAGAATATATAACAACTCTTGCACCTGAATGCACACTTGTATTTGCTTCTACAAATACAACCTTCTTTCCTTGTGATAAAATTTCATTTTGTCGTTTTTCTAATTTATCGTAAAAACCAAGTGAAGTACAACCATAAATGATTTCATCATTTGATTCACAACCATCATATAAATTCATAATATCCTCCTATCTTCAAATGAAACACGCATTTCACGAGTTGAATAAAGGAATACATTTTCCCATCAACTCAGAATTGTAGCAACCGTAATTTCCATCTTGTCCACTGCATAATATTTCACTATGCTTATCACAAAATCCAGCAATCGCTTTTTTATCTATATAATTACCTAAAGCCATTTTATCTTTGGCAATTACATAACCATGCCACATTTTCGCTGTATTTCCACATATAACACATTTCTCCGTTTTTAAATGCTGCATATAATCACTTTACCTTTCCAAAAGAAATATCCATTTAATTGTCAATTACATTTCTCAAAACTCTTTCAATTGTTGCCTTATCATACACATCTGAATGTCCATTGTGACAATTAGGCAGTTCGTTGATAGCAACAATACATTTTTCAATTAGTTCTTTTGCAAATTCTCTTCGTTCTCTTTTTGTCATAATATTACCTCCAAATTTCTGTAAGAAATATGCATTTCTACTCTGATTTAATATTTCGATTTATATAATTCTTAACACGATTATTTATTTCAATTTCATCAAAATTTGAAATTTCAATTCCACCATGTTGCTCGAACGAAATTATTTTTATTTCTTGGATAACAATATCTGTTATAAACTTAATTAATGTTTCTTTCTTTTCAAATACTTTTTTTATTTCCATAAATAATCACCACCTGAACCCATACTGCTCAATCTTTTCTTTCTTTGCATACTCGTAAATGTCTGACACATTATCAATCTGAATTTTATTCAATTCGCACTGCTTTTTCTGTTTTTCAAATAATCCCCATACAGATGCAAACCTCTGTGGCTGTACACATTCCATATATTTACGCATAAGTTTACAGGTATCTTCAAAATCTACCTTATAATTTCTCATTTTAATCACTCACTTTCTAATGAAATATCTTTTATTCTCTTTTATTTTCTTTTCCGTTTTCTGTTGCAATGTTTCCTTGCGTGACGACACTGAAAATCATATACTGATTTTCGGTTCTTTTTCTGTACTATATTCTCTAACACTATACATTTAATATGTTCATAATCTAGTTCCATAAAATAATCATCCTTTCCAAAAGAAATATCTGTTTGCTATAACTTCAACGCAACTCTATTTACAACCGACTGTACTATTGATCGTACATTTTCAGCAGTTACATTGATTTCATATTTTGCCTTGTCGATTGTTACTGTAATATAATCTTCTCCATTATATACATCCGCATATATATCTACAGTTTCATTTCTGTCTTCTGCAAGCCCTATAAATAATGGTTTTAATAATTTAACTGCTCTATCTATATCTCTCATTTGCTTTGCCTCCAATCTGAAGAAAATCCATTTCTAACACCATTTTTCAAGTTCATACATAACATTTGAAATTCCCTTATAAAGAGAACTTCCATAATATTCATCAATATTATTTTCTGTGAATCCATTGTCTTCTTCTGTGAAAATGTAATTAATTTGTTCGCACAAATTAGCAATCTTCTCTTTCTGTTCATCTGTTAGTTTATCTAACATACTATCACTCCTTTTATAAATCTAAATCACCCTCATCGCAAACTTCACCACATTGTCCATCAGATGTGAGAATTAAGGCTCTGTAATCATTTCCTCTAAACGATACTATTCCCTTACCTTCCTCAATAACATATCCAATACGTTCTCCATATGTATCTCCTGATGGCTGAAACACAATTTCCATATCTTCATCGTAGTCTTCTAACATTCTTTTTAATTCACCAACTGTCATATTTAATCACTCACTTTCATTTTCAAACTCGTCAATAAACCTTTGTGTAAACTTACCTACTTTGTAAGTTCCATAGTTTACCTTTACCTTATCCGTAATTTCCAGATATCCATTCTCAACCATTGCATCAATCAGATCAGGACAATCTGCGCTTAAAAATGATTCTCCCTCATCAAGTGAATACTGTGGAATATTGATTGTTACATCTCCATAACATTCTCCATCTGATGTATAAGCAATAACTGCTTTCCTCTGAAACATATCTGCATATGTTGTTACTACAAAATCTGTGATATTATATCCATTTACCTTCATTTATTTGTCCTCACTTTCTACAATTTTAGGATTACTCAAATTCAAGTATGATTCTTTCAACATTACAATTGCAGGGTTTCCATTTAATGTTAATCCCCATGCAAGATCCTTTGCATACGCTTTTGAAAAAGTCATTGCCTCTTTTCCATCTTCCCATTTTGCAACTTTAGGTTTACTTGATACGTTTGTCACATACTTGATTTCTGTTCTATCCTTATATGGAAATAAAATTCCAACTACATATTCTTCTGTTTTCCGTGCCATAATTATTCCTCCTCACTTTCTTAAACTCTCTTCATCTACAATACAGTAACAACCAAGTGCATCTCCAACTATGTCATTATCAACTCCAAGTGATGTAACAATTTCGTTGAATGTACCTTCGCTATAATCTTCTCTGTAAATTTCAATGTATTTCTGACATTTGGTTACATAATTCTTTTCTGTTCTGCTTCTGAAACAATCTAAAGCGTTTTGCAAGCAATCTGCCTTTCTCTTTGTATCATTCCAATAAGTAAAATATGTTCCACTTGACCACTGCTGACCTTCAGGTTGCGTTGGATCGTAACCACTAACAACTGCATACTGTGTATCACTTTCGCTTTGCAACAGTGCATAATCGTCTTTCCGTAAAATTTCAATCCATTTCATGCTTACACCTCCTGTAATTTATTCTCCTTTATAAGTCGTTCTCTAACCATTTTGTTCAGATCCTTATTTACCGTAATAATTTTATGAGAAGTCCGATTCATATAAATGAAATGACTTCCCTTGCACCGTGCAAATCTGTACCCATTCCGTAATAGAATTGGTTCAAATTCTCTTAACTGTTTTGTTTTTCTATATACCATACTCATCAATCCTTTCCTTATTATAATGTGTTTGTTTTTACATTGCTTTTACTTTTGCTGTTTTGCATTTTCTCTGTGAATGGACTTTAATTTAATTTTTTGTATAAAAATAACGGCTTGCCTTTCGGTTTGCCGTTTTTAAATCTTTACTAAATAGTCGCATCCTCTTGGTGTCAAAGCTGAAACTTCAAATGCTTTTCTTCCAATTTTGTGCAATTTACTTTTCGCTTTTCTTGCTTGTGTTATATTATTGCAATATGCTGTGACATATGGATAAGTTGTAGTAACACAATATTCTACATACCCATGTTTGTCTGGCTTTGCATTCTTTTTAAAACAAGTTCTGTCCTTACACTCTTTCGTCCGCAAAAGATTCCCACAAATTTCTATATACATACATCCTTTACATGGACAACTTGAACTATCCCATGTCTCTTGTAACTCTTTTCGAATTTCGTTTGTCCAATACTCTACATCTGCATCATCTTCGCTTAATAAATCCTCTTCGAGATTCCCAAGCAAATTTCGTATAGAATTTGCAAACTTACCGTTTTCTTTTGACCATTCAAAATCACACGTATAATTATATGCATTTTCTGCAATTTCTTTTGTGGTAAACGAACCATTCCAATGTTCGTTTGCATATATAGCAATATCATAAAAATCACTATATTCTAACATGTTTTCACTTCCCTTCTCTTTATGAGTATATTATTTAATTCAATACACATTCCCTTGCATGAACTGCGTTCTCCACAATTCTTACAAAGAGTATTGAATATTTGTGGGCTAATTTCCTTTGACATTTAATATTCCTTTCTTTCTAACATATACTCATAGTATGCACATTCTGTTTCAAATAATTGATATTTACCTTCAACAAATCCCATAAATCTGTCCGGCACTGTATATCCTTTTACCAAATCCATACCTCCTTTTGTAAAATGAATAACAATCCTAACCAAATTAAAAACAACGCAACAGTTGCCTCTTTTACGATGAATAAAGATGCAATACCTGTACATATACTGATTAATCCTAATAATCTTTGTTTCCATAATTCACGCATTTTCTTTTCCTCCTTCCATGTCATTATCTGGACAAATTCCCATAGCTAAAAGTGATTCTTTTGCTGTTTTTGCCTTTTGTAATTGCTATTAATAAGGCATAGTAGTTACTTTTCAATGTTTCGTTCATAGTATTATTCTCCTTTTTAAAGTAATCCACATGCAGATAATAACTTCTTTGCAAATGGATGTTTATTTGCTTCGAGTTTGCGTTTTAAATCACGGTTATATCGATCTTCGTAATAATCACGTTCTGCCTGTGCGATTTCTGCTTCTGGACGATTATCAATAACATCATAACCATCCTTAATGATAATTATCATTTGCATTTCCTCCTTGTATCTGTACTAAAAAAGCGATGCTAACGTCTGTGCTAACATCGCTTTACTCATATTGTGCGTTTTGATTCCCTGCGATTTTCGTTTTACTTCTGCCTTCACAGAATAGATCCGTGATGGTTGCTTTGCCTTTGCAATTTCATAATTACAATAGGTATTGTGGATTGTTCTTTGTTTCTCTGACATGACGATCCTCCTTATTTTGGGTATAAAAATAGCACCTAACAGATTTTAATTTCCATTAGATGCTATATAAATATGACACTTTATGAGATTATTTTTTTACAAGTTCCATTTTGTAACCAAGTGCATCAATAATTTTAACAAATAAAACTAATGATGGACTATGTGTTTTCTTTTCAAACCGTGAAATACTTTGCTGTTTGCTTTCCGTTAAATCTGCTAATTCCTTTTGGGAAATGTTCG
>ULVF01086001.1_pt1 | contig 13364 bp, 8 predicted proteins | sample 1959201 | NCBI WGS metagenome assembly ULVF01 (sample SAMEA4835779, study PRJEB28245) | human gut metagenome | biome: gut microbiome; material: fecal sample | place: Denmark | collected 2008 | reverse complement strand
TTAGAAATAAAGGCAATTATATCTCTAATGACCGATTTGGGATAAAACAAACATTTGCAGGTTAATGATCATTTCTTGAGAAGGATATGGATTGACTTCTCTCTTCTTTAGATCACTATATTACCTCAGCTCATTTACATATCATCATTTATTGAATATCAACCGTCTACGCCCCATAGCCTCCGATCTCTCATATCACAAGTAACTCAGAAAACTCCCGTGTCGCCATTGACAGACAGGCCACATCCCGAGCCTCACCAACACCGGACAACACGCTACAACGGACGGGCCACAAAGATACCACTGACAGAACGCTGGGCGGCCAGATAGCGGGAAAGGGTCCGTTTGTCCTCCACTACCTTTTTATAGATCAGGGATGCGTTGATCATGTGCAGGCCATCGTCATGCCACACGGCAATACCCACATGGTTGGTGTCCAGTCCTGATTTGGTCGATACCGTTGCTATGATGTCCCCATCATGAACCGTCGAACGTAGCAGCTTCGTATTCGTAACGGCTGCCTTAGGAATATAGCGCATCCGCAGACGACTGGTTGCCTGTTCCATCTGTTTAATAGCCGTCAGCCACTGTGGATGGCTTACCAACATAGGATACAGACTTTGATGAGTCGACATAAAATTAACCTTCTTCTGGGCCACGGCCTTGAAAGGCGGATTGGGCGACTGAATGCTGCGTACGATGCCGTCCTGCTCATGACAGCTGATCCAATAGGCGAAATAATGCAGACGGTTGACATAAGCCACCTTCCCATCCTTATAGCGCACCCGCCGTAACTGATCACAATAAGTTCGGAAGTCATTGCGTCCCTGGTTCACTGTACGCGTCAGAGCAAGCACCGACTCTACAAAAGTGGTGCAATCGAGCTGACACAGATTCACGACAAGCCGTTCCTCTTTATTCTTCTCCAAAGTCTTGCCTACATAGGGAAGTCCCAACAGCTTACGGGCAAAAAATATCATACGCTGTCCGGTCGTCTGTTTCTTCGGTGCCTCACGCAACAGAGAAACCACGCGTACAGAGTCACTTCGCGTATAAACTGTTTGAGCAGTGACCGCGTATGTACCGATGATTAATAAAATACAACAGAATATCTTTCTCATAACACGAATTAAAAAGGTGAGCTCACATCAAAGACGACTTTGGGTGAACAGAACAGGAACAGATTCTCTTACCTGTCGAAATGACAAGAAGGTATGTTGATCCTGCTCATTTCTTTGTCCGGCAATATGCCAAGGATATCATAACTGATAAACAAAAATACGGTATTTTATCAAATGTTCAATAAAGCAGGTCTGAGTTTTTAGTAAAATTAGTACTTCTCACTGGGAGCAGAATATATATAGGAACATACTCCTATACGTCCACTTCATCAAGATGACTCTTTATAAGTACCATCTTTCATCATATTTATCTAAGTATTTATGGGGCAACGCCACTATAACACACTTGTCGTCAAGATATTTATGACAGAAGACGTTTCTTTCATAAGAACATTCTCGTTGAATCGGCTACATTTTTCATTAGTATCCCAATCCATAAAGTTTCCTTGAACACCCAATGATCAGCTAACTATCGTCGTTTTCCGAAATTAAAACCTACATATATATTAAGGTATCCGAAGGAATTGTTTGTGTAGAACTGGTCTTTCTTATAATTATAAGAATGAAAGACAGCACTCAATCCCGCATACCACCGCATATTGTTATACACAAGCCCCACACGGGAAACGAGATCGGCATTAATATTCTTAATATCAAAGTTTTCTATAAAATCTTGAAAGAGGATAGAACGGTTCTCGTTCTTCGCCTGATTATACGCCAGGCCTACCGTGAGTGAGACATCAAGAAGCCAGTTGTGGGCAAAGACCCAGTTGTAAGCATAACCGCCGCTGACGCTGATGTCATAGTAATTCACCTTTCCCGCCATCATGGTAGAATCGATCTCTCGCTCCACCAGATCCTCACCAAGACGACTGGAGGCCAACGAGCGGAACTCATCCCAGTCGATCGACAGTTTGTGATGGGTGTATCCGATACCGACAAGGGCACTGCCGGCCGAACGGCGTTGGATATTGCTCTGGCTGTATGCCGCCGGATAAGAGAATTTCTTATGATTGAAGATATAATATAAATTGAAGCCTTTTACACTCGACTGGAATCCGTTGAAAGTCACATCCTTCATCGGAGAAGTGTCGATGCCATGACCCAGACGAAGATCCGTGATCTTATAGACATCACCCGACTTACGATAGAAGAGGTCGACGCCCAGCTGATTGCTATAAAGACTGAGTGAGAAATCCTGCTTGTGATCGTCATCACTCAGACGTGCAAAGTCAATCGTATAACCTAAGAATATCCAGCGCCAACCGAAATAAGGACCTAGCTTAATGCTCGGCTTGGGAGAGAACGTGATGCTGCGGCCGTTGGGAAAGCCGAGCTTATAGGTTTCATAAGTGTTCGTATTCTGTAGCATCAGGGTGAAGTTGTAAGCCTGCGGCTCCACATAATTGGTATCCACGGCTGAGAAATTCTTCACAAACTGATAGATGGAATTCAGAAAGCCATTGCGCAACTTATGCCCTCCTTTCCTGGGAGCATCATCTTCAACCATTGTCTCATGTCGGATGGTGTCCTCCCCAGCCCTTTCTGTTTGCTCTTCCTCCATCGCTCCATCAGTTGAACCGGGCCATACCGATTCTGTCACTGCACAACAAGGAACAGTGAGAAGACACAGAAACAAGCAAAACAGAAAGATTTTCCTCATCTACAATATTTAGATTTTACCCAAAATCCGGTCCATCACCCAGTTGACCGGCGTCGCACTCACACTGGTAGTGGTACAATGTCCAATGCCCTGCAGATGCTCTATCACCGTGCGGATGATGGGCAGCTGTACGTAAGGTGGATTGGAAACCGCTATGCTCTGGTTGCCGTCGGCATTGACCAGACGGATCGGATCATAATTATACACCGAGAAAGAAAGCATGCCCTTGTCGCCGATCACCTCGATGACATCTTCCTTCGCACTCTCATGACCGACAAAGCACCACGAGGCCGAGCCGGGGAGACCATTAGCGAAACGGAATACTGCACTGATCGTATCTTCCGCATTATACAGATGGGCACGGTTGGCAGTATAGCCATGTGCCTTGGTGATCACACCGAAGAACTCCTGAAGCAGGTCAAGCTGATGAGGAGCAAGATCATAGAAATAGCCGCCTCCCGAGATGTCCGGCTGGAGTCGCCATGGCAGATCCTTTGAGGCATGATAGTCCAGATCACGCGGAGGGACACAGAAGCGAAGCTGCACATTAAGTATGCGTCCGATGGCACACTCATTGAGGAGCTGCCTCACACGCTGGAAATAAGGAAGATAACGACGGTAATAAGCCACAAAGCAGGGGACACCGGTCCGCTCGCTGATGCGGTTGATGCGCACGCAGTCCTCATAGGTGGAAGCAAGCGGCTTCTCGATATAGCAAGGCTTACCTGCCTCCATAGCCATAATGGCAAACGTGACATGCGACGAGGGAGGGGTAGCAATATAGATGGCGTTGACATCCGGGTCATCGATCAGGCGCTGGGCATCGGTGTACCAACGGCGGATGTGATGCTTCTCGGCATAGGCGCGCACCTTATCTTCACGGCGCGACATCACAGCCATGACCCGGGAACCCGGAACCTCATTAAACGCAGGACCCGACTTCTTTTCTGTCACTTCACCACAACCTATAAATCCCCAATTGATCTGTTTCATGATATGATAAACTGGCTTGTTATCTCCAGACAACCGACTACGACCCCGTCGTTCCGGCTTCTGGTATCGTTGCAAAGATACAAATTTATCCAAGACATTCAAAGCTTTAACCTTAAAATATTCGGGCAATATTTTGTGATTACACGATTATTTCCTATCTTTGCGCAAATGAACAAGATACTATTTTATATCCTAATATTCTCCGGGATGCTCTCGGTCGCTCCTGTTTCTGCACAGAAGGCAAAGACCTCTAAGAGCACGACGGGCAAGGCCGACGGCTCTGCCCTCTTCCGTCAGTTGCAACCCGCCACAGCCAAGGTAATGTTTATTGACAGCGTCGTCGTAGGCAAGGCCGATTTCCTGCGTGCCCTGCCTCAACCTACTGTCATGGGTACACTGACCGACCGCGGAAAGTCCTCACTCCCTCTCATGCAATACGAGAATGAGTTGGGCGACCACCGTATCTATGCCGACGGCAATGCCGATTCGACAGCCCTCTACTCACAGACCCTGCTTGGAAAGGACTGGAGCCAACCCGACAAGCTTGAAGAGATCTCGCAAGCCTCCTATCACAATCAGAACTTCCCCTTCCTGATGTCCGACGGCGTGACGCTCTTCTTTTCCGCAGAAGGCCCACAGAGCATAGGAGGCCGTGACATCTTCATGACGACCTACGACAGCGACAACGCCACCTATTATGAACCGCAGAACTATGGTCTGCCGTTCAACTCCACGGCCAACGACTACCTGCTGGCCATCGACGATGTCGACACTCTCGGATGGCTTGTCAGCGACCGTTTCCAGCCGAAAGACAGTGTCTGCATCTATACGTTTGTACCCACAGCCTCACGCGTCGACTTCTCTGCCGACAATCTGACCCCTGAGCAACTCAACAGCTATGCACGCCTCTATGCCATCAGCGACACATGGAAGTTTGGCAACCGAATGGCCGCCATCCGTCGTCGCGACGCACTTCTGGAACGCATGAGCCAGAAAGGACAGCGACGCAACGAGCCGCTCATCATCAGTGACCGACTGACTGCCTACAAAGCCAACGACCTCAAGACGACAGAAGGACGCTCGCTCTATCAGCAATGGCAGACCGTCGTCCAGATGGAAAAGGAGACGCAGGACGCCCTCGAAAAGCTCCGCCAAAAATATATCGCACGGCCCGACGCACAGACGGCCGGAAAGATCAAGGACGCCGAACACGATCTTCTGCAGCAACGCAACGACAAAGAGTTGTTGGCCAAAAAGATACGCAAGGCAGAGAATCAATAAACGCCATTAAATACCAATGCTATGAATACAAGAATTCCGGAATCGGAGCTCATCATCAATGCAGACGGAAGTTGCTTCCACCTGCATCTCCGCCCTGAGATGCTTGCCGACAAAGTGATCCTCGTCGGCGATCCCGGACGGGTGGAGACCGTTGCCGCCCACTTCGACACTCGAGAATGCGAGGTGCAGAGCCGTGAGTTCCATACCATCACCGGCACCTGTCAGGGCAAACGCATCACCTGCGTCTCTACCGGCATAGGATGCGACAATATCGATATCGTAGTCAACGAACTGGATGCTCTCGCCAATATCGACTTCTCCACACGCATGGTGCGTCCCGAGCACCGCGAGCTGACCCTTATCCGTATCGGCACCTGCGGCGGCCTACAACCCAACACACCAGAAGGCACCTACATAGCCAGCGTGAAGAGCATCGGCTTCGACGGTCTGCTCAACTTCTATGCCGGTCGCAATCATGTCTGCGACCTGAAGCTCGAAGAGGCCTTCAAGCAACACATGCACTGGAACCCACAGCTCGCAGCGCCCTATGTAGCGGTAGCCGATGCCGAGCTCATCGACCGCGTAGCCGGCAGTGAGATGGTACGCGGCTATACCATCGCATGCGGCGGCTTCTACGGACCACAGGGACGTGTGCTCCGCCTGCCCCTTGCCGATCCCGATCAGAACGCCAAAGTAGAGTCATTCGAGTACGAAGGGATGAAGATCTGCAATTTCGAGATGGAGTCGTCAGCCCTCGCCGGACTGTCCTCCCTCCTCGGACACAAGGCAATGACCTGCTGCATGGTCATCGCCAACCGACTGGCAGGCAAGGCCAATCCAAACTATAAGAACAGCATCGACGGCCTCATCCAGCTCGTCCTTGCAAGGATCTGATACTCCCTATAAACAGGAAACAGATTGTGTCGGCTATCCTTCTCCGATACCGACCGTCATCAAACGACCACGGGCCGACCGCCAACACTATGACGTACCGACCCGTGGATGAATCTCCAATAAAAAAATATCACGCCCGCCAACGGGTTGAACAACAATGAAAGAACCATTACATTCAGATACCATCTGCGCCCTCGCCACTCCTGCCGGGGGCGCAATTGGTATCATACGCGTCTCCGGTCCGGAGGCTATCTCCCTTACCGACCGTACCTTCCGGGGACGACATAAGCTCTCAGATACGCCTACTCAGTGTCTGCGCTACGGTGAGGTACTGGCCGATGACGGATCGGTCATCGATGATGTCGTTATCGGCATCTGGCGCGCACCCCATTCCTATACCGGCGAGGACTGTGTCGACATCAACTGTCACGGCTCACGCTACATCCTCCAACAGGTGCTCCAGCGGCTCATCTCCTTAGGTGCACGGCAGGCACATCCCGGCGAATACACCCAACGGGCCTATCTCAACGGCAAGATGGACCTCAGTCAGGCCGAGGCTGTCGCCGATCTAGTAGCCGCGACAAACAGTGCCACACATCAGCTGGCCATCAGCCAGCTGCGTGGACATTTCTCCTCCGAGCTCGCACGCCTGCGCGAACGTCTGCTGAAGATGACATCACTGCTCGAACTCGAGTTGGACTTCTCCGACCATGAGGACCTTGAGTTCGCATCCCGGCCCGAGCTCACACAGCTCGCCCAGGAGATCGACGATCGCGTACAGCGGCTCGCCCACTCCTTCGCAGCCGGAAAGGCAATGAAGGAAGGAATCCCCGTAGCCATCGTCGGCAGGACGAACGTAGGAAAATCGACACTGCTCAACAGACTCCTCCATGAGGACCGTGCCATCGTCAGCGACATCCACGGCACCACACGCGATGTCATCGAGGACACCACAGAAATCCACGGCGTCACATTCCGGTTCATCGATACGGCCGGAATACGCGAGACTGACGACACCGTGGAGCGCCTCGGCATCGAACGGACCTATCAGAAAATCTCTGAGGCTTCCATCATATTGTGGATCATCGACGCCCTCCCCTCGCCCGACGAGGTGGCCGACATGAAGCGGCGCTGCGAAAGACGCAAGCTCATGATCGTGTGGAACAAAGCCGACATCAATCAGGTGCCAGAGACGTTGGCAACCGATCTGAAGAGCGATCTCTCTTCCGACGACGTGGCCCACACCCTCCTTTCCATCTCAGCCAAAGAGAATATAGGCATCGACGATCTGCGCATACAGCTCTATCAGCTGGCCGACCTGCCCGACCTCTCTGAGAATGATGTCATCGTGACGAATGCCCGTCACTACGACGCACTGTGCCGTGCCCACGACGATCTGCTCCGTGTCCTCGACGGTCTTCACGCCCAGCTCAGCGGCGACCTCATTGCCGAGGATCTCCGTGCCTGCCTCGATGACCTTGCCGACATCACAGGCGGTAAGATCACTCCACAGGACACCCTCAACAACATCTTCTCACACTTCTGCATCGGAAAATAGCTAACATCCTAGAATTTGGAGTACTAAAGTTAATATGAATCTAAGATTCTCAAATGGGAAGTGTGTCTAAAATAAAAATGATACTATAAAAATCAGAGAATCTAAACTTCATCAACAAGAACAGCCATAGAGAGCTCTTGATAAAGTTCTCTATGGCTATTTTACGCCTCTATCCCTACTTACCTACATCGTAAACAGGCTTAATGCCGATACACGAGAAGTACTCGTAACTCCTCATCCATATATCATTTTCGACAAAGTCAACACAAATGACACGATCCATCCTGACTGACTGTTCCCCTTGGTTGCTTCCCTCTTGAAGTCACTCAACGAGCACCTTCACAAAGGATTCGGGCAGGCAGATATTGTCGACCGCCAGTGCGTCCCGAAACAACGGGGCTATCTCCCTATCACTGAAGCCGGCAATGCCGCATCCTATCCGCGTGACATAGAAAAACAAAGCGGGATGTTCTTTCGCAAAATCAATAAACTGATCCACATAGGGTCTGATCGTTTCCACGCCACCCTGCATGGTAGGTATGGCATAGCTCTGTCCCTGCAAGCCCGTGCCTTGTCCCCATATCGCTCCGAACTTCATCTGTGCCACACGGGCCGCCCCTCCGCCATGGCGACCATGGAGATTGCTGCCGAAGACAAAGATCTCATCCTCTTTCAATGACGAGATCTTATCAGGAGTATAGGCCGGGCGCACCTTCCCATGATAGAACCTGTCTTTCAGTTCCATAGGCTTACAAAGAGATTCTTTGAGCAGTGTATCGAAAACAGGCTGCACGCGCAAGTCACGCCGGTATTTCCCTATCAATCCGTCAAAGGTGTCTGCCACCATCAGGACCTGGCCATCTTCCCACTGCATCACCTGATCGTAGGTCGCGTTCATATCCTCCAACAGTTTCTCGTCTCTGACGTGTTCGAGAATCATCTTGGCAAGCTCTCGCAAATCAAAACACAACGTATATTTGACGCCCGACACCCTATAGAAGGAGAAATCCTTATCCCACAGATAACGCGACAACAGCCTTCGCAGCGTCTCTCCGCGCCTCAACAGATCCAGCAGCGTGCCCAGCTCCTGTTCCAGCGTCAGCTGGTTCGACTCATCGGAACCGAACTCGAAAAAGGCTTTTGCCGGAGCATGAACCCCGTTTCTCACAAAAGCGGACTTCCCTTTATAGTTGGACAGTTCGTCAGCCACAATCTCCAGTGTCTTCGGACAACGTTCGCCCTCGAAATAATTCCCTAAGAAATCCGCAAAGATTTCCTGTGGCGACACGATATCAAACAGCGTCAGACAAGACTGCAACTTCATGGCATCCTCCTGCCCAAAGATCCACTCGGCATCTCCAAACACCGGCAAGGCGTTCATCACCTCATACATACGTTGTCCCAAAACAGGATGCTCCAGATAGGCCTTGGCTTCCAAAAGAGACTTAATACTATACTGTTGGGACATACGACTACGTCCCAGTCCGCGGATCTGAGGAAAGACATGCCACAGCCAGTGGGACCACTTCTGTCCCTCCTTGATCTCCTTCAGTGCCGTGGCATACGAGCCGTTGGCATCTTGCGCCGACACAAACCGTTCCAAATCGAACATATCCATATTTCGTCCTCCATCCTATCTTAAAATCAGAACATAATCTAAGACACCTCATTTTTATGGGAGGATATCCCATAATACTAAGTACTGAAACCAAATACAAATTTACAGATAAAACATAAGAAATACAAATATGCCCGTTTACAATTAGACACATTCTTTTCATTATATCTCACAATGACTCAGCTGGAATATACCATGATATTTTTAGATCCTTTTTGATCCACACCATATATCCTTCTACAGTTTATTACCATCACCATCAGAGTGCTATTGTCAATTTGATACAAAATATAGCAAATATGTTTCTCTATGACTAGAAAATTTTTCTTATAAAAGAAATTTGCATATATTTGCGGTGTTCAATGTTTAATTAAAATATATAAACTTATGGAATTATTTTCTAAAGTTCTCTCTTCTATGCTGTTGACAGTCCTGCTGCCACTAACAGCAGATGCCTCAGTTCCACCCGGCAACAAGCATCAGCAACGATTACCCCTAGTAACTATGCAAAAAGGTCATGCCCTACCGGTCAACGACCGCAAACCACTCTCCGGCACACCGGCTGCCAATTGGTCTGTAACTAACGACACTATTCCAGAAACAATCAAGACACACATACGCACAGGCTCTCCGAAAGCTATAGTACCTAAGATTCAGGTTAAGGAAGCTGCCCCGCTTAATGATTCTACAAAAGCCCGCATCACTCTCGACGTACAGAATGACTGGGGCGACGGCTCTGGCTATCAGATGCTTCTCGACAAGGACGCCACAGCCTACGGAACCTATTTCAGCGAACTTTTAGGAATAAGCTCCTTCGCTTACGATCAATGCGAATACAAACTGCCCGAGAATGCCTCATACGATGGCAACATGGCTTTCTTCGGCGATCGTCTTTCCGTCGACATTCCCGCCGGCACCTATGATTATATAGTAGTCAACCTTGTACCCGACCCGAATATGGGCTCGCTGATCTATCTGCCTGGTGGTCCGGATGCCATACACGACAATTTCACATTCACGGGCGGTTGTGAATATGTGTTCACGGTATCTCCCAAAGACCCGTCGATGGGTAATGGCGACTATTGCCAGATGACGGCCACCGGCGGCCCCGATCTGTCAGTGACAGCTATCACGTCGCCCGCCACAGGCAAGAACCTTACTGCTACAGAGCCTGTCACCATCACCGTGTCCAACAACGGTGCAGAGCCTGTCTCGTCGTTCGATGTGCAGTTCTCCGTCGATGGAGGCACGCCTGTCACAGAATCGGTCGACCGTCAGCTCGAACCGGGTGCGACATTCGATTATACCTTCAACGCCACCGCCGATCTCTCTCTGAGCGGCCTCCACACCATCGTGGCCCGTACGAAGATCAAGGGAGACATGTTCCCCGGCAACGACTCCACATCTGTCACGATCAACAACAATGCGCCTATTGATCCTCCTTACACCTGCACTTTCGGCAATGCGGCGGACAGTGAGCAATGGAACATACTGGATGCCAACGACGACATGATCACATGGTATCTTCTCCCCACTTACAGTGCTGCGGAGATCGACTACAGTGCGACCGATCCCGCCGATGACTATCTCATCACCGCCAACCCCATCCGGCTCAAGCCCGGCACCAGTCACGTGCTGCTCACCTATAACGGTATTGCTCCCAGATACTATGAAAGTATGGAAGTGCTCTGTGGAACCTCGTCCGATGTCGATAGCATGAACGTGATCGGAACTATCGAACATTTCACCGTCGAGACACAATACATTACGACACCCGTCAACTTTACCGTTGATGAAGCCGGCGAATACTATTTCGCTATTCATGCCACCTCTCCCGCCGATCAGGCCGGTATCATTCTCGATGAGATCACCATCGCCGAGGGACGCTATGCCGGCACTCCCGATGTTAGCGTGAGAGGACTGGCATTACCCACCTCGAGTTGCTCATTGGGCAAAGTGCCCGTCAGTGTTACCGTCACCAACAACGGAACGGGATCGGTCAAGGCGTTCACGCTGACTTGCAGTGTCAATGGCGAGTCCAGACTCACCCAACAGTTCAGCAAGGAGATCGGACTCAAAGACTCCGTCAATGTGAGTTTCGACGATGCCCTCGATCTCTCCGCGCCCGGCAAATACGATGTCACCGTATCCGTCACTGATGTGATCCCTGCCGATGGCGATCTCGTCGAGACCAATACCGGCAACAATAGCACCACCTCTTCTGTCAAGCATTTCGAACCGGCCGACATCCCCTTCGTTGTCAACTTCGCCGATGAGGCGACACGCGACGACTGGTACAGCGATGCGTCTTGGACATTCGATAATATATACAATGATGCGAAATACTGCGTCGGAACATCTCCCTTAGTATCACGGGGCGTCAACCTCAAGGCAGGAACGGACTACAGCCTCACCTATACTTATAAGGCAGGCTACAAGGAATCAGAATACTACACCTTCTCAGAGACCTATCGCGTCCTCTGCGGACAAGACGGCACTGATCCCTCCGATTGGTCTGTCCTGAACACCTACAATGAGGTGTACACCGACAATGCCTTTACCGTCAACGAGCTTCGTTTCACCGTTCCTACTGACGGTCTCTACCAGCTCGCCTTCGCTCAGGACCTGCCCATGGGCACCTTGGGTCTCAAGACCATCTCTCTGACCGAGGTACAGCCCTACGATGTCAAGATCGAGGCACAGGATGTCTTACCGGCCAAGATACCGGCATCACAGATGGAGGGCGTATCCCTGACTTCCTCTGTTGTCAACCGCGGTTCCGTTACCGTATCGGGTACCGTCACTGCAGCCATTGAAGGTGGTGAGGTGGTCGGATCGGCACCTTTTGAGGAGCTCGCGCCGGGCAGTACCACACAGGTGGTGATGCCTCTCCACGTGCCGGCCACTGTCAGCGGCCCTGTTGTCCTCACCATGACAGCCACCATCGATGGCAAAGAAGATGCCGACACCACCAACAATAGCATTTCCATGCCACTTGAGGTGACATCCGACATCCTCGGCTATGACTATGTGACCGACAGCATGTACACCGTGGACCATACTATCGATTTCAATGGCATACAAGGCTATTCTGTTGGTGTACACATGCACATCAACAATGCGACAGAGCTCACTAAGTTCTCCGTCGGATGGGGCGATGCCACCACCGAGGAAATAGGACTCCTTGTATTCAAGTTCGATCCTGAGACCGCTCCCGACATGTTCGGCTATCTGCCCCTTGGCGACCTTCTCTATGAAGGCACCGCACAGCACAATGGTGAAATCGGACAGGTAGAGTATCCACTTTCTGAAAAACTTGAGCTTGAGCCCGGAGACTATATGCTGGCAGTCAGTTGTATGAAAGGTGTTGCCGCTGATGGAAATCTCACCGGCAAGTTCTACACCGTTTCCACTTCCATGCTTGGCGGATATGTCGCCCTGGACGAGTCGATTCAAGGATTTGGAACCCCGGCCATCCGTGCCGTTCTGGGCACGCCCACAGGCATCGACCACGTCGCAGCCGACAGCACGACTCCGGATATCAACATCCATGTTACTCCCGGCATGCTCACACTCAGCTCCGATGACGCGCCGATCGAGACCGTGACCATCTGTTCCGCTTCCGGTGCCGTACTGCTCAACCAGACTGTCGGTGCCACATCGTTCAGTTGCAGCACCACCGGATACACACCCGGCATATACATCGTCAAGGCTACGACAAAGACTGGAACGAAGATCCAGAAGGTCACGATCCTGTGATCACGGATGCTGTCTCCCGACTGACAACAGATGGCTGCAGTCCTCCCTCGGTAAGCGACGGCTGTCATCTTTAGCAATATGTTTCGGCGGGATATTTTCGCTCGACAATATCCCGCCGATATATTTCCCTTTGAACATCCCACTCCCAAATCGGCTTTGATTGGGATTAAATGCTTCTACGTACATTATATCGTACTGGTATCACAGGCAGACCGGCACGACGAAAAAATTATAAGTCGCTTGCAGGGTCACCAGAACGGAGAAATGTCTCCTTGACTAAAAAACATACAGAAAAATATCATTTTGCTTGTGTGTTAGCAATAATATATGTACTTTTGTGAAGCATACTAAAACCTGTTTGCTATTTTTCAATAACTAATTTTTTTTTATATGATCAAACACTACTGTCCCGTTAAAAATGGGAATTGGTCTTTGAAATAATTGAAATATAGTCTTTTACAAGCATTTTTAAGGTGC
>ULVF01068637.1_pt1 | contig 13372 bp, 9 predicted proteins | sample 1959201 | NCBI WGS metagenome assembly ULVF01 (sample SAMEA4835779, study PRJEB28245) | human gut metagenome | biome: gut microbiome; material: fecal sample | place: Denmark | collected 2008 | reverse complement strand
TGTAATCTGCGATTTAAATATTTTTAATAAAAAATACTTTTTTGCATCAATCCTCAGCAGACCGACAAGCAGATAATCTTTTTCATCACAGGCACATATCGTACTGTTTACAAATGAACCCAGCAAAAAATTCATAAAGAAAAATATCCAGAACAACATGATACTTTGTCCCGTGAAAGCATTTTTCCCATCGTCCAAAAAAATATAAACAACAGCAGCTCCTAAACATATGGCGGCTAAAAAATATAAAAGTTTATTTATCATATCTCCAAGCACTGACCATATTGCCGCCAACACCGCAAGCACTCTTTTTAAAGATACTCTCGCATAAAGTTCCTCAGGTATGCATTTTCCGATAACCGGTATTCTCCTAACCGTATATATAAATTTGTTTATTCTCTCGGCAAACGCAATCTGCATCTGCTGATACATCAATTCAAACATTCTTCTTCCTCCTGACTACGAAATTTCTGAGCAATTTGCTATAAAGATTCAGGTGTCAAATCTATTTGTCATCTCTCATAAGCAAATATTCGTGCAAAAAATAAACTCTCGTACTTATTTCTCACATTTATCAATCAAAATCATATGGATCGTAGTCATCAGTCCTGCTGTCTGATTGTGTATGATTTTCGGTATTGCCATCGGTCATTAAATTATCTTTCTCGTTTTTATTTTTATCATCCGAAAGATTTTGTTCATACAAACCTGCATCTGCACTCCACATATCAATATTTTCTGTATCTTCATCACTTTCGGCACTAAGCATCTGTATAAGCTTTTCTTCAAAGTCTGCACTGTGATAAACCTCATCTGCCACTCCTGCAAGCTTTCCTCCGTGAAGAAGCACTATCTCATCACAAAGATCTTTTGCAAGCTGAAGTATATGTGTAGAAAAAATGATTATATGATCCTTTTTCATATTCATAAGCATTTCTTTCATCTCATGTGCGGCGACAACATCAAGTGATGTTAGCGGCTCGTCGAGAAGTATAACCTCAGGGCTTGCAATAACTGTCGCAAGCATCTGCATCTTGTTTTTCATTCCATGCGAATAGCCTTTTATAAGTTTGTCAAGGTCACTTCTGTCAAAGCACACCATATCTGCATATTCCTCTGGTGTTTTAATATTTTTTATTTTCTTTTTGTTTATATCAGTAAAAAATCTGATAAACTCATAACCTGTAAGAAACTCCGGAAGTATCGGTGTTGAATAGACATAACCTATCTTTTCATAATTCATGCTCTCACTGTTTTCTTCATCTGTCATATAAATCTTTCCGCTGTCAAAATCCATCTCACTGCTTATACAGTTAAAAAGCGTTGTCTTTCCTGCACCGTTTCTTCCCAGCAGCCCATATATTTTTCCTTTCTCGAACGAGTAGTCCGCACCTTTTATAACTCTTTTTTCTTCGAAACTCTTTATCAGATTTTCTACTTTTAATTCCATTACCTTTTCCCTTTCCCTATTTTCTTATCTGTCCATCTCCGTTTATGAGGTATTTCATCGTTGTAAGTTCCCTAAGTCCCATAGGTCCTCTTGCATGAAGCCTCTGTGTTGATATTCCTATCTCAGCTCCAAATCCAAATTCACCGCCATCGGTAAATCTCGTTGAACAGTTTACATATACGCACGCACTGTCTATCTCCCTCTGGAATTTCTCAGCATTTTTAAGGTCATTTGTAATGATACACTCAGAATGTCCCGTAGAATATTCTGATATATGCTCTATCGCCTCGTCTATATCATCAACAACTTTTACAGCCATGATATAATCATCAAACTCCGTGGCATAATCTTCCTCTGTAGCAGGCTTTATGCCTTCTCCGAGTATCTCAACGGTTCTCTCACATCCTCTTACATCAACATTAAACTTTTTAAACTCCTCCATAAGTTTTGGAAGAAACTCCTTTGCAACCGACTTATGCACAAGACAAGTCTCAAGTGCATTGCACACGCTCGGACGCTGTGTCTTTCCATTGTTTGTGACTGATACCGCCATGTCAATATCGGCACTCTCATCTATATAAATATGGCAGTTACCGCTTCCCGTTTCAATAACCGGCACCGTGGCATTTTCAACCACCGCTTTTATAAGTCCTTTTCCTCCTCTTGGAATAAGCACATCTATGTAACCGTTCGCTCTCATCATCTGATTTGAACTCTCTCTCGATGTGTCTTCGACAAGCTGGATTATATCTTTCGGCAGACCACATTCCTCTACTGACTCCCTCATTATGTCCATAAGAATTTTATTTGAGTTTATCGCTTCTTTTCCTCCTCTGAGTATCGCTGCATTTCCGCTCTTTATACAAAGCGTTGCCGCATCGACCGTGACATTTGGTCTTGACTCAAAGATAATACCGATAACTCCCATCGGAACTCTTGTCTTTGTGATACGCATACCGTTCGGTCTGGTGTAACCCTCGATAACCTCGCCGACCGGGTCATTTAACCCTGTCAGATATATGCACGCATCAGCGATGTCATTTATCCTTTCAGGTGTAAGCCTGAGTCTGTCTACCATTGCATCAGTTATACCATTTTCCTTTGCCATAGCCGTATCTTTTTCATTTTCTTTAAGTATCACATCAATATTTTTTCTGAGATTTTCTGCTATCTTTTCAAGAAGCTCATTTTTCTTAGCCGTTCCTGCCGTTGCTATACTCTTTTTTGATGCCTTAGCTGCTTTACCAAGCTGTTCGATATAATTCATCCGTCTTTCCCCCTCATTCTATAAACGATTTCAGGTGATTGCAAAACCAATGTGTTGTGCTGAGTGCACAATCTAATCATATCTTTACGACAGTTCCGCATACACCTATATAACGATTTGTTTCAATAAAAATCTTCAATATTTTAATAATTATATAAATTTTTTCAGTCAATAACTTTTGAGCACGCAACTGCTATAGAACCAGGTCCTATATGACACGCAATGCTTAGTGACAACGGATAAAGATCAACCTCAGTCACTCCGAATTTTTCGATTATCTGCTGTTTTAAATCCTCTGCCGCCTCAGGATTTTTGGTATGTGCTATCTCCATGTGTATGTTTTCCATATGGTCAGTACCGCCAAATCTCTTGTTTATGTCATCTTCTATTGCTGCGAGCATCTTCTTGACACCCTGCTTTTTTGTCTTGGCTATCGTATATGCGTCAAGTTTTTCTCCCTGAATCGTAAGAACAGGTTTTAACCTTAGTGCAGAGCCAAATGCTGCTGCCGCCGGTGTTATCCTGCCGCCCTTTTTGAGATATTTAAGCGTATCGAGCATTATATATATACTCGATTCAAACTTAACTTTCTCAAGCTTTTCTTTTATCTGAACTGCCGTAAGTCCTCTTTTTGCAAGTTCCATAGCATCAAGCACTGACTGACGCTGTGTGACAGATATTCTCTGGTTATCAACAACCTGAACTTTTCCATCATAATCATCTGCCAGCATCAATGCCGTATGGCATGAACTTGAAAGACCGCTCGACATAGGTATATAAACCACCTCGTCAGCCTCCTCAAGTGCCTCATCCCATATCTTCATGACGCTCTCCGGTGACGGCTGGGATGTCGATATGTCAACATCATTTTCAAGTTTCTCAAAAAATTCTTCCTGCGAAAGACTTATCTCCTCAAAATAAGTCTTTCCATCAATAAGAAAAGGCATAGGCAGAACTTTAATCCCAAGTTCTTTTGCATCTTCAAAATTTATACCACTGTTACTATCCGTAATAACCGCAATCCTGCTCATATTAATCTCCATTCTTGTGCTGTTTTTTGTGCAAACTGATTTTAAGCCGACCGGTTTACACTGAAACTCATTAGATTATACCCTAAAAGTCGCTTTTTTACAAGAAAATAGCCGAATATTATACTTGTAGCTGTGGCAGTCATGTAGTATCATATGATGCAAGATAGTATTAAATAGTATTAAATAGTATTAAATAAAATTTTTTATAAATAATGGAGTAATATCATATGCATAGATTTTTAAGAGCTGTCGGTTTCAGCAACATCACAACAAAACAGGATATGGATAAACTTCTTGGTATCACTATGGATAAACCGTCCGTCAGCAAACAGATTTTGTCTAAGGATGGCAGAAAAATTACGGAACTGAGCCGTGAATTTGCACATAATACAGGACTTACGGTGCGTGGTGAATACGATAAACTCGGCTTTTTTCATGTTGACCATTATTTTCCATATTGCTACAGTTCACTTATCACTATGAGAACTGAAGTCACAATAAACCGGCGTGTCGATACAAGTGCTTTTACAGGTATGTGTGATGATATACGCATGGCTGTTTCTGTTATTTTTTATCTGCAAAATTCCGTAGATTATATTAAACTTAATTTTACTGATAATACTCCGCACAGGGCAAATCTTGCACTCTCAGGTCTTTCACTTGCTGGACGCATCTTACTTGGCATAGAGAAAACTGATGACAGCATCGAAAGATTAAGACATGAAACACGCATGAAAAGACAGCTTATCATTCAGGCAAAAAACGGAGACCAGGATGCCATCGACAATCTAACTCTCGATGAGATAGACCTCTCCGGCCAACTCATGAAAAGAATTATGACAGAAGATTTATACTCTATAGTCGATTCCACATTTATTCCATATGGCTCGGAATCAGACAACTATATGATAATAGGTACCATACTTAACTGGTCACTTACGACCAATCCTTACACAAATGAAGATGTTTTCCAGCTTCTTATAAACTGTAATGATGTTGTTATGAACATCTCCATAAACAGAAAAGACCTTGAAGGAGAACCTATGATAGGTCGTCGCTTCAAGGGCGTTATCTGGATGCAGGGACACGCTGACTTTATTTCAACCAGCCTGGTATAAGATACGGTGTATCTTTTGTCTGTGCCTTATAAGTTGATTCGTCTTTATTGAGATACACTTTATCATTAGTCGAAGCAGATGCACCTGTTTCTGCCATATTACCGGTTGAATTTGAAAAAGTATATTTCACATGACAATCACAACTTTCCTTTGGCTGTGTTCCTCTTGCAAAATATTCGGTTTTTATATCATTTCCATCAAGTGCTCTGTCACAAAGACCGTAAACCGCAAGCTTGCCGCACTTCTTACATATTTTTCTAGTTATTATGTCTTCCGGTTTCTTAAAGTTTTTATTCTTCAATTTTTTGACTTTATGAACTTTCTCCATAATATCACGCCACATTATCTTGCTTGCACTTCCTGACATCTGCGTAAACATCGAATCATAGCCAAGCCATATTCCTGCCGTATAATACGGTGTATATCCCTCAAACCAGAAGTCCGTATTGTCAGATGTTGTTCCTGTTTTTCCTGCCTGTGTCATCTTGATTTTCTTAAATGCAGCTTTCTTTCCTGTTCCTCTTTTTATCACATCTTTCATTGCATCAGTAAGAAGCCATGCCGTCGTATTCTTCATCACTTTTTTACCGGACTTACTGTTTTGCAGCAGAACATTTCCCTTAGAGTCAACTATTTTTGTATAATATACAGGCTTTATATATGTTCCACCATTTGCTATCGCAGCATATGCCGCCGTAAGCTCAACATTGGTTACACCATCCGTAAGTCCACCGAGTGCTGTCGGAAGCTGAATATCTGAATATATCTGCCCATCTGAAGTCTCTCGCCGGTCAACTAATGTCGTAAATCCAAGATTTAACAGATAATCAAATCCGGTCTGTGGTGTAACTTTCTGAAAAGTTTTTACCGTAACAATATTTACCGAATCGACAATACCCTGTCGCAGTGATGTAAGTCCTTTGTATCCTGATGAATCCCAGTCTTTTACACGCTTATTTGTTCCGGGATATTTGTATGGTGCATCATCCATAACATTTGCAAGTGTAAAACCACTTGTATCAAGTGCAGGCAGATATGTCGATAAAACTTTAAATGTAGAACCCGGCTGTCTCTTTGAGGAAGATGCCCTGTTCAATGTTCTGTTTGCTGTCTTTTCACCTCTTCCTCCCACTATAGCCCTAACTTTTCCTGTAGACTGTTCCATCAAAACAAAAGATGCCTGCGGCTGCTTTATCAGATTGATGCTCTCACTCAGTATCTTATCATGTTTATCCAAATTTTTCTTTTTAAACAATTTTATATACTTCTCAGCTTTTTTACGGTTTTTAAAATAAAAACTTATTCTCTTTTTGTGTGCATTATTTATAAATGCTATTACATCGCCCTCAGTATATAATTCAGTTTTACCATCTGATTTTTTTACCTTAAGCTGATATGAAAGATACGACTTTGTATTTTTCTGATAATATTTATCATTGTTTATAACATCATCACATATCTTTTGAAGTGACTGATCCTGACAAGTATATATTTTCAACCCCTCCCTGTAGATTGCATTATATGCCTGTGTTTCCGTATATCCAAGTTTCTGTTTAAGATCACTTACAACATTTTCAATAACCGCATCAACATAATATGAGTTTATATCACCATAAGAAGATGTCCTTTTTTCTTTATTTATATCTTGTATCCGGCTGTAAACATCATCCCCCAATGCTTCCTCATACTCATCTTCAGTTATATATTCCTGATCAAGCATATTTTTCAATATAATCTTTCTTTTTGCTTCATTGTTCTGCTGCTCTGTGATAGGATTATATTCTGTCGGATTTTGGGTAATTCCCGCAAGCACTGCTGCCTCAGATACCGTCAGTTTTGAAACTGATTTTCCAAAATATCTTTTGCTTGCCGTCTCAACCCCCATTGTATTTTGTCCAAGATTTATCGTGTTCAGATAATATTCAAGTATTTTTTTCTTGTCTATGGTACTTTCAAGCTTAATGGCAAGTGACTGTTCCTGTATCTTTCTTGAAACTTTTCCAAAAAATGACTTTTCATTTCCACCGCCAAACACCTGATTTTTCAAAAGCTGCTGGGTAATGGTACTCGCTCCCTGCGTCACTTTTTCATCAGATAATGCTGAAAACACCGCACGCAAAATCCCCTGAAGATCTACACCACTGTGTTTGTAAAATCTTGCATCCTCGATTGCAACAAATGCATTCTGAACACACTCAGGAATGTCAGTTATCTTTTTATACTCTCTGTTAGCGTTTATGCCCATCAGTTTTTGAACCTTTTTACCGTTAGCATCATATATAATGGAAGGATATCCATCAGGCATTATATTTTCTTCATTTATATCAGGTGCACTGTCCGTAAGTCCTCTTACTATCCCGACTCCCGAAAATACCGCACACAAAATCAAGGTAAACACAATGATAACAGCAAAAATCTTTACATTAAGCTTTATTTTGTTGAATATTTTTTTATTAGATGAATTAATTTTGTCTATTTTGCTGTCTATCTCTTTTTTGCCGTAATTCATAATTTCCTTTCCACTTAACACTATACGGGCTAATCGTTTTTCAAAAGCATTATGCCGTATCTGAAAACCAACTAACCCGTATATTTTCTTGATTTATATATTTTTAAGCTCTATGAATAATATCATGTCTCTTTGGTCCATTTGATACCATCTTAATAGGAACTCCGATTTCTTTTTCAATAAACTCAATGTAGTCCCTACATTCTTTTGGAAGTTTATCATATTCTTTGATTCCGCTTATGTCACAATTCCATCCTGGAAGAACTTTGTAAACAGGCTTTGCTTTTGCAAGCTTTGCCGTAACAGGGAAGTCTTTTACGACTTCTCCATCAATCTCATAACCTACACATACCGGAATTTCCTTGAGATAACCGAGACAATCAAGCACTGTAAGTACAACCTCAGTTGCACCCTGAATCTCACATCCGTAACGCGTTGCAACCGCGTCAAACCATCCCATACGACGAGGACGACCTGTTGTTGCTCCATACTCTCCGCCGTCACCACCATGCTTACGAAGTTTGTCTGCTTCTTCCTCATCAAGAATCTCACTTACAAATTCACCTGCTCCAACAGCACTTGAATAAGCCTTGACTACAGTAACGATTCTTTTTATCTCATATGGTGGTATGCCTGCACCGATTGCTCCGTATGCGGCAAGTGTTGATGATGATGTAACCATAGGATAAATTCCGTGGTCCGGATCTTTGAGTGAACCAAGCTGTCCCTCTAAAAGAATATTCTTTCCTTCTTTAATAGCCTTCCTAAGATATGCAGATACATCACATACATATGGTGCAACCATATCTCTGTACTTATGAAGTGTATCAAGTATCTCTGCCTGGTCAAGTTCAGGTTTATTGTATAAATGTTTTAATATAACATTTTTCTGGACACAAATTCTTTCAATCTTCTCTTTTAATGCATCATCATCCTGGAAAAGCTCTGAAACCTGGATTCCAATCTTTGCATATTTATCTGAATAAAATGGTGCAATTCCTGACTTTGTAGAACCAAATGACTTCTTGCCAAGTCTTTCTTCTTCATACTCATCAAATGCGACATGATAAGGCATAAGAATCTGAGCCCTGTCAGATACGAGGATTTTTGGCTGTGGTACTCCTCTTTTAACAAGTTCATTTATTTCATTGAATAAATATGGGATATTGAGTGCAACACCATTACCGATAATACTTGTAGTATGATCATAAAATACACCTGATGGAAGTAAATGCAATGCAAATTTACCATAGTTGTTTATAATTGTATGACCTGCATTACTTCCTCCCTGGAAACGAACGATGATGTCCGACTCTTCTCCAAGCATATCAGTAATCTTACCTTTACCTTCATCTCCCCAGTTAGCACCTACGATAGCTGTAACCATAAAAATCCTCCAATCTGTCATAATATGTATGACACCATATATTTTACGATATGTATAGATGAGTCTGCTGACCCCTTTGACAATATACCACTGTTCGTGCTTATGATATGACCGCCGGCAGTAAGACAACATTCTCATGTCTTTATTTATAAGACCACAATGGATTATACCTAATTTGAAGAATTATATCAAGACCTTATCTATAACAATATCATTTGTTTCTTTTGATAAGTCATAAAATTCATCTCCCACCTGGACAACAGGCTTTGAAAATTCATTTTTGTTTATCATTATTACTTTTCCAATCTGATTTGTGGAAAGCCTTACATTAGTATTCATATATGCCTGTACTGCTTTTTCGAGAAACGGAAGCAAAAACTCAACATCATACTTGACGATTCCCTCGCGTTCAAACATCTCTATAACATCAAACGGACATATTGCTGCCCTATATGCTCTGTCTGATGTCATGGCATCATATGTATCCGCTATTGCGACAATTCTCGCAAATGGCTCTATCTGTTCTCTTTTGTATCCCCCCGGATAACCGGTTCCATCACATCTCTCATGATGACGCATCGCAACTTCTGCTATCCTTGGGTCAAGATTGTCAATGCCTTTAAGAATATTATTTCCAAACAGTACATGCGTCTTGACAAGATTATACTCCGGAAGTGTAAGTCTGCCTTTTTTCTGTATTATATTGTCAGGTACCATCATTTTTCCTATATCATGAAGAAGTCCTGCCAATGTAAGTACCTTAAGTTCCTCGTCACTAATGTCCGGATATACAATACGCCCTATCATATTACTGAGCAATGCAACATTGACACTGTGAACATATGTTACATCATCATACCCTCTCATACACTGAAGCATATCAAGAATATGAATACTATTTCTTCCTTTCGATACAACATTTTCAACATCGCTGAGTATCGACTCACCATCTATCTGCTCATTGTGCATTACAACCTTGCTGAATACATTTTTAAGATTGTCAACGCTGTCAACAAATGCACTGTGAAACACTTCAAACTCTTTGCTCTCTTTAACTTGTTTCAGAAAGCTTTCTTGTTCCTGTTCTGCTGAGTTTTTAATTTCCTGCCTCTGTTCGTTCAAGACTTCGTCCCCGGCAGGCATGACTTTTTCATTCTCCGCTGCTGCATTGTTTCCATCCTCATCAACTTTAATTCTAATTGCGAAGACACCATATTCTTTTAGTGAATCAATAATATCTTCCGTAAGTACCGTACCTTCAGGAATTACCAGCTTATCATCTGATGTATAAACATCATCTGCCACTATCATATTTTGTGTTGCCCTGGAAGTCAAAATACGCTTAGCTGCCATATAGCCTCCATTCTGCTTGCCAAATTTTCAATTCATACCCTTTTGCAAGCCCTAATTTAATTATTTTTATCAGACATTTATTTCTGCCTTAACTCCTAATATATCTTTATTTGCATCCAAGATAGGATTTACGATATTTTCAAGAAATTCCGTAACCTGTGAAGCTGAACGTCCAACATATTTTGCCGGATCCATCGTTGCATTTAATTCTTCAATTCCTACCGGGAACTTATCATCGTCTGCAATGAGTTCAAGAAGATTGTTATCTTTTCCATATTTCTTTACATTTTCTCCGGCTTTCATTGAAAGTTTACGAATTTCCTCATGAAGTTCCTGTCTGTTTCCGCCAGCCTTTACTGAATCCATCATGATATTTTCAGTTGCCATAAACGGAAGTTCTGACATAAGACGTTTCTCTATAACTTTATCATAAACTACAAGTCCATCAACAACATTGAGCACGAGGTCCAAGATTCCGTCTGTTGCAAGGAATCCCTCCGGAATACTGATTCTCTTATTTGCCGAATCATCAAGTGTTCTCTCAAACCACTGACACGCAGATGTGAACATTGTGTTTGTCACATCTGACATGACATATCTTGAAAGCGATGCGATACGCTCACTTCTCATAGGATTTCTCTTGTATGCCATAGCCGATGAACCTATCTGGTTTTTCTCAAATGGCTCCTCTATCTCTTTAAGATGCTGTAAAAGTCTTATATCATTTGAAAATTTATGTGCACTTGCAGCAACACCGGCAAGAACATTCAATACACGTGTATCAAGTTTACGCGAATATGTCTGTCCTGAAACAGGGAAACATTTTTCAAATCCCATCTTCTTTGCAATAATATCATCTAACTTTTTAACCTTTTCCTCATCACCGTCAAAAAGTTCCATGAAACTTGCCTGCGTTCCTGTGGTTCCCTTTGAACCTAAAAGCTTCATAGTAGAAAGAACATATTCAACATCTTCAAGGTCCATAACAAATTCCTGAAGCCATAATGCAGCTCTCTTACCTACCGTTGTAGGCTGTGCCGGCTGAAAATGTGTAAATGCAAGTGTCGGCTGGCTTTTATATTTGTCTGCAAATTTTGAAAGTTCGTCAATAACATTGATAAGTTTTTTTCTTACAAGCTTAAGCCCCTCTGTCATAACAATAACATCTGTATTGTCTCCTACATAGCAGGATGTTGCTCCAAGATGGATGATTCCTGCTGCCTTAGGACACTGTACACCGTATGCATATACATGCGACATAACATCATGACGAACTTCTTTTTCTCTCTGTTTTGCCACATCATAGTTTATGTTATCGGCATTTGCCTTAAGCTCGTCTATCTGCTCTTTAGTTACTGCCGGCTCTCCATGCTCATTTTTAAGTCCAAGTTCATTTTCCGCTTCTGCAAGTGCAATCCAGAGTCTTCTCCAGGTTTTAAACTTCTTATCAGGCGAAAAAATGTACTGCATTTCTTTACTTGCATAACGCTCTGAAAGCGGGCTTGTATATCTATCATAACTCATATCTTCTATTCCTTTCCCTTCCGTGATGATAAAACATCATCAGCTTTGTGCCATAGTTTATAATATCAGGTCTGACTTTTTAACTTTTCGTATCATATCGTATCCTGTGTCTGAGGATTACTTCTCAAAATCTCCTCTTATATCCTCCTTAGGAGGCTCTACAGGATAATTTCCAGAGAAGCAGGCATTACAATAACCTTTGTCTCCGTCTATAAGTTCACTTAATCTTTCTATGTCAAGATAACCGAGAGAATCTGCACCTATCATCTCACATATCTGTTCTACTGAATGATTGTATGCTATAAGCTGGTCACTTGACGGTACATCCGTTCCAAAATAACACGGATACAGAAACGGTGGTGAACTGATGCGTACATGCACCTCAGATGCTCCTGCATCTTTTATCATCTTTACTATCCTTGCACTTGTCGTTCCTCTTACAATGGAATCATCTATCATTACAACTCTCTTGCCCCTTACAACTTCCCTTAACGCATTTAATTTTACTCTTACGCTCGACTCTCTCGCCGACTGCTTAGGTTTGATAAATGTTCTTCCCACATAACTGTTCTTGACGAATGCAATGCCATAAGGTATTCCGGACTCCATTGCATATCCCATAGCTGCCGCATTTCCTGATTCAGGTACACCTACTACGATGTCTGCATCTACCGGATGCGTCTGTGCCAGAATCCTTCCGGCTGTTATCCTCGACGAATTTACTGATATACCGTCTATGTAACTGTCAGGTCTTGCAAAATAAATATACTCAAATATACATTTTGCCGCTTTTGCCTGTGTCAGACTCTTGTCAGATTTTATGCCATCCTGTGTGATGGTTACAATCTCACCCGGTTCTACATCTCTTATAAACTCTGCCCCCACCGTATCGAGTGCACATGACTCTGATGAAAGTACATATGCATTGTCCCTCTTTCCTATACATAGTGGTCTGAATCCAAATGGATCTCTTGCTCCTATAAGTTTTCTCGGACTTGCCACAACAAGTGAGTATGCTCCCTTAAGCTTAACCATCGCATTTTTAACGGCTTCTTCAACTTTTCCGGTCTTTAGTCTTTCCCTTGCAATAAGATAAGCAATAACCTCTGAGTCGATACTTGTCTGAAAAATAGCTCCGTTCATCTCAAGCTCATTTCTAAGTTCTAATGCATTTACAAGGTTTCCGTTGTGTGCCATTGAGAGAGTACCTTTTATATAGTTCAAAACAAGTGGCTGTGTATTCTCAGCAACACTTGCCCCCGCTGTCGAATAACGCACATGACCTACTCCGATATCACCTGCCATCTTTTCAAGATTTTCTGCATTAAAGACTTCATTTACAAGTCCCATACCTTTGCATACATTTGAATTTCTCGGCGGACCATCTGTCCTGCTGACTGCGATACCACAGCTTTCCTGTCCACGATGCTGTAATGCAAACAATCCATAATAGATTGAAGATGCAACATCATTTCCATCAAGGTCATACATACCAAAAACTCCACATTCTTCTCCGAGTTTAGGTTCCTCTATACCTCTCAGAAGACAACCTTTGCAATCACCTTTCTGACAGGATTTTCTTTCCCCGCAATAATTTGTTTCGTTATTCATTGTTTCCTCCGGATTTGTATTTTAACGCAATTACCACAAATATAATTATATCAATTTTTTACAAAATCGCAAGTTAATATTGATTTTTCGTATAAATATAACAAAAAACGGTTACTTTTCAC
>ULVF01040117.1_pt1 | contig 13488 bp, 15 predicted proteins | sample 1959201 | NCBI WGS metagenome assembly ULVF01 (sample SAMEA4835779, study PRJEB28245) | human gut metagenome | biome: gut microbiome; material: fecal sample | place: Denmark | collected 2008 | reverse complement strand
ATAAATTATTAAAAATTAAACTCTTTTTCACAATCTACCCTTTATTATTAACTCCATAGCCAAACATTGCAAAATCATATTTTACAGGGTCTTCCGGATCAAATTTTCGAAGATTTTTTGTAATTTCAAGCACGGATTTAAAATCATTTGCATTTCTTGTCAAAAGTCCCATTTCCCTTGATAATCTGGCTACATGCGTATCTAATGGAATTAATAGTTCTGAAGGCTTCATAAAATTCCAAATACCAAAATCCACAGGTCCTTTTCTTACCATCCACCTAAGATACATACACATACGCTTCATTGCACTGCCTTTTCTTGCATTTGGAAGCATAAATTTGAAACCTTGCGAATTATTATCTTTTGCATTTGCATAAAAATAATCCGTAATAGGTACAAACATATTATCGTTAATAGGATTTTCATAACCGTATTTAAAAAGATCTTCAAGACTACTGTTTTTAGAATATAAATCACGCATGATAGTAAAAATTTGAGCAAAATCTTCAGGTTTGCCAAAACGATAATTAAAATCTCCTAAAATTTTCGGCTCAAAATTCAAAATAAAATTCAAAGGTTCATTTTGAGCAATATTAAATAGGGTATCCAATTTTTTCAAAAAAACTTCTCTCCTGCCATAAGCTACAAGAGATGCTATAAAACCTGCAATTTCAATATCCCTTTTTTCACGGAATTTATGTGGAACTCTTACAGGATCGTCTTTTATAAAATCAATATTTTCATATTTTTCTGCTAATTCATCAATTTCAGATTTTGTTATCATTGCGCAAACCTTTAAAATACTCTTTTAATATCTTATCACATTCTTCTTCCATAATCCCGCCATAGACTTTCATTTTGGAATTTGCAAGCTTTCTCACATCAATGACAGAGCCTAAAGCACCATAATTTCTATCATATGAACCAAAATAAACAGCTTTTATTCTTGCGGAAACTATCGCCCAAGCACACATAGGACAAGGCTCTAACGTGACATACATTTCACAATCATCTAAACGCCATCTGCCTAATTTTTGCTCAGCCTCTCTAATCGCCAAAATTTCTGCATGGGCTGTTACATCATTTGTAATCTCTTTTTGATTAAACGTTTCTGCTATAACCTCTCCGTCTTTAATAATCAAAGCCCCGACAGGGATTTCTCCGTTTGCTTTATTTGCAAGTGCTATAGCTCTTTTCATTCAACTACCTCTGATTCATTTGAAAGATTAAGGGTTAATTCAACACAGAAACCGCAAGTTTTGTCACTATGTAATGAAATTTCTCCATTCATAGCTTCAACTAAACCTTTAACAATAAATAAGCCCAAACCTGTTCCGCGTGTAGTTCTTGTCGTATTGTCATCAAGGCGAATAAATTTTTCAAATAATTTATTTAATTTTTTAGGCGGAATAACTTCACAGTCATTTTTTACAAAGATTTTTGCTTTATTATCTTTAACTTCAGCATCTACAACAATTTGAGAACCTTCCGTTGCATACTTAGCAGCATTTTCAAGCAAATTTACAAATACCTGCAATAATCTGTCCTTATCTGCCTCTACAAGCGGGAAATCCTCACTTACATTAAATATAATTTCTTTATTATCTTTATTTTTTATCAATATCCTTGATTCTTCTAACAATTCAGGAATATATACCTGTTCAACTTTAGTCCTTAAACGCATTCCCTCAATATCTGGAATCGTCAATAAATCTTCGATTAAACGTTTCAAACGTTCAGATTGTTCTTTTATAATTCTCAAAGACTTTTGTCTTGTCTCCTCATCAATTTTTATATCCTGACGCATCAAACGAGATGTGTATCCTTGAATACTTGTCAAAGGAGTTCTCAATTCATGACTTACAGTATCAATAAGATTTGAACGGAATTCATTTAACTGTTTTAATTCAACGTTATTCTTTTTCAACTGGATATAAGACTTATGAATTTCTGTTGCCATACGGTTAAATTCAAAAGCCAAAAATATAATTTCGTGAGGAGTAAAAGCTGTAGTTAACAGTCTTATCTGACGTTCATAATTCCCTTTTGAAATAGCTATAATCCCTTTAAATAACTGCCTTATATTGATATACAAATAATATGTATACAAAGCTACGACAAAAATAATCGTAAATGTTGCAAACAAACAGGATAAAATAATTTTTAAACTGTTATTTGTAATAGCTTTTCTTGTAACTTTTTCTGTTGTATTTACAATAATCGTAATTTTAGGATCTTCTTTTGAAACATATACCAAAGGTTGGTTCTTCGTATCCCCGAAAATTACAGGTTTATTTTTTCTCAATTTATCAGGCAAAAGAGCAAGTGTCTTTTTGTAAGCATCTTCTGTGTAATTATGCTCAGCTAAAAGATCACCGTCATTTGTCAATACATAAATTTGTCTTTTATCATCTGCAATTGATCTGAATAGTTCATCTCTTACAGCATCTAACTTATATGTTGCAACAAGATACTGACTATCATTTATTTTTAAAGAAATTGTAGCTTTTTTATTTGCTTTATTTCTTTCATGAATTTCATTAAGTTGGGAGATATTAACTATTTTGAGTTCTTCACAATCCGGAAGAGTTTTTACAACAGATTGCAAATAGTCACTTTTAGCTTTTTTTGTCGGTAAATAACTAAGAGAATATATTATTTGCTCCAAGTTACTTGATACGGTTTTGTTAAAAAAGTCAATCTCATCAGATACCATATTAGCAATCAAGACAGCAGATTCTCTAAGCTGATAACGCATTGATTGCTGGTTAATATTATTTATGATAAACCCACTTATTGTCATAGGAACTACAACCGCAAAAATAAATACGATTGCAATTTGTTCCACAATTTTTAAATGCTTTTCAAACATAATTTTTCTAACCTTCACCGAACGGAGTCAGTTTATACCCAACATTTGTAACTGTGTGCAAGTATTTTGGATGTTTTGTATCTGGCTCAATTTTATTCCTCAATCCGCCCACATGAACCCTCAACATTCTTACATCTTCATTACTATCATATCCCCATACCTCATCTAATAATGTAGCAAGAGTTACAGGGTTATTAAAATGCTGCATCAGACAATACAAAATTTCAAATTCTGTCGGAGTCAATTTTACTTTCTTATTAACTATTACTGCCTCAAGAGTTTCAGGGAAAATTTCAATATCACCGGCATTCAAAACTTCATCTGACAAAACTGTCTTATCTTCAATCTGGTTTCTTCTTAAAAGAACTCTTATTCTCAATAGCACTTCCTGAATATCAAAAGGTTTTACTAAATAATCATCAGCACCGCAGTCAAAACCTTCAGTTTTATCATCAATAGTTCCCTTAGCTGTAAGCATTAAAATCGGAATAGCAAGTTTTGCCTGACGAATATTTTTACAAACATCAAAACCATTCATCTTAGGCATCATAACATCTAACAAAATCAAGTCATAAGTGTTATTTAACGCTTTATTCAAAGCTTCCATACCATCTTTTGCAGTGTCCACAAAATATCCGCTGGCTCTGACATCAAATTCCAAAAGTTCTCTGATTTCATCGTCATCATCAGCTATCAAAATTCTTTTTTCAATAGTCATATAAAATCCTCTTTTAGCAAACTAAACCCTTTTTATAATTTTATAAAAATACGCATTATTTTTCAATTAATTATAAAGAAATAAAAACTAAATAAAAAATAATAAATCACCACATTTCACTATTTAATCCTTATACCTAAAGGGGATTATTTTACATAGAAAAAGATTTACAATTTACATATAACATATTTGTGGAGTAATTTTAACATGTTAATGGGAAATGATTGCCAAGATTGCGGTAAGTACAATCGCTTGGAAATGAAAAATGTGAATAAAGACATTCTTGATTGGCTTGAAGATGTAATCGAAGAAAACAACAGCCGTATCGAACGAAAAGAATGGAAAAGTAAATATAACAGCTATGTTGTATATGACTACGAACCTTTTTGTACTGACGGATTTGAAATCAATTTAATAATAACATCTCATAATGCCGCATATTTGAATTTCATAAAGTATTTGTACGATGAAAAAATAAGCACAATTGAATATTTGAACAGTTGTATTGGTGTTTAAAAACAAAAAAGACCGGATACAAAATATATCCGGTCTTTTTTATTTAAATTTTATTTAAATTTAACCCTGAGCAGCTTCTTGCTCTTTTGCAAAACATTCTTTACAATAAACTTCCTTACCCGGAATTGGTTTGAAAGGAACTTGAGTTTGAGCTCCGCATTTTGAACAAACAGCCTCATACATTCTTCTTTGTCTTCTATTGTTCTTTCTGCGAGCTTTTCTGCATTCCGGACATCTTTTTGGTTTGTTCACTAAACCTTTTTCAGCATAAAATTCCTGTTCACCTGCAGTGAAGATGAATTCTGCGCCGCAATCTTCACATACAAGTTTTTCGTCTTGGTACATTGTTCTTCTCCTGATTTTAAGTGGTACGTTAAAGAAACCTCTTGCAAAATTCCTTTAATTCATATCATTATACACTATTTTTGAAATTATGCAACTGTCTATTTTTAACTATACACTGGTAGTCAATGATGGAGCAATGCTGATAAATTGACGAACCAAATCAGTATCCCACTGTTTACCTGCGCCCTCTTTTAGGATTTCACAAGCCTTTTCAACACTCATACCTTTTCTGTAAGGTCTGTCTGAGACCAATGCATGATATGTATCTGCAACAGCAACAATTCTTGCAGCAAGCGGGATTTGATCACCTTTCAAATGTTCAGGATAACCGCTTCCGTCGATATGTTCGTGGTGATATTTTACAATAGGGATTAAATCTCTTAAAGCGTCATTTGGCTTTAACACTTTTTCTGCACCGATTACAGGGTGCTGTTTCATAATTTCCCATTCTTCACCTTCCAATTTACCAGGTTTTTTAAGCACATTTTCAGGAATACCTATTTTACCGACATCATGTAATAATGCACCTAATTTAATTCTTTGGACTTCGTCTTCAGGTAAATTTATTGCTCGAGCTAAAGCTTCTGAATATCTTGATACTGATGTTGAATGCCCTTTTGTATAAGGATCTTTTGCATCAATTGCGCCTGCTAATGAATTTGCAAGTTCCATTAAATGATTTTGAGATACAATTTGTTCATTATTAAATTTATGAACAATTTCATCTTCAAAATTAACACCTAATTGTGAATGTCTTTTTGCAATAACTTCAGCATAAGATTTTAAAGCATCATCATCCCAGAAATTGAAATCTGTAGAACTGACAATCGCAGACATACCTTCTTTATAACCTTTTGCCTGAGAGATATACATAGCTTGTTCTGCAAGAATTAACAATTTTTCCTGATCTCTGCTGCATTCAGGATAAGTTGCGATACCTACAGAAACTTTCACAGGACCTACATCATCTACAAAACAACAAGACAGACAATAGGTTATATATTCTGCAAGATATTTTGCATCAGGTGTATTTGTATCAGGAAGCATAATTGCAATCTCATCACCGCCATAACGACCTGCTCTATCAGTACTTCTAATATTTTGTTTTACTTTATCAGCTAAAAGTTTAATTACTTCATCACCTTTTGCATGACCTAATTCTCTGTTGATTTTAGAAATATTATTGACATCAAGCATGATAATTGAAAGATTAGTTTCATTCTCTTCAGCTCTTTTCAATTCTGATTTTAAGATTTCCTGAAAACCTCTATGGGTATACAAACCAGTCAAAGTATCAGTATTAGCATATTTATTTGTCTGTTCTAAAAGCTCAATATTATGCATAAACAATGCACAATAATTTGCAATAAATGAGAAAAGACCGATACGATTTTCAAAAATATCTTTTCCAATCACCATAACTCCCTTGCATCCGCTGACAGACATCAAAGGAAGAACTAAAGATGATGTTTTTTGCAAATAAGGAATATTCAAAAAGCTGTTATCTTCTTCAATTACAGGTGTACAAGTATTAAAGCATTTTATTACAGGATTTTCCTGATCTGATAAGAAAATCTTTGATGTATATGAACTGCCTAAATTATTAAACAATTTTAAATTAATACATTTTGATTTTTCATGAAAAACTCCAAATGCTGTATACAAGCTGCTCAATTTATCTGTAAACAACTCATGCACAGCTACAAACAAATCATGAATATTTGATTTATCACATAATGTGCTGTTTAAATTATTTACAAGTTCTGTATAGTCAATAACTTTATGAGAACTTGAATTTGGCATATTCATAAAACCTGAATACATCCTGTTTGAAGTCTTGTTAGTATTAAAGTTATTAATACGAGCTACAATACTTGAAGTTTCAGATTTAATCGGATTTATAACTTTTTCTTTAGGCTTGTCTTCTTCTTTTTTTGCAGGTGATTTTATTTCGGTTTTTACATGTGATAAATTTTCCAAAGCAGGTTTTTTAAGCGAATTTAACTGTTTTGATAAAGGATTTGAAACAGCTTTATTCGTTTTCTTTTTAGGCGTTTTTGCCTTTATATCTTCCGTTAATTTTTCCTGATTTTCGTTCAAAAGTTACACCTGCTTACACACATTTTCTATAAAACAACTGACAAATCTTTTTTGCCGAATTTGATGTTTTGTTTTACATTCCTTAAACTATTTTATAATAATTCCTATGAAAAACAATACGCCATTTAGACGGCATAATTTACTGTTTATAATAAACAGAACAATATAAGTTAAATTAATAAATACCACACAAATTATACTACATTTGTAGTATAACTCATATTTTAATTCGCTGCTACCCTTTTATTACAATTTTTTACACAAATTAATGTTCATGGTATACTTAACAAAAAAATACCCGTTTGCAGGAAGTTTTTCTTTTTGGAGTGCAGATAATTTTTGGGTTCAATTCGAAAAAGAAAAGGTTACTTTACTTTTTATAAGGGGACATTTATGTTAAGTGATTTAGTACAAAACCACGGAATGATTATCTCAGGTGCAATCCTTTTGATTGCTTATATTTTTATTGCAACAGAAAAAATTCAAAAATCAGTAGTTGCACTTGTCGGAGCTTCATTAACAATGATTTTGGGGCTTTTACCTTTTCATGGAAAAATCAATCCTGAAACAGGAAATTACATACGTTCAGTCTTTGATTATATAGAATTTGAAGTTATATTCTTGCTTATCGGTATGATGATTATTGTGCATATAGCAAGCAGAAGCGGGGTATTCAAATGGATGGCGCTGGAGATTTTAAAAGCTACAAAAGGACACCCAAAACTTGTTTTATTTGCTCTGGCAGCTTTTACAGCAATAGCCTCTGCTTTTTTGGACAATGTAACAACTGTAGTACTCATCATGCCTGTCACATTTGTCATAGCTAAAGAATTTGAATGTGATCCTATACCTTTTTTAATCACAGAAGTTCTTGCCTCAAACATCGGTGGTACAGCGACATTAATCGGTGACCCTCCAAACATTATTATAGGTGCAAAAGCAGGATTAAGTTTCATGGATTTTGTAAACGAACTTACAGGGATTATTGCACTAATCTTTATTGTATGTATTGGAATTTTGATATTTATGTTCAGAAAATCCCTAAAAGCAACTAAAGAAAAAATGGAACATATTGCAAATCTTGATAATACAAAAACAATTACGGATAAAAATCTAATGATAAGATCAATGATTACATTAGCACTAGTAATCTTAGGTTTTGTAACACATGATATGACACATATTCCTGCATATGTATTTGCAGTTACAGGTGCATCTTTTTTACTTTTGTTTGAAAAACCAAAAGAAATTTATCGAGATGTAGAATGGCTCACAATATTTTTCTTTGTAGGTTTGTTCATAATAATTGGCGGATTTGAAGCAAACGGCGGAATAGCATTTTTAGCGGATAAACTTATTCAATTCACACAAGGCAGTCTGACAGCAGCTACAATGTTTATTTTATGGGGATCCGGAATTCTATCAGGGATTGTTGATAACATTCCATATACAGCGACTATGGCACCTTTAATCGCTCAAGTTCAACACACACTGCCTTATGCAGGAGAAGGACATCATCCGCTTTGGTGGGCGCTATCTTTAGGTGCATGTCTTGGCGGGAATTTAACTATCATAGGAGCAGCAGCAAACGTAATCGTAAGTGAAACATCTGCAACAAAAGGACATCCGATTTCATTTATGAGATTTATGAAATACGGTGCACTTGTCACTTTTATTTCACTTTTGCTTAGCTCAATTTATTTATACGTAAAATATTTGCATTAAGACGCTTTATCTTTTATTGAATTTGCCAATTTGATTAAGTTATTTTCAAAATCATCAATAGCATTAATTATTTTTGACAGTAACACAGCTACATCAGTAAAAGTATGTATGAATTCCTCTGAAAAATCCTGTGTAAAATCAGTGTTAGAGATGTATTGTCTAAATTCTGCAATAATAATGTTAAATTGCTTTAAATCATTATTCAGCTTAATCAAATCAAATGCAAGTATTTGATGTATTAATTTGTCCTTATTTTCCATATATCCCTTTACATTATTATGCTTTAATTCATTAGATTATGCTATATATCATAATAATAACATATATAGCATTGTAATGCAACTAAAATTATAATGTTTATTATGAATATCAGAAACGAAATTAATAGTATTGTTTCCAAAAAAGGTCAAACTTTTAAAAAAGTTTGTGAAATCATTAGTGAAAAAACTAATAATCCAACATTCAATAGCAACAATCTCTCATCAAAAATATCCAGAAAAACTATTACAATTAGAGATGTTGAATTAATATTAAAAGAACTTGGTTACAGAATTGAATTTGTTGAAGACAAATAAACTAAAAAATTTAAAACCAATCGATTAAAGGTCTTATTTCACCGCATTCAAGCTCGTATTGCTCTGCTTCAGGACTTCTCAATATAGTATCGATACGCAAACGTTCTTTAATCGGGTTTTGCAAAAGGACTTCGCCTGTTTCTCTGTCGAATACTTTACTGTAATTCAATCCAACATTCACGCAATAAGGTAATCTTATTCTGTCTGCTTCTTCATCATACCAAGCAAGCCCGTGAGTTCTGCAGACAATACCGCGGTATTTATACACACAACACATATTATCGATTAAAAACGGGCATTTATACCATTTGGGCTTTTCTTTTTTCAATCGTTTAATTTCTTCTTTTATTTTATGCTTTACCCCAAAAGGAAGCTCTACAAATCCTGACATCAAATATTCCAACTCAAGACGTGAAAAGGGATATTGACCGATTTCACAACAAGCAGAACAGCCCGGCCTACATTTTATAAACTCGCACTGTTCTTCAAAATAACGTTCAAGACGTTTATCCAATTTTTCAAGAAATTTTTCGTATCTTTTTAACATTAATGAACTTTCACAAGTGAATACTTTCTTCCATCTAATATTATATCAAAATCGAGAGTTTGGTCTACCTGCGGCATTTGTTTTTCTCTCACGACTACAACAACATCTCTGTCATCAAGCATACTGCCAAGTTTTGCCATTTCATTCTCATCATTTTGAGAAATAAAATACACTCTGCTTTTTGTGTTTTTATCCACAGGAGAACCGTAATAATATAAAACAGAATACTTACGTTCATTGTTTAAAACAACAATTTTTTTGTTATTTTCTTTTGCGTATTTTGCAAATTTCATTAAATCATTTTGCCCGAATTCATAGTCCATATTATAAAATAGTTTTGTACCGAATGCTGAAGTAATTATTACAAGCAAAGCATAGCAGGCAAATACACCTTTTCTGCAATTTTTCACAGCACACAAAATACTTGAAATACCAAAAATAATTACAAGACTTATACAAAACCATTTTATGATAAGTAAATCAGAATATACTTGAGAAGGCAAAACATATTTTGCAAAACAAGTTACAATTCCAGCAAAAATACAAATTCCGCCTAAAATATAAACAGATAAATTTACAGGCTTTTTATATTTTTCATCAAATATATAACCTTCCCACAAAGCACCCATAATAAATGCCGTAAAGAAATATACAGGCAAAATATATGTAATCAACTTTGTGCTTGATGATGAGAAAAATAACATTGTAACAGCAAATGCAATTACGTTAAACAATAAAAATTTATGTCTGTCAGATAAATTCTCAACAGCAAATTTTTTAAATGATTTAAGTTTGGTAACTCCAACAGCAATTGCAGAGAATACCCAAGGAATTAATCCCCATAATACAGTGATAAAATAGAAATAAAAAGGTTGTTCTCTATTGATTTCATTGGAATTCAAAAATCTTTCCAAATGATGTTTTATAATATATTCTCTAAAAAATAGAGGATCATGAATTTTAAACATAATCAAATGCCAAGGAAGAACAATTAAAAAGAATAATAAAAATCCCGGTAAAATATACTGCGGTCTGAATACCTGCTTAAAAGTTTTGTTTGCAATAGTTACAAAAAACATAACTGCAAAAGGAACTACAAACCCGGGTATTCCCTTAGCCATAACAGCCAAACCTGAAAATATATAAAATAACCACCAGAAATATTTTTTATTTTTATCTTGAACAAACTGTGTCAAAAATCCAAACATAACAGAAAATCCAACACAAGTCGTAACTACAATATCTAATATTGCAAATTTAGCTAACATTACAAATTCAAGAGTTGTTGCAAGAATTACGGCAGAAATAAATCCAAATCTTCTTGATACAATCTTTTTACCTGTAAAATAAACGATTAAAGTAGACAATGTTCCATACAAAGCAACAGGAAATCTTGCAGTAAATTCATTTATCTTTCCAAAAATTGCAAAAGACAAACATTCACCCCAAAAATAAAGAGGCGGTTTTTCAAAAAAGTATTCCCCGTTCAAATACAATGTCAAAAAATCCTTGCTGTGAAACATATCTCTAGCCATTGAAACGTAACGAGTTTCATCAACGTCCATCAATGCATAATTACCTATGTTAAAGAAAAATACAAAATAACAAATAAGTAATAAGCCTAAAAATAGGAATAAATCACTATGTTTCTTTATAAAATTTATCGTTTTTTCCATAATTTCTCTCCTAATCACTTTTTCTATTCTAGCATAAACAAAATTAGCCATAAGTTTATATTATTAAACAACTTGAAATTTAGATAAAATAAGTTATAATATCACTTATGAAAGAAAAAGCACAAAAAGAACTGGATAAATTATTACAAGGAAACAAAAATTTCGTAAACGGGACTCCTACAACTAAAAATATGAGTCTTGAAACATTACAAAAATACGCATTTCACCAAGAACCTTATGCGTGCGTACTTACATGCTCTGATTCAAGAGTCGTGCCTGAAATTATTTTTGATTGCGGCATAGGTGAATTATTTGTTGTTCGAGTCGCAGGAATGACTACAGGACCAAACATTATCGAAAGCATTGAATATGCAGTAAAAAAACTGCAAGTTCCGCTTTTGATACTTTTAGGTCACGATGACTGCGGGGTTATGAAATACGCAAAAGAGCATTATCCTGAACCTATGAAAGATTTTTCATCAATTCTTAAATGTGTATACCCTGTACTTGATAAAGATGAAGATATCTCATGTCACAATTTCTTCGCTCAAGAACACACAAAATGGGTTGAAAATTATTTGATGAAACATTCTGTAATTATTAATGAAGCTGTAAAAAATGAAAAATTGCGAATAGCAAAATGTCATTTTGATCATTCAACAGGACTTGTAAACCTTTTATAAAATAAAAAATGCGTCTAATATGACGCATTTTTTTATTAATTATTCAAGTTCCCATTTCCCCATAATTCATCATATTTTCTTTGATTTTTTTCATGGTATTTCGGTGAAATTTTTCTTTGGGTATTGATTATATCTGCATCAATTTGTCTTGCTATCAAAATCATACGATGTTTCATATCCTTTTTTCGTTGTTTTGCCATACAACTTAAAAAAGCAAAAATTCCAATTGTCATAATACCTGCATATACAGTAACTTTTAAAATACTTTTCAAATTTTTATCCATAATTAAACTCCTAAATTTTCACATACCTAACGCATAAGCAAAAAGTTCTCCAACTAATTTGTTATATAATCTCCCATCATCTTTCGCAAAAAGATTTTCCCAATGGCTCAAAGTACTACCATCCGTAGAATATGACGAATTAGTCATCATAAGATGATGAGTATTTGTATCATATCTTAGCGGAAACAAATCATCCATTTGCATAAAACTTGGCAATTTATCACTAGCTTGATAAAACCCGAAAAGAGCCGTATTAATTCTATTCAATTTTTGCTCATATGAAAGCCCGCCAATATAATTATCGTTTGTAACTTCGACTCCGGGAGCATATTCCCTTGAATAACTCAATTTTGCGGATAATTCTTTGACCGCATCAAAGTTATCACCGGTAATATAATCAGTCCCTGCATTCAGCCCCATCATTTTAAATCTTTCAAAATCATCAGAACTTTTTTCTCCGACAAAACTAATATCAGTTTTCGCTGATCGTAATCTTATTTCATTCAAAATATACTGCATCTGGTGATATTCAGGTAAAGCACCCACCCCTGTGTAATTTTCCATATCATAACCGCCAATATGTTTTGCAGAATCTATAAACATACATTCAAAACCTAAATCCATAAGTTTTACACATTCATTTATATAAATTTCCACATGTTCAGGATTACCCCAATCAAAAGTTTCATCATCTTTATAATCTCTAGCGATTTTTATTTGATCTGCAGAAATTACATGACGAAATCCGACTTTTAGTCCCCGAAAATGAGCTAAATCTACAAACGCTTTTAATTGTTGTTCAGGTGAAATTTTATCTGCAATAGAATAATCTATCACATTATCACTATATGATGTATTTAATCTTAGTCCGTATATGGAATTTTCTTCAACAGGACCTTTTTCATAGGCATCACCATAAATATTCTGCCAAACTTGGGATAAAATAATGCAATTTGCCCAACTATTTGCAGAAGGAGGAATTGCATAAAGAAGTTTTATACAACTCAAAATTCCGCTGCAAGTACAACCGTTATCCATAGTTGCAATTGCTCTGTCATTAATTTCAATATAATTTGCAAAACGTCCCCAATTATCACCATAATTAGGAGTTATTATCTCATCTGGGAAAATCTCACAAAATTCGCCACTCTCGACAAGCGTCATAATAATATTTACAGCTTGTTTTACGGACAATTTTAAAACATCCGATGGTACAACATTCCCAAGCCAACGCTTATTATAAGCACTGCCAATTCCATGGAAAGCAATATAATTACTAAAAGAATCCTGACTTAGTTTTGTATTTTCACCCAGAGCTTTTAATAAATTATTAACGGCATTTTTTCCCATAACATGATTATTTATAAACAATTTAGGGCAAATTTTCATTCCCTAAAATATTAATAAAAAATCTATATCCCATCATACTTTTTCTAAAAATAAAAAT
>ULVF01049850.1_pt1 | contig 13540 bp, 6 predicted proteins | sample 1959201 | NCBI WGS metagenome assembly ULVF01 (sample SAMEA4835779, study PRJEB28245) | human gut metagenome | biome: gut microbiome; material: fecal sample | place: Denmark | collected 2008 | reverse complement strand
AGTCCCACATCCGCAAGGCTGCCGTAGTATATGGTGCCGGGGGATATGACGAGGTGACGCCGCTGGGGCCCACCAAGATGATGATCGTCCACAACGGCAACTTGACGCCCATGTCCCTGGATCCCTCGGATTACGGCATCCAGCCCTGCAATCCGGAGGAACTGGCCGTTCATTCCAAGTCGGAAGCCGTGGATGTGCTGAAGAACATCCTGGCGGGGAAAGGCCCGCGTGCCATGATGGATATGGTGATTCTGAATGTGGGGGTAGCCATGTTCCTGCTGGAGGAGCACATGGACCTGTCCGTCTGCATGGCGAAAGCGCGGGAAGCCGTCTGCGCCGGCATAGGAAGGAGAACGCTTCATGCTGCTTGACCGGTTCCGGGAAGCCAAGGCGGAGGAAATAGCCCTGCTTATGGACATGGCCTCCCGCCGGGAACTGCCGCGCCCGTGGAAGGGGCGCCGGCCGGATTTCCTGAAAGCCATTGCGGAACCGCCGGACGGCCAGCCGGTGGCGGTCATTGCGGAGTTCAAGCAATCCTCTCCGTCGCGCGGCGTCATCGCCTCCGGGTTGAAACCGGAGGAAGTGGCTGAACAGTACGCTGCGTCGGGAGCCTCCTGCATCTCCGTGTTGACGGAAGAACAGTTTTTCGGCGGCCGCATCGGCTATTTGGAACGCATGGGCCGCGCCGGGCTTCCGCTCCTCCGCAAGGATTTCATTTTTCATCAGCTTCAGGTGATGGAGACGGCTTCTACGCCGGCTTCCGCGTTGCTGCTCATTGTGCGTCTGACGCCGGACGCACGGACGCTCCGCGTTCTCAGGGAGCAGGCGGAGGCTTACGGCATGCACGCCGTTGTGGAAGTGTTTGACCCGGCGGACCTGGACATTGCCCGGGAATCCGGCGCGCGCATCATCCAGGTAAATGCCCGCGACCTGGATACCTTGAAGACGGACAGGCAGGCCTGCCTGGACATGGCGAAATTCCGCCGTGAGGGGGAGGTGTGGATAGCGGCCAGCGCCATGAGCGCCGGGGCGCATCTCAGGGAAGCCGCGGAAGCGGGCTTCCAGGCCGTACTGATGGGAACAGCCCTGATGGACGGAGGAAAGCCGGGTGAAAAACTGGCAGCAATTTTAGAAGAAACAATATGAAGAAGCATTCATTTGCAATCAAGGTGTGCGGAATTACCCGCCAGAGCGATTTATCAACCGCCATGGGGATGGGAGCCCATTTCTGCGGCTTCATCTTTCATCCCGGAAGTCCGCGTTACATTGCGCCGCCGCGCGCCGCGGCTCTGGATTCCGCCCTGATCCGCCGCGTGGGAGTTTTCGTGAATCAGAATGCGGAGGAAATCATGGATATCATGAAAACGGCCCGGCTGGAATTCGCCCAGCTCCATGGCGCCCATTCTCTGGACTGCGCGCGCCGCATCGGCCCGGAAAAGGTAATCCGCGTATTGTGGCCGGACCGGTATGAATCCGTGGATGCCCTGCAAAGGGAAATGGAACTATGGGCGGACAGCTGCGCCTGGTTTCTGCTGGATGCCGGCACCCAGGGCGGCGGCCACGGCGTTTCCCTTGACTGGACCTCCCTGGCATCTCTGAGTTCCCCCCGGCCCTGGTTTCTGGCGGGCGGCCTTTCTTCCGCCTCCCTGAACAGGGCGCTGGAACAATGCTCTCCGGACGGCATTGACCTGAACTCCGGCGTGGAAGCCATCCCCGGCCAGAAAAGCCCGCAGAAGCTGTTGGCGGCTCTCAAACCTCTCACCCCTTACACTCCTTACCACATCGCATGAAAAAAGAAGGATATTTCGGCAATTTCGGCGGCCGCTTCGTACCGGAAGCGCTGCGTCCCCCCCTCATGGAGCTGGAGGAAGCCATGAACTCCATCATGCCGTCCCGCGAGTACCGGGACGCGCTCCAGGATCTGCTGGTCCATTACGCTGGGCGTGAAACTCCCCTCACGTTCTGTCCCCGCCTTTCGGAAGAACTGGGCTTCCGCCTGTGGCTGAAACGGGAGGACCTGCTGCATACCGGAGCCCACAAAATCAACAACGCCCTTGGCCAGGCTCTTCTGGCCAAAATGATGGGGAAAACGCATCTGATTGCGGAAACCGGGGCGGGGCAGCACGGCGTGGCTACGGCTACGGCGGCCGCCCGGCTTAACATGGACTGCGCCATTTTTATGGGCGCAGAGGATGTAGAACGCCAGTCCATGAACGTCATGCGCATGAAACTGCTGGGAGCGACGGTTTTCCCGATTGAGAGCGGTTCCCGCACGTTGAAGGATGCCATCAATGAGGCTTTGCGCTACTGGATTTCCCATCAGGCGGATACCCTGTATTGTTTCGGTACGGCGGCTGGCCCCCATCCGTTCCCCACATTGGTCAGGCAGCTTCAATCCGTCATTGGGCGGGAGGCCCGCGCCCAGATGCTGGAGCGCGCAGGCAGGCTGCCGGATGTGGTGGTGGCATGCGTGGGCGGCGGCTCCAACGCCATCGGCATGCTTCACCCCTTTGTGGAGGATGAAGGCGTCCGTCTGGTGGGAGTTGAGGCAGGAGGCACCGGTGAGCCCGGCTGCTATAACTCCGCCCCCATCAATCTGGGCAGCCCCGGCGTGCTGCACGGCCATGTGACGATGCTTTTACAGGATGAAGACGGGCAAATACAGCCGTCCCATTCCATTTCCGCCGGGCTGGACTATCCCGGTGTAGGCCCGGAACATGCCTATCTGGCGGAAACGGGCCGTGTTCATTACGGTGTGATTTGCGACGCCTCTGCTTTAAACGCTTTCCAGACGCTCACCAGGGAGGAAGGAATCATTCCTGCGCTGGAATCCTCCCATGCCGTGGCCTGGGTGCTGGACCATGCGGAGGAACTGCCGCAGGGGGGGGACGTTCTGGTCAATCTCTCCGGCCGCGGAGACAAGGACCTGGGAATCGTTAAAAAATATTTGAATCTTTAAGCCGCATTCTTCCATGAATAATATGCAGAAATCACCGTTGCAGAAAGCCGTGGAGAGGGCCCATGCCCTCGGCAGGCGTGCCGTTATCCCTTTCATTACCGCCGGATTCCCGGACAAGGAATCCTTCTGGACGCACTTGTCCCGTATTGACGAAGCCGGAGCGGATATTATTGAGATAGGAGTTCCCTTCTCGGATCCCGTAGCGGACGGCCCGGTTATTGAACAGGCATCCCGGGATGCCCTGGCCCGCGGCGTCAGCCTGAAATGGATTCTGGACGGCCTGAAAGCCCGCAAGGGCGGTTTTTCAGCCGAACTGGTGCTGATGGGATACGTAAATCCCTTTTACCAGTATGGCCTGGAACAGCTTGCCCGGGATGCGGAGGAGGCAGGCGTCAGCGGTTTCATCGTACCGGATATGCCGTTGGAGGAATCTGGAATGTTCCGGGGGGCTTTCAGCCCCCATGGCCTGACGCTCGTCACTCTGGTGGCTCCCAATACTTCCGTGGAACGCATGCGGGAATACAAGCCTTATACTTCCGGCTTCGTTTATGTGGTCTCCGTGCTGGGAACCACCGGAGGGAAAGCCAACCTGGAGCGGAGCGTGACGGAAACCATGCGCCGTGCCCGGTCCGTTTTTGATGTGCCGCTGGCGCTGGGCTTCGGGCTTCAGACGCCGGACCAGCTGGAGACGCTGCCTGAAGATGCCCGTCCGGATGCCGCCGTGCTTGGAAGCGCTCTGCTCAGGCACATTGGAGAAGGGAAGGACGCCGGGGAATTTTTGGAAAAATGGACCAGAGGTTGAACTGCACGTTTTTCCGCGGCTTTTAAGGATGGGCCTGCACAACTTATTGTGCAGGCCCTTTTTATTTTATCTGGTAATGGACAACGAAAATACGGATTCGCAATCCGCTGTCAAAGGAAAAGAATCAGTTACAACGGTTTTCCGGAATACCCGGAACGTTCTCTCCGTCAAAAAAATCCGGGATTCCCGCCAGCAGATTATGTTAAAAATATGTAACATATTAATTATTAATGTAATTATTCTGTTAAAAATTGAATAATATATGAATAAAAGCGAAGCGGATTGCGAATTCCTTATTTATATTCACAATCATATTTCCCTTGCCGTGTTGTGGGAAAGAGCCTTATTTGTTTATTAAATACCTAATTATCAAACGTTTCATGAAATTACACCTCCCTTTGAATTTATTGGCTGCCCTGATGACCTCCTTTTCCGGAGTAACGCTTGGCACCGCCACGCTGGCAGGAGTTTCTGGTCTTCTGGTGACAGCATCACAGTCTTATGCGGCGGATGTTGCCTTTGACGGAACCCAGGTGAATGTGGCGGCGGGAGGCTCGGCCTCCTATGATGTCGGTACTGTTACGGCTTCTACTACCTTGAATTTTGCCGGAGCCGGTACGGCCGCTATCACCAATTTGAACGGGACGGCTCCGGAAGCCATCCTGACGGTAAACCGCGTGGCCAGCGGGGGCGCCAGCCTTTCCACCCTGACGTTGAACGGGGCAGGCACTTTCAACGGAATCATTTCCCTTTATTCCAACACGACGGGGGGATCTCAGAACAACATCCTGAACCTCAACCACGCACAGGCCGCCCAATACGCCACGATCAAACTGGGCGGCTACGGTTACACGACGGGCGCTTCCGTCCTGAAAGCCGGCGTGAACACTTCCATCAGCAAGCTGGAGCACAACAATGCCGCAGCTCTGATCACCGGGGAGGGAACCACGCTGACCATTACGGGGGATTCTTCCTCTTACGGCGGCAGTTTCGGCGGCACCGTAACGGTGGACTATACGGGGGGAGGCACCTTCACCCTGGGCAATTCCGACAAGAATACGGCGCTTACTCCCGCGGCATCTCCGAACGCCACCTTGAAAATCAGCAGAGGCACTCTTTCCCTGTTCTCCGGAAATGTCACCTGGTCCCAGAAACTGGTGATGGGTGACGGCACTACACTGAGTATCCAGGACGGTCCTTCCGTGACGGGGTATGCCGGCTATAACGCCACTTCCGTCAACAGCGGCGGTTTTAACTTTTCCGGAGCGGCGGTTTTCGGTACTGGCGTCAACCTGACATCCAGCTGGGGCAAGAATGTAAAGTTTTCCGGTGTACTCACGGCGGCAAGCGGTTTTTCCATCAGCGGCGGCGCGAATGAATATGCCTATTACAACCTGCTCAACACCGCCAATGAAATTGGGGGAACGATTGCCATTACGCGCAGCTCTGCCTCTCTGGGCATCGGGGCTTCCGGTTCCCTTGGGACTGCTGCCGTTACTACTTCGGCCAACTCCCAGTACCTGACCTATTACGGCACTGCGGGGGATGCGGCGGATGTCATTGACAATTCCATCACCGGGGCAGGCAACTTCGTCGCCCAGTCGGGCTGGGTGCATCTTTCCGAGAACGTGGCGCTTACGGGAACCTATACCGTCAATTCCGGCGCCGTCCTCTCCAGGACCGGTTCCATTAATGCCGCGCTTGCCGGAGGACGACTGGATGCCGGCTCCGGAACCATGACCGTGACGGGACTGTCGGGAAACGGCACCCTTTCCGCCTCTGCGGGAACCATGCATTTCCAGGACGCCTTCACGGTAGGGGAAACGATGGGTATCCTTGCCAACGGTTCCGGGGAGATCACGGGAGATGTTACGGTGGATGGGGGCCGTCTGTATTATACCTCCATGGACAATGTCGGCAGCGTGCTGCAGAACGTGACGCTGACTTCCGGCCTCATTGATTTCTCCGGTTTTCAGGAATTCCAGGACTTGTTCGGTTCTGAAGCCCTGGTGAACACCTCCTATAACCTGGGCGTTGATCTGGGGACTGGCTTTACTCTGGCGGATGTTGACGAATCCCTGTACACGATCAGCACTGTGGACGGAAAAACAGTCATCACGTTTACGGCTTCCGGCGCCCATGAGACCGTCTGGGACCCTGCCTGGGGGCTGGAAGAAGCTCCCTCTTCCGCAACAGGTACGCTGGCGAACCAGCAGTCTTTGTCCCTGTACGGTATCCGGTCTTCTTCCATGCAGGAGGGATTCGGTTCCGTGAATGCCGTCACCGGAACGGGAGACCTGACGGGAGTGACGCTGGCCGGCGGCTACTACAATACAGCCACCAATGCCACGGCTACGCAAATCACCACCGGCATCTGGACGGATGTGCTGGGGGGCAATTACAATTTGATTATCGGCGGCAGCTATGCCAATAACTGGAGCGGTTCCGGCAAGTGGAACGTTACGGGGGACGTTCATACCCAGATTCAGGGGGACACCTCCGTCAACTGGGTAGTGGGTGGCAATTACAAGGACGGCCAGGCGGCAGGCATTACGGGAGACGTTTACGTATCCGTGGACGGGAATGCCGTGATCAAAGGCAGTTTGATAGGCGGCGGCACGGCGGCCCATAATTCCGTAAACAACCTTGACGGCAGCACGCATGTCGTCGTGCGCAGCATGCAGAGCGTCACGGATGAAACCATTTCGCTCAACTCCGTTGTCCGGGGCTTCATCATCGGCGGCAGCGCTTATGAAGCCAATTCCGCGTCCCGCGCCGCCATTACCGGAAGCACCAATGTGACGATTGATTTGGGAGAGGCATCCGGCAATTTTGTCAAGAGCATCGTGGGCGGTTCCTATTCGGGCGGTTCCGGGGCATATACGATAGGAGGCGATTCCAACGTCAGCATCACCGCTGCCAGTGACGCCGTCTTTACCGGGGCTGTTTACGGCGGCGGGTACAGTTCTTCAGGAACATCCACCGTCAGCGGCAATTCCAGCCTGACGCTGGATGGGGGCGCTTACGCGGGCGCTCTTTATGCGGGCGGCGGGGGAACAGGATCCTCCGTAAACGGGGACGCTACCCTTACCGTTAAGAAAGCAGTATTCCGTACGGGCAGCACGCTGAATGCATCGGAGGGTACGGTAGGCGGCACCTCTTCCTTGCTTCTGGGCGGTTACGGCAATACGGCGGACCATGCCATTTCCTTCTCCAATACGGCTGTGACCGGTTTCGACATCGTGACCATGTTCCAGGATTCCTTCTTTACGGGGAATCTGAACATGACCGGTTCCAGCGTGCTGGCGCTGGCGGGAGGGGCAGGAACGGGAATCAATCTGGACGGCTCGTTCTCTCTTTCCGCTGAAGGAGAACTGACCCTGGATCTTTCCGGATTCGGCACCCTGACAGACGGCATGTCCGTCCTTTCAACTGCGGGCCTGTCCAATATATCTTCCATTAAGGCTTCCTTTGCTGACGGCGTGGCGGGATCCATCACCATTTCCGACAACGGCAAAGACCTTGTTTATACGGCGGGAACCCTCCTTTTGTGGGAGGGGGGTGAAAACGGCGTCTGGAGCGCGGAAAATGTCTGGACGGACGGCGGCGCTCCCGCCACATATGCGGATGGTATGGCGGTTTCCTTTGCAGACCAGGCTGGAGTCGCTAACTCTGTCGTACATCTGGATTCTGAGGTTTCTCCAAGCTCCATGCTTGTTCGCAACTCCACCACCCGTTATGAACTGACGGGGACGGGAGAAATTACCAATACGGCCATCACCAAGGAAGGCACGGGAACGTTGGTTCTCGGTACCTCTTCCATACTTGGCACGGGTACTACTGTGGCTGTATCGCAGGGTATTCTGGCATTCGGTTATGATACGGCCCTTCCCGGCACAGGAGTAACCTGGAATACCGGTTCCTTTTTGGGTGCGGCCAATGGAGCGACGGTGACGGTGGATTTGGGAACCGTCACTAACCCGGTATTCTCCCTTTCTCCGGATGCCAACTCTTTCATCACTCTGGCAACTCCGTCCGACATCGTTTTCGGCAATGCCATTACTGGGGAAGGAACTGTCCGGAAAACCGGCACGGGCTTGCTGAAACTGACAGGGAGCAACTCCGGTCACATCGTGGTGCAGGAGGGCAACCTCCAGGTAGGGAACGGAACCTCATCCATCCGCTGGGGAAGCGCAGGTTCTTCTGTCACCCTGGAAAACGGCACGTCGCTGATCATTGCCGGCAACAGTTCGGGAACCTCCCACCATACCATCAACTCCGATTTGATTTTGGGAACAAATGCGTCCGATGCCGTTTCCCTGAAATGGGTGGACGCCTCCCAGTCAAGCGCTACGGACTATCAGCATAGCTTCACCGGAACCGTTACCGTCAACGGGGCTGTCTCCCTGGTGGGCAGGGACAACTGGGCCAAGGAAATGGGCTTCACCGGGACGCTCACTGGAGCCGGCTCCCTGACGTACAGTCGCGGAGCGGGCGACGGCAGGTATAATTCCAACGGAAAACTCATCATCAGCGGAGACGCTTCCGGATTTACCGGAATGATCACCATGAATGCCTCCAACGGCTACAGCGCCGGGCTGGATTTGCGCACTTCCGTATCTCAGGGCGGCGTCACCCTGACATCCGGAACGGACACGACCGGATTCGCTTTCATGCGCGTGCTGGGGGATGTTGAAATTGCCTCTCTGGACGGAACGGAAAATTCCCAGGTGGGAGCCGTAGGCGGCGCGCGCACGCTGACGGTGGGGGCCGGCACGTATAACGGCACGCTCACAGACCGCGGTGTTGCTCTTGGGTACGGAGCCACTTCCATTTCGTATGACGAATCCGGCGTCCTGTCTCTGACCAAGGTCGGCGAGGAAACGCTGACGCTGGGAGGAACGGTCAGTTACACGGGGCTGACGGATATTCAGGGGGGAACGCTCGCTCTTACAGCTTCCGGGGCTACGTCCCTGCGGAACATCACGATGGCGGCCAATACGCGGATGACGACTGCGGGCGCCCTGAACCTGGCGGCCAACTCTACGCTGACTCTGGATATCAGCTCCTCGCTCGAAGTGGGCGGCGCTTTCGGGGCCGGAACGTTCAATCTTACGTTGAACGGACTTGAAGGCATCACGGATGCCGGGGAATATACCCTGATTTCCGCCGCCAGCGGTCTTGATGCCGCCAGCGCCGTCTTTAACTGGGCCGGATATACCGGGGACGAAACGCTGATTTATGAACTGGAGCAGACGGGAACATCCCTCAAGCTGGTAGTGACTTCCGCCGGGGACGTATGGATCTGGCAGGGAGCGGAAGGAGAGACCTGGAGCGATACGAACACGGGCGCCATGTGGGGCATTGAAGGTTCCACGGATACGGCTGCCGGGAAGAATCTGATCTTCAACAGTACCGGGGCGGGAACCGTCACCCTGTCCGGAGCGGTGAATCCTGCTTCCATCACAGTCAACAATGCTGCCGGCAGCGATTATGTCTTCGTTTCCGACGGCGCCGGAAAAATCGCTCAGGGAACGCTGACCAAGCGCGGCGAAGGGAAGTTGACCCTTAATTTGGATAACACGGGTTGGAACGGGGACATTTCCGTCCAGCAGGGCGAACTGGTGGCCCAGGTCGCCAACTCCCTGGGGTCCGGAGCCATTACCGTTACGGACGGCATGCTCACGCTGGCTACCGCGGAGGTTCAGCCGGGAATGGGCATGATCAACCTGCAGGGCGGCAGCCTCAATCTGGCTTCCGGCTCTTTTGCCACGGCGTTTACTGCAGACAACATGGCATGGACGGGCGGTTCCATGATACTGGGCGAGGAGGTGACCGCTACCGTCGCCAAGGCTCTGGTCAATGGAAAAACCGTGGAACTGGCGGACGGTTCCGTACTGACGGTCAGCGGGGCTAATGACAACTCGGCTCTGAACCTGAATGCCTCCGGCACCGGTACCGTTTCCGTAGGGCTGGGAACCAGTTATGGGGCCAATGTCCTGAACATGAGTACGGAATTCCAGGGCATCCTGTCCGTGACATCCGGCTATTTCCAATTGAATAACGTAACGATGGGTGCGGACGGCATCTTGAAACTGGCGGATTCCAACGTCCGTACGGAATGGAACGGAACAGCGGGAGGAACGTTTGCCAATGACGTTGTCTTTACGGGCAACCAGGTCTTTGCCACCAAGGATTTCACCTTCAGCGGCGATTTGAGCGGAACGGCGTTTTCTACCCAGGGCGCGGGCAATATTACCCTGGCGGGCGGCGTCAACCTAGACGGTCAGCTCAAGGTGCACCGCGGCACGGTTACCGTGAATTCCGCCAATGTGGCCAAGCTGGGGGACAGCATTGACATCCAGAACAACTCCACGCTGGCCTTTGCCCGCGATTTCTCCTACGGAGGCGTCATCAGCGGCACGGCCGGCAGCACGGTATCCGTAAACGCCGGAACGCTGGAACTCACCGGAGCGAACACCTTCCTGGGCGCACTCTCCATTGCGGACGGCGCTACGGCGCGGCTGGGTGACGGAAGTGCCTGGGCTGGGTCCCTCTCCGGAGCCGGTTCCCTGGTTATTGACACTGCCGGAGAGATAACGCTGGCGGCCGGCAACACCGGGTTCACCGGTTCCACGACGCTTTCCGGAACGGGCACCGTCACCTTGGCGGGGGCCGACTCCCTGGGGGCCGGACGGGTCACCGTCAATAACGGCGTTCTCAATCTGTCCTCTCTGGATGCGGCCAACGTTATTCTGATTACGAAGGGAAGCCTGGCAAACGCGGAAGCCAAAACCGCCGGAAACGTGGAAGTGGCCGCTTCCGCCGGAACGCAGGGAGCCCTGAATACCATCAATCTGGGCGGTCTGTCCGGCTCCATGGTCGGCTCCATCGTCATGGAGGATTACTCCCGGCTTACAGGCGTTTCCGGTGCTCTGGACATGACGGGCAAGACGGTGACGCTGAAACTGGATTCCGGCAGCCTTACAGCGGGCGGAACTACCGGACAGGGCGTTATTGATGCGGACAGCCTGACGCTTTCCGCCGCCGCCACAACCATCAACCTCAGCAACCAGGGCGTTCTGGACCTGCTTGCCGCCAACCGGGATTCCACTGACGGCGTAGGGCTTGTACTGACAACGGGAACCCTGGCTGTGGACAATTTCAAGCAAATCGGATTCTCTCCTCTCCTGGCTTCCCTCGGCTATACCGTGACGGAAGTCCTGGGTGCGGACGGGACGCTGATGGTCAGCGGCAATACGGACCTTGTCTATCTGGTGGACACCACCCCCAATTCAGACGACCCCAATATCAGCGATTACGCCGCACTGGATCCCTACAAGGCTGTCGGCATTAATGGCACCACGCTTCATGTGAGCTTGAATGGGGCTCCGGAAGCCTCCCGGAACGGGGACGGCCTGAAAGTCAGCAACCTGGTTGGCAGCGACGGTGCGCTGGTCGTGACGAATACGGCGGATGATGCGGCCTCCAACCACGCCGTGGTGGATCTGGTTCAGAACGTTGACGCCGGCGGCAACAGCTACGGCGGAACCATCAGCGGGGACCATGTGGATTTTGTCAAGAAAGGTGCGGAAACCCTCACCGTGGAAGGCAACTTCACCGGGAATGATTCCATGCTCAGTTCCGCGGAAGGAAACATCGTCCTGAACGGTGCAGGCAATAGCCTTACTGCGCTGGAACTCGCGGGCGGAGACATAACGCTGGGCGGACGGAATGACGGCGCCTCCCGTGTAACTACGGTGGAGACGCTGGCTGCCGGCGCGGGAGGGGGAACCCTGAATTTGGGTAACGGAGCTCAGATGGTTCTTACCGGCCAGCAGGCCGGCAGCCATGTCACGGAGGTGACTATCTCCGGGGACGGTACGCTGACCTTGGGAGGTACGGGAACGGACTCCTCCCTGACACTGGGCAACGGCTCTTCCCTGAACGGTGTCCTGCTGGATATCCGTGAAGGGTCCGCCCTGTCCGCCGCAACCGGTTCCGTGAATACCGTTTCCGGACTGGCGGGCGGCGGAGCTCTGAAGCTGAGCGGTGCGGAAATGACGATCAATTCTTCTGCCTCCCATGCCTTTACCGGTACGCTGGACGGGGCATCCGGAACGCTCAACGTCAAATCCGGCAACGGAAGCGTCCAGACTATCAAGGGTGCAGGCAATGCAGGTTATCACCTGAATGTGAGTGACGGCGGCGTGCTGACCCTGGCCGGAGCGGCAGGGGAGGGCGGCAATCCCGCCCAGGCTTCCTATCAGGGGATTACCGTGAATGGCGGCACGCTCAATATCGGCAGCGCGGACGATCCCAAAACCCAGCTGACGCTTGGCTCGGACGGCTTGAGCGTGACGGGGGACAGCACGGTCGCCATTACCACTTCCTCCACAACGGTGGACGGCCTGGGCAATCCCTTTGTCACCTCCAGCGGAAATATTACGCTGGGAGACGGGACGGGAGAAGTCACGCTGGTCATGAACAATCTGGATACCCTGGTTTCCGGGAGTTCGGAAACGCTGAATATGGAATTGTTCAAGACAACGGACGGCGCGCTTGTGTCCCTGGGTGACAATGTCACCCTCCAGGATATGATTCTTGGTTCCATGTATGAAAACCTGGAGCTGACCACCAATGACAGCATGACGGCCATCATCCTCACCGGTACGGCGCGCACGGAAAACATTTTCCGTGACTCTTCCCTGACGCGGAATGCCGCCACTGGAGCGGACATCCTTTGGAATTCCCGCTATCACATGGAAGAAGGCACTGCCTTGCGCGATTTCTATACCTCTGTTCTTCTTTCCCAGAATTCAGGCGACTATTCCGGCGCCGCCCGCAAACTGGCCGCCGCCGCCGGCAGCACGGTTACCAGCCTGGGCATCGCCCAGCGCGACTCCCTGCGCGACCAGATGGGCTGGATACGCAACCGCGTGGCGCAGATGGGCGTTAACCCTGCATATGTCCATGAAGACATGCCCTACTTCCATATGTGGATGCAGGGAACCGGGTCTTATGCCAAGCTGGACACCAGGGGGGATGAAAGCGGCTACGAACTCACCACCTGGGGAGGCACGGTAGGCATGGATGTGGATATCAACGACCGCTTCACTGCGGGAGCTGCGTTTACGGCCAATTACGGAAGTCTGACGGCCAGCGCGGCGGATACGGCGGACGGAGACCTGGACAGTTACTATGTCAATCTGTTCGCCCGCTACCAGTACCGTAAATGGTCCCATCTGCTGATTCTGACGGGCGGCTGGAATGATGCCTCGCTGACGCGCACGGTGGATTACGGTACGGGGTCTTACCAGGCCCGCGGCAATACGACGGGATCCGGTTTCGGCGCCATGTACGAGTTGGCGTATGACATCGCTCTCAATGAAGACAGGAGCGTGATTCTCCAGCCTTTGTTCAACGCTTCCATCGTGACGACCCGCATGGACGGCTATCGGGAAAGCGGTTCTGCAGGAAATGCCGGACTGAAGGTGGAAGACCAGGAACTGACTACGGCTGCTGTCGCTGTGGGCGCCCGGCTCTCCGGACTCATGGGGTCCAACGTCTTCGGGCGTGAAGCGCTGGGAGAAGTACGGGTGAACGTTTCCCAGGATATGGGAGACCGCCGCGGGCAGGCCAATGTGGGCTTCTTGGCGGATCCCTCCTATACGCGTCCGGTGTATGGCGCCAAGGTCGGAAGCACGGCCTTCCAGATTGGCGCGGGGCTGAGCGTTCCCGTGGGCACTCAGGGCGTCATTTTTGTGGACGGCAACGCG
>ULVF01016352.1_pt1 | contig 13541 bp, 9 predicted proteins | sample 1959201 | NCBI WGS metagenome assembly ULVF01 (sample SAMEA4835779, study PRJEB28245) | human gut metagenome | biome: gut microbiome; material: fecal sample | place: Denmark | collected 2008 | reverse complement strand
TGTTAAAGTGATGTAAAAAAATACTAAAATGACAGTTATAATAGTGCAAAATTTACATAAAATATCAGATTTTAAAAATGTATAAAATATAATGACAGAATATAAAAACTTATCCAAGTTCATAAAATGTTTAAAATATGAATCCGCAAAGCCGCATAAATACTGGCATTCACAAAAAAATCAAAAAAAATACAAGAATTGTTAAAAATAGTCTTGTTAAAATAGTACAAAAATGGTAATATATCTGTGTCAAAAACATATTAAGTGGGGCAGACCCCCACAAGAACCAATATAGGGAGGTTTACAAGTTTATGAGAAAGACAGTTAAAAAACTTACTGCTGTAGGTTTAACACTTACTTCAGTAATGGGTCTTGTAGCATGTGGAAACAACAATGCTTCAACAGAAAACAAGTCAACAGTAGATTGGGCAAACGTAGAAAAGCCAGAAGCTTTCACTGTTATGGTTGATGGTACAGTTCCTAAGACGGAAGAATGGGGTGACAAGTTTGATGAACAGCTCAAGGAATTAACAGGCCTTGACTTCACAGTAACACGTCCAGACCACAACTCATACTATGATGCAGTAGCTAACTCAATGCTCGATGCAAGCGCTATGCCAGATGTTATCATTCTTTCATCTGACTACTTAGCACTTTATGCCAGCCAGGGTCTTCTCTGGGATATGACAGATGCTTGGAACAATTCAGCAACAAAGGCATCAGGAAGACTTATTTCAGATGCAGAAAAGATCATGCAGGCTAACTATGTTAGAGGCGTTGATGGTGAGAAGGCTCTTTACGGATTCGTACCTACACGTGGTAACGGATGCTGTACATATGTAAAGGAAGCTTGGGCTACAGCTGCTGGATATACAAAGGCAGATCTTCAGAAGCAGATGTCATATGATGAATTCTATACAATGCTTAAGAAGATGAAGGAAGCTAAGGGTGTTGATTATGTAATTTCAGCTCCTGGTTTCTATTCAAAGGAAGCACCTTATACAAACTATCTTCCTGAATTCTATCAGAATGCACAGTTTACATTCTACTATGACAAGGCTCAGGGCAAGTATGTAGATGGTTTCTCAGAACAGGAAATGAAGGATGCTCTTCAGAGAATCCAGAACGCTGTTAAAGATGGACTTATCAACAAGGAATCAAGTACAAAGACAACAGCTACAGCACGTAACGACTTCAAGTCAGCAGATGTTAAGACAGAATCAGGTGTATTTACATACTGGGCTGGACAGTGGGCTGAAACTTTAAGAAGCTACTTAAAGACAGCTGGTCTTGATGATTCAATCATTCCTATCCTTCCAGTTAAGGAACTTGGTAAGTACGCAGAAAGACTTTCACCATCATGGTGTATCACATCTCATGCAGCTGAAACAGGAAAGGCAGAAGGAATCTTTAAGTACTTCCTTGATAAGATGTTAGATGGTGGCGATATCCAGACACTTTGGGAATATGGTCCTAAAGGATATTACTACAACGTAAAGGATGATGGTTCATTCGAATTCCTTCCTACTAAGTCTAACCCTAAGACAAAGTACTCTAAGGCTCATCTTGACTGCAACCTTGTTCTTGCAGGATTCTCTAACGGAAAGGATCCAGGAAAGGCAGAACAGCCAGCTAACGTTATAGAGTGCTCAGAAATGTTCTTCAAGAACTCTCAGTTAGTTGATTCTCCTGCTATGACAGAAGAAGTTGGTAAGCTTGTTGGTGATATCAATACAGAGAGATATACAGTAGTTGATAAGGTAGCCAGAGGCGAATGGACTGTTGATGAAGGTATGAAGCAGTATACAGATACAGTTGGTTCTAAGGTTGATGCAGCTCTTAAGTCATTAAATACAAAGTTCGCTGGTAAGTAATTAGTGATTTAAGCTACTTAATATGTATTATTAGTGATACCTACTATCACATATGGTCGTGCCAGGAGACCTGGTCTTCTGGCACGATATTTTGCTTAATAAGCATTGTTACTATAATATTAGGAAAGAAGGGTATAAAGATGCAGTGTAAGTCTTGTGGAACAGAGCTTCCTAAGAAGGCAAAGATTTGCCCTAAGTGTGGAGCACTTAATGGTAAGCCAGCTGGTAATACCAGATATTTAGCTATTATCGGTATGGTAATCATGTTATTAGGCGGATTGCTTCCATTTGTTCAGTCAAATGAAGAACTTATGGACGGTTATACACCTAAGGCATACTCATTTGGTTTCATGAATATCAGCGTTATATTTATGTGGTATCTTTTTATGTTGATTATCGTTGCTGGTATTCTTTTAGTTGTTGCTAAGAAAGAAAAATTATCAATTGTAACATCAGTACTTGCTACAGTTGTTGCATTTGTATCTATGTTTGCATTCCAGTTCTCTAGTACAGATGGTAAAACTAAGACTGGTGCATTAAAGTATGTATACCATAATGTATCTGATTTATTATCAAACGGATATGGTGGTAATACTTATTCAATCGGTTCAGGTGTATATGTTATCATACTTGGACTTATCGTTGCTATCATAGGTGTATTCTGGGATGTTGTTAAGTTATTCAAGAAAGATCTCGGAGTAGATAGCAAGTATTTATCTAACTCATTAAATCAGAGTATTACGCAGAAGATGTTCTACTACAGAGGATTCTATATTATGTTCCTCCCAGTATTTATCATGATATTATTATTCTTCTACTGGCCAATGTTAGGATGTCGTTATGCGTTCACATCATATGTATTAGCTAACCCATATTATATAGGTATTTTCCACTTCCAGACTATGTTAAGATTCGATACATATTTCTGGCAGGCATTCAGAAATACACTTGTATTATCAATCGTTAAGTTAATACTTAATACAGGTGCCGCAGTTATTATCTCACTTCTTCTTAACGAGATTACTAACATGGCATTCAAGAAATCAGTACAGACAATCATCTACTTACCTCACTTCATGTCTTGGGTTGTAGTTGCTGCTGTATTTAAGATGATTCTTTCAGTTAACAGCTCAGGTGTTGTTAACGGTGCTTTAATTAACATGGGACTTATCGATAATCCTATCGATTTCCTTGGTAGCTCTAAGTACTGGACAGGCACATTCTTCATGATGAACGTATGGAAGGATACAGGATGGGGAACTATTCTTTTCCTTGCTACTTTATCAGGTATCAGTCCTGACCTTTATGAAGCTGCACAGATTGATGGTGCTAACAGATTCAAGAGACTTATATATATTACTCTTCCAGCTTTAGCTAACACTATCATCACAGTATTCATTCTTAACCTTGCTAAGGTTATGAACCTTTTCGAATCAGTATTCGTTACACAGAGTGCTGGTACATACGATGTATCACAGGTATTACAGACATACGTATACAACAAGACTTTCTCAGCTTCATTCTCTGATTACGGTTATACAACAGCCGTAGGTCTGTTTAAGTCATTTGTAGGTATGATTCTCGTACTTGGTTGTAACTACGCAAGTAAAAAAGTCCGTGGACGTGGAATTGTATAGGAGGTTAGACGATGAGTGAAGAACAGTTAGTTTATAAAAAGAAAAAGAAAAAATTTAAAATCTTCCCAATAGTCAATGCAATCTTCTTTATATTGGTTTCATTGTTAATTCTTTTCCCTATGTGGAAGGTTATTGTAGATTCATTTGATGCTCATTCAGCAACAAGTTTTAGATGGTGGCCAAATGCATTCTCTGTAGGTGGTTATAATGCTATTTTCTCAAGATCAGCTTTATATAGTCCATTTGTTATCTCAGTAATAACAACATTAGTTGGTACATTCATGGGATTGTTACTTGCTACACTTGGTGGTTACGTTCTTATTCAGTGGGATATGCCAGGAAGAAACTTCTTTGCATATATGTTATTATTCACAATGATATTCGATGGTGGTATGGTTCCTAAGTACTTAGTTATGCAGAACTTACACTTACTTGATACATTGTGGGCAGTAATTCTACCTATGTCTATCAACGTATATAACTTAGTACTTATGAGAAACTTCTTTGAAGGTATTCCAGAATCACTTTTCGAAGCTGCTCAGATTGATGGATGCTCACCTATGGGTATATTCTTTAAGATTGTGTTACCACTTTCTAAGGCTGCCCTTGCTTCAATCGGTCTTATGTTTGCCGTAACATTCTGGAATGATTATACAAACTTCAAGATTTATATCAGAACAGATAAGTTATACAACTTCCAGATTAAACTTCGTAACATGGTTATGGATAGTAATATTCCTAACGACGATTCAGTAGATCCTAACACTATTGCTAATGCATCTACAGTTGTTGCTATCTTACCTTTCATGATCATCTATCCATTCTGCCAGAAGTACTTTGTACAGGGTGTTAATGTAGGTGCCGTTAAGGAGTAATGAGCATTGTTATATAACATATATGGTGATGTACGGAAGTTATTATATTGAATATGACTTATGTTAAAATTAAAAGGCGGAAATGGTAATACCATTTCCGTCTTTTTTGTTTTATCAGACTTTTTATATGTAGTAATAGCATAGTCAGTATGATAAAATTAGAAAATAGAAATAGAGTAAAGATAGTGAAGATAAGGTGGTGTATGATGAGAAAGTTAGTAGATGCGATTTATCTTGAGAATATAGACGAGGTCAGAACGATACTTGAAAACGAACCAGGGCTTATAGATGAAAAAGATGAACATGGCGTGCTTATGGCACTTCTTGCAGCTAAGACAGGTAATATTAAGCTTGTTAAATATATTGTAGAATATTCAAGAGCAAGCATGAACATCCATGATGACAACAATAAAAACATGTTACATTATGCGGCTATGTCAGGTGATGTAAAAACCTGTAAGTATCTTGTAGAAAGAGTAGGTATGTCACCATTATCAGGTGATATAAATTTACTGACACCATTTGAGATTGCACATAAGAATCATTTTATTGAGCTGGAAGAATATTTTGAGGAAGCAGTAGGGCACAAGCTGTCTGATATGTATCACAATCCTATCAGGACAGGAATGTATCCAGATCCATCTATTGTCAGGGTTGGTGAAGATTATTATATGGTTAATTCGTCATTTATATTCTACCCTTGTATTCCAGTATCACATTCAAAAGATCTTGTGCACTGGAAGATTATAGGATATGCGATAACTAATCCTGAATGGGCTGGGATTAATGAACTTGAAGGAGGAAGAGGATACTGGGCACCCGATATATCTTACTATAAGGGTAAGTTTTATATTACAGCTACATACAGGCTGAATGATACAGGCAATGTATATAGAAAGCAGATAGTAGTAAGCTCAGAACATCCAGAAGGACCATACAGCAAGCCGGCAGTTATAGATGAGGATGGTATAGATCCATCTATATTCAATGATGAGGATGGAAGAAGATATATGCTTCTTAACAGAGGTGCCAGAATATTCGAGCTGAACGAGGATGCAACAAAGCAGATATCAAAGGCAGAGCTTCTATATTATGGAGACAATAAAAGAGCACCAGAGGGACCACATCTTTTAAAGAAAGATGGCTGGTATTATCTGTTTGAGGCTGAGGGAGGAACTGGACCTGGACATAGAATAACTGTTTCAAGAAGCCGTGAATTAAAAGGAATATATGAGCCTTGTCCTTATAATCCTATTATGAGACAGAATAATCCAGATGAGATCATACAAAGATGTGGACATGGCAAGCCAGTACAGACACAAAACGGTCAGTGGTACATGGTTTACTTATGTGGCAGAAAAATAGGTGATGGCTACAGCATATTAGGAAGAGAAACAGCACTTGATCCTATAACATGGACTGCTGATGGATGGCCTATAGTAAACAATCTTAATGGACCAAGTGCCCTGCAGGTTAAGCCGGATCTTCCAGAAACAATATGGGAAGCAGAAGCAGATGATGATTTTAATGAGTCATCACTAAGTAATGAATGGTGGTTCTCGAGAGTTCCTGAGATGGATGGAATAAAGCTTGCAGATTCACATGTATATGTAAAGGGAAGTGAGTATGATCTTGACTCAATGAAATCAAGAAATATACTCCTTAGAAGACAGAAGCATTTTAAGTTTGATGCTATATGTTGTATGAAGATGCCAGAGCTATATCCGGGTCAGAACTGTGGAATGACCTGCTATTATGATGAGAATACTTATATTAAGTTTGCAGTGTTTGCTACGCTGGATGAAGAACCAAAGTTGATGTTAAATATAGTTGAAAAAATCGGTGAAGAAGTTATAACACATGAAGGCATAATGGTTGATAACAGCAATCCTTACATATATCTTAAGTGTGAGACGAATTATCTAAGACGTGTATTTTCATACAGCTATAATGAAAAGGACTATAAAAAAGTAGCTGCACTTGACAATGTATATTATCTATGTGATGAAGGCTATAATAAGGGAAAAAGATTTACCGGAGCCATGATAGGTATGTATGCATTTGCTGGAACATATGGAAGCCAGTACACAGATACTGAAGGAAGACATGGAATTGATGAATATTATGCAGCATTTGATTATTTTAAATATATAGAAAAGTAGATTTAAAATCATATAATGTAAGTAAAATATTGGGAAATGGAGAAATAATATGGTAATTAACAGAGATGCAGAATTAGAAAAAAATATGTTTTCAAAATTATCAGACATTGATAATATCATGCATAAGAAGGATGCATATGCACTTGGATTAAGACTTAATGCGCTTTCTTCTCTTTGCAGGGCATTAAGAACTAAGGAAGCAGTGAGTGCGCTTACAGCTGCACTTGATAAGCTGGAAGCTGATTATTTTACAGGTGATATTAGTGTGGATGGACTTAAGAGCTTTATGCCAGGTACTGCGCTATATACAGCTTATGATTTTACAGGTGATGAAAAGTATAAGAATGCAGCAGTAAAGCTTGCAGAGGGCTTTAAGAATCTTTCAAGAAATGATAAGGGATATTTCAAGGATGAAGATGAAAAGAAGTGTCTTTGCAAGGCATACATGTATGAACCATTTTATATGGCATATGAGACAAAGGATGGCGGAAAAGAGCAGTATAACGATGTTATAGCCCAGTATAATGCAATGAATGATGAACTTTTTGCAACAGCTAAATATTCAAAGGATACAGACAAGGCTTTAAGAAGTCTGTCAATATATGCAGCAGCACTTATTGATACTATGGAAGTCATGGATCAGATGATATATGAAATATATAGGAAGATGCAGGATTATTATAAAGCATCAGTAAAGGCAGTATTAGAAGCCGGATACGGTGTTGATGGCTTTGAAGATATGGATGATGAAACAGAGCTCATGTTTGCATATGCTGTATTAAAGGGCTGCAGAATGAAGGCTGTCCATACAGAAAAATACGAAGGAACAGTATTAGGTGTATGTGATAAGGTTATGTCTGGTGAGATATTTACAGACGAGGATGATAAGGCTGATGATAATATAGTCAGCATGGCAGCATTAGTATATAGTGAAACAGTCAGAAACAGGGAATATCAGGATTATGGCCGTGGTAAGGGAGGAGCATTATGGAGTTAGTATTGGTAACTAATACAGCAAGAAGTGCTGTTGTGGAATTAACAGAAGCAGGAAAGTATTATTCAGAAAAGGAATATGATATTTACGTAAATGGAGAGCATTTTGCACATACAGATAAGCAGATAACATCATTATATGGTTTTAAGCCGGATACAGAATATGAGATAACTGCTGTGTATGATGGAAAAGAATACGGACCAGTAGTATTTCATACAGATTATGAGTTCGTAACTCTTAATGTAAGGGACTTTGGAGCATATGGTGATGGAAAACATGATGATACCAATGCCATACAGTGTGCTATTATGGCATCTAAGAAGAATACAAGAGTGCTTGTTCCAGAGGGTACATATAGAATATCAAGTATATTCCTAAAGGATGATCTTACACTTGAGCTTGCTAAGGGAGCTACATTGTTAGCTTTCACAGATAGAGAAAAATTCGCAATTCTTCCTGGAATGATTGAGTCATATGATGAAAAGTCAGAATATAATCTTTCTTCATGGGAAGGTAATCCTGTAGATTCATTTGCAGCTATTATATGTGGACTTAATGTTAAGAATGTAACAATAACAGGAGAGGGTACTATAGATGGTGGTACAACACATGATAACTGGTGGAAGAACTGTAAGGTACGTAATATTGCATGGAGACCTAATCTGTTTTTTATTAATCACTGTGAATGTGTAACATTACAGGGAGTTACTGTACAGAATTCGCCATGCTGGACACTTCATCCATATTTCAGTAATCATCTTAAGTTTATAGATGTTAAGATTAAAGCACCGGCTGATTCACATAACACAGATGGTTTAGATCCTGAAAGCTGTGATGATGTACTTGTACTTGGAACATATATTTCAGTAGGTGATGATTGTATAGCTATTAAGTCAGGAAAGATATATATGGCTGAAAAGTACAATATCCCAACTACTAATATGATAGTAAGACAGTGCTGTATGAGAGATGGACATGGTGCTGTAACAGTTGGTAGTGAGATAGCTGCAGGAGTTATGGATGTTCATATTAAAGATTGTCTGTTTATGAATACTGATAGAGGACTTCGAGTTAAGACAAGAAGAGGAAGAGGAAAACTTTCAATTCTTGATGATATTTCATTTGAGAATATCGATATGGATAATGTTATGACACCTTTTGTTGTTAACAGCTTCTATTTCTGTGATCCAGATGGTAAGACAGAATATGTCGGTTCAAGAAAGCCACTTCCAGTAGATGACAGAACACCATCCATAAAGAAATTCGTATTTAAGAATATCAATGCAAAGAACTGTCATGTAGCAGGAACATATATATGTGGTCTTCCAGAAAGCAAGATAGAAGAACTTGTATTTGAAAATATTAATATAACATATGCTGATAATGCAAAGTCTGGAGTTGCAGCCATGATGTTAGGATGTGATGAGGCAAGCAGACAGGGTATGGTAGTAAGTAATATAAAAAATCTTATATTAAAAAATGTACATGTTACCGGCTGCGATGGTGAAGAAATCATCGCTGACAATGTAGATGCAATAGTAAAAGAATAAGCCGGAATATATGAAAGCAGGTGAGAAAATTGAATCTGAAAGCACCTAAGGGAATAGATGTTGAAAGCTGGTTTATAGAATGTTACAGAAAACATCAGGGACATCCCATGCAGATATTATTAGGTCTTTATAAAGGAAACTATCATAAGTTTTTTCTTGCAGTTATATTTTTCTTTATAAAGCATGCTCCAGTATGGGTGCTCCCAATAGTTACAGCTAATATTATAAATGATATTACAAGCGGTTCACCAGAAACATACCAGAATATACTGATTCAGGCTGTTATAATGGTGGCACTTGTAGCATTGAATGTGCCGATGAATTATATGTATACTAGATATAAATCATTAGCAACAAGGTATGCAGAAACGGGACTTCGTAAGGCACTTGTACGTAAGCTGCAGCAGCTTTCAATATCATATCATAAGGAAACGCAGTCAGGACGATTGCAATCCAAGATTATGAGAGATGTTGAGGCCGTAGAAACGCTGTCAACGCAGATGTTTTTAAGTATACTTAATATTGCTTTAAATATAGGAATAGCGCTTATAGTAACTGTGAATAAGAGTATGGTTGTATTCATATTCTTTCTTCTTACAACACCAATAGCAGCCGCCACTATGGTATTCTTTAGAAATGTCATGAAGAAAAGAAATACTGAGTTCCGTAAGGAAATGGAAGAAACCTCGGCAAGAGTTATGGAAATGGTAGAACTTATTCCTGTAACGCGTGCACATGCACTTGAAGAAGAGGAAGTGCATAAAATGAGTGGACAGCTTTTTGCAGTTGCAGAAAAAGGATACAGACTTGATGTCATACAGGCACTGTTTGGTTCTGTTGGATGGGCGATATTTCAGGTATTTCAGGTCATATGTCTTGGATTTACAGGTTTTCTTGCCATTAAAGGAACAGTAATGCCAGGTGATATAACACTTTATCAGAGTTATTTTGCAACTATAGTAAGCCAGGTATCATCACTTATGTCGCTGATACCTACTATAGCAAAAGGTATAGAATCAGTGAATTCTATAGGTGAAGTGCTGCTTGAAGAGGATATAGAGCATAATGAAGGAAAAGAAGTTCTTGATGATATAGAAGGAGAATTCGATTTTAAAAATGTTATGTTCAGATATAACAATATAGACAGACCAGTGTTGCATGAGCTTAATCTTCATGTTGATAAAGGTGAAACAATAGCTTTAGTTGGAGAGTCCGGAGCAGGCAAGTCTACAATATTGAATCTTGTTATTGGATTTAACCTTGCTAATAAGGGTGAGGTGCTTATAGATGGACATGATATGAATAAGATTGATTTAAGATCATATAGAAAACATATAGCAGTTGTTCCGCAGACATCTATACTCTTTTCAGGTACGATAAGGGATAATATAACATATGGTACAGAAAATGTGGATGATGCTACACTTGATGAAGTAGTAAAAGCTGCTAATCTTACAGATCTTATAGAATCTCTTCCAGATGGACTAGATACTATGGTTGGAGAGCATGGAGGAAAGCTGTCTGGTGGACAAAGACAGAGAATATCCATAGCAAGAGCACTTATCAGAAATCCGAAGGTTATAGTTCTGGATGAGGCAACATCCGCTCTTGACAGTATATCAGAAAAGCTTATTCAGGAAGCTCTTAACAATCTTACAAAGGATAGGACAACATTTATAGTTGCACATAGATTATCAACCATAAAAGATGCAGACAGGATAGCTGTTATAGCTGATGGTCACTGCGTTGAGTATGGCACATATGATGAGCTTATGGAACTTAAGGGTGAATTCTATCAGATGAAGAAAATACAATCATAAATTAAAAGCCGTTAACATCAAGTGTGTTAACGGCTTTTTGTAACGTATAAGCTGATTATAACTGTTAGTTGAACTATTAACTATTAGTTTAACTGTTAACTATTAGTTATTAATCCAGATTCTTAATGTAGAAATTAACTTTTCCTTAGTATCAGAATCAAGCTTAGATACTAACTGCATAATCTCGTTATCAAGTGCTGTGTTCTGGTAGTTCTTATCAACACTGCCAGCAAGATAATCAAGAGAAACACCAGTAAGTTCTGCATAGTATGAAAGCATTCTTAATGTCATAAGATTACGTCCATTTTCTACGTTACTGATATAACCAGGTGTTACATCGAGAGCCTTTGCTACATCTTCCTGTGTTAATCCCTGAGAAATTCTTAACTTTTTAACTTTTGCTCCTAAATCGCTATCCATAGTAGACCTCCATTAATAATTATAAATTGTTAGTGTTAGTTTTATATAGTATCAGATAGGGGATATACATCACTATAGCAATGTATGATATCTGATATTTTAAAATTAGATTTTACTTTATTACTTCTTGTTAGCTCTGTATCTTGCTGTAGAATCAAGAATCTTCTTACGGATTCTTAAGTGTGTTGGAGTTACTTCAAGTAACTCATCTGTATCAATATAATCAAGTGCCTGTTCAAGACTTAATATCTTAGGTGGTACAAGTCTTAATGCTTCATCAGCACTAGAAGAACGTGTGTTAGTAAGATGCTTTGTCTTACATACATTAACTTCAATATCTTCTGTTCTTGGGTTCTCACCGATGATCATACCAGCATATACCTTTTCGCCAGGTCCTATGAATAAAGTACCTCTGTCCTGTGCGTTGAAAAGACCATAAGTAACAGCTTCGCCATCCTCATAAGCAATAAGCGAACCAGTTTTTCTGTAAGATATATCACCCTTGTATTCTTCGTAGCCTTCAAAAGAAGTGTTTATAATACCATTACCCTTAGTATCAGTAAGGAACTCGCCTCTGTAACCGATAAGACCACGAGATGGAATAGAGAACTGAAGTCTTGTATATCCTCCGTTGATAGGAGTCATGCCAAGAAGCTCACCCTTTCTCTGGCTTAACTTCTGGATAACAGAACCAGTGAATTCATCTGGAACATCGATATAAGCAAGTTCCATAGGCTCAAGCTTCTTTCCTCTTTCATCTGTATGATAAAGAACTTCTGCCTTACTTACCGCAAATTCATAGCCTTCACGACGCATGTTTTCGATAAGAACTGAAAGATGAAGTTCTCCACGTCCTGATACCTTGAATGAGTTCTCTGAACCAGGATTTTCTTCTACTCTTAAACTTACATCAGTGTTAAGCTCCTTGAAAAGTCTGTCACGGATATGTCTTGATGTAACAAACTTACCTTCTTTACCAGCAAGAGGACTATCGTTTACCATAAAGTCCATAGAAAGAGTAGGTTCAGATATCTTCTGGAATGGAATAGCAACAGGGTTCTCAACAGAACAGAGTGTATCACCAATCTTAAGATCTGCAATACCAGATACAGCAACGATGTCACCAAAGCCAGCTTCATTAACCTCTACCTTGTTAAGTCCGTTGAATGTGTAAAGCTTAGTTACACGGACTCTCTTTCTTAAATCAGGGTCGTGGTGGTTGACAATAGCCACCTCCTGATTAACCTTAATTTTACCATTCTCAATCTTACCTACACCGATACGTCCAACGAATTCGTTGTAATCAATAGTAGATATAAGCATCTGTGTATCAGCATCAGGATCACCCTCTGGTGCTGGAATGTTGTTAATAATACATTCAAATAAAGGCTGCATATCCTTTCTTTCATCGTTAATGTCAGCCATAGCGTAGCCTGACTTTGCAGATGCAAATATAAAAGGACAATCAAGCTGTTCTTCGTTGGCATCAAGATCTATGAATAATTCAAGAATCTCATCTATAACCTCAGTAGGTCTTGCTTCTGGTCTGTCAATCTTGTTAATACATACAATTACAGAAAGATTTAAATCAAGTGCCTTCTGAAGTACGAACTTAGTCTGTGGCATAACGCCTTCAAATGCATCTACTACAAGTACAACACCGTTAACCATCTTTAATACACGTTCAACCTCACCGCCAAAATCAGCATGGCCTGGAGTATCAATAATATTAATCTTAGTGTCTTTATAGTGAATAGCAGTATTCTTTGAGAGTATAGTAATACCTCTTTCACGTTCAATATCGTTAGAATCCATAACACGTTCAGCAACTTCCTGGTTAGCACGGAAAGTACCACTCTGTTTAAGAAGTTCATCTACGAGAGTTGTTTTACCATGGTCAACGTGGGCAATAATAGCGATATTACGAATATCTTCGCGTTTAGTCTTCATTATAGTATCCTTTCATTAATAATCTGCAGCTATAGTGTATCTGGTGTAAGCTTTACATTATATTTACGTAAAGAAATGTATCAGATAGCAAATATAGTTACATGAATCAAATAATACATCATATCTACCAACAATATATATTATACACTAGCTGGTTATGATTAGCAACTTTTATATTCTATCACAAAGCTTATAAAATACAATAGTATAAATACTAAAAATATTGTACATTATTTGATACATAATTAATCGGACATTA
>ULVF01088836.1_pt1 | contig 13627 bp, 13 predicted proteins | sample 1959201 | NCBI WGS metagenome assembly ULVF01 (sample SAMEA4835779, study PRJEB28245) | human gut metagenome | biome: gut microbiome; material: fecal sample | place: Denmark | collected 2008 | reverse complement strand
AGCAGCTGCCGGTTTAAGAGCTACCAGCTCAGAAGCCAGCAGCTTAGCTACGTGCGGCGGAATCTGGCACAGCTCAGGAGCAATAGTCTGGCTATCATAAGTGCCATCGCCAATGGACTCAAGCAACTCAACGAGGCTATCATAGTCATCTGCCCACATCGGAGCCGCAGTCTTAATTACTTCTACCATCTTAATTTCCTTTCTTATGTTAATTGAGTTAAAACAAATGTACCGGCTTGGTGGTACCATTACATAATAATTCATTTTCTTTAATTTGTCAAGTCAGGGCGCTTTTCTAAAAGTTCGCTAATTGCCTCGTCCAAATATTCGCGCTCCATTATCCAGTCGTGGCAAAGTATAGTGGTTTTATGAATAGCTTTTACTTCTTCGTGGAATTCGTAGAAGTCCATTAAGGTGACTGCTGGTGTTTGATTATCTTCCCCTGTACAGTAGCTTATGCTGCCACGCAATCCTCGCTGGCTAATGTACTGGCACATTTTAAGCATATCATCAGCACTGGCAAAGCGATAAACTTCCTTGACCAAGCCGAATTTTTCAGTCCACTCTTGCTGAAGTTTGTAGAAGTCAATTAAGTTTGGCATTTCATCATCTACGAATATCCGCTTTACTTCATATTCAGTGGTTGGGATACCAAAGGTTAATTCGACGACCTCAAAAATATGACCATCAATAACTCTGGTTTGCCAGGCCGGCTTTTTGCCATACTGGCTAATTAACTTCAACGAGTCAATTTCCGTCCCGAATAAATTTGGGTACTTGAGTATTGTGCTGATACAATCATTTAATCTTTCTTTCAGTATGTTTGTCATTTTATAAAGTCCTTTCTTCTAAAGTGTGTAATTTGCTCAGGTCGAAATTTTCGAAGTCGCCTAACTTGTATGTGCTCATTAACCGCTTAGACCAAAAGCGGCCTACTTCACATTCAACCGGTACGTGGAACTGGTGGCCATTGTAGTTAATTGGCGCCATCATTTGCTTCATAACTATGTCTAGTAATTGAAGCCGAGTTTCGCGAATGAAGAAGACAATGGAGTCATGCACCTGAACCACAGGTATGAAGTCGCCGGCTTTCAGAGCTTCCTTCATTAACTTGCCATATTCAGGATACTCCATTGAGTCAAATTCCTGAGATCGGCCCTCGAAGTAAGTGTTGACTAAGAAGCGGTTCATTAAGCCAGCTGTTCCACCCTGCCCCTTGTAAGCAGCAATTTGCCGCAAAACTCCATCTACCTTTTCTTTATCCATCTTAATTGGGAACCATGTGGTAAACCCGAAGGCAGTTGAGATAAGCCCTTGATTTGCCGTTTGTTCACCGTAGAGGGTATAGTGCCAGTGAAGTAACTTCGGATACTGCGCCCTGTACCTATGAAGCGCGATTTCGCATAACTTAATGAAGTCCTTTGTTACTTTAGGCTTAGGCAAGCCGAGCCGCTCGGCCATCTGCTGAAGTCCCGTGGTGCCGATTTCCGTTAGTAACCTAGCGTACATCGTTCTCGCTGTCATAAAGTAGTTGCCGCCGTGGCTAATTGGCTTCACGAGTTTTCGAGCACTGTGCTTATCTCCCTTGTGTGCTAGCACTTCCTCGTAGGGAATTCCGAATACCTGACTTGCGTGAACCGCATGCGTATCTCTGTCATCAGTAACTACCTGAAACATCTTCTCATCCGTTGAAGCCGCTACAAAATATGTATCTGCTTGACTGTAGTCGATGTCGGCAATTAAGTAGCCCTGCGGCGCCACGAAAGCTTCTCGAATTTCGGCCGTGATGTTCTGTAAGTTGCGGCCTTTATTGAAGTCCGTTGCCTTGGCGTTGGCTCTCGAGGTAATTGTGCCGGTTGCGTTGAGCTTGCAGCTTATTGAACTGGTGTTAAGTAACTTACCAAAATCACTCACGAACTTATTGTTCTCTTGGTATTCTTTGAGCTTGTTTGCGAACCACTCAATTAATGGGTGCTGCTTAGCCAGCTGGCTTAGGGTATCGGCGTCCGTGCTCAGGGCCCCGCCTACTGGGGTAGCTTTAAGTAAGTCGTAAAAGATTTTCCGCTTCGTTGCCACGCTGTTGATGTTGAAGTTAGGCAGGGCGTCGGCGAAGATATATTCGAAGAGAGCTTTTACCTTATTGGACTTAATTGACTTACCCTGGATAATCTGGGTTAAGTGCTCGCGGTCAACAGGAAATGAGTGGAATTGCATTTCCATGTAAATTAAGTTCAAGCGATGAATCTGGCCGTAATTTCGGGGCGCCCACTTGTAGTGGAAGTTAATTAACTGCAACATATAAAACAAGTTAGTTAGCGTCTGGAATGAATCGAGGGCGCAGTAGCGCAAGTAGCGCTTGTATCCATCAACTGTATGTGGCATTCCGCTTTCCTTAACATCAAGGTCATCTTCCTCACCTCCTCGAATCTCCTCTTTCCAATACTTGTACATTGGGTTGACCGAGCTGCTTACGTGCCACAGAGCTTTGCGGCTCAGTGAGTGCATTGAGTAGAAGAGATACTGAGTGTCCCACCTATAGGCCCAAGCTGGACAACTGTACTTAATTAGGTATGAGTTATCATAGGTGCCATTGTGGAAAACGAACCTAATGGCGGTGTTGCTGTGCAACATTTTAAGTAAGACAAGTTTCTCAAGGTACACCTGAATGTTGGCTTCGCCGAGGCGGTTTCCTGAGGCATACTCAATTAAGTCGACGCAGAAACTCAGCGGAGCCTGCGGCTTTGCCAAGTTAATTAGGGTGTATGAGATGCAGGTGATAAGTGAGTTACTGGTTTCAATGTCACAGCCAATTAGCCACTTACAATTTGCTGAACTATTTGTAAGCCAATCAACGAAGGTGCGAAATTCGGCCGTGCTGTAAATTGGCTTGTAGATGAAATTGAACTTGGGGAGTAGATGGTAGTTAAGTAACACAGCCTTTTCACAGATGTGTTCGTAGTGAATTCGGCTAGCTGGGTTGAAGAAGCTACTTATCTCTTTGCAACTCAAGTAGATGACGAAGCTGTTTTCGGCCTCGAGTGAAGTAACTTCTCCTTGGCAGAAGTGCGGCTTCTTATGGTTGCTGGCATACTTAATGTCATCTGTTATAAAGATGGTTTCCTTGAGGCCCAAAAGTGCTTCTTTGTTAATGAACTTGGTAACCTGATTAGTGCCAGTTAAGATTTTGACGGCTGGTTTAGGGAGGCCGAATTTTGCGGCTGAGTTAATTAACATCTGCCCCAGCATCCGATTAGCTGAATCGTGTGAGCTGATATTTAAGATAATCATCTTGCATTACCTGATTATGCGGTTGGAGTTAAGTGGGTGGGACAAGCCCACCCACCTGATTCGTTTTGTGAAATGCTTAAGCTTTCGGTTTGTACTCAGTCCAGTCAATCTGGTTTCTGGTTACGCCATCTTTACCATTCTGCTCGAAAACCTTGTGCCAAGTAACCTGGCCGATTGCCGAGTTAATTAAGTCCATCAAAGTTCCTTGAGTCTCTTTGTTGGCCCCAGAGTTCAGGATAGCATATTTTACTTTACCCAAACTTTCGGCGATGTCTTCAGGAGTCTGGTTGAAGATAGGCAGGCTGTAAACCATTTTCTTGCCAATTATCTTGGAGATGTCCATTGAGCTGCTAACATCGGCGGCGTCCTCAATTACGAAGTTAAAGACAATTCGGCTGTTGGTTTCATTGTCAACCTGCTTAACTTCTTCCAACTTAAGTGCATAGGTGCCTTTCGGCCACACAAAGTTAGTGGATACTTCCTTAACTTCATTAGAGTTGACGTCCAAGAAATTGATTTCATTGCTCATAGTAAATTCCTTTCTTTACTTATAGTTAATGTTAATATTAATGTTATTTGAGGTGCACTTAATTGAGTGCATAATTTGATTGAAGTTGGGGCTCACAAGGAGCCCCTTAATTTACAAGGTTAGCTTGTTTGAAGTTAGTGCAATCGCTGGGCCCGAGGCCGGCTCCGGGGTTTCAGACTCAATTAACTTGATGTCATGAATTGGAGCTTCATCGAGTCGGTGGTTGTACTTCTGGAGGATTATGCTGGGAGTTAATTCACTCGACTGGTAAATTTTGGGATCGAGTTGCCGCCCTCCGATGCCGCAAACTTCCGAAGTTGCTTGAGCTGAAACATAATACTTGCCAGCCCTTGAGTAGAAGTACAAGCATTCATCGAAGTACTTACTTAACGCCTCCGATGCATTGATGGTAGTTGACAGCGGGTAAATTTTCCGCTCAATTACCTCGCCGGCTTTATTCTTCCTTTCAACTGTCTTAGTGTGTGAAATCACGAAGACCGAGGCCGCTAAATTGCTAAGCCTGTCAAGGAACTCAAAGAACTCCGTTGAGAGTACTCCGTAGTACTGCTGTATTTGACCGTTGTATAGCTTGTCCTTGTCAAAGCTACCCATTACATACAGCTGCTTCTCCCTTAACTTGTTGAACATACTTTCTGCAAAGCTGGTAAGAGAGTCGAGGATTATGATTGTATGCTCATCAATGCGGCTTGCGTGAATGCAGGTAAATTGACTTCGGTTCTTAAGCAACCTCGCATCGCTGACCACCTCTCCAGTATCTTGGTTGTAGTAGAAGTCACACTTGCTTATCAGGGCATTGACGAATGGTAGGATTGTGATGTGCTGTTCGTCCCTAAGCTGGAAATAGTCGACTTTATCAAGATGCTTGAACTTGGCCGCTTGGTTGAAGATGATGTTCATTGACTTGTCACAGTCAATGTAGATGATGTGGTAACCTTTGTCAATTAAGTTGAACACATCAGTAACAAATGTTGTCTTGCCGGTCTTGCCCTCGCCAAAGCAAAGGACTTTTATGACTGGCTTCTTATTAAGATATTCACTCAATTTCATTGCTCGTGCGCTAGCGCGCCCTCCCTTTTAATGTTAATTAACTTGTTATACTCCAAGTACCTTATATATCTTCTTGGTGCTATAGGCTTTCCTTGGGTCTTCAGCTTGTTGAAGAGTTAATTGACATTCCGCACCTGATTGACACCACTCGAAAAACGGGCACCGGTTTCCGTAGCTGACGCAATTGCCGCTTTTGTAATAGGCCGCCGTGCTTAGGCCGTTTGACTCAATTAACCTTACAACTTGCCTCAGCCCGTTCATCAGGTTGTCAACGCACTCTGGAGTCTTACTTAGGAACAAAGGATTAATTGCATATTCGGTTCCTTTGAATCGGCAGATTAAGTAGAGTACCTTAATGCTCGAGATAAGCGAGGTCGACTCCTGCTGGTCGAACCCAAGTAAGTTCAATATGTTAGTTACGTATTCAACAGTTTGCGGGCTCAGGGCATACTTACTTAACTCTTCCTCCTCAGAGCTGGTAGTTGACGAAGTCTTAATGTCGCATACTATGATTTCGCCGGTTGAGCGGTCAATGAAGATGGCATCAATGAACCCAATGTAGTTGACTTTGTCGAGGGTAACCTTTCTAGGGGCTGGCGCCACGCCGTTTTTGCGTTCATTGGTGTGCGCAATTAAGTATGTGGTGTCAACCTTGAACTCAATGGCCGGTTTTTCGTTGATGTAAAGTAAGTCGTAGTTGCTGTTCTCGAACCAATTAACAAGCTCACTCAAAATGCGGTAGGCTGTTAAGAAGTGGTAATTGCCCTGCATCGCTTTCTTCAACTTAATTGGGTACTTCAACATAAGCACCTTAACTGCTCCATCTAAGTTCCTTGTGATGAGGTAGAACTGGAATGCTTCGTGGACAGCGGTGCCAATTAGCGAGGCTGCCGAGCTGTGGCGTGGCACTTCGAAGTTACTACACTTGGTCAGGACAAAGCGCATTGGGCAGCTCCCGAAGCTACCTAAGGAAGAGTAGCTAATTGAGATGGCATTTCTGCTCGCTTCGCTCGCTTTGCTTTCATTTGTGTCGCTCATTCAGAAGCCTCCATTATTTCAAGGCAATTAAGACATATGGTCTTAGCCGGCCCGAATTCTTCTTGAGGTTTCAATTCGCCGCAAATCAGGCACTTGACCCAATGAACTCTCGGAGTTAATGAGAACTTGATTACATGATTCTCCTTGATGAGCTGCAAGCGGGCATACTTCAGTGGCGTTTTTCTGACTGCTCGATTAAGTTCGGTTCTAAATTGACGCTCGAGCTTGGGCTGGGCCTCCTGGGCCGTGGGCCAAATTGCGGGGTCAATTAAGCAGGTGCAGTTAATTGCCACAAAGCCATCGGCATCGGCCTCGTTGACTGCTGTAAGAAGCTTATGTTCCAAGGTGGCAAAGGAGCCATTGATGTTAATTACCTTGTTGCACCACCGCCAGCACTTAGCTTTGGGGCGCTGCGCTCCAAGATTAATGGCTTTTTTGTACTCTGCTAATTGGCTTCTTTCCTTAATTAAGTTTGCTTCTTCCTTTGAAGCTTGCTTAACTTCGACAGGCATAATTAACATAGAGAGTAGAAAAGCGGCCTCGCGGTAGTCAATGGCTTTGATGTGCCAGCCAACGGAGTGTCTTAGGTGCTTGTTGATAAATTGCTTTATCGCGTCAATGGTGCTGAGGGCGTAATAGTGGCTCAAAGCAACTTCGACGTAAAGGCGCTGGGCACCGGGGTTACTTGCTATGTGGTGCTCAATTACCGGAATCAGCGTGGCGCCACAATAGTCCATTAAGTTGTTTTCTCCTACTGCGCTTAGCTTAACTGTGTGCTGTGTGCCCAGCTGAGCACTTTGGTTAGATGTCGAGTTCATTGTCTAGGTCCTCCAAAAATGCAAGTTGCTTAGCTTTGTTGCTCCGTTTTTCGGCCGCTTTTTCTTTACGCGCTGAGCTAACTGCCGACTTCGTGGCGTACAAGCGGTCGAATGAGTTAATTAAGATACGCATATCCTTAGGTTGAATGCAGTTCAGAACCTCTGGATTCTCCTGAAGCCGTTCCATTATAGCACTTACTGTAGTGTCGATTTGCTTCAAGTCAATGGACTCTTCTATCTTACCAAGTTCATTGTGAACCAAGGATAATAATTCGCTTTGCTCACTGTTAAGTTGCAAGGCTGCGTCGGCCGCTTCCTTGGAGTAGAGGTCAATTAAGTCCGCCAATGGCGGCATCGCTTCAATGCGGTTCATATAGTCAATCGAGTCCTCGAAGTTGGCCAGCGCCGTGAGGTCGGTTGACCACACCTGAGCTGCTTGGACGGCGCTTAGTGGGGCATTCAATAAGCTTGCGCCAAGTTCCTGAGCCTTCGGCGCCTCTGCTTTGCGACCAGCACCTTGCTTAACTGCATATAATAATGTGTTGGGTAAAGATCCGCCCGAAGGCATTGTGTAAAGTAATTCATTTAAGCTAATCATCTTTGTCTGTTTCCTCTATGTAAAGGTTTATTATTCCGTTGTTATTATACATCAAGTCAAAGTATAAGTAAACAAAATCTTTGACTGAATGAACTTCCTGCCGCGTTATAAGTCCATTGCGACTGAATGTTACAACTATCTTAAAGGGCTGCTCTTGGCGACGCTCAATTAACTTGATATGTCGCTTAACTTCTATTAACTTAATTGGCATCGGTGGCCTCGCCTGCGGCTTCGCTGTATCTGATTAGCTTCTGCTCAACCCAATTAACTTGAATACCCCAATCAGAGAATAAGCAAAGGTGGTAGCTATAGGGCTGCTGTGCAAGGCACTCGTGAATGTAGTGGCTAAGCTCCCTTCGAGTTACCTTGAGTTTCTCCGAGGCAATTAAGTTGTAGACAACTTTGTGGCGCCGCTGTTTCAGGTGAGAGTCAATTACCTTGAGGTTCCCGAAGCAGATTTTAGAGCCGTGCTCGAGCCGGAAGTTAATTAACTCTTTCGCCGGAATCAGCTTGAGCATTCCTTGAGTCCATCTAGCTGGGTACTTACTGAAGCAAGCACCCTCTGGGCCGCTGCCTGTGATAGCTGGGTGCACGGAGAAGCGAGTGATTTCATTGAGTTTCATAAGTTCCTTGAGTGCCTTGGCAAAATCGCCCGCTGAAGCGTAAACGCGAAAGGCCAGCTTGGCTTTCCTGTATGCTTTAACTTCTTCAGCTAGTCTGACGGAATTTGGGGCGGCTTTCCGCTGGGTGAACTTGCTTGACTTGGAAGTTGCTTGACGGCTTCTTCTGGAAGCCGGCTTGGAATATCTAGTTATTGTTGTCATCTTAATTGTCCTTTCAGTGAAGCTAGTGGCTAAAGCCACGTTTGTGAATTGAGTGAATTGTTACTGGTGTTGTGTTGTTGAAGTTACTTGCTATGCGCTAGCATCGTTATTCGTAACCTGGGCAGTGGGCATTACTGCCCACTTGCCTTAGCTTCAGCTAGGTAAGTCTTGCTGGCGATTACCGGTTTAATTAAGTTGCCATCTCGATTAACATGTTCGCACTTAATTAAGAGGTCAACTCGAAAACCGGCCTCGAGCTTACTGCGCATTAAGTCGTCGATTCCAGAGCCGAGGATTACACGCTTCGAAGGCAATGTAGTCCCATCTGGCAGCACGGTTTCGGCAGTGCAACAAGTTACTTGAGTTATGATTCGGCCCCTCGTTGTGTAGTTGTAGGTGAATGAAGTTACTTGAGCCGGAATGAACACAGGGAACTTCAGAGCGGCAACTCGGCTTGTGCGCTTGCTTGGGATGAAGGAGCTACTTGAGTCATAGAAGACAAAGCCTTCCCAGTTACGCTGGCGCAAGACAGCACGTAAGGTGGTTTCGCTGTATTCCAACATAATTAAGTCCAAAGTCCCAAGCGGGCTCGCTGCCTGCTGCTCGAAGCTTATTCCTGCATTCCACTTAATTAAGTTCTGGTAAGAACCGTCAAGTGGGTTGCGCTGTGCTGCATTGAACATAGCGAAAGGCAGGAAGTCAAGCTGCTCTGTTATGACTTTGCGGCGCAGGGCGCTGGAAGTTAATGGAAAGTTCTGGTGCTCGCCGGCTACAGTGAGTTCACCCAAGACAATTATACCTTCGTAGCTGTTATTGCTGTTTGAAGTTCCTGTTGTGTTCATCGCTTTAATTGTGATGTCCTGTAAGGAGTAGCTAAGGAACTCTAGAACCTGATTGAGGTTCTTCAGCTGGGCGGCTTCGAAGGTGTAGCTTAACTTGGCTCGGCCAGCGAAGGTTAATTGCTTGGGGCTTTGCTGCAACTTAATTGAAGTGGAAGCGTCAAGTAAGTCAGCTAGTGGAATTGCGGCGTAGAAGCCGTTGGCTTTCTCCACTAGCCGGATTACATCTGCTTGTGCTAATTGAGAGTCTGACTTAATTAACTTCAAAAGTTCGGCCCCGCTTTCAACGTGGAGTACTTTCTGAGTGTGCGTTGCACACGGTGTTATGTTGTTCATCTTAATGTCCTTTCATTGTGTGCCTGCTGGCGCTTGTTTGTACTGTGTTACTTGATTAGCAAGCTGGCGCTCCTCGAAGCCACTTGTTAAGGAAGTCTTCAATGTAAGCGGCAGTTTCGCTGTCTGAGTTACTTGAGATAAGATTCTCAATTTTCTCCTTATCCGAAGAGCCGGGCAGCTGGCGGTTTTTGAGCTTGGCTAAGCCACTCTTGTTGTAAATTACCCAAGCAAAATCGGAAGCTCGAGTCAAGGCGGTGTAGGCGTATTCGTTGTTAATTGAGTTGCCGTTTTTCCAGTCAAGTAAGTTGATGATGCACCGCTTGTACGTTGAGCCCTGCGCTTTGTAGCAGGTGATGGCGTTTGCAAGGAGCAAGTTACTTATCTCGCCTATGGTACTTAGGTCAATCTGCCGCAAAGTGCCATAGATGTCAATGAACTCTATAGTTAAAGTGTGGCTAGCTTTCTTTGAAAAGAAGCCCTCTTCATCTGGTGAGCTTTGCTCACCACTTTGCGAGGTGCTCTGTTGGGCTGACTGCTCAATTAAGTTGTCGAGTTCATCAGGACTGAGCTGTGCTTCGCTTCGCAAAGTATCTTGCTGTTGTGTTGTGCCAAAGGAACTTGTGCCACCAGGCAGCACGTCTTCATTAAGTTGCATCTCAATTATGCGGCCCGTTGTCCCGTTGATGTAGCCGTCTTCGTAGTTGTTCTTCGTGAACATCACGTTGTCGCCGACACCGAACAACTTAATTGCCACGCCGCAAAGCACTGCTTGCTTAGTTACGCCGAGATACTTGTTGAGCCGCTGATTGAGAACCTCTTGTCCAGTAGCTCCAACGTTAGTCGGGGTGATAATGCAGTCCTCTTGTTCATTGAAGCGCAGGTGGTATTTCTCGTTAATTAGTTCTATGATTCGGTAGAGGTCAAGGTAGTTTTCGGCCTTGATGAACTTAACGTTCTTGAACTCCTTTGCTTTGATTGCCTGTTGCAGGGCAAGTAGGTTGGCTGACTTGAAGAGGTGAGCTGCTTGGACGATGTCGTTTCCATCAGCTTGCCGGTGCACAGTGGTAAGATAATTGAGTGAGCAGCCGGAATGCGCCCCGAAGTAAGCTAGGCTTGTCTTGCCGATAACCGGCTGAAGCTGGTTTATGTCGCCTACAAGGATTAACTTATGCAAGCTGTGCAGGTCTAGGGCAGCTAGGGTTTGCAGCATAAGTTCATTAGAGACCATTGAAACTTCGTCGATGATTAACACTTTGGTGTCAATTCGCTTGTTTGCTGCATTAAAGGTCGGAACGAATCGGCGGCTTAGGCGGTACCCGCAGGGCTTGCTTGGGTCTGGTATCTCAATTGACTCAGGCACAAATTGAAGCCACTTGTGCAGCGTGAGGCACTGGGGAATGAAGGGTGCTAGGGCTGGGTCTGACTTAATTGACTTGATGATGTTAAGCACCGCCTTGCCTGTGAAAGCACAGAGGAAGATGCTTGACGCGTCGAAGTTAGTGAGAAGCTCTTGCAAAACAGCCTTCAATGTAAAGGTTTTCCCAGTGCCGGCGGCTCCGGTGAGAATGCTTAATTGACTCGAACAGATGTTGCGCACCGCTGATTGCTGGCTTGCATCGAGAGCATTGTTAAGACAATTAAATTCTGAAGTTGCTTGTGCATCAGTGTCAATTAAGTTAGTTGCCGGTGAAGTTGCCGGTGAAGGCATTGTTTGTGTAGCGTCAATGGAGTTAGCTTGTTTCAACGGTGAAGGCGCTTGCGCCAGAGCCGATTGAAGTGAGGCTGAGGCAATTAAGTCAGCTAGTGAAATGGGCATTTGGTTATCCTCTTTGTTTAAGCGGCCTTGCGGCCGATGTTAATTAAGTCGTTAAGCTACGTTGAAGCGATGTTAATTAAGCCACTATGCCGAAGGCGAGTTACTCGCCGCAGGCTGTCAAGAAAAAAGTGTTAATTGAGCTCAAAAAACCACCTCGTAGCAAAAATCGTAACGCGCGTCCAGTCGGTAATTAAGTTAAAAGTTGGTCAATGTTCTTGAAAACTGAGTACCTTGAGCAAAAAATAACCTAATTACCGACTGAATAGCCCCCTACTAAGTTCGATTATAGACAAAAATTTGCACCATTCTAGACAAAAATTTTCCGTCTAAATTGAGTGCAAATTTGGGAGTTAATTAACTTGTTTGTGCTGTAAAGTTGCGAAGCAAAGCGAAGCAAGCTTAAATGTCCAAATCAGAGTCAATTAAGTCTGCCATCCTAAGCACCTTCTGGGAAAAACTAGCTTCGTCGGTGGTAACTGAAAGTGCTTTAATGAACATTTTCAAGTTAGTTTTCTGGGCTTGAACTTGCTTAGCCCGCTGTTTGCGGCGCTCAATTAACTCTCTTTCTGCTAAGCTAGCCCGGCGTTCGGCGCGCGCCTGCTGTTGCTTGCGTCTTTCCGCCTCAAACTGCTTGATTCGCAAGCTCTTGCTAGCCGTTTCGGTGGTTAGCTTGTCAATTAACTTCGATAGAATATCCGGAGCGGCTTGCCAGTTTTCGCTTAATTGAGTATCGATTGCGCCAGCAGCGGCAGAATCTGCAAGCAATTTAATGTAGTCGATGATAGTCAACCGGGGCAAGTGTTGCAAAACAGCGGTATAGCCGGAGCGGATTTTGTCTGCTTGCGTTGAATCGATTGAATTAAGTAAGTTAAGCAAGGCGGATTTTGCCGGCGGCAATTCTAGTAAGCTAGTAGAATAACAGTTTGTAGCAACGTATTCAGCAAGGGTGGAAAAATCAGCAAGGGTAAATTGAGCTAGCGTTTTAAGCTGGGGCCTTTGAAAAGCGTTGAGATTGTAGTAAATTGTAGCGCTTTGATTAAAAGTATTTAAGTTTGTCATTTTAGTGAATCCTTAATGTGGTTGTTAGTTGTGATTGTAGTGTGGTCGTAGTGTGGTTGTTTGCTTGCGTTTGCTTGCTTAATTAAGTGGTAGTATTTAATTAACTGTTACTATTAAAGGTTGTAGCTTAGAACAAGAAAAGAGGGGCTAATTAAAGCCCCTCAATTTATCGGCAAGCAATTATATGTCGAGGTCATCCTCGTCAATGCTTGTTTCCACTTTACGGTCAACCGCTTTAGCAGCGAGCGCAACGGCGTATCCGATATAGTCATCAGGCGTAAAGGTTACTCCGTGTGCATAATTCACTGCATTAGGCGATTGTTTTTCGCAATGCCACTTAATTAAAGCCCGGATGTAATCCGCCACAGCAACGCTTTTACCTTTTACTTGGGTTTGTCCAAGAATTAGGTTTGCTGTTTGCAAGTCAGCGAGAAAAGTTTTGATTGTCTTTTCGTTAATTAAGCTAGCTTTCGCCGGCATATTCGCCTTAAGCGAAACAACCAGAGCCTTAACAAGCGCATTGAAAGGCTTGCTAAGCGGATTCGCTTGCGCGTTGCCGCCGTTTTGGGGCGTGAGTATGTCGACAATGTTATTGAGGTTAGGCAGGGTAAGCAACTTCCGAATGTAATTTGAAAGGAAGTATTTTTCCACAAACTCACGGCAGATGTCGCTGAGTCCAGCTACTTCCATAACATCCGGAATATTCGTGTACAAAACGTCGAATTTGCCTTGCTTATCTTTGATAAGCCGGCAACTTAATTGACGATTAGAAAAGCCGTCAATTACCCGGACGGACACACTTTTCGCTTTCTCGCCCGCAACGGTAGCTGTCAAATTACCATTGTCATCAGCGGCTACCTTGACGGCGTCACCAGCGCCGATTTTGTTTAATTCGTTCAAAATTTCTTCTTTTTCCATTTTCAATATCCTTTTAATTAAAAGTTTACGTTAAGCGGCTTTTGCCGCCGGTTTAATTTAGAGGCGCACCTAATCGGCGCAAGGAATAAAGCCGGTTAATTAAAGGCTACCGGCAAGCCCTAGCGATTAATCGGCGTCATTTTCCCGCAACCACTTCACAAAATCACTTCTTAAATAAGCGGGGCAATCGGCGGCTATTCCCTTAAAATTTTGAACCCGCATAGCAATCTCCGCAAAGTCGCGGCGTGCGCCGTAAAATTCAGTAAACGACTTAGCAGAGTCGTTGCACTCAATAGCGGAATAATCCGCAAAGTAGAAAACAACGTCGTAATCATCGATTGCTTCCTGTGTGCAAATTGACAATCTATCGAGCAACACTTTTTGTTGTTCATAATCATATCCATTCACTTGAACAGCTTTAATCAAAGCGGCGGCAATGGTTGTAATTGCGGTTGTAGCTTTAGCTTTAATTACTCTAGTCATGTTAGTAACCTCT
>ULVF01010484.1_pt1 | contig 13649 bp, 10 predicted proteins | sample 1959201 | NCBI WGS metagenome assembly ULVF01 (sample SAMEA4835779, study PRJEB28245) | human gut metagenome | biome: gut microbiome; material: fecal sample | place: Denmark | collected 2008 | reverse complement strand
CGTCTAAAGCCAGTGGGATTGCGGTAGCCCTATTTCAAGAAACGCTTTTACTTCCTCCGGCATGCGTCCTTTGCGCCATGCGAGAAGCAGTTCCGTCGTAAGATCCGCATCCAGAATATCACAGGACTGCATCTGATCCGACAACTTGTGCATAGAAGCCGGAAGAATGGCAATCCCAAGTCCCTTTTCTGCCAATGTCATAGCCGTTCTGGCATCCTCACACTCACAGTAAATATCACACAAAAGCCCCTTCTTTTCGAACGCGGACAACAGATAGCTCCGGTATCGATGGGAAAGAATCAATTTTTGTTCAGACAATTCTTCGAGTGTGATTCCGGCTTTGTTTTTTTCCAGAACCGGGTTCCCGGCAACCGCCATCGCAAGCAGCTTTTCCTGCATCAAAGTCCTGCTCTCACAGCCTTTGAGCACAATCGGTGTCCGCAGTGTCGTGATATCGACCACACCGTTTTCCAACTGCTCTCGCAGCGTAAAGGTCGATCCCTCGTGGATATCAAAGCGGATATCCGGATGCGACGTGGAGAAACGGATCAGGTAATCGGACATCATGGAAACCGTGGACGGTGTAAATCCGATGTGAATCGTTGCCGCCTGGCTTGCTTTTATAACTTCCCGCTTGGTGATATCTGCCATGGTAAGAAGACTGCCCGCCCGGTCATACAGTGTTTTTCCAGCTTCCGTCAATGTAATCTTTTTGGTACCACGCAAAAAAAGCTGCACCTGAAGTTCTTCTTCGAGCATTTTGATCTGATAACTCAGCGGTGGCTGTGTCATGTGAAGAACACGCGCTGCACCGCTGATCGTACCGGCATCCACGATTGCCCGAAAGTATTCCAGTTGTTTTACATCCATAGCTTCTCTCCATACAATTTTTGTTTAGTTAATTCATAAAAGTAATATTTTTCATATATGTTAATCTATGGTATACTAAATGTCAACAGAAAGTCAAAATGAAAAAGAAAGAAATGAAATGATTATGAAAAGAATTGATTTTGAACACGGGTCCATCCCAAGTAACATCTTAAACGCAGCCATTCCCATGCTGGTTGCACAGCTTCTGAGTCTGCTTTACAACGTCGTAGACCGCATTTATATTGCAAGAATCCCACATGTCGGCACAACGGCACTCGGAGCAGTCGGTTTATGTTTTCCGATTATTGTGATCATCACCGCTTTCAGCAACCTGTTCGGAAGCGGCGGTGCTCCGCTTTTTTCCATCAGCCGTGGCATGAATGATTCCAAAAAAGCTGCTGAAATCATGAATACATCCTATACGCTGGTCTGTGCCGGTGCGATTGTTTTAATGGCCATCGGACTTCTGTTTGCACGCCCGATCCTTGTTCTGTTCGGGGCATCAAAGTCCGCACTTGTTTATGCCTATCCATACCTGATGATCTATCTGCTCGGTACTTTGCCATCCATGATTTCCATCGGCATGAATTCCTTCATCAATGCACAGGGATATGCCACGATCGGCATGACCTCTGTTGCGATCGGTGCCGTGGCAAACTGCATTCTCGATCCGCTCTTTATCTTTGTATTGCAATTGGGTATCCGTGGAGCCGCCATCGCGACTGTAATCTCACAGACGCTCTCTGCAATATTTGTGCTTTATTTTCTAAAAAAACGCGCGGAATTTAAAGTACGGCTTCTGACCCGGACCGAACTTGCCACCTGTGGAGAAAATGCAAAAAACATCGTAAGTCTCGGTACTGCCGGTTTTATCATGCAGCTTACCAACAGTCTGGTCAGCATCTGCTGCAACAATGTGCTCTCCACAACCGGAGGTGATATTTATATCTCCGTGATGACGATTATCTCCAGCATCCGGCAGCTCGTCGAGACACCGATTTATGCCATGAATGAGGGAAGTTCCCCGATTTTAAGCTACAATTACGGGGCACGCCGCCCGAAGCGTGTAAAACAGGCAATCCTTACCATGGCCTTAATGATTTTCGTCTACACGGGTGCCATGTGGTCTGTCATTATCCTCGCACCACATTTTCTGATCCAGATTTTCAGTTCCGACAGCGAGCTGATCCAGACGGCGGTTCCTGCCTTAAAACTTTATTTCGCCGCATTTATTTTCATGGATCTGCAATATATCGGACAGACAACGTTTAAATCACTCAACAAAAAGAAGCAGGCGATTTTTTTCTCCCTGCTTCGTAAAGTTTTTATTGTTGTGCCACTGACCTACCTGTTCCCATATGCGCTTGGCATGGGAACAAGAGGCGTGTTTATGGCAGAACCGGTCTCCAATGTGATCGGCGGAAGCCTGTGCTGTATTACCATGCTTTGCACCATACTTCCAGAATTAAGTTGCATGGAAAAAAGCACCAAAACGGATTAATTCTCCTGTCCTGCGCGAATTGCTGCTTCCTTCGCTTTTACATCGGAAAGAAAGTGCTCTTTTGCAAAGCCCATATCCTGCACCAGCTCCATGGTCCCGAGATATGTGCCTGCTGCATCCCGCACTGCCATGTAAGTAACCAGCATGGTCTTTCCGTTTTTCTCCATCCAGATTGGCACTTTGTCGAGCGTTCCATTCCGGAACTCCCCGATGATGCGCCGCACCTGCTGCTCAACTTTCGGCGGATGACAGGAAAATACCTCGCGGTCGATCGCCATGCCAGGACGCTTGAAATCCTTTGGTCCTTCGTTGAAAAAGCGGTTGATATTGTCCTCATCGACAAATGTGATCTCCATCGGGATCGTGTTGAGCATTGCGGTAAGCTGCGCAACAGTCAGGTGTCCGCCCGGCATGATGATTTCTCCATTTCTTACATCTTTACTGCAATTTTCCGTATGCAGATATTTCTCTGCCGCCTCCCATGTCGCATTTTCCACACCAAAGCAGACCGGATAATCTTTCGAATCGCGGTAAATTCCAAACCACTCTTCCTCTGTAAAATTCAGGGCACAGTTCGGGAAGAAAATATTGGCTTCCTTGTAGATCATATCCTCCACGCGCTGCAATGCCGCCACAAACCGCTCTATCCAGTTTTCGTTCTGCCGCATGTCTTTTGCCAGCGCTGCCAGTTCATCCCTGATTTCATCATCGGTCGTCCACATCACATCCGACGGGCCGCTAATCCCGTATTTTACTTTCAGATGCGGATACAGAAGATCCCCTTTCTTTGCATAATGGATCGCAACTTCCCGCAGCTTTCCAAACAGCTCCGGTGAAATGGTATTTGTTTCCTCTATTTCGTTCCTGCATTCCCGGATGACATTTTCTAACACTTCATTTTCGCGGGTAAACGTCTGCAGCGGATGTCCGGTGATTCCGGTTAAAGCCGCAGTTGCCGCCAGTTTTTTCTCTTTTACCGATGCCGCAACCGCTTTTTCCGCGTTGGCAACTTTTTCCTCACTCGTCGCGCCGCGGAACAGTGCCGCATGGACATCACACAATTTCTGCACGGTCTCAAGCGGTGTGCCACCCTGCAGAAGTTCCTGCTCCGCCTGCATGATTTCTGCCGGATCGACCTCTTCAAATTCTTTTACAAAGTCTGTTCTTACTTTTTCAAGTTCTTCCCCGGCGCTCAGCCGCTTAAGATATGTTTTGATCTGTTCTACCCGTGTGTTGTGTTCCATGATTTTATCCTTTCCCATTTATATAGACTCTCTTACAAACAGTTTTTTCATTCTTCAGTTACAATATACACAAAAACAGGAAAAGAATATGTTGTTGCAACCACATTTTATATTTTATTTGTCGTACTGTACAGTTTTCGCAAAATCAATTGCATCCTGCTTCGTATAATTTTTTGCATTTAATGCAATCGCATACCCATATGCATCGCCCTGCCTTGCCATCATAATGCACCAATAGTTGCTTACTGGTTCCGCATTTTCTGTGCTTTCCAGTTCACTCCATTCCGCCGCCGTGTACAGATCATGTTCCGTCTGTATCAGATAAGCCGAAGAGGCTAATCCAGACAGGTTTCCCAGCTTTTTCACCTCTGTGTGATTCCACTGAATGGTCACATCCGAAATCTGATCCCCCTGCCACAAAACACCAAGACTTCCCTCATTGTTTTGTGTCGAAAAGCGCATAACTGGTTTTTGCCGAAGTCGTCATGCCACATCCACAGACTGCGATTGCCAAAACAAGTATCAGTACCGTGACACACTTACTCTTCTTCGATTTGCTGCATATACAGCGAATTCGTTTTTCCAATTGTGATCTACTCCCCTGCATATTTGTTGCTACTGAGAAAAAGCCCGGTTTATGCTGCAATGCCGCGACAAACAACAGACTTTTCCCGTATGCAATTTTCGGAATTTTCTTTCCTGCACAAACTGTCTGACCACGATAAGCAAGAAACCCAAAAGCCAGATCTCATATAACCCATAGGTTTTCGCATAGTCCTTCCATGTCCGTACCTCTGCCTCCTTTAATCGTGCAGGATCTGTCTGATTTCTTTCATCAACCGCATCCCCTTGTTGTGAAAGTTTATTCTGCGCTGTTTTCTCCGTGGATAAAGATGTCTTTTTTACTGCGTCATATTCATTTTCTGATTTGTTATCCACAACTTTCTGATTTTTCTGTGCAAGATCCACAAGATTCATTACACTGAATTTGCTTTGCTGTTGAAAAAGTTCTCTTCCTGTTACCGCCTTATAAACCATCTGTGGAAATGGCAAAAGCAGGCTGATTGCCACAAACAACCACAGTGCATAAACGCCGATACTTCCCACAAATCTGCGCAGCCCTTTCCTTACAAATAAAAGAAGCAAGATCAGCAAAGAAGAAACCAGAACTGCTGCTAACACATACTTTCCCATATATTTATCCTTTCTCTTCTGTATCTTCCAAAAGCTGTCGCAATTGTTTTAGATCCTGTTCGCTGAGCTGCTCCTGCTTTACCATTGTCGTGAGCATCTCCCTAAAACTTCCCCGATATACTCTGTCCAAAAAACTCTTTGTTTCCTGCTGTACAAAATCCGCCTGTTTTCCGACTGGATAATAATGCTTTGTGCGTCCGATTGTTTCGTATGCGACGACCCCTTTTGCTTCCATGCGCTTTAACATAACAATCAATGTATGCTTATCCCAGTCCGTCACCCCTGCAAAATCCTCAACCATCTCCATGATCGTGCGGTTTTTCTTCTCCCAGAGCAGATTCATAATTCTCCATTCCCCCTGCGAAAGCATTGCTTTTTCTTCCATACCGTCTCTCGTTTCCTTTCATCTTCCTGTTTGGTAATCTTTTGTTTACCTCAGCGTAGCATTTAGGTAAACATATGTCAACCTTTATTCTTTGCAAAGTAAGGAAAATCTAAAAAAATAAGACATTAGAAAATACTTTTCCTAACGTCTTATTTTTCAAACCCGAAAGATTTCTTAGAATATGTTTTTATCAATATATTAAAAGTTCAAAGAAGCTTCCCCTAATCGCTTAAGTGTTTCTGTTTCTTCTGGAATAGCTAAAACACCACCCTTTTTTTCTATACACAAACTTGCCACAGCATTTCCATATCTTGCAAATGTTTTTAATTCTTCTATGGAGCTTTCCTCTGGACATTTCCCGGTTCTTACAAACTGCGATAAAAAACCACCCCAAAAGGAATCTCCCGCTCCAGTAGTATCCACTACACGACTTTTGAATCCACTTACTTTCTGCCGGTCTTTCCTGTTACAAATCAATACACCATCACTGCCAAGTGTCACTGCAACAATTTTTATGCCATGCGCTAATAAGTAATCTGCCGCTTCATCTGGATCTTTATAAGGTGTAAGTAATGAAGTTTCTTCATCTGATAACTTTATCATATCCACAAACGGAAGCATCGAACGCATACGTTCCACTGCTGTTTTTTCATTTTTCCAAAGCTGTGCCCGATAATTCGGATCGTAGGATATGATTGCACCTGAATTTTTTGCATATTTTACCGTCTGAAACGTTGTCGTTCGTGCTGGTTCATCCGTCAGAGAAAGTGATCCAACATGAAAAATCTTTGTATTTTGCAATAACTGCGTATCAACCTCTTTATAACCAATCATTGTATCTGCCCCAGGCTTGCGTGCAAATGAAAATGATCTTTCCCCATCACTGGTAAGATTTACAAACGCAAGTGTGGTAAATACAGTATCATCCATAAGAATTCCCCTGCTATCAATTCCCTGCTTCTTTACAATATCCAGCAGAAATTTTCCATGCATATCATTTCCAACTTTCCCGATAAAAGCAGTCTTTAACCCTGCTTTTCCTGCCGCTGTAAGCATATTTACCGGCGCTCCTCCCGGATTTTGTTCAAACAGGAGACTTCCATTTTCTGATATCCCGGCTGATGTAAAATCAATTAATAATTCCCCTAACGCAACAATATCATATTCTTTATCCATTCTCATCTCTCCCGTCCTGCTTTTTTTACTTTCCTGTAATAGAAATATTACAAAATTCTACATTTGCATCCTGCACAAGTATTCCGGTTTCAAATTCCGGTTTTGCATAAATCCGATAAGTAAACGCTATTTGTTCGTCAATAAATGCTTCGATCATATCATGATCCACAATAATCTTTACATCAATTGCTTTTCCTTCCTCAATTTGCAATGTTTTCTCACAGACACGTACCCCATCAGGTCCCGGTTCCGTTGCCGGTGGCACAGCCTGACAGGATTGCACCCAGAAAGGATCTACTCCCATCGGAAGATTTAAAAATGATACCCTCTGCATTGCCATATCAAATTCCAAATACAGACATCCACTTGCCTCTTTGTCGGATTTTAAAAGAATTCCAAATGAATCATATGCCTCCCTCGGGATGATGCTACAAGATAGCATATAACTTTCCTCTTTATGCTTCAGAAAGCCATAGGAACAACTTTCAACTGCCTGCAACGCTATTGTATTTTTTCCGTATACTTTTGCATCTCCAAGAACAGGAAGATACTCCCATTCTGTTTTTCTTCCAAAAATCTGTTCATATTCACGTGGAAGCTTTACATCCAGTTCTCCATTTTCCGACGGCACTACTTCATGCGGCACACAAAAGGTTCCACCCCAATACCACTCGCCGGTATCACTTTGCTGTGCACGATCATGTGCCCATCCAAAATAAAAGCGTCTTCCCTCTTCGTTTTGCATAGACTTTGCCGCATAAAACCGCCTTCCACCAATTCCATCTTTTTTTGGCTTTCTCCACGGTCCAAACGGAGATTCTGATACACGATAAATAGTATTTACAAATTCCGAGAATCTGGAATAAGAAAGATACCAGTGATTCCCCATTCTATACATTTCCGGGCATTCCGGACAATTTGTATGCCCTGGAGAATAAATCGGTCCATAATACGACCAGTTTTTTAAATCCTTCGAGCGATACAATACAATGCATCCTCTTCGTGTGATTGGCATATCCAGCCTTCGAGCTGAAATTAAAATCCAATAATTTTCATCTTCTTCATTATAAAATACGTATGGATCTCTCCAGTCAAGTTTTTCATAGAGTTCTGTTATAGGTGTAATTACCGGATTGGCTGTATCTTTTTTCCATGTAATACCATCCTCACTTGTTGCATGGCAAATTGTCTGCTGAAATTCTGCTGTCAAACAGTATCCTGTATAAAATGCGTGAAACTGCCCCTCTCCATAAATTACAGAACCTGTCCAGACGCCGGAAGCATCCGGTTCTTCTCCTTCTCCCGGGTACAAAGCAGTCGGAAGTTCTTTCCAATGCACCAAATCTTCCGATACACTGTGACTCCATGTCGTACGAAGCCTTTCTGGATAAACCGTTGTTCCCGGTGGCGATGTAAGTGAAAAAATATGATATTTTCCTTCGTGATAAAACGGAATTGCATCTCCGGTAGAATCAGCAAAGGACATCTTTCGAAAAATTTCCATTTCCTTATCCTACTCTGTCTGCAGCCGCAGACAGTATTCCTTTCTTATAATTAATTTGACGCTTTTATCCTGTTCTTTAATAGTGCCAGCTTATCTTTCTGAACATCTAACAGAACTGCACATGCAATAATCAATCCTTTGATAATTAACTGCCAGTATGAAGACACTCCTATCAGATTTAATCCATTTGAAATGATTCCAATTACCATTGCACCAAATACAGTTCCACTGATACGACCTTTTCCTCCAGCCATGGATGTTCCTCCAAGTACACAGGCAGCGATTGCATCCAGTTCATACCCGCTTCCTACAGATGGCTGTCCGGAATACATTCTTGAGCAAAGCACCAGACCCGCAAATGCAGCCAGCGCACCAGAAAGTGTAAACACAATAATTTCAATCTTTTTAATAGGTACACCAGATAATCTTGCAGCTTCCCGATTACCTCCAATTGCATATACATATGTACCGAATTTTGTCTTACTTAGAAGGAAACTAAATATAATAATTAAAATAATCATATATACAACCGGAAGTGGAATGATATTAAACAAATACCCTGTACCAATTGTAATAAAAAACTTATTTGTGATACGTGTGGACTGCCCGCCTGTATATACGTAAGCAATACCACTTGCAATATTCATCATAGCCATTGTGATAATAAAGGCCGGAACCTTAAAATGAGATACTATGAAACCACTGAGAAATCCGGCGAGAATTCCTACTGCCATTCCAATTACAATTGCCAGACCAAGTGGCAGGCCCTGATTAACCGTAAGACCAACGGTAAGAGTTCCCGACATCGCTACAATTGAACCAACCGACAAATCAATATGCCCAAGAATAATAACAAGTGTCATTCCCAATGCAATATATGTATTGATTGAAATTTGTCGTAAAACAGATATGATATTATTTGTTGTCAAAAACTTATCCGTGGCTACAGACACAATTACGCACATAATGATCAGTACCATTATGATTCCTATATTTCCTTTTACAATGGAAGTAAATGGATTTCTTTTTCCCAATGCACTTACTTCTTTTTTCTTTTCATTCATATTACTCCACGCCTCCTGCCGCATACTTCATAATTTCTTCCTGAACCAACTGATTTTTTTCTAACTGACCGACCAATTTTCCAGCTCTTACTACACAGACATTGTCACACATATTGATAATTTCCGGCAGTTCACTGGAAACCATAATGATTGCAATGCCTTCTTTTGCAAGCTCATTAATTACCGTATAGATTTCATACTTTGCATTTACATCCACACCTCTCGTCGGCTCGTCCAAAATCAGTACATCCGGCTTGGTTGCAAGCCATTTTCCCAATACCACCTTCTGCTGGTTTCCTCCAGAGAGACTTCCAGCCTCAATTTCCGGTGATGCTGCTTTAATCCGAAGTCTCTGGCTATAATGTTCAATAATATCTTCCCGTTTTTTTTCACTAATGGCAATTCCATTCATACAAAAACGAAGACTCGATAATGTAAGATTAAATGCCACACTGTTTCCAAGTACCAATCCCTGTTTTTTTCGATCTTCCGGCACCAGTGCAATTCCTGCCTTAATTGCCTGCATAGTATTTTTAAAACGCACCGCTTCTCCGTTTAAGAAAATCTGACCGGATGTATATGGTCTCGCTCCAAAAATCGACTCCATAATTTCACTTCTTCCGGCACCAACCAGACCTGAAAATCCAAGAATTTCACCTTTATGTACTGCAAAACTAACATCTTCAAAAACACCAGGACTCGTCAGATGTTTTACCTCAAGCGCCACGGGAGCGTGTTCTACATCGCAATAATCTCTCACATAGAAATTTTCAAGATCCCGTCCAACCATCATTGCCACCAGCTCATTTGCATTTGTCTCGGCTGTTTTTCTGGTTCCCACATAGGTTCCATCCCGAATGACAGTGATTCGATCTGAAATACGAAAAAGTTCTTCCATTCTATGAGAAATGTAAATAATACTGACATTTTTCTTTTTTAAATTATCAATAATTTCGAATAACTGCTCCACTTCTTCATTTGAAAGGGAAGATGTCGGTTCATCCATAACGATAATTTTACCATTAAAGGATACCGCCTTTACAATTTCTACCATCTGCTGCTGTGCAATTGTCAAATTTTCTACCATGGTTTCCGCCTGAATATGAACCCCCAGGGCAGAGATCATCTCTGCTGCCCTGCGGTTCATTTCCGCATCATCCAATGTTCCAAATTTTGTTTTGATTTCTCTTCCTAAAAACAGATTCTGTGCGACTGTCAGATAAGGCACTAGCACGATTTCCTGATGTATAATGCCAATTCCATTCTCTCTTGCCGCCGGGACCCCATCTATTTTGACTTCTTTTCCATTTACTTTGATCGTACCACTGTCCGGCTGATGAATTCCACCCAGTACTTTAATCAATGTCGACTTTCCTGCTCCATTTTCTCCGAGCAGCGCATGAACTTCTCCAAGTTCCAAAGAAAAATCAATGCCATTCAACGCATAAATGCCTGCAAAACTTTTCTTTATCCCTATCATTTCTAACACTGTCTGTCCCATAGTGAGCCTCCCTTTTTACTGCCATTCTTTCAGCGTTTTCTCGGCTTCATCTTTTAAAACAAGATGTGAATCCAGATATACCTTTTTTTCATCAATTTTTGTGTCTCCATTCACATATTTCACAGCTTCATTGAAAGAATATTCTGCTATCTGTACCGGAACCTGACATGCAACTGCCGTAAATTCTCCATCCAATAATGCCTGCTTTCCATCTGGAGAAGCATCAATACTGTATACCCCGATTTTTCCAGTTTTATTAGCAGCTTTGATTGCAGCTGCTGCACCGAGTGCAGATGGATCATTAATACAGAAAAATGCATCCAGATCCGGAGTCGCTGTAATAATATCTTCTGCCAATTCCATGGATTTATCCAATGCTGCTCCGCCATCCTGCTGGGCTACAATTTTAAACTTATCTTTGCTGTCCCCCAGTCCATCCAGAAATCCATTTACACGATCAACACAGCTTTCATTTGAAGGGAAATCCAAAACTGCAATATTTCCTCCATCCGGATGATCCTTAACCATCTGCTCTCCAACCAGCTGACCTGCCATATATGCATTGGTACCGACAAACTGTGTAACAAAACTGTTAAGGTCATCATCAATTACTGCCGTATCCACATTGAATATTGGAATTCCTGCATCACTGATTTCTGCCAGTCCGGAAGTTATTCCCGCAGAATCTACCGGTATAACAAATACCGCATCATATCCACTGTTCGCTACATCAGATAACTGACTCAGCTGCTTATTCAAATCATAATCAGGATCCAGGCACGTATAAGAAATCCCATCTTCATCACATAATTCCTTTAATTTTGCATCAATCGAACTCTGGAATGTATTATTTAAAGTATTGGTACAAAATGCAAAAGATAATCCCTTTTTTGAACTCTTTCCAGAATCCGTTGTATCATCTGCTGACTTACTGTTTCCACATCCTGCTGCCAATCCTGCTGTCATACATAAACATAATCCCAAAGCTAATAATTTTTTCATTTTTCTCATTTGTTTTCCCTCCGTTTGTGCTTTTTAAAATTTACGTAAATTTTTATGTTTTTCTTTGTTCTTTGTATTTGCATCATAATATTCGTTCATCTTTTTGTCAATATTTTGCGTAACATTTGTTTTTATTCGTCGTTTTCAACAATTTTTATTTATTCATTTACGCAATTTTACATTTTAGTCTTATTTTTTACGTAAATTTTTTATTTGTTTTAAAAAAAAAGAACATCTGCACGACATTCTTTTTTTCTGCTTATTTTATCTTTATAATGAAATAACTACCTGAATCTTATGTCAATTTTTCCGGCATCCCTTCATGAAAAATATCTTTCCACGCTCTTCTAAGCTGTTTTTCCTCAACTACATACGGTTGTACTCCCACATATCTTGGCACATCATTACTCAATAATGCCTTAGCAACTACATGCGCTGCTGTTCTTCCCTGCTCGTATGGTCGTTGGGTACTTAACCCTTTTACAATTCCATCTTCCATATACTGTGCAATTTCATAGTCCAAATCAGTTGTAAATACAGCGATATCTTCTCTATGCAATTCCTGCAACGCTTTAATAACCAGTAATGCCGGACGATCCCAGCTTACATACAAAAGTTTAATCTGTGGATTTTCCACAATCATATCTTTGCAAACCTGATATGCATTTGCAATTTCTCCAAAACTTCGAATTGCTTTAATCTCAACATTTTTGTATTGCTCTGTAAGGATCTTTTCAACCGCCGAATCTCTCGCACGTGTTCCATAAAAAACAGCCCCATGTATAATAAATCCAGCTTCCACATGTTTGCCCTTACAATATTGTCCTATCATTCTCCCAACATTATTTCCATTTTCAGTCTCATTCACCGAAACACAGCAAACATAACTGTTTTTTTCCATATTTTCCGGAACGTTACTCAAAAACACCAGTTTTGACACTTTTGATAATTCCTGAAATTTTTCTTTTGTCTTTTTATCATCCACTGGAATAGCAATAACAGCATCCGGTTTCTGTAAACGGATTCCCTCCAGCTGTGCGTTCTGCAATGCCACATCAAAATGCGCATCCATAACTGACACAACATCAATTCCATATTGTTCAAGTTCATCACGAATTCCTTTTTCATGCAATTCTGCCCAGGAAGTTCCTGTATAATGGAACGAAATTGCCACGCGATAATTTCCTGCTCTTAGCCTGCTTTTTTCTTCTTTTGTAATTACAATGGATTCCGGGGTTGCTGCTTCTTCTCCAAACGGTCCATTATCCAACATTTTAGTTGATTTTCTCACAATCAATTCTACATCTGCATAGCAATCTTGTTCAATTACTGACCCTGTATTGATTTTTTCAAACAACATATTAACTGCCCGTCTGCTCAAACCTTCCACATCTCTCTTTAAAATCGTTAGTGGAGGATACGTTAATTCTGACCATCCTTCATCGCCAAACCCTACGACAGACACTTCCTCAGGACATTCTATTCCTATATCCCGCAATGTCTTCATTAAATACAATGTAATTCGATTTCCTCCCGCCATAATTGCAGTTGGCATATATCTTCGGAGCGCTTTCTGAATCTCCAAAATACAATTTTCGGCTCCTGATTCCAAATTCACATCCGCAATATTTGCATCATTTGTATTGATTCCATGTTCTTCCAATGCACGAAAAAATCCTTTTGTACGTTCTTCTCTGGTGGTACTCTTAGAACTTTCTCTTAAAAACAAAATGTTTTTATGTCCACAGGATAAAAGATAATCGGTTCCTTTAAATATGGCATCCCTGTCACGAAATTCAACTGCGTCAATTCCATCCCCTAAGATATTTCTCTCCATACATACAAATGGAATTCCTGAACCTATCAGACGCTTATAGTCTGTTGCGACATCACTGACTGGTACATGAATGATTCCTGCTGTTTTTTTATTTTGAATCAAGCCATATAACACTTGAGCCTCTTCCTTCAAATTATTATCAGTAATCGCGATATAAAACTGGTAGCCCTGAATGCTGACAAATCGCTTTAAATGTATAACCATGTCCCGATATATCGTACTCTCGATATTCGGAATAACTGCAACAATCTCAGATTGCCGTCCCACTTTCAAGTGTCTTTCTTTTTCCTCTATCTTTTTTTGATATCCTGTTTCCCGAATTAATGTTTCGATTTTATCCACAAGATCCGGACTCACATATCTTGTCCGGT
>ULVF01068204.1_pt1 | contig 13772 bp, 26 predicted proteins | sample 1959201 | NCBI WGS metagenome assembly ULVF01 (sample SAMEA4835779, study PRJEB28245) | human gut metagenome | biome: gut microbiome; material: fecal sample | place: Denmark | collected 2008 | reverse complement strand
TCTTATTTACTCCTTTACCAATTTTCTGCCACACATTGGGCAATAATTTATTTGAAAGAACTGACTTGGCTTATATCCATCATTGTCTTGTCCTTCTATTTCAACATATAACATATATCCCCAAGACTTTTTTTGATTAATAATTTCCATATGCGTTTCTTCTTCATTGTCTATATCTAATATTCTCTTATTATTTATTATCTTTTTACAGTATTCACACATATCTATTCTCCTCCTAAATCATTTACTTTTACAAGTTCTAATATTATTTTTATATCTATATTGGGAATTATTGTATGTATGCGTTCTGCTTTATATTTTTGTTTAAGCTTTCTTACAATTTTCTTTGCTTCTTCTTTTTCAACTTTCTTTATTTGAAATCTATGCTTTCTTGCATCATTTCCAATATATTTGAATAAACAAATAGTGGCTCCTTTTTCAGTTGTTTCACAAATTCTTGGAAATTGAAATTCTTTTTTAATATCATTCCAAATCATATATCTATATTCCATTTTCTCCTCCTAATAACTCTGGATTATCGTATATATTTCCTAATATTTTAAAACCTAATTTGTTTTCTACATTTATAGGCATTTCATCATATAATTGTTCCGTTGTAGGATATAAACTAAAACCCATTCTATTTTTATTCCATTTTACAATCCACTTTATTTTATTGTCACCAACGATATCCCCCTCATATATTTCTTTTCCGTTTTTATCTTTTAGTCCTGTGTATTGTCCTATTGTATCTGGATTTACTTCTCCTTGTACCATTTTATATGGCATGTTCCAGTCTGGCATATATCTTGGGTCTGAAAACTGTATATAGTATTTATCTGTTTCACTTTTCCCAAAGCATACAGGTGGAGCTGGTATTCTTAATATTGTTCCAAAAATCCATTCATTTTCTGGTATCATTTTTCCTCTAAATTTTATCTCTCTATTCATCTTCTCCTCCTACTTTATAGCAATTAGCCTCAAACTGTTCATGTGTTAGTATTTCTAGTAATTCATATTCTCCATTTTCAATATTTTCTATTAATTCTTTATATTTAATGTCTGATGTGTCTTCATCTATTCCAAAAAACATTATCGTTTTATCAATTCTAACCTTTAAAACATCTTTATTTTCTATTAAGTCTATTAGTTGTTTGCTGTGTTTTACTATATCTCTTTTATCTATATAATCTAAACACTCTCTATCTATCCATATTCCGTCAACATCAGGAATAATACCCATACCAACGTCTACACTATCTTCATAAAATTCTTCTCCATTTTCAATTTTATAAATAAAGCCTTCTTTAGTTCTTGCATATTCATTTACTTCAATTTCATTTGACATTTTAATTATCTCCTTTCATTTGTAATACGTATATTTGCTCTTTTAAATCTTCATTTTCTATTGCCTGCTCTGTTAACTTTTTATCTTTATCTTGTAATTTCTTTGTTACTCCTGTAAATGTGAATATAAACATTACTAGAGCTGTTATTATTAATATTGTTACTGCTATTAAACACTTGTATAGTTTTTTATATTCTTCTTTCCAATTAATCAATTTAATTCTCCTCCTCTATTTCTAAAATTACTTTACTTGATTTTCCATATTCAAAATCATCTCTAAAACCTTTTACAAAGTTTCTATTATCATCTTTTAACTTTCCTTCTTTTACCATACTGTCTAATATGAACTTCTTGGCAAAGCATACATTGTCTAAATCACGTCTTTTATTTTCTTCTACCCATATAAAATGTAATTTAATTGGTTTTTCATATACTGGTAATAAATTTATATACCAGCCTATGTCTTTTTCAACATTCTTTTTCATATTAGCTCCAGCATATTTATTTTTTCTGCATTCATTTATATATTGGTTTAAACTTGGAAGCCTAAACGGTATCTCTATTTTGTTCACTTTTCTTTAGCTCCTTTTCTATGTAATTTTCACATCTCCAAACTCCGTTTGAAGTTTTCCGACTCTAACCTGTTACAGCCTCTACATTTTACACATTTACCGTTCTAACGGTGGATAATTATATTTCATATTTTCTCCTAACCATTCCTAGCAAATCTTTGATATTCGCTCTGTTCTTCAAATCTTGCTTCTGCTGTTTTTGAATCTTTTAAATTTGGATGTTTTTCTTGTACTTTTTGTCTACATCTTCTAATACTTTCAAAATTTATTTTATTTTTCTTTGCATTTAGCATTACTTGTGCAAATGTTTTTCCTACTTCTTGTGGATGAGTTCGTTCTAGTACTTTTAACACTAAATAACAATCATCTTTTCTTGCTAACTCATCTTGTTCAAGTATCTCTTTTATTGTTTCTGTTAGTTTTATTAATTTATGTGTTTTCATTTGTTTTTCACTCCTTTACTAATTCGCACCACTCTAAATTCTTGTACAAATAAGCATATGGATCATTTGTATAATAATCATTTGGATTTACTGTTATTCTTGCTCTTACATCTGCTATTTTTGGTGTGAATTTTATTTCTTTTATTGTTTTATTAACTGCTTTTTCAAACTCGCTAGTCTCTGTTGTCATAAATTCTTTAAACCACAACATCAATTCTTCTTTACTGAACTTTTTATTGTATGCTGTTTCTATTTTTTGTATATTTTTGTAAAACTCTTGTTTATTCATTTAACCACTCCTCTATTTCTTTACTTTCATTTTTCTTTTTGTGGTTTTCATCCTTTGCTTGTACTAATGTTCTTATTCCTGCTTTTTGCCAATTATTTAATATAGCTTTTATGTACTTAATTGTTCTTTTATTAGCTTCTACACTAATTTGCATTGCATAAATTATTAAGTCTGTTGGCATATCTTTAGAATAATCTTCTAAAACTTCTACCCCATAAGGAGTAATAAGTCCTATATTTTCATTGTAAAAATCAATAATTTTTTGTAAGCCGTCAACACAACTGTCGCTTACTTTGTCATTATCATTTACATTTACATTATCATTTTCATTTACATTTTCATTTACATTAGTTACCTTTTTGCTTTTTGTTTGCTTCTGTTTTGTTTCTGTTTTGCTTTTCTTTTGCTTTCCATTTTCATATTTTTTATAATTTGCATCTAATTGAGGTTTAACAAGAGAAAATATTGCTTTAGATATTCCTGTCAACTCTATTTCTTCTTGGTCTAGTGCATATCTCATTATTGCATTATATGAATCTGCTTGATTTTCTTTTGGTAACTCGCTTATAGCTTCATAAAAACTTCTGTAAAATATAAAACTATCTCTTGCCATTTGCTCCTCCTTTTGTAAAATATAAGGAGTAAAACTTATGTCTTACCCCTTAGTTGTTTGCTTTTCCATATTCTTTAATAAATTCTTCTTTTGTTTTGTTGTAATATTTGCACCAAGCTTTTTGTGCTAATTTCTTTAATTGTCTGTTAAGCTTGTCTCCATTTTTGCCATGTACTCCATTTGTACCACGATGGCTTTCTTTGGTTAAAAATACTATCAAGCCATCATTTATACTCTTTTGTCTGTAAGCCTTTGAAAAATAAACCTCGTGCCTTTCACAATATATATCTGTTCTTTTTGTGCTGTATAATGTACTTTTTGGCATGATGCAAAATTCCTCTTCGTTTTTATTTTTATCTTTCTTCTGACTTTTCTCTGTGATTTTTGGGTAAGGATTAAAACTATTACTTAAATCTGTTACTATCATTTCTTATCCCAACTTTCTAACAAACTATCTATTTCCTTTTGTGATTTTGTTTCTATTCCATAAACTTTGCAGTCTTGTACCACTCCATCTATAAGTCTTGCCATTTGTTTTGAATTAAAAGAACTAGAACCATAATAAGCATTTATTATTTTAAATTCTGTATCTCCTATATACTCTGTGTCTGCTATTTCACTAAACCAAGCTATTCCTTGTGCTGTCCACATTTTTTCAAAGGTGTTTACATTGTCTTTTTCTATTTTGAATCTTCTGAATATTCCTAGTTCTTTTACTCTTCTTTTGTATTCTTCAATTGTATCTATATCTGCTAATTCACATATTTCTTGCAAAAGTTTCCAAAAATAATTATTAGCATTAGTTGTTCTCTTTTTTATGTATTTCTTTGCTTCAATTTTTAATTTTAAGCCTTTTAATTGTTCTATGTCTGATAACTTGTCCTTATCATTAATCAAAAAGCTTATTTTAGGTTTTCCTGTCTTGTAATCTATATTTATTTCTTCTAATATTCCTGTTGTTTGCATTTAATCACCTACTCAATAACTTTTGTTAAATCTGTTCCTAATTCTAAATAGTTATCAATTATTTGCCCTTTCAGTAATTCATCATCTCCAGCTTGCTTTAAAGCTTCTTGTCCAAACATATAATGACTAGACCTATATATAACTTCTTGATTTTCTGGAACTACTATTTTTATTTTAGAATTTTGATTATATAATTCATGCCATTTATGTGTTTTATTATTTATTTTGCTTAACTCATATTCCAATCTTTTTAGTTGTTGCAAATTTAATTCTTCTAAACTACTCCATATTTCCTGATTTATTTTTAAAGATAAATCACTTACTACAATTCCTTGTTTTCTGCACAATTCGTTTATTGCTGTTTTAACTATCTTTGTTGCTTCATCGTAGCTTATGTACATATTGCTATATATTTCTTCTTTTCTATTTTTTTGTTTGAATTGTTCTACTTTTTGCATATCTTGTCCACTTGCTATTCCACCATCAATTCCAAATCCGCAAAATCCTAACGCTCTTCCTATTGCAGATGTTTCACAATTTTCCAACATTGAGATACTATTTACTAATCCTTTTTTTACTTCACTTGCAAAACCTGTTGCTAGCTCTTTCTCATTTTCATCAAATATAGTTGCTTTTATAGTTACATCATTATCCGTTTTATCTATAATCTCTGTTATAATCCTTCCATTTGGATTCAATTTTCTAAATGCTAGTATTCTTTCACTTACTTCTGCATATTTTTTTCCTTTTATATCTGTCTTTTTTATTTCTGTGTTTACTTTTTCAATATCTTCATATTTCATCAAAATCTACTCCTTTCGAATTGGTAATTCATTTCTCTTTCTTCTCGTTCATTTTCTTCTTGTAATTTTTCTTGTACTTCTTCTAATTCATCTTGTGCTCTGTATTTAATTTCATTTAAATCATCTATGTAATCTTGATCATCTATTTCATCTATTAATAAATTTATAGAACTAACTATTTCGTCTAGTTCGTCATATTTTCTTTGTAAATCCATTTTTCCTCCTTTACATATCTGCTTCTTTGTGATAAAATAGAAACAGATATGAGTTTATATATATTCTTATTTTTGAGTTATCTAAAGCTTTTGTCGGTGTTAGATAGCTCGTTTATTTTGTCTAAACAATTTTCTACTAAAGCATTTATAATAATGTTTCTATGTTTATTTTTATCTTCTTCTGATACACCCAAGTTGTTTACATCTTGTAAATTTAGTAAATCTCTTATTGTATTATTTAAAAAGTTAATTGACTCTTGTTTACAAAATTTAGTTCTTTGTAATTCTTGATTTAAGTTTTGATTTATTTTGCTTACTGCTAAGCTTTCTTTTTTTAGTTCATTGTTTTTTATTATTAAATCAATTTGTTTAAACATCTCTCTTCACTCCTTTCCTTGTAAAATTTTGTAATTTATTGTATAATTTCCTCGAAAGTGAGGTTATTATTATGTTTGTCTATCATATTGACAGAACCAATTCTATATCTATTAATCAAATTCTTTCTTTAAAAAATGGCTTTGATTTAAAAGATATCTTTAATATTTATGACAATTCTTTATCTATTCACGGAATACGTTATTTGTCCAAAAATCCTTATAACGATATTCACTCTTTTCTTTGGGAAATTGCAACTGAATATGTAAGAATATTAAAATATCCACAATATCCATCAAGGTTTCAAAGTCTATTTGCTGTAGAAAGCTTAGAACAACTTTATGTCTGGAAAAATTTTTTTGAACAATCCAATTTTCAGATTGTAAAACTTGAATGCTCAAAAATCTATAAATTTGATGCAAATTGGATTACCAAACCAGGTTCTTTTGAAAATTACCTACAAACCAATAAATTTGACAATGTTTCCTTTGCTTCATACTGCTATTTTGCAGATAAATATTGGTCTGGGCAACCTAGTTCCTCTCCTCTTTGGGAACTTCTTGTTCCTCTTCCTTGCAAGTGCGTAGATATTCTCTAGCATCAAATAGTAGAAATTTATGTGGTGGCATTTCATCAGTTGTTGAATCAACTGGTGTTTCTTTTTTATTTTCAATTAATTCTCTTAATTCCTGTACTGTACATTTTATTTCCATCTTTCCCTCCTAATAAGTCATTCCTTGCAAAAATCCCCATACTGTAAATCCTACTGCTGCTATATATAGACTGCTATATACTACTGCTCGTCCAATAAAGTTGTATATTTTATTTGTATCTAGTTTTCTTTTCATTTGTTTTCCTCCTCTCTTAATTAAAAATTTCAATTCCTTCTTTTTGCAAAATTTCTTTAAATCTTTCCGCTTCTATACAATAGCCTCCAAAATTTGTTCCATATTTTTTGCAAAAATCTGTTGCCTTGTTTCTATTGACTTGATAGTTCTCAGCTATATCTTTTGCATAAATTAATTTTGGTAGATTTTCTTTTTTCTTTAAATCTTCTAAATTTTTATTAATGTTTTTTAGAAGATTTATTATTTCATCTTGCAATGTAATCACTTCCTTTCCTTTTTTGTACCGTGTCGCAATTCGTTTTTTTGCACAATATTTTGTGCTTATTGATTAAAAAAAATAGTTGCTACTTTTTTATTTAATGCTTTTGCAATCTTTTCCATAACCTCATATGTTACATTTGTATTAGTTCCTGTTTCTATTGCTGATATTGTATTTCTTGATACTTCAGACTTTTTAGATAATTCTTCTTGCGTTAATCCTTCTTTTTCTCTATACTCTTTTACCCTATTTTGCATATCCACACCTCTTTTCTTTTGCACAATATTTTGTGCTTTGCAAATACATTATACACTATTATTTTTGTTTGTCAACTATTTTGTGCATTTTTTTATTTTTTTTCAAAACTATTGATTTTTTGCACAATCTATTGTACAATATGATTATTGAAAGGTGTTGAAAATTATGTTCATTGGAGAAATTATTTTAAATTATAGAAATTCTTTCAGTCCTAAAATGTCTCAAAGAACTTTTGCTAGCAAAACTTCTTTAAGTCCTTCTTATATAAATACACTAGAAAAAATATACAATCCAAAAACTCGGTAAACCCTACTCTGTTACTACTGAAGTCGCTAGCGAATTAGCCCATGCAATGAATATGTCGATTGAAGAATTACTAAAGTTACTAGATAAAAATCAAGAATTTGAATTAAATATAAAAACCGATAAATTAGGTAACCCTGTTATAGAAATCCCTCTTCTTGGTACAGTAAAAGCTGGATATGACTACATGGCACAAGAAAACTGGGAGGGAACAATAGATATAGACAAAAAACTAGCAGAAAGTGGAGAAATGTTTGCATTGAAAGTTCATGGAGATAGCATGTACCCTGTACTTATTGAAGACGACATAGTTATTATTAAGAAACAAGACGACTTTGAAACTGGAGATATCGTAGTCGCTATAATAAATGGCGATGAAGCCACAATAAAAAAAGGGAAAAAAAGCGATAATAGTATTTTATTGCAACCATTAAATACTAACTACGAGCCACTTATATTCACTTATGATGAAATGAAAACAATACCTGTTACTATTGTTGGAATTGTTAAGCAGTTAAAAAGGGAGTTTTAATTATGGGATTTTTGGAGTTAATAAGAAATAAAAGTAAAAAACTTAAAGCAAAAGATAATATTGATGCCCTTACTCAAGTATTCGATGCATATTCTTATTTTGGAGAAGAAAAACATGTATTTAATCAAAAAATTATAGAAAGATATTTTAATTCAAATAAACCTAATGATTTTTTAGCAGTTGCTTTTTCGTATCTAGGAGAAGGTGCTAATTACAGAAAAAATGCAATAACATATTTTGAAAAATACTTGTCACAACCAACATCTCAACAATATTTTTCAGATTGGATTATATATTCTTCTTTAGCTACATTGTATGAGAAGGAATATCTTTTTGATAATGCACTTAATTGTCTTGACAAATTAATATATATAGACAAAGATGAAAATATAGCAGACTATACCAGAAAAGGCGATGTTTTGATAAAGAAAAATGTTAATGATGCTGTTCTATATTATGAAAATTTAAAGAAAACAGATATTTACTTAAAATATAAAAACATAATTGATGATGCTTATAATGATACTTTATTAAAAAAGAAAAAACGGTTATATATACAGACCGAAAAAAAAGAAACAATAAAAGAGAATTATGTTCCAAAGTTTGCGACACGGTACATAATTCTCACATATAAACACTATTGAAGTGATTACTTTTATAGTATACACTATAAAAGCCTTCACTTTCAATAGTAAATTTAAATTTTATTAAAGAAATTGGAGGTATTTTTATGGGAAAAAGAGGAAATGGAGAAGGCTCTATCTATTATAGTGAAAAATTGAATAGATGGGTAGGGCAGTATACTCTTGGAAACAAAAGAAAATCATTATATGGAAAAACAAGAAAAGAAGTAAAAGACAAGTTAATTATAAAACTAAATGAAGTTCAGAAAAATATTGCATTAGATAAGTGTGATATTACAGTGTATGAACTTGGTAAAAAAATTTTAGATACTAAACTGGCTACGAATACTATTCAAGAAACTTCTTATGTTACAATATTAAACTCGCTTAATAAAATTAAAAATAGTGATATAGCAAATATTAATATACAAAAAATGAACTATACCTTAATACAAAATTTTCTAAATACTCTTACAGACTTATCAAACTCATATATACAAAAAATTATAATAATGCTAAACCAAATTTTTAAAGAAGCTATAAAAAGAAATTATATCTACCAAAATCCTATGGCAAGTATAACTAAACCACTATCAAAAAATAAAAATAAAACTGTTGAAGCACTTTCTATTGAAGAACAGAAAACTTTAATTGAAATCATGAAAGATCACAAATATGAAGATGTGTATATGATTGAAATGTTCTCTGGTATGCGTTGCGGAGAAATATTAGCATTAACTCCAAATGATATAGATTTAAAACACAATATCATTCATGTTAATAAAACCATATCTCACAATAAAGAGCATGAACTAATAATCAATAATACAACAAAAACAGACTCATCTACACGAGATATTCCTATCACAGAACTTTTTAAAAGCAATATCCAACATGCTATGTCTAACATGAAAATAAATCCTTTAAATTTGATTTTTACAACAAATAAGTGCACAATAAACAGCGTTTCTAACGTAAATTGTTATTTACATAGATTAGCAAAAAAACATAAATTGAAGAATGGACAAGTTGCAACACATATGTTAAGGCATACTTATGCCACTAGAAGTATTGAATCTGGTATGCCTGCTGAAATCTTACAAAAACTTTTAGGACATAAAAATATACAAACTACAATAAACACTTATACCACTATCTTTAATAAATATAAAGAAGATGAAGTACTAAAAAGCACTGCAAATATAAAAATCATGTTAAAATAATTCAGTTGCATTAAAATTGCATTAAATATAATATAGTCAAAAATTAAAACCGTTGATATTTCAACGGTTTCTTCATTTATTATAAACAAATTAATTTTGTGAGTATGGAAGCATAGCAATATGTCTTGCTCTTTTTACTGCTATTGTAATATCTCTTTGATGTTTTGCACATGCTCCAGTTGTTCTTCTTGGTAATATTTTTCCTTTATCATTGATAAATTTTCTTAATTGTTCTGGATTTTTGTAATCTAATTCAAAGTTTTTATCACTGCATAATACACATACTTTTTTTCTTTGTTTTCTGAATCTTGGATTATAATCCTCATCATAATTTTTATTATTTCTTCTATTTTGTTTTTTATCTGCCATTTTATTTTTCCCCCCTTGCTTAATTAGAATGGTAGGTCATCACTTGAAGATACTTCAAAATCTGCTCCCATATTTCCTGGAGCTGTATTTCCAAATGTATTTTCGAAAGAAGTACTTCCTGCTTCTCCATCTCTTCTACTATCTGCAAAATAAGCTTCTTCTGCAACAACTTCTGTTACATAATGCTTTGTTCCTTGGTCATCATCCCAAGTTCTTGTTTGTATTCTTCCAATAATTCCTACTTGTTGACCTTTCTTAAAGTATTTGCTACAAAACTCTCCAAGCTTACTCCATGCAACTATGTTTATGAAATCTGCTTGTCTTTCTTCGCCTTGTCTTACAAATCTTCTGTTAACTGCTAAGCTAAAAGATGCTACTAATGTATTGTTTGTTTGAGTATATCTTACTTCTGGGTCTCTTGTTAGTCTTCCCATTAATATTACTTTGTTCATTTTCTATCACCTTTCTTACTTTAAATAAAGGCCCCTTACTTTATTTAATTTTTTTATTTTTTTACAACGATAAATTTTATAATATCATCTGTAATTCTATAAACTCTTTCAAGTTCTGCTATTGAATTTGGATTTGATTCAAAATTGAATAACATGTATGTAGCTTCACTGAATTTTTTGATTTCATAAGCTAATTTTTTCTTTCCCATGTTTTCTACTGATTCAACTTTTCCATTTTCATTAATTAACCCTGTGAATTTTTCTTCTAAAGCTTTTAGTCCTGCTTCATCAACATTTGGGTTAACAATGATAATACTTTCGTATTTGTTCATTATTTTCACCTCCCTTTGGATTTGTAACCTACATTTTCTGTAAGTAGAGATTTGAATTAAACATAACAAAACAGCCATGTTTTTTTCAAAACATAGCTATTTTACCATATTTTCTAGTATTTGGCAAGTGGTTTGTTGATTTTTTTCTGGTTCCTGTGTTATTTTAATTCTGCATATAAATATTACACAGAAGGCTAAGCTAATAACGATAACACAATATCAATTAAAAAATAACTAAGAGATTTCTCTTAGTCATTATATTTTTTGTTTTTCTGTATAAATTATCTTTCCAAATTTTATTTCATTTACTTTCTTCTGTATTTCCATAATCGGAATTGGAAGAATTGATATTAAAATTGTTATTATCCATTGTGTTTGATTTAATGGAACTAGTTTAAATATATTAGCTAATGTAGGTATAATTACAACAATTGTTTGAACTAGTACTCCCAAAATAAAACTTCCTATTAAAAATTTATTTTCCAAAATTCCTACTTTAAAAATAGATTGTTCACTTTTTATATTAAAACTGTGGACAAGTTCTAAGACTCCAATTGCTATAAAAGCCATTGTTCTTCCTACTTCAATTCCGTAATATTTGTTTCCTATGCTAAACGCTATTAAAGTAAGCATTCCTAACATAATTCCTTCTACTATAATTTTGTTCCATAATCCATCTGCAAAAAGTCCTTTTTTACTATCAACTGGCTTTCGATTCATTATATCTTTTTCTGGTGGTTCTAAACCTATTGCAATAGCTGGTAATGAATCTGTTACTAAATTTACCCATAATAATTGTATTGCTAATAAAGGTGATTTAAATCCTAATACTAATCCCATAAATATGGTAACTATCTCTCCAATGTTTGTTGCAATTAAGAAATGAATTGCTTTTTTTATATTATCATAAATATTTCTTCCTTGTTTTACTGCTTTTACAATTGTTACAAAATTATCATCTGTTAAAACCATGTCTGCAGCATTTTTTGCTACATCTGTTCCGTTCTTTCCCATTGCAATTCCTATATCAGCATTTTTTAATGCTGGACTATCATTTACTCCATCTCCTGTCATTGCTACAACTGCTCCTGTACTTTGCCAAGCTTTTACAATTCTTACTTTATGCTCAGGCGTTACCCTTGCAAATACAGAATAATTTGCTATTTCCTTTTCTAATTTATTTTGTGGTATTTTATCTAATTCCTGACCTGTAATTGCTTTATCTTGAGAACCTAATATATTTAGTTCTTTTGCAATTGCTTTGGCTGTTGCTATATGATCTCCTGTTATCATAACAGTTTTTATTCCAGCTCGTCTGCAAGTTTTTACCGCTTCTTTTACTCCATCTCTTGGAGGGTCTATCATTCCTACTAATCCTACAAAATTTAAGTTGTTTTCTATATTGTCTGAATCTATTTTACTTGGCATATGGTCTAAATCTTTATATGCTACTGCTATTACTCTTAATGCCCTTTCTGCCATTTGTAAATTTTCTCTCTGAATTTTCTGTTTTTCTCCTATTGAATTTTGACATTTGTTTAATAAAATATCTGGCGCACCTTTTGTTATGATTCTATATTTATTTCCAATTTTATGGATTGTTGTCATCATCTTTCTGTTAGAATCAAAAGGAATTTCATTTATTCTTGGCATATTATGATATAATTCTGTTTTATTTTTGTTATTTTTTAATCCATTTTGTACTAATGCCACTTCAGTAGGCTCTCCACTTACTTCTATTTTGCCATTTTTATATAAAATATCACAATCTGTACACATCGTAGAAAGTTCTATTGCAAACTCTGGATTATTTGATTTTACTTCCACTACCGTCATTTCATTTTTTGTTAATGTTCCTGTTTTATCTGAACAAATAACTTTACTACTTCCTAATGTCTCTACTGCTGGCAATCTTCGAATAATGCTATTATTCTTTGCCATTTTTGTAACACCTAGTGATAACATTATTGTTACAATCGCTGGTAATCCTTCTGGAATAGCTGCTACTGCTAGCCCTACTGATGTCATAAACATTTCCATAGGATCTATATTTTTTATTAATCCTATTACAAATATAATTAAACATATTGCTAAACATATTATTCCTAATATTTTTCCTACTTGACTCAATTTCTTTTGAATAGGTGTTTCTGGTGCTTCATCTTGTATAATCATATTTGCTATTTTTCCTACTCTGGTATTCATTCCTGTTTCTGTAACAATTGCTTTTGCATGTCCATTTACTACAATGCTACTCATAAAAGCCATATTTAACATGTCACCTAATGGAATATCTTTTTTGCATATCATATCTGAGTCTTTTAAAATTGCTTCAGTTTCTCCTGTTAAACTAGATTCTTCTATTTTTAAGTTATGACTTTCTATTAATCTACAGTCTGCTGGTACGTAATTTCCTGCTTCTAATATAATTAGGTCTCCTGGTACTAATTCTTCTGCATTTATTTCTATTGTTATATTGTTTCTTATTACTTTTGCTTTTGGAGGTGTCATTTCTTTTAATGCCTCTATTGATTTTTCTGCTTTTGATTCTTGTACTACTCCCATTATAGCATTTAATATTACAATAGCTATTATAATAATTGAATCTATGTAATCATTTTCGCCTTGTATATATGAAATTCCTGCAGATACAATGGATGCTAATATTAATATAATAATCATAAAATCATTGAATTGCTTTATAAATTTTATAAACATTGTTTCTTTTGGCTTGTCTTCTAACTTATTTCCACCATATTTTTGTCTTCTTTCTATTACTTGCTCTTTTGTTATACCACTTCTTCTATCTGTTTTTAATAATTTAAAAATTTCTTCTTTTCTTAAAGTTTCCCACATATTTTTCTCTCCTTTGTATTTTTTTATACTTTCATTCTATGTGGCTTGTACTTTGTTTATGACAATTTATAAATTTTACTTAATAATTTTATA